>Ga0209069_10001025_pt1 | contig 13864 bp, 14 predicted proteins | sample Str013_2_FD_187202 | JGI IMG/M metagenome (GOLD analysis project Ga0209069, IMG submission 187202) | Freshwater sediment microbial communities in response to fracking from Pennsylvania, USA - Straight Creek_MetaG_SC_2013 (SPAdes) (version 2) | ecosystem: Environmental > Aquatic > Freshwater >...
GTGGCGCGCCGGCCGTCCGGCGTCGGTGGCGCAGATCAGCAGCTGCCGTCCCGGCCACGCCGTCCCCTCCAAGAAGTGGAGCTGCTCGCGCATGTCGACCTCGCCCTCGCGCAGCACCTGGAGCACGGCGAAACCCGAATGCCGTCGCATCAAGTAGCGCATGGCGCGGGGCACATCACGGCCCCGCGGCCGGCGGAACATCTCGCTCAGCTCGGCTTCGGGCAGTGCCGGAAGCGGCCCTGGGTCGTGGCGGCGCGCCGTCTCGGACAAGGTGTGGCGAGAACCGCTGACGACGGCGGCAAGATCGTGACCAGTGAAGCCGAGGGCGACGAGCGTTGCCGTCATCGCCCCGGCCGACGTACCAACCAAGGCGCCAACACCGCTCGGATCCCAGCCGAATTCGCGCACCAACGAGAGCAGGATGCCAGTGTGGAAGGCGATGCCGGTCATGCCGCCGGCGCCGAGCACGACGCCGAGACGCGCGCTCGGTCGTGAGAGGACCTCTGACGCGGCGCCTCGCGCGCTGCGCTCGGTCGCGTGTCCGTCCAGCTCGACGCGCACGCCGAGGCGTTCCTTGCTCGCCTTCCGCCCGGTTGTCCGATCCCGGTTCATGGTCGAAGCAGAACATCGTCGGCCAGTCGTGTCCACAGGATTCGAGCCAACATGACGAACGACCAACGAAATAGCGCCGTTCGTAGTCGACGCAGCTCGTTGAGCGCGCAACTGCTTCAGTTGACGCCGCTACTGGCGGACGAGGTCAGCGCGCTTCGGTCGACCAGGCGAGTGCGGGGACCTCGCCGGCAAGGGCACGCACGACCCAATCGGCGACGAAACGAGCCAACTCGTCGACCGGCACGTCGATCTGCCCACTGCGATGGAAGTGACTGAAGTGGGCGACCGCGGCGTTGACGCCGAGCGTCGCCAGCGCAACGTCGGTGTCGTCGCGCAGCTGCCCGCACGTCTGCGCCTCGACGATCAGCGCGGCGGTGTCGGCGGCATGCACCTGGTTGCCTTCACGGCGCAACGCAAGCACCGTCGAGTCGGACGACTCCACTTCGAGCAACGAGAAAAACGCGTTGTGCTCGGCCATGAACAGCACCGACGCCTCCGCGCCTTGACGGATGCGCGTCAGCGGATCGGCGGCGGGATCGATCGCTCTCGCCTGTGCCTGACGCAGCCGCAGGCGCATCGCCCGCACGAGGTCGACGAACAACGCTTCCTTGTTCTCGAAGTACCAGTAGAACAGACCCTTGGCGACGCCCGCGGCATCGCAGATGTCGATGATCCGGGTGTTGGCGTAGCCCCGTTCAGCGAACAGCCGGCCGGCGGCGTCGAGCAGCTGCTGGCGACGCTCGCGGCCCTGGTCGGTGAGCTTCCTGCCGGTCGCGGTCACGCGACTAAGTCCACCAGCCCTTGACCGACCGGTCAATGTCGGCCCACACTGCGGCGTGGCCAGCAGCCGTTCCACACGCGTCATCGAGCGCGCTCGCAATGAGAAGTGGAAGAACCCGCCGCTGCGCATCGACATGGACGAGTGCATCAACTGCGATGCCTGCTTGCGCGCCTGCCCGCCTCAGTTCGGCGCCATCTTCAACCACGGCACCGACGTCGTGATCATCCCTGAGCTGTGCTCGGGTTGCGACAAGTGCCTCCCGGCCTGCCCCGTCGATTGCATCTACCCGTTCCCTGATTGGCTCGACGCCGGCTACCCCGCCGAATGGTGGGACGAGCCCGGCTCGCCCAACGACACCTACGGCCCGCTCGACGAGCGCGCCAACGACCCGACACCGTCCTGATCACGCCGTCCCTCTCGCTATCTCTCTAAGGAGCAACGAATGTCCGACGCCCTCCTGCCTGGCGCAGCACCGTGGTCGCACGACGGCGGCCGCAACGGCGCGCTGTGCATCCACGGCTTCACCGGCAACCCATCGAGCATGCGCCCCGTCGCTGACGCGCTTGCCGCGGCGGGCTTCTCGATCGAGCTACCGCGCTTGCCCGGTCATGGCACGACGGTCGCAGAGATGATGACGACGTCGTGGGCCGACTGGTCGGGCGAAGTCGAAGCGGCCTACCAACGCTTGGCGGCGCGTTGCGACAAGGTCCTCGTCACGGGTCTGTCGATGGGCGGTTCGCTGTCGCTGTGGTTGGCGGCGCGCCATCCCGAGCTGGTCGGTGTCGCCTGCATCAACCCGGCGGCGATGTACCAACCTGAACTAGCCGAGCTCGTCGAGGGCATGATCGCCAGCGGCGAGACGATCTTTCCCGGGATCGGTTCCGACATCGCCAAGGAAGGCGTTGTCGAGTCCGCCTATCCCGACACGCCACTCGCCCCGCTGCTGTCGTTGTCGAACGCGCTGGCCGATCTGCAAGATGGCTTGAAGACCAGCGAGCAACCGTTGCTGTTGCTCAGCTCGCCGCAAGATCACGTCGTCGTGCCCGAGCAAGCCGATCATCTCGCCGCGGTGTGGGGTGGGCCGGTGAAACGGATCATCCTCGAGCGCAGCTTCCACGTCGCGACGTTGGATCATGATGCCGAGCTGGTGCAGCGCTCGATCGTCGCCTTCGCGCACGAGCGCTTTGCGAGCTGATCTGTAGCTGACGTTGTTGCGGCACTAGCGTCGACCAACGGTGCTCTCGTCGATCTCAACCTCCGTCGCGGCGTTCATCGTCGCTGCCATCCCGAGCCCGTCGTCGGGCTCGCTCCACCTCGGTCCGTTCCAGTTGCGGGCCTATGGATTGATGATCGCCCTCGGGGTGATCGCCGCTGTCGCGCTCGGCGGTCGACGGTTGGAGTGGGCCGGTACCGGCAAGCGCGACGACCTCGCCGCGGCAGCGATGTGGGGGGTGCCCGCCGGCGTGATCGGCGCCCGGCTTTACCACGTCGCCACTGACTGGAAGAGCTTCAAGGGCGACTGGGGTCGAATCTTCAAGGTCTGGGAAGGTGGCCTCGGGATCTGGGGCGGCATCGGGCTCGGCGTGATCGTCGGCGTGTGGGCGATGAAGCGGCGCGGTGTCAGCGCTGCCAACACGCTTGGCGCGGTGGCGCCGGCGTTGGCGTTGGCACAGGCCATCGGGCGATGGGGCAACTGGTGGAACCAGGAGCTGTTCGGTCGGCCGACGACGTTGCCGTGGGCGCTGAAGATCGATCAGGCCAACCGCCCCGCGGCCTACGTCGACAGCCCGACGTTCCACCCGACGTTCCTGTACGAGTCGTTGTGGAACCTGGCGTTGTGCGGCGCGCTGCTGTGGATCGATCGCCGCTACCGGCCGCGCCCGATGCGACTGTTCGCGATGTACGTCGCCGGCTACACGTTCGCTCGCTTCTTCATCGAGCGGCTGCGCATCGACAAGGCGTCGTTGGTGCTCGGTCTGCGCGTCAACGAATGGGTCTCGGCGCTGATCTTCCTTGCCGCGGTCGCCTACCTGGTCATGACGCGCGGCGCGCAGCGCGACCTGGTGCGCGTCTTCGACGACGGCGACCTTGGCGATGTCAATGGCGATGATGTCGATCGCAGTGGCAGTGGCAGTGGCAGTGGCAGTGGCAGTGGCAGTGGCGATCGCGATGTCGATGTCGATGGCAGCCTCGATGTTGCTGGTGTCGGCGGCGTGTTCGACATCGAGAGCGAAGCCGGCGGCAGTGATGACGACATTGGTGACGATCGAGCAGGCGACGTCGTCGGCGCTGGTGCAGGCCCGTCGGGCGCCGACGAGCTCGATCACGAAGCCGAACACTGACGCCGACGGCGACGCAGCGGTTCACTGGTTGGCGGCTTGCTCACGGGCGCGCACTACGGTCGACGTATGGCAGACACCGATGTCGTGTTGTACGAGCGGCGAGGGCCGGTCGCCCTCGTCACGCTGAACCGTCCTGATCGTTTGAACGCCTGGACTGGCGCGCTGGGCGAGCGCTACTTCGAGCTGCTCGATCAAGCCGCCGCCGATCCCGACGTGCGCGCCGTCGTCGTCACCGGCGCTGGCCGCGGCTTCTGCGCCGGCGCCGATATGGCGATGCTCCAGGGCATCGGTCAGTCGGAGAGCGAACGCGCTCGTGCCGCCGGGCCAGGCAAGCCGCACTGGTACGCGACGACGGTGCCCAAGCCGGTCATCGCCGCTATCAACGGGGCGTGCGCCGGCCTCGGGTTGGTGCACGCCTTGATGTGCGACGTTCGCTTCGCCGCCGCCGGCGCCAAGTTCACAACCGCGTTCGCTCGTCGCGGCCTCGTCGCCGAGCATGGCATCTCGTGGATCCTGCCCCGGCTCGTCGGACCGGCACGAGCGTTGGATCTGTTGATGTCGGGGCGCACGTTTGTCGCCGACGAGGCGGCGTCGCTCGGTCTCGTCAACGAGGTCCTGCCCGGCGATCAACTGCTCGATCACGCGCTGCACTACGCATCGGAGCTTGCGACGTTCTCGTCGCCGTCGTCGATGGCGGTGATGAAGGCGCAAGTGTGGAGCGACATGAACCGCAACCTCGCCGATGCGACCGAGGCGTCGATCCCGTTGATGGCGGCATCGTTGTCGGCCGCCGATTTCCGCGAGGGCGTCAGCAGCTACGTCGAGAAGCGGACGCCGAACTTCGCGCCCTACGCGGCGCGCTGACCTACCGACGATGGGTGTCGGCGCGACGATCGAGCTTCGCACCGATCGTCTTGTCCTCACGACGCTCGCCGTCGACGACGCGTCGGAGATGGTGTCCGTGTTGGCCAACGCCGAGCTGTACACGTTCACCGGCGGCGCACCGCCGAACCTGTCGACCTTGACGTCGCGTTACCGGACCCAGGTCGCCGGTTCGGGCATCGGCGACGAGCAGTGGCACAACTGGATCGTCCGGCTCGCAGACACGTCCGAGGCTGTCGGTTTCGTGCAGGCGACCGTCGCCGCCGGGCACGCCGACGTGGCCTGGGTCGTGGGCGTTCGATGGCAGGGCCAAGGCATCGCCCGAGAGGCCGCGGGCGCGATGTGCCAATGGCTTCGGGCTGCTGGAGTCGTTGCGTTCACTGCCCACATCCATCCCGATCATGTCGCGTCTGCACGGGTCGCAGCCGCGCTCGGGCTGGAGTGGACTGGCGAGGTCGATGACGAAAGTGAGCACCTCTGGTCGGCGGTGTGATCGCACCTCCAGCGCGGCACCCTGGCGAACGCTCTGTCCCGCCGTCGTAGGCTGAGCATCGTGGGGGGATGGATCGATCTGTACACCGTGCCCGATCTGCTCGTGCGCGCTGCGGCGCGCGATCCCGATGGTGACGCGCTCGTGTTTCCTGGTGAGCGCGCCTCATACGCCGCGCTGCTCGATCGGGCGACGACGATGGCTCGCTCGTTGGCAGCGATGGGCGTCACCAAGGGCGACCACGTCGGGATGGTCTTGCCGAACATGCCGACCTACGTCGACGTGCTGCTCGGCACGATGCTGCTCGGGGCGTGGGCGGTGCCGATCAACTCGCGCTACAAGGCCCGCGAGCTTGCCTACGTGATCGAAGACGCCGATCTGAAGGTGCTGTTCACGACCGATACCATCGACGAGCACACCGACTACGTCGCGCTGCTCGACGAAGCGTTTCCCGATCGAGTCGACGCCGCCGATCGTTTCGCGCTCGGGCTTGGCGGCGCGCCGAAGCTCGACGCGGTCGTCGTCATCGGTGATCGGGTACCAGCGGGCATGGTCGGCTGGGGCGAGTTCCAATCGCTCGCCGCGCAGGTCACGAGCGACGAGATCGAACGACGGCGGGAGCGGATCGCGCTGCGCGACGTGGCGCTGATGATGTACACGTCGGGCACGACGGCGATGCCGAAGGGCTGCCCGCTGAGCCACGAGGCGCTCGTTCGTCCGGCGATGGAGGCGGGGCGGACACGGTTCGAGCTGACGGCCGCCGACCGGATGTGGGACCCGCTGCCGATCTTCCACATGAGCTTCGTGTTGCCGTTCATCGCCTGCGTTGACGCCGGTGCGGCGCTGCTGTCGATGGAGCGCTTCGAGCCGGGCGAAGCACTCGCCTACATGGCCCGCGAGCGAGCAACGGTCAACTTCGCCTCGTTCCCGACGATCACCGAGGCGTTGCTCAACCATCCCGACTACGACGCTGCCAAGGTCCCGTTCCGGTTGATCAACACCGTCGCCCCGCCCGACATGTTGCGCTCGATGCAGGAGCGCATCCCGACGGCACGACTTATCTCTGCCTACGGCCTGACCGAGGCCGGTGGCGTCGTCTCGTTCGGCGAGCCAACCGACACGCTCGAGCAGCGAACGACTACCAGCGGTCGACCGTTTCGCGGCATCGAGGTCCAGATCCGCGATCTCGACACCGACGTGACGGTCGGTGTCGGCGAGCGCGGCGAGATCTTGCTGCGCGGCTACTGCCTGTTCGAGGGTTACTACAAAGATGCGGAGAAGAACGCGCTGACGCACACGGCTGACGGTTGGTTCCGCACCGGCGACATCGGCGCACTCGACGCCGATGGCCGCATCTCGTACCTCGGTCGGGCGAAGGACATGTTGAAGGTCGGTGGCGAGAACGTCGCCGCCGTGGAGATCGAAGGTTACTTGTCGTCGCATCCGGCGGTGATGCTCGCTCAGGTCGTCGCTGCGCCCGATGCCAAGTACTCCGAAGTGGCGGCGGCGTTCGTGCAGTTGAAGCCCGGCGCTGCGGCGAGCGAGCAGGAGCTGATCGAGTTCTGCCAAGGCCGCATCGCCAGCTTCAAGGTGCCCCGCTACGTGCGGTTCGTGACCGAGTGGCCGATGTCGGCGACCAAGATCCAGAAGTACCGCCTTCGTGACCAGATCGCCGACGAGCTCCTCCGTTCTAGCGTTGGAATTCGACCGTAGAGCCTGAGTCCCAACGCCAGAACGACGGGGCGGTGTGCGACGGGCGGTGCCGTCAGGCGTCGAACTGCAAGATGGCGCGGCCGGCGATCTTGCCAGCGGACAGCGCGGCGCAGGCGTCGTTGATCTCGTCGATGGCGAACCGTTCGGTGACGAGCGCGTCGAGGTCGAGGCTGCCGTCGGCGTGCCATTGTAGGAACGTCGGGAAGTCCTCGTCGGGTGAGCATGAGCCGCCGATCGAGCCGATGAAGCGCTTCTCGCCCATCAACATCTCGGCCGCCGGTAGCTCGACATTGGTCAACGGCACACCGACCAGCACCGCGGTGCCGCCGGGCGCGCTGCCGAGGACACCGGGGCGCGCCGCGCTGACGATCTGCTCCATCGTCGACTTCACGCCAATGCAATCGAACGCGTAGTCGACACCGACCATCGGTGCGCCGCGGAATGCGACGCGCGATGTGTCAGCGGTCAAGGCGCGGATCTGTTCGACGGCGTCGCCTCCTGACGCGTCGACGGCGTGCGTCGCGCCGAAGCGGCGGGCGAAGTCGAGCTTGGCCATGTCGAGATCGACGGCGATGATCGGGTTCGCCCCAACGCTCGCCGCAGCCACGACGGCCGACAGACCAACGCCGCCGACGCCGAAGATGGCGACGCTGTCACCGGCCTTGACGCCGGCGGTGTGGAGCACGGCGCCTGCACCCGTCATCACCGCGCAACCGATGATCGCGGTGACGTCCTTGGCGATCGTGTTCGGGACCTTCACGACCAGCGACTGATCGGCGATGGTGTGATCGGCCCACGTGAACACGTCGGACGTCGTCGCGGTGGTTCCATCGCCGATGTCAAGCTTGATGCCGCCGTGCCAGACGCGCGCCTCATCACGGTTGCGCGGCACCCACGTGACGAGCACGGTGTCGCCGACGACGACATGGGTGACGTCGGTACCGATCGCGATCACCATCCCCGTCGACTCGTGGCCGAGCAGCATCGGCGCCGTGCGCGGTCGATGGAGTTGATGCAACTGGCTGTGGCAGATTCCGCTGGCGAACTGGCGAACGACGACCTGTCGCGGCCCCGGATCGGGCAACGCGACATCGGCGATGTACATCTCACCCGACGGTGGTGCAACGACGACGCGGGCTTCAGTCGGCATGAGGTGCTCCAGTTCGGCTCGGGCCGGCGCATCCGATCGACGACGCCCCGGCTACTCGTGCCCTTCGTCTACCACGTCAATGAGCATTGCCACACCTGATGCCGGCCAGGCAGGCTGGCGCCATGACGGCGCGCCTCGGGTTCATCGGTCTCGGCAACCTCGGTGAGCACCTCGCCGCCAGCTTGCAGCGTGCCGGTCACCGCCTCACGATCCACGATCTCGACAGTGGGCGTGGCGAACGGCTGTGCGCCCTGGGTGCATCGTGGGCAGCCAGTCCGGCCGCGGTTGGCGCGGCGTCGGATGTCGTCGTCACGTGCCTCCCGTCGCCAGCCGCCGTCGCTGCCGTCGTAACGGGACCCGACGGGATCCTCGCCGGCATGAGCGAACGCGGCACGTGGATAGACATGAGCACCAACGATCGCGACGAGGTGCTTCGTTTGGCGGCGATCGCCGCAACGGCCGGCGTGTCGACGCTCGAAGCGCCCGTCACCGGAGGGGTGCACAAGGCGGCGGCCGGTGAGATCACCGTGCTCGTCGGTGGCGACGAGGCGCTCTACGAACAGCACCGCGCCTTGCTCGGGGCGATGGGCGATCCGGTGTTGTACATCGGTCCCTTGGGTAGCGCGGCGGTGATCAAGGTGATCACGAACATGTTGGCGTTCATCCACCTCGTCGCCGCCGGCGAGGCGTTGATGTTGGCGAAGCGTGCTGGCCTCGACCTGGCCCGCTCGTTCGAGGCGATCAAGCAGAGCTCCGGGAACAGCTTCGTGCACGAGACCGAGGGCCAGGTGATCTTGAACGGCAGCTACAACATCGGTTTCACGATGGACCTGGCGTGCAAGGATCTCGGTTTCGCAACGAGCCTCGGACGGCAGTTCGGCGTTCCGTTGGAACTGGCTGGGTTAGTCGAGCAGACCTTCGTGCGCGCTCGCGCCCAGTACGGCGGCTCGGCGTGGTCGTCGCAAGTCGTCAAGTTGTTGGAAGATGCGCTCGGCACCGACTTGCGTGCGCCTGGATTTCCGGAGGTGTTGCAATGAGCGTCGACAGCACGACCAATGACATGACCAACGACACAGCGAACGACGAGGCAACCAACGACACGGCATCGACGAGGGCCGATCTAGCCCTGGCGTTCCGATGGGCCGCTCGGCTCGGCTTCCACGAGGCGACGGCCAACCACTTCAGCGCAGCGGTGTCACCGGCCGGCGATCGCTTCCTGCTCAACCGGCGCGGCCAGCACTTCTCTCAGGTCAGGGCCAGTGACCTGTTGCTCCTCGATGCGTCCCGGGCCGGTCACGGCGAGATCGACCCCGATGCCGATCTGAGTGCCTGGTACTTGCACGCCCACCTCCACAAGCACGTGCCGCGGGCTCGTTGCATCCTCCACACCCACATGCCCTACACGACCGCGCTGGCGTGCTTGGCCGACTTCGAGTTCTTGATGCTCGATCAGAACGCGTGCCGGTTCTACGGACGCATCGCCTACGACCGCCACTATGCCGGCGTCGCGCTCGACGACGATGAAGGTGAGCGTGTCGCAGCACTGCTCGGTGACGAACACAGCGTGTTGTTCCTCGGCAACCACGGCGTGATCGTCGTCGGGGAGTCGGTCGCCGAGGCCTTCGACGAGCTCTACTACCTCGAGCGCGCCGCGCAGTTGCAAGTGCTGGCGTTGTCGACACAGCGCCCGCTAGCGCTGATCCCTGACGACGTTGCCGCGCTGGCCTGCAAGCAGTGGCGCGACTACCCCGACGTCTCGGCGCTGCACTTCTTGGCGTTGCGCGAGATCCTCGATGCCGAGGGATCCGACTATGCGTCGTGACGACGCGGTGTGTGATGTCGCCAGTGTCACGCATCTCGACTACGACGATCGAGTCCTGACGATCGGCTGGAGCGATGGGCGCGTCAGCACGTTCCACCACCTCTGGCTCCGTGACAACTGCCCGCAGTTGCGGCACACTACGACTGGCCATCGCGTCGTCGAGACCTCGACCATTCCGCGCGACGTCCGTCCCAGCGTGGTGGCATGTTCGTCGCCGGCCACGATCGCGATCACGTGGGCGCACGATGGCCACATCAGCACGTTCGACACCGACTGGTTGCGGGACCACGATTACTCCAATGGCGTGCGCCGCGCACGCCGTTCGCCGACGTTGTGGGACGCGACGAGCGTCGACGCGCTGCCGCGGGCGTCGTACCCGGACGTGTGTGGTGATCTCGCCGCACGCCGCTCGTTGATGATTGGCTTTCGCGACTACGGAATCGCGTTGCTGCACGAGGTTCCGACCACACCCGGCACCGTGCTGGATGTCGCCGCGATGTTCGGTGAGGTGCGAGTCACGAGTTGGGGTCGAGTGTTCGATGTCGTCTCGGTCGACAACGCCAACTCGGTCGCTTACACGACGTTGCCGCTCGTCGCCCACACCGACGAGGCATACCGCGATCCCGCGCCGACGATCCAGCTCCAGCACTTCTTGCGCACCGACGCTGCGGGCGGAGCGGCCACGCTCGTCGACGGCTTCATGGTGGCGGCCGATCTCGCCGAGGCACGACCCGATCTCTACCACTTGCTCGCCACCGTGCTGTTGCACTTCCACTTCCGTGACGACACGTCCGAGCACGAGCACGACGCCACCGTGCTCGACGTCGATGGCAGCGGGCAGCTACGCGCCGTTCGCTTCTCGAACCACTCGGCTCAACCGTTCTTGATCGATCCGCAGCTGATGGAGCGCTACTACGAGGCGTACACGATGTTTGGCCAGATGCGCGAGAGCGCGACGTACCGGTTGCAACTCGATCTGCAGGCCGGCGATCTGTACATCATCGACAACCGGCGCGTCCTCCACGGTCGCACGGGCTTCAGCGGCGGAGGCGCGCGCCACCTGCAGAGCTGCTACATCGAGCGCGACGAGTTCATCAGCCGCCTCGCCATGCTCGACCGGCAACTCGGCTGCGAGCAACGGTGAGTCGCGGCGTCGGCGTCATGAGCGTCGAACGGCGGCCAACTCGTCAAGCGTGAGCGTGCCTTGCCCGACGAGCGCTTGGGTTCGTTGCGCAGTCGTGGCGACGCTCCACTGGTGTGTGGCGACATCGAGCGCGACCGGTTCGATGGGATCGGAGGAGTCTCGGCACGACTCGATGACGAGACTGGAGCTCACGCGGACGGGGCACAGCGATCGGGAGTCGATCGTCGCCGCGTTGGGCGTCGCGAACTCATGCGTCGACCACGTGCGAGTGCCGATGTCGAGCACGGCGGCAGTCCCGAGCGGGGACTCGAGCGGCCCAGCATTGGTCGAGAACACGATGACCTGCGTCTCGTTCGCTTCGATCCATGGTTGGCTGATCGAGATCGGTAGCGACGGGAGGCGCTCCCATTGGTCGCGCTCGGGGTCGTGGAGGGCGATGATCTCGGCGTCGCCGAGGCCGCTGAGCACGAACGCGCCGATCCCCGTCCAAGCGGCGATCTGGCGGTCACCGCCCTGGTGTGGCGAGTACCAAACGCAACGGTTGTCACAGCGCGTCCACGGAGGGTCAGTAAGGGTGCGATAGGTGTTCGTCGCCGGGTTGTAGGCCGACGGATGGCGCAGACCGCCGTCGGAAGCCTGAGACTCGGCGCCGTAGACGACCAACTCGCGACCCGTCCACACTGTCATCGCGCCGGGGACGGGAATCGCCCATGGATCGGTCGGCAGCGCAGCGGCGGTCACTGACCCGTCGCTGTGCACGAGATCGATCCGTACGTCGCCGGGCCCGTTCACGTACGTGACCTCGTCCCAACTGACCACGAGCAAGGTGTTGTCGGCCGGGATCGCCCGGACCGGCCAACCCAGAGGTTCCGATACAGGCAGCACCGACCAGCGGTGCTCGCTGACCGAGTACGCGTCAAACGAAGCGGGCAGACCGCGCCGGGACGCCGACACCACGACGACGAGGTCACCGAAGCGCACGACCTGCTCGATGTCATGGACGGTCGACGGGAACGCAGCCGTCGTGCCATCGGCCGCAAGGATGGCGCCGGGCAACTCGCTGGTCTCGCCCAGCGCTGCCGTCGCCACGAGCGCATCGCCTGCTTGCTGCACGTAGACGACGCCGGACGGGCCAACGACGCGTGCCAAGACGCTCCCATCCGACGCGCCTGTTGCGGACGCTGGCGTCGCCGCGCTCGTGTTGGTCGCAACGGTCACGGCTGCCGCGGTCGACGTCGCGTTCCGAGGATGCGACGACGTTGTCGACGGAGCAGTCGTCGTCGATGTGCTTGCTACAACGGCGACGGTGCCGGTGACGGATGCATCCGTCGTCGACGCGCCGGTCGATCCGGTGTTGCTTGTGCACCCCACAAGACCGAGGACTGCCGCGATGGCGATGCCCGCTCGCATGCCACCCATCCGAGCACGAACCGGTGTGCGTTGCTAGAGGCGAGCGAGCTCGAGAGAATCGGCAACGGCCTCGACCGAACTTGACGGTCGGCGGGATTGAAGGCGGTAGTACTCTTGGTGCGACTCTTGGTAGGCTTGCACTATGGCGAAGAGCAAGATGTCGGTGTCGCTCGACTCGAACAAGTTGGAACGGGCGCAATCGTTCGTCAACGCCGCGTCCGTGTCGGAGCTGCTGGATGTCGCCTTGGCTCGGCTGATCGACGACGAGCAGGAACGGCGACACGTCGACGGATACGTTCGCATCCCGGTGAACGACGAGATCGCCCAGTGGGCGAGCGTGCGTCGTGAAGCGATAGACGATGACGTCGACTGGGCGGCGCTCTACGGCATTGACCGTTGATGGCATCGGCGAGCAATCCTGCTCTGCCCCGTCGGGGCGAGGTGTGGCTCGCCGACATCGCCGGTGACAAGGTCCGGCCTGTCGTCGTCATGACCCGAAGCACGGTGATCCGTCATCTGCACTCGGTGGTCGCCGCTCCGGTTACGTCGACTGTTCGCTCGATACCGTCCGAGGTACCTGTCGGACTCGCCGAAGGGCTCCTCCACGACTCGGTGGCGAACTTCGACAACATCCAACTCGTGCCGCGCCGCTGGTTGATTCGCCGCATCGGAAGTCTCGGAGACGCGAAGCTCACGGAGGCCTGTGGCGCGCTCGCGCAAGCGACGGGTTGCAACCCTTCCCGTTGACGTCAGCCGACAGCGGCTAACGCGCTCACGCGTTCGAGAAGGTGAAGTGCACGCCGAAGTCGGCGCGGACGTCGGTCATGTGGGCACCGTAGGCCGGGAAGCCGCCGTTGTAGTTGCCGTCTTGGCGACGGTTGAACTCGCCTTCGAAGTTGTAGTAGCCGGGCGTGCAGTCGTGGTTGCGCGACGTCTTGCCGCGATGCGCGATGACCTGTTCGACCCACCACTCCTCCGCCTCGGCCGTGCAGTCCATCGTCTTGTAGCCGTTGCGACGGACGTGATCGATGCACGCCGCGATGTGATCGCCTTGCGCCTGGAGCACGTCGGTGAGGTTGAAGTTGAACGACGCCTGGTAGCCGCCCATGATGAACAGGTTCGGGTAGCCGTGGGTGTGGATGCCGAGCACCGTGCGCATGCCGTCGCGGTACTTGTCCTGCAGATCGAGAGCGCCCTCGCCGACGATGCGGTTGTACGTCCCCGTCTTTTGGACCTCGAAGCCGGTGGCGTAGATCAACAGATCGAGCTTGTACTCGACACCGTCGAACACCGGGCCGCCTGCTCGAATCTCGGTGATGCCGGCGCCATGCGTGTCGACGAGGTGGACGTTCGGTCGGTTGAACGTCGGCAGGTACTCGTTATGGAAGCACGGCCGCTTGCACATGAACATGTACCACGGCTTCAACGCCTCGGCGGTGACCGGATCGTCGACTAGCTCCTCGATGCGGCGATGGATGCGCATCATGTAGTCGATGTTCGCCATCTCCTGACGGCGGA
>Ga0209069_10001026_pt1 | contig 13854 bp, 10 predicted proteins | sample Str013_2_FD_187202 | JGI IMG/M metagenome (GOLD analysis project Ga0209069, IMG submission 187202) | Freshwater sediment microbial communities in response to fracking from Pennsylvania, USA - Straight Creek_MetaG_SC_2013 (SPAdes) (version 2) | ecosystem: Environmental > Aquatic > Freshwater >...
TGGGACCGCTGTCCGGGAGCCGCTATCCGGATTCTCACCTGGAGTCGCTGAAAAAGCCCAAGGTTTCGTTCGGGCCGACCGGTTTCCCGGCCTTCGCCGGCACCATGGCGGTGGAGCGCATCGCAACCGGATTCCGCTGGGCCGAGGGACCGGTTTATTTCCCGGCTGGCCGTTACGTGCTGTTCAGCGACATTCCCAACAACCGCATCATGCGGCTGTCTGAGGATGACGGTCATCTGAGCGTATTTCGCCAGCCGTCGATGAACTCGAATGGCAACACCATCGATCGCGAAGGACGCCTGATCACTTGCGAACATGCCGGCCGGCGCGTCACCCGCACCGAACTCGACGGCTCCATCACCATCATCGCCGACAAGTACAACGGCAAGAAGCTGAACTCGCCGAACGACGCGGTCGTCGCCGCGGATGGTTCGATCTTTTTCACCGATCCAGCCTACGGCATCGGCGGCTTTTACGAGGGTATCAAGGCCGAGCCTGAGCAGGAAAAGAAGAATGTGTACCGGGTAGATCCGAAGTCCGGTGACATCAAGGTGGTGGTCGATGACTTCGTCGAGCCGAACGGCATTGCGCTGTCGCCTGACGAAAAGAAGCTCTATGTCGTCGACACCGGATTCACCGACGGGCCGGACAACCCGTCGCATATCCGCGTGTTCGACCTGGACGTCGGGTCCGGGAAAGTTTCGAACAGCAAGGTCTTCGCGGACATGCCCAAACCTGGCATTTCCGACGGGGTGCGCTGTGACACCGCGGGCCGTGTCTGGTGCTCCCTCGGCTGGGGCGATCCGAACGAGGACGGCGTGCGCTGCTACACTGCCGAGGGCGATCTGCTCGGCAAGATCCACATACCGGAAACCGTCGCCAACCTGTGCTTCGGCGGTCAGCAACGAAACAGGCTTTACATTTGCGGCTCGACATCGCTTTACGCAGTCTACACAAGTGCGCAAGGCGCCATGAAGCCATGACCAAGTGTTGGTAGCCATCATTCCGGGACACGCGTCTTCGCGTGGACCCGGAATCTCGAGATTCTCAGATGTGCAATTGCACATCGTAGTTCGCGCTATCGCCCACTCTGGAACGAATGCTACCCGCTGTTCCTCAACCCCGCCGAAATGCCGTTGATGGTGATCTGGATGCCGCGCAGCACCTGTGCGTCCGGGTTCTGCGCGCGATGCTCCTTCAGCAATTCGACCTGTATGTGATTGAGCGGATCCATATAGGGAAAGCGGTTGCGGATCGATCGTTCCAGCAGTGGATTGCCCTGCAGCAGCCGTTCCTGGCCCATGATGTCCAGCAGCGTCTCGATCGTGGTGTGCCACTCGCGCCGGATGCGTCCAAAAATATTGTCGCGCAAGGTCACGTCGGGCACCAGTTCGGCATAGCGCGAGGCGATGGCGATCGAGCTCTTGGCCAGCACCATATCCATGTTCGACAGCAGCGTGCGGAAGAACGGCCATTCGCGATAGAGTTCCTGCAGGAACGGCATGCCCTGCTCCGGATGCTCCGATACCCAGGTCTCGACGGCTGAGCCGAAACCGTACCAGCCCGGCAACATCAGCCGGCACTGCGCCCAACTGAATACCCAGGGTATGGCGCGAAGGTCCTCGATCTCGCGGGTCTTCTTGCGCGACGCCGGTCGGCTGCCGATGTTGAGCGTCGATATTTCGGTGATCACCGTCGAGGCCCAGAAGTAATCGGCAAAGCCCTCGGTTTCGTAGACCAGTCCGCGATAGGCCCTGAACGCCAGCGCGGACAATTGCTCCATGGCCTTGAGATATTCCGCGCGCGGCGCGCTCTGCCGCGGTTGCAGCAGGCTGGCATCGAGCGTCGCCGCCGCCAGAATCTCCAGATTGTTGCGGCCGACTTCCGCATTGGAATATTTGCTGGAGATGATTTCACCCTGCTCGGTGATGCGGATCTGGCCGTTCACCGCGCCGCCCGGCTGGGCGATGATCGCGTCGTAGCTAGGCCCGCCGCCACGGCCGACCGAACCGCCGCGGCCGTGGAACAGCCGCAACCGAACGCCGTGGCGTTCGAACACCTCGACCAGGCCGATCTCGGCCTTGTAGAGTTCCCAGCCCGAGGTGACGAAGCCACCGTCCTTGTTGCTGTCGGAATAGCCGAGCATCACCTCATGCACCAGGCCGCGGCTATCCACGAGCCTGCGGTAATCATGCAGCGCCAGCATGCGGTCCATGATCCGGCTGGAGGCTTGCAGATCCTCGATGGTCTCGAACAATGGCACGATGTTGATCGCGCTGCGGCCGGAAGGAATGACCAGCCCGACCTCCTTCAGCAGCAGCGCGACCTCCAGCATGTCGGACATCCCCTTGCACATCGAGATGATGCATTGGGGAATCACGTCGGCCCCGAACCAGGCGTGGGCCTCCGCCGCTGCGCGGAACACCGCCAATTCTCCCAATGTCTCGTCGCTGTATTTCACGAAAGACGAAGTCAGCGGACGCGCGCTGCGCAACTCGCCCAGCAGCAGCGCGATCCGCGCCTCTTCACCGAGCGCGAGATAGGACATTCCGGGCATCGTGGCATCGATCAGTTCCGCCACGGTGCGCTCATGGACGGCGGAATTCTGTCGCATGTCGAGGCAGGCAAGGTGAAATCCGAAACACTCCACCGCGCGGCGCAGCAGCCGCAGACGGCCGCGCGCGATGACGCTCGAATTGTTCGCGATCAACGAGCGATCGACAACGTCGAGATCGGCCTTGAATTCCGCGACGCTCGCATAGGGGGCGGCTTCACCGACCGGCGGCCTTGTGGTCTCGACTTCGAGCCGAAGCGCCGTCGCAGTCAGACGTGCGTAGATACCGGAGACGGCCAGGCGATAGGGTTCGCCGCTCCGGTGCGGCGAGGTATCCGGCGAACGCTCGGCCAGCGCACGCAGATCGTCAGAGACATCGGCGAGATGGGCCGCGAGTGACAGTTCGGCGCCAAGAAGGTGCAACTCCTCGAGATAAAAATTCATCACACGGCTGGACTGCAGGCGAAGGGTTCCATGCATCACATCGGCCGTCACGAACGGATTTCCATCGCGGTCGCCGCCAATCCAGCTCCCCATTTTCAGGAAGGACGCCAGTTCGCCCTGACTATCGCCATCGTCGCGGTTCAGCCGATCTTCCAGCACGCAGTGCAGCCGTGGCACTTCATGCAAAAACGTATAGTCGTAGAACGACAGCCCGTTGGCGACTTCATCCAGCACAGTAAGCTTGGTTCGGCGCAGCAGGTTGGTCTGCCATAGCGTCAGCACGGCGCGTCGCAATTGCTCGTCGCTTGCCTCGATCTCCTCCGGCGTCAACTGGACACGTTCGCGACGGTCGAGCAGCGCTGCAATCTCCATCTCCCGATCCATGGTGCTCTTGCGGCGAACTTCGGTCGGATGCGCGGTCAGGACGGGACCGACCAACGCCGTGCCGAAGAAACGGCGCAGATCGGTGGCGCTGAAGCCGGCCGTCTTGGCATGCGCCAGGGTGCCGGCGAGGATGCTCGTGCGGGGATTTCCAGCCTCACTGCTGCGCGCCCGCATCTGACGGATATTGTTCTGGTCCTCGGCGATGTTGGCAAGATGGGAGAAATAGCTGAACGCGCGCACGATCCGCACGGTTTCACTGATCGACATGCTGTCGAGCATGGTTTCGAGCTCTCGTCGCGCCAGTTTGTCCTCGTCGCGGTGGAACCGGATCGAGGTCTGCCGGATGAGCTCGACCAGGTCGAACACGTCGGCGCCTTCCTGATCGCGCACGGTGTCCCCGAGAATGCGGCCGAGTAGCCTGATATCGGTCCGCAGCCGTGCGTCTTCCTCCAACGCGAGCGCGTCTTCGGCACGATTGGCGCGGATGTCGGTGTCGGTAAGCATGGTCTGGGGTGACATGGCGCTACTCCAGAAGCTGCCCAGCAATGACCGAGTCTGCAATTTTTTTGCCGCAGTGCAAGATAAAGATGGAGGCACCGCTTTGGTCGTTCCAAAGCGGCCCATTCGAAGCGGCGACGGCTCAAATTCGGCTAGATTCGACGCCCCGCCCGTTCCCAATAGGGATCGCGTAAGCGGCGCTTGAATATCTTGCCGGAATCCTCGCGTGGCAGGCCCGATTGAATCTCGATGTGCTTTGGTACCTTGTAATCGGCCAGAGAGGCCTTTAGTCGCGCACGAATGCTGGCGAGATCGAGCGCCACGCCCGGTTGCGGTTCCACCACCGCCATCAGCGCCTCGCCGAATTCCTCGTCGGGAATGCCAAACACGGCGCAATCATGCACGCCCGGCACCGCGTGCAGCACCGCCTCGATTTCGGCGGGATAGATGTTGACGCCGCCCGAGATCACCATATCGCGCTTGCGGTCGCACAGGAAGACATAGCCGTCCTCGTCGATATAGCCGACATCGCCCGAGGTGATGAAGCCGTCGCGCTCGATTTCGGCGCGCTTCTCCGGCTTGTTGTGGTAGGTGAAGTCCGGATTGCCCACGATGCGCGAATAGATTTCGCCGATCTCGCCCTCGGGCAGAACGCTCCCGTCGTCGCCGATGAACTTCAGTTCGGCGCCCGGCGAAATCTTGCCGACGGTACCGGGCTTCCTCAGCGCGTCCTCGGAACTGGCAAAGGTGACGGCGCCGGATTCGGTCGAGCCATAGAATTCATGGATCACCGGGCCCCACCATTCGATCATCGCGCGCTTGACGTCGGCCGGACAGGGCGCGGCGGCGTGGATGATATGGCGCAAGGAGGACATGTCGTATTGACGGCGAACCTGCTCGGATAGCTTCATCAGGCGAATGAACATGGTCGGCACCATGAAGACGGTATCGATCTTCTCGTCCTGGATCAGCCGCAGGAATTCCTCCGGTTCGAAGCGCGGCATCAGAACCAACGCGCCGCCGAGACGGCCGGATCGAAGCCCAAACGAGTTCGGCGCGGAATGATAAAGCGGCCCCGGCAGCAGTGCGCGGGCGCCCGGCTTGAGGCCGTAGATCATCGCACGCATCTGCTCGGCGTTGGCGATCTGTTCCGGCGTCGGCGCGGCGCGGCGAACGCCTTTGGGATGGCCCGTCGTCCCTGACGTGTAGATCATGTTTTGCGGCTGCGGCACCGCCGGCCCGTCATAGCGGGAATGCTGCTGGAGCCAGGGCTCGAAATCGATCGCGAAATCAGGCGTCGAGAGTTGATCGGGATCGATCTTGTAGTTGGCCAGGATTTCCGGCGGCGTGGCGACACTGAGCGAGGTCACTCCGGATGGAACGGCGTCGCGCAATTGATGCAGCATGTCGGCATGGGCGATCAGAACGCGGGTGCCGGAATCCTTCAGCACATAGTTGATTTCTTCCGGCTTGAAATGCCAGTTGACCGGCACCCCGTAAGCACCGAGCCGCATGGCAGCATAGGCCGCCTCGACGAAAGCGATGTCGTTGCGCATCAGCATGCAGACGCTGTCGCTCTGCCTGACGCCGAGCTTTTGCAGGCCGCTGGCAATGCGGTCGGCGCGATCGGCGACCTCGGCATGATCGCGCCGGCGTTGGCCGCTGATAATGCCGAGGAAAAGGGTGGACGCTGACATGGCTTCTTTTCCGCAATTGCTGGTCATTCCGGAATGGTCCGAAGGACCAAACCCGGAATCTCGAAATTCTCACATGTGCACTTGCATCGTTGTTCGTATCGCTTCGCGATACGCCCCGGAATGACGCGGTATTTATCCGGCATCCGCGAAGCGTGGCGCGCGTTTTTCCAGGTTGGCCCGCACGGCCTCCTGCTGATTGGGCGCACCCATCAGCTTCATCTGCTCGACGGATTCGGCGAGCAGGGCCGGGCCCGGATCGACCGACAGGTTGTTCAGCATCCGCTTGCAGGCGCGGATGGCATCGGGGCTCTTGCCCGCAATCTCACGCGCCATCTCAAACGCGGCGGCGCGTGGATCGTCGCAAATTCGCGTCGCGAGGCCATAGCTCATTGCTTCCTGCGCCGAAAAAATTCGTCCGGTATAGGTCAGCTCGCGCAGGATATCGTCGCGCACCAGACTTGCCAAAATCGGCGTGCCCGCCATGTCCGGCACCAGCCCCCATTTGATTTCCATGATCGACATCCGCGCATCCGGGCTGAGGAACCGGATGTCGGCGCCGAGCGCGAGCTGGAACCCGCCGCCGAACGCCACCCCCTGGATCGCGGCGATCACCGGCACCGGAAGCTGCCGCCATCCCCACACCGCCTGCTGCGCATGATTGGCGAGGCCGTGGGTGCGTGCCGCGAGATCCCGCGTTTCGCCGCCCGCTACGCCGTTGCCGCCCTTTTCCTCCATCGCAGCGAACCGGCCCATGTCGAGACCCGCGCAGAATGCCCGGCCTTCGCCGGACAATACGACCGCTCGCAGCCCTTTCTCGCGGGCAAGCCGCTCGATCGCGCCGACCAGCGCATCGAACATGGCGGCATCGAGCGCATTCATTTTGTCCGCCCGCACCAGACGGACATCGGCGATGCCGTCCGAAATCGAGATCGATACGCGTTGCTCCATGGGAATTCTCCTCAACTCTCATTCTCGGATACCGCTTTACAGAACGGCGTTGTCCGGATTTAGTCAATCGACCAATTAACAGACAATCCCTGGGGTGGAAACGATGTTCAAGGATCAGCTTCTGGCTGGGCGGCGCATTCTCGTGACTGGAGGCGGCACCGGCCTCGGCAAGTCCATGGCCGCGCGCTTTCTTCAGCTCGGTGCCGAGGTGCATATTTGCGGTCGCCGCAAGAGCGTCTGCGACGAGACCGCGACCGAACTGATGGACCTGCACGGCGGCCGTGTGGTGAGCCACGGCGTCGATATCCGCAATGCGATGGCGGTCGATGAGATGATCGAGGCGATCTGGTCCGGCGGACCCCTCACCGACCTCATCAACAATGCCGCCGGCAATTTTATTTCGCGCTCGGAGGAACTCAGCCCGCGCGGTTTCGACGCCGTCGCCAACATCGTGATGCACGGCACCTTCTACGTGACGCATGCGGTGGGACGGCGCTGGATCGCGACGAAGCAGCGCGGCAACGTGGTCTCGATCACGGTGACATGGGTGCGGAACGGCTCGCCCTATGTCGTGCCGTCGGCGATGAGCAAATCCGCGATCCACGCCATGACCATGTCGCTCGCGGTCGAATGGGGCAAATACGGCATCCGCCTCAACACCATCGCGCCCGGCGAAATCCCGACCGAGGGAATGAGCAAGCGCATCAAGCCGGGCGACGAGGCCGGCGCGCGTACCAAGGCCATGAATCCGATGGGCCGCGTCGGCACCATGGAGGAACTGCAGAACCTCGCAGTGTTCCTGATCTCCGGCGGCTGCGACTGGATCAACGGCGAGACCATTGCGATGGACGGCGCGCAGGGGCTCGCCATGGGCGGCAACTTCTACCAATTGCGCGACTGGAGCGACGACGACTGGACCAAGGCGCGCGACTCGATCAAGGCGCAGAACGAAAAGGACCGCGCGGCACGGGGTTAAGTCCCGTATTGTCATTGGCGCGAGATGACGCCAAACTCCGCGCAACGAAACAAGACACCGCGGGAGGATCATGTCCGCCTCACAGCAACCGGCGAACCTTGCCGAGATGGTACGCGACCGCGCGAAGAGCCGCGGCCATGCGCTCGCCTATGAATTCGAGGGACGCCAGACCAGCTTCGCCGAGTTCGATATCAAGACCAATCGTGTCGCCAACGCACTACTGACGCTCGGCATCAGTCCGGGCGAGCGCATCGCCTATCTCGGCAAGAACAGCGATATCTATTTCGAGCTGCTGATGGGCGCGATCAAGGCCAATGTGGTGATGGCGCCGGTGAACTGGCGGCTGGCCGGACCCGAAGTCGCGTTCATCGTCGGCGATTGCAAGGCGCCAGTACTGTTCGTCGGGCCGGAATTCATCACCCAGGTCCGCAACATCAAGGCGCAACTGCCCGATCTGCGTCACGTTATCACCACCGAAGGCGGCGCGCCGGAATGGCAGGATTTCACGGCGTGGCGGGATGCGGCGAGTGGCGACGATCCGAAGGTCCCGATCTCGCCCGGCGACATCGCCATCCAGCTCTACACCTCGGGCACCACAGGCAAGCCGAAGGGCGCGATGCTCTCGCACGCCAATTTCCTCAACCTGGTGCAGACCGGCAACGATACCGAGAAGCCCGACTGGAACCAATGGTCGACCGATGACGTCTCGCTGGTGGCGATGCCGATCTTCCATATCGGCGGCTCCGGCTGGGGCGTCATGGGCCTCTATCACGGCGCCAAGGGCGTGATCGCGCGGGAGTTCGATCCGACCAGGGTGCTGGATTTCTTCGAGCAGTCCGGGATCACCAAACTCTTCATGGTGCCGGCCGCGATGCAGTTCGTGGTGCGGCAGCCCCGCGCCCGCCAGATTGATTTCTCGCGGCTGAAATACATGTTCTACGGCGCCTCGCCGATCCCGGCGGCGCTGCTGAAGGAATGCATCGAGGTGTTCAAATGCGGCTTCGTGCAGATGTACGGCATGACGGAGACCACCGGCACGATCGTGGCGCTGCCGCCTGAAGACCATGTCGAGGGGCTGGACCGCATGCGTTCGGCCGGCAAGGCGCTGCCGGGCGTTGAACTCGCCATCCTCGATGCCGACGGCAACAGGCTGCCGCCGGGCGAGGTCGGCGAGATCGCTACCCGCTCCGGCTCCAACATGGCCGGCTACTGGAATCTGCCGGAGGCGACCGCCAGGACGCTCGGTAGCGACGGCTGGCTGCGCACCGGAGATGCCGGCTACCTCGACGGCGACGGCTACCTCTACATCCACGACCGCATCAAGGACATGATCATTTCCGGCGGCGAGAACATCTATCCCGCCGAAGTCGAAAGCGCGATCTGCGATCACCCTGACGTCGCCGAGGCTGCGGTGATCGGCATCCCCGACGACAAATGGGGCGAAGCGGTGAAGGCGGTCGTGGTGATGAAGCCCGGCAAGCAGGCGACATCATCCGACATCATCAACTTCACCCGCGAACGCATTGCGGGTTTCAAGACGCCGAAGACGGTCGACTTCATGGAGGCCCTGCCGCGCAATCCGTCGGGCAAGATCCTGCGGCGCAATTTGCGCGACCCGTATTGGGCGGGGAAGGATCGCCAGGTGAATTAGAGGGCTCGCAGGTGCACCCGCCTTCCATCGTCATGACCATTGCTTCACATTCATCAAGTGGGCAACCACGCTCTTGCGCCGTGTCCAGCGGCATGCTTCCTGCTTCCGCTCAACGCTTCCCTGCCCCCATGTACCCGAACAGAAATCCCGCCACCTTGCGCTTCTGGATTTCCTCGCTGCCTTCGGTGATGCGGTAGCGGCGGTGGTGGCGATAGATGTGCTCGAATGGCTTGTGGCGTGAATAGCCCATGCCGCCGTGCACCTGCATGGCGCGATCGGCGGCCTCGCAGCACAGCCGGTTCGCCCAGAAGTTACACATCGAGACCTTGTCGGAGAGCGTATGCTCGACCTGGGCCTGGGTGAGCTGGTCCATTTCCCACGCGGTCTTGCGGATCAACAGCCGGAGCATTTCGGCCTGGGTGGCAAGCTCCACCAGCGGCCACTGGATCGCCTGGTTCTCGGCCAGTGCCTTGCCGAACGGCTTTCGCTCGCGCGCGTATTTGACGCTCTCGTCGATGCAATAGACCGCGGCGCCCAGCGAACTCGCGGCCTGCCGGATGCGGTTCTCGTGCACGAAACATTGCGCCAGCGACAGGCCGCGGCCGATCTCACCGAACAAGGCATCGTCGGGCACGAACACGTCGGAGAAGCTGACGCGGGGATGGTCGGTCGGCATGTTGAAGGTCCACATATATTCCTCGACCTTCACGCCCTCGGATTTCGCCGGCACCAGGAAACAGGTGATGCCCCGCGCATCGCCGTCGTCGCCCGACGTGCGCGCGAACAGCGCGCAATGCGTCGCGACGTGCATGCCGGTGGTCCACATTTTCTCGCCGTTGATGACCCAGCCCTTGACGTTGTCGCGGGTGGCCGGCACCGCCCGGGTGGCCATGTGGGTCGCGTCCGAGCCGTGCTCAGGTTCGGTCAGCCCGAACGTGATGCGGTATTTGCCGGTGATCGAGCCGTCGATCATCGCCTTCTGGTCGTCGCGGCCGTAGCGGTCGAGCATGGTCACGATCGGGAGATTGCCGACGACCGAATGCTCATTCTGCAAGTCGTTGTGCAGGCCCAGCCCCCTGGCCGCGAAATGCTCGCGGATCACCGCCATCCAGAGATTGGAGCCGTCCTTGCCGCCGTAGCGCTTCGGAATCGCGAAGCGCAGATGGCCGGCGGCATCGGCAAGGTTCTTGGCCTTGCGCAGCAGCGCCTCCCATTCATGCCGCGGCAACCCGCCCTTGTCAAAATCGGTGCGCGCCCACTCGCGGCGGTGGTCGAAAAAGCGGATGTTGTCGTCGGCCTGTTCCAGCGGCTTGATCTCGCGCGCAATGAAGCGGTCGAGTTCATCGAGATAGGCGACGAGGTCGGCGGGCAAGTTGAAATCCAAGGCAGTTTCTCCCGAAATTTTCGTTTATTGTCGTTTCAGCACAATGACCGCAGCCTTCGATTAAGGTGAGAATACGGGACTCAAGTCAAGCAATGGAATAGCGCTTGTGACACGCGGGCGCGTTGCGTATTTGGATAGATATCGGACGGCGGGAAGCACGGCAAATTCCTCGCCACAGAAAAATGTAAGGGGAGCGAACATGGATCTGAAATTCTCCAGGGTCACGCGCAAGGGGCCGATCACGATCATCACGCTGTCGCGGCCGGAAGTGTATAACGCGTTGCATACCGACGCCCATTTCGAACTCGACAGGGTGTTCGACGATTTCTGCGCCGACCCCGAACAATGGGTGGCGATCGTCACCGGCGCCGGCGACAAGGCGTTCTGCGCCGGCAACGACCTGAAATGGCAGGCGGCCGGCGGCAAGCGCGGCTGGGACAAGGGCGGCTTCGCCGGCCTTACCTCGCGCTTCGACTGCGACAAGCCGATCATCGCCGCCGTCAACGGCGTCGCGATGGGCGGCGGCTTCGAGATCGCGCTGGCCTGCGACCTCATCATTGCCGCGGAGAATGCCACCTTCGCACTGCCCGAGCCGCGCGTCGGCCTCGCCGCGCTCGCCGGCGGCGTGCATCGGCTGCCGCGCCAGATCGGCCTGAAGCGCGCCATGGGCATGATCCTCACCGCGCGCCACGTCTCGGCCAAGGAAGGCCTCGAGCTCGGCTTTGTCAACGAGGTGGTGCCGCAAGGCGAAGCGCTGGCCGCCGCCGAACGCTGGGCCGAAACCATCTGCAAGAACTCGCCGATGTCGATCCGTGCCTCCAAGCAGGCGATCCAGAAAGGCCTCTCGGTCTCGCTCGAACAGGCGATTTCCGAACAGCGCGATTATCCCGCCGTCAGGGCGATGGCGGCGTCGCAGGACTATATCGAGGGACCGAAGGCGTTTTCGGAGAAGCGCGCGCCGAAATGGCAGGGGAAGTGACGCCGCGCCATTCCAGGGCGTTTTTTTCTCCGCCATTGCGAGCTGTGGCTTATGGCTTACTTTCACCCAACTCTCTCTTGTACGACGCATAGTTCGGCTGATCGACGGCGAGCTTGGCCATCGTGGTCTGCCACAGATGTTCTGCCAGTCCCGGCGTTCGCAGGTCGGCCTCGCCGTTCGCGATCCTGTCGGCCAACGCGCGGTTGAGTTCCAGCAGCGAGCCGTCGGCGTCGAGCATCTGCGTCAGTCGCGCCGCCTCCCCGGCATCGCTGTCCTGCTCCAGCGCCAGTTGCCGCGTCACCAGATCGAGCGCGTTGATGGCGACGCGAAGCTTGAAAGCGTTGTGGCCCTTGATAACCGGCGCGATCTCGTCGCGCAGGAAATCCGCGACCGCCGCGGTCAGTTCGGTGGGTGTCGGTTCGTCCTGCATGTTATTTTCCCCGTGGCGCCAGCAGTCGCAGCAGATCGATCTCGGTTTCCGATGCCCGCCGGCCGATCATCGCACGCTCCATCGAATGATCCGGACCGAGACGAAAGCGCTGCATCATGCCGCAGCACATCACGCCCCAGCGCAGCGTGCCCATCACTTCCCAGAACGTCACGCGGTCGGCATCGACCTTGCGGCCCGTCGATTGATATCCCGCGAACAATTCCTCGCGCGACCCGAAACCACCGACCGGCTTGTCGATCTCGCCGAAGCGCCAGGAATTGACGCAGACCCAGCCGAGGTCCTCCATGGGATCGCCGATATGTGCGAGTTCCCAGTCCAGCACCGCACGCACGCCGTCGGGGCCGATGATGAGGTTGCCGTGGCGGAAATCGCCATGCACCAGCGTCGTCTCCCGGGACGGTCCGGGATCGTGACGCTTGAGCCAGCGCAGCGCCAGTTCGAACACCGGACGCGGCCAGCCGAACCCGCGGTATTCACGGTCGAGATCGGAGATTTCCCTTGTCGACGTCATCTGGCGAAGCGGTGGCAATTTCGACGCCGCCAATCCGTGAATGCCGGCCGCGACCTTGCCGATCTGGCGCGCCAGCATCGGCCGCGCTTCGGCAAACTGCTCGTCGCGCAGAATCTTCCGTGCAATGGTTTCGCCCGCGACCCGCTGCATGATGAAGCCGGTGCCGAGCTGATCCTCCGGCAGCAGTACATGCATGACCCGCGGCGACGGCAATCCGGCATCGTGCGCAAGCTGCATCAGCGTTGCTTCCGCATCGAGCCCGGCCGCGCGTCCCGGCGCGGCGCCATAGCCCGGCGGCGCCCGGCGCAGGATCGCGCCGATATGACCGTCGGGGTGAATGATATCGAACGACCAGGTCTCCTGGCTGGCGCCGCCCGAGAGTTTGGCCGCGCCGGTGACGCCGGTCGCGCCCGGATACCAGGCGGCGACGCAGCGTCCGAGTTCGGCTTCGATCATCTACCCTTGAACCTGGCCGGACGCTTTTCGAGGAACGCGGTGACGCCCTCCTTGAAATCCTCCGCCGATCCCGCGATCCGCTGCGACTCGAATTCGAGGTTGAGTTGTTCTTCGTAGGAATTTTCCGGACTGTCCCAGTACAATTTGCGGATCAGCGACAGCGCGACGGTCGGGCCATTGGCCAGATCATGCGCCAGCTTCATGGCTTCCTCCATCAGGACGGCATCGTCATGAACGCGGTTGACGAGGCCCCATTCCAGCGCCTTCTCGGCCGGCAGCCGCTCGCCCATCAGCGACAGCTCGACCGAACGCGCCTTGCCGATTAACCGTGGCAGCAGCCAGGTCGAGCCGCAATCCGGCACCAGCCCGATGCGGCGGAACGCTTGCAGGAAATAGGACGAGCGCGCGCACAGGATCATGTCGCCCATCAGCGCGAAGCTCATCCCCGCGCCGGCGGCCGGGCCATTCACCGCCGTCACGATCGGGCAATGCAGGTTGCGCAGGCGGCGCAGGAACGGATGAAACGCGGTCTCCAGCGCGGCGCCGGCATTGACCTTGCCGGGCTTCGGGTTGCCGCGGCCCTGCAGGTTGGCGCCGGTGCAGAACGCGCGTCCGGCGCCGGTGATGACGAGGCAGCGCACCTCCGCCCGCTTGTCGTCGATCGCATCGAGCGCCTCGCCGAGGCCGCCCAGCATGTCGATCGAGACCGCGTTCATGACCTCCTGATGGTCGAGCCGGAGAATGGCGACCGAACCATCGAAATCGAGCGTGACGTGCTTGAACTGCATTGTTTCCTCATGGGTTGAATCCCGCGTTCTATGTCGCGGTGGATCGGATATGAACTCTCGGCCCATATTTGATTTTCCTGGTGGGCTTGTCCATGCTTCGGCCAGAACATCTGCCCACCACCCGGCGCACATC
>Ga0209069_10001027_pt1 | contig 13847 bp, 11 predicted proteins | sample Str013_2_FD_187202 | JGI IMG/M metagenome (GOLD analysis project Ga0209069, IMG submission 187202) | Freshwater sediment microbial communities in response to fracking from Pennsylvania, USA - Straight Creek_MetaG_SC_2013 (SPAdes) (version 2) | ecosystem: Environmental > Aquatic > Freshwater >...
GGGTCGGGAGTTCAAATCTCCCCACTCCGACCAGTAAAATCAATGACTTACGATGAAAATCGATTCTCATGTCTCAGTGCCGTGTCCCACTGGTGTCTCGTGACGAGTCGGCATGACGGCTCGCCTCGGGTCGTGGAGACTGCCTGACCGTGACAAAATGATGGTTCCGCGCCGAAGTGTCGTCAGCGGTGCCCATAAGCGAGCCTTCCGGCTAGCTCTCGCCGATGGCTCGGTTGCAGCCGATCAGCAATCGCTGCAGACCACACAGCAAGGGTCGGGCGACCTGCAACATGAGCTGGGGCGCGGCTGAAGTGCTGCATCGAGGGATTGGGGCGCAGTCAGACGTCAGTGTTGCCGGAGCGCATCGACGATCAGGCACTTGAAATCGACGTATTGCCATCCATATACCATCCAATGGGATGGCAGGAGGCATGTGGTGACTGACAACATCCGCGAGTTCCGAGCCAAGACCGCCGAGTCCGAGAAAATTACGATCAACCTCGGCTTCGTCGACCTCGGGCATATCGATCTTCTGGTTGCCGAGACGTTCTATGGCAATCGCACCGACTTCATCCGCACGGCGATTCGCAACCAACTCGAGCGCCACGCCGAGGCGACTCGACAGACCGTCGCTCGCAAGGCGCTGGTTATTGGATTGCGCCACGTCACCCGGGCGGAGTTGGAGCAACTCCGTACCGCCGGCGAGAAACTCGACGTCCGTGTGCTCGGTCTCGCCAGCATCGCTGATGATGTCACGCCCGACCTTGCGCGTGCGACGATTGCTTCCATGGAAATCCTCGGAGCCCTGCATGCGACCGCGGCGGTGAAGGCCGTCCTGGCTGATCGAGGCGGATGACGCCGAAGGGAACCACTAGTCACCATCGTATCCCGTTTTCCATTCCGAGGCGGCGTGTCCGCCAGCGGAACCGCGCCTCTGCGCCCGAACGAAGGACGATCGCATGAAATCGATCTTGCATCCCGCCATGGTTGAAGCGGCAAGACTGACGCGTGCAGGCCAGCTTGCTGCAGCGTCGCGTCTGATCCTGGGATTGCTCCGTGTAGATGTCACCACCGGTGCCGCATCGGAGCCTGGCGCGGAGAACCCGCCACCTCGCCTACCGTTCACGATTGAAGCGACCGCAGACCGGACGGATGATCCGGCGGCTCAAGCGTCCCAAGCTGAGAGCCTCGAAACGGCTGCGGAGACAACTCGGCCTATGGATGCGGACGCGCCAACCGGGTCGACATCGTCCGACCGCCTGCGCGACCCGTCAAGCGACATCGGCAAAGGGTTGCAGAATGGGGCTAGCCCCATGCCGCGGCGGCCGTCGGGACCGCTTCCACCTTGGCCCGAAGGCGCTCGTTTCCTAACCGCACACTTTGAAAACCGCGCCGGCAGCCGCAATTACAGGCTGTATATTCCGAGCAGCTATCGGGGCGAGGCGGCGCCGCTGCTCGTCATGCTGCACGGCTGCACCCAGTCGGTCGAGGACTTCGCCGCCGGCACGCGCATGAACATGGTTGCCGAGGAGCGTGGCTGTCTGGTCGCCTATCCGGAGCAAGCAAAATCCGCCAATCTGTCAAAATGCTGGAACTGGTTCAAGCCCGCCGACCAACAGCGCGGCAGTGGCGAACCATCGCTCATTGCCGGCATCACACAGCAGATCGCTCGCGACTTTGCCGTCGATCAGCGACGGATCTATGTCGCAGGACTGTCGGCAGGAGGAGCAACGGCGGCCATCGTGGGCGCCGCATATCCGGACATCTACGCGGCCGTCGGGGTGCATTCCGGATTGGCGGTTGGCGCCGCCAGCGACCTCCCCTCAGCGTTGGCCGCCATGCGGCAGGGCAACGCGGCGGCGGCCGGACGGCTTGGTAGCGGAGCCATTCTGCCCATCATTGTCTTCCATGGCGACAGCGACAGCACAGTCCATCCGGCAAACGGTGCACACATCATCGAGCAGGCGAAATCGTCACGTCTGTCGGGGTTGCGACCGGTGGCGCAGCGCGGCCAGGCACCCGGCGGTCATGCGTACAGCCGCACGTGCTATCTCGACGCACAGGATCAAGCGGTGATGGAATTATGGATCGTCCATACGGCCGGCCACGCATGGTCCGGCGGCAGTCAGACCGGGTCGTACACAGACCCGCATGGGCCAGACGCTTCCCGGGAAATGGTCCGGTTCTTCTTCGATCACGCGCTGCAAGCCGGGCCAAGTCCGTGACGGCCTGCAGCTGACCTCGGCAAAGTCAGTGTCACTCCACAAGCGCGAGAACCCAGGCGGCTAACCGGCCGCGCGGGCTCAATCGCGTCGGTTTCAACAATGTGACGTGGCCTTGCAGCGATCGGACTCCTCCTCCGGCGTGTCGTCAGATCGCAACAATGTTGTGCAGAAGCCCGACGCCGACCGACTTCATTGTTGACCCTTGAGGCCCACCGGGCCGTCCATTTAGGTTGATCGCTGCGTCGCTCGAAGGGTCCGAGACTTACCATCACATTGAGCTGGGGAGCTGCATGCTCGTATATTGCAAGGCACTGATCCGACTACCGGTTTGGCCCCTCGGGCTGTGTCTGCTCGGTGTCGCTGTCGCTCTATGCTCGGGTCCCGCGGCGGCCGAGTCGACCAGCCCGGCGGCGCCGAACTCTTCGACCACCGGTGCGTCGCCCCCATCGAACACCGCTGCGGCTTCCACGCCTTCCGCCGCTTCGACCGGCACGAAAAGCGACGCATTGACGTCCGCATCCAGCGCAGCGGCGCTGGCCCCACCAACCGCTGCCGCCGGGCCGGTGCTAGCGGCCGTGCGCACGGCGCTCGCCGACAAATCGCTGCTCGGCAAGCACAACCACGCCGACGATATCGCCGCCCTCGTCGACGACTACGGCGCCCGGAGCGAGCCGCTTTGGACCAAGGACGGCGCCTATACCGATAGGGCCAAGGCCATCATTGCCGAACTCGGGAAGGCCGCGGACTGGGGCCTCGAGCCTTCGGACTTCGCCATCACCGGGTTCGCCGGCAATGCTGGTCCCGACGCACAGGGCGCCGCCGAAGCCCAACTCGCCATGGCGGCGTTGAAATATGCCCGCTTTGCCCGCGGCGGACGGCTGGACCCGGTTGCCCTCAGCAACATTCTTGACATGAAGCCACCGGTTGAAGACCCCAAGGTCGTGCTGGCTGAACTGGCCCGGGCCTTGGCGCCGGACGCCTATTTGCGCGAACTCAATCCCAAGCACGCCGGCTTCGAGACATTGCGCCAGGCGCTTCTCAAGGCCCGTGGCCCCAGGCCTGAAGGGGAAAAGATCGACCCCGCTTTGCTGGTAAGGCTGCCCTTCGGCACTGCACTGAAGCCAGGCACCAAGGACGACCAGATTTCCCAGTTGCGACAACGCCTGAAGATGCCGGCAGGAACGCTGAATGACGAACGGCTCTACGACGATGCGCTCGCGACCGCGGTGCGCGGCATCCAGACGGCGAACGGGATCAAGTCCAACGGTATCCTGAACAATCGGACACGCGAGGTGCTGAACAAGGAAGGTCAGCCGGGAAGCACCGAGCCCCAGCAGACCATCGATCGGCTGATCGCCAACATGGAGCGCTGGCGGTGGCTGCCAGTCGATCTCGGTCCATTCTACGTCATGAACAACATCCCCGAGTTCCAGAGCGAGATCTGGAAGGGCGCCGAGCTGAAGCTGCGCCAGAAGATGATCGTCGGCCAGCCGTCGTGGCCGACGCCAGTGCTCACCGCCGCTATGGAATTCGTCATCTTCCATCCCTCGTGGGGCGTTCCCCCCGGCATTATGATGAAAGAGCTGCAGCCGCGGCTGCGCACGGCCTCGGGCGATTTCTTCGCGCAGATCTTCGGCGGCGGCTCGGGCGGGGCGCAGGTCCTGCAAGACTACAAGCTGACCGCCACGCTGAACGGGAAAGCGGTCGATCCCAATTCGGTCGACTGGAGCACGGCCGACATCAGCAAGTTCGGCTTCTCGCAGCCGCCGGGGACGACCAACCCGCTGGGCCTGGTGAAGTTCCGCTTCCCGAACAGCCACAACGTCTACATGCATGACACGCCGCAACGAGATCTCTTCGGCCAGACGTTCCGGGCGCTCAGTCACGGTTGTATGCGCGTGGCCGAGCCGCGCCAGACCGCCGAGGTGATCCTCGGCGAGGATCAGGGCTGGTCGGCGGACAAGGTCGGCGAACTCTGGAGGAGTGGCGGCTCGGTGACGCTGAACCGGAAGATCCCAGTCTACCTGGTGTATTTCACGGCCCGCGTGGCCAACGACGGGCGGCTGGTGACATTCGGTGATATTTATGGCCACGACGGCCGGGTGATAGCGGCGTTGCGCGGGCATGCGCTGCGGTACGTGGCCCCGCAGGCGGTCGACCCGTCCGAGGCTGTAGCTGATCAGCCAGCACGCGACCGGCGGTCGCCGAAGCGGGGGTGACGTGGCGGCGAGAGGCACGAGCAAGGTGCGCCAGTGCGCTGGCGGACGGCATGCCTTTGATTGCGCGAATTTCGCCAGCCGGCGACTGAACATTTGACCGAACAAGTGTGCAGAGACATTGCTTATCGGCTATAAGCGCAAGTATATCGTCTTCTGCTGCCTCCACCGCACCGGATTGCCGGTCTCCATAACCGCGGTCAGCGCATCGGTCAGCTGTTTGACCGTGACATGCCTGCCATTGCGCTGAACCCAGCCAGGCAACTCCGACTGAACACGCGCCATCTTTTGCTGCACCCGGTCCACAATCGTGGAAGTTACAGGGCCCTTGACCAGGATTTGCCCGCTCAGGAACTTTCGATAGGCCGCCACAGCGGCCGGGTTCTCGGCGGTCTTGCGGAATACATAGAGGATCGCAGCCGCCGTCACCACCGGCTGCGCCTCGTGGCGCAGACATCCGGCAGGTCTCGAAGTCCGCTATTTTATCCCGACCACCATCGAGTCGGGCCCGGCCAACGGCTCGACCCTGGTTTGGCTGAACCCGGCCTCGTGCATCCAACTCTGGCAATCGGCGCCAGTATAGTCGTAGCCCTCCGGCGTCTCGATCAGCATGTTCAAGCTCATGAGCAGGCCGAACGTGTTTTCGCGCCGTTGGTCATCAATGATGGCGTCGTAAACGATGATCGCTCCGCCTTTCGGCAGCGCATCGAAGGCTTTGCCGATCAGGAGCTTCTTTTGGGCCAGGCTCCAATCGTGGAGGATGTGGCCCATGATGAGAACATCCGCCTTGGGCAAGGCCTGCTCAAAGAAGTTCCCGGCTTGAAAGCGGACGTGCTCCGCAAGGCCGTTTCTGGCGACGAAGGCCTCGAACACGGGTCCGACCGGAGGCAGGTCGAAGCCGATGCCGGCGAGGTGGGGATGCGACCGAACCAGTGTCACCGGCATCATGCCCTGGGCCGATCCAACGTCCACGAAGGAGTTGTAATCCTTCCAATTGAACTTGGCGGCGATGGCATGCGCCGCGCCCGCGCTTATTCCGCTCATCGCCGCCAGAAAGCCGCGCAACCGATCGGGATCGGCGTAGATGTCCGCGAAAAAATCTGTCCCGTGCTTGGCTTCATTCTGGCGTTGGCCCGACCGCAGCGCTTCTGTCAGCGACCCCCAAAAGCCGTAAAGCCGCGCATTCGCCATTTCCAGGATGCCGCCGACGTAGGACGGCTTGGCCTTGTCAAGGAAGAGGTCAGCTTCGGCGCTGTTCCGATAAATCCCGTTCTCGCGTTCCAAAACCTTCAAGGCCACCAGCGAATCGAAGAAGTCGCGCGCGGATCTCTCGTGCAGGCCCAACGTTTTCTGCAAACTGGGGAGATCAGCAGGCGCGCCGGCCAAGACAGTGAACACGCCAAGTTCGACGGCGCTAAGAAGCGTCTTTGAGGCCCAAAATCCCATTCCAAGCTTCAAGACATGTTCGGGGCTTGGTCCGCTCATAATTCTTTTTTCCTTTAGGAATGCTGTTGTTAACGCCGCAGACCGTTCCAGTTGTCGATGGATGATCGCCCGTCAGAACCGGGGCCAAATTCATGGGCGGGCAGCTTACCGCCGCCCACCCACTGCTTGCGAAGCGCTATGCCGCTGTCGCCAGGATGACGGTTGGCGGAGCCAAGACGCCGCCCTTCATCATAGCGTCCTTGAGCCCCGGATCGGCCAAGAAGGCCTGAGCGGCTTCGAGGCTGGGGAAGCGGTGAATGGCCACGACCTTGTTCGGGTCGGTCGGGTCCTGGAACACCTCGGCCCCGGTCACGCCTGCCTTCTGGCGGACCGGTTCGGCGCTGTCGTAAACGACTTTCCACGCCGCGAAATCCTTCACCGGGTGGCTGATTACGGCTAGAACCTTGCCCATGTCGCCGGCTATGGCGCGTCCTGCCATCAGTCCGAACGGCGCCAGGGCGGCCAAGCCGGCAGAAGCTTTCAAGACGTCGCGTCGATTCATGATTGTAGTCCTTATGCGAATGGATTTGGTCTATGCTGATCGGGCCGGGCAGGTGTCAGGCGGTCGCAACGGCGAGCAGAACAGTCGGCGGGGCCGTAACGCCGCCCTTCATCATCGCGTCCTTGAGGCCCGGATCGGCCAGGAAAGCCTGGGCGGCTTCTAGGCTTGGAAAGCGGTGAATGACTACAATCTTGTTCGGGTCGGCCGGGTCCTGGAACACCTCGGCTCCGGTCACGCCCGCCTTCTGCCGGACCGGTTCGGCGCCGTCGTACATCACCTTCCACGCCGCGAAATCCTTCACGGGATGGGACACAACCGCGAGCACTTTTCCGTTGGCCATCGTAGGTCTCCTTGACTGCCGCCCACCGCTTTGTGCGTCTGGACGAGCGTTTCCATTGCCGCCGAATTGTTCCGGTGGCGCTATGCAGACTCTTCGCAATGCCGGCAGTTCTGATTGCGGCTTGGCCGCCAGTTCCTAGTTGCGACAGATTGGAGTTTGCCCGTCACAGGCCGATCCGTCGATGCGCGGCGGCGCAATCACACAATGCGCTAATCCCTGGGACATACCTCAAGACGTCCTTGCGGGAACCCCTAGGGATTACTGCAAGCGACCCTTGCAGAAATCCCTTGGTCGGCTAACCTGCCAGCGCTCGCCCCCGTAGCCATGGGAAACTGGATGGAACCCGACTGGAGTGACTTCAAGGTCCTGATCGCGCTCGGCGATGCGGGTTCGGTGGCGGGAGCCGCGCGAACTCTGGGCGTGGACTCATCGACCGTCAGCCGACGCCTCACGGCCTTGGAGGAGGCCGTTGGCGCGACGCTGATCGTCCGTGGCGGACGCGAATTTACCGTCACCGCCGACGGCCGGGCGCTGCTCGAGGCCGCGCATGCGATGGCCAATGCGTCGCGGAAGGCCGTCGCGGCGGTTCGCGCCGGGAAGCAGGAGATCGCCGGTACCGTCCGCATTTCTTGTGTCTCGGACCTGGTTTCGATGCTGACGGAAATGCTTCCCATCGCCCGACAACGCCATTCGGCCCTCGATATCGCAATCCTCGCGGCGCAGAGGTCCGTCGACCTCGCGCGTGGCGAGGCGGACATCGCGATCCGGCATTTCCGTCCAACGGAGCCCGATCTGGTGCTCAAACAGACTGTCGACTTCGGTTGGGCCGTCTATGCCTCCAAGAGCTATGCCGCGCAACAGGCACTGCCGGTGTCTCCCGCCGACCTCAAGAACCACCCACTGGTGCTGTATTCGGAATCGTTGACCCATATTCCGGCCCTGCGCTGGCTCGAAAACTACGCCTTGGGAACAAGGAACATCGTTCGTGTCGATTCTCCGGCCACCGCGCGCCAGGTAGTCGCGTCCGGGGCGGGGATCGGCGTCTTCATTTGCCAACAAGGGGAGGGTAATCCAGAGCTGATCCGAGTCTTTCCCGAACCGGTCGCGGCCACGGCTACTTACATCGTCTACCATGAGTCCTTGCGCGGATCCGCTCGCATTCGGGTCGTGGCCGACCTGTTGGCGGAACTCCTGAAGTCGAAGGAAGCGCTGATTTCGGGGCTGCAAGCCACACATAGCTCGTGAGTGCTGGACTAGTCATTTCGGCCTTGCGTTGTCTGCTGTACACGGCCACCCAAGAAGGGCCGCGTGTCGCAGCGCACGTGCCGCGTATGACACGTGGCGAACGAAAATCCACTTTCTCTGCGCCCCTGAGGTCGCCACGCCGTCCACGTACACTGAGCCCAGTTTGTCCGCTATACTCCCGACCGTCGGCGCCAGTTGTGGCGGGACGGCCGATCGAGCGATGAGCAAGGTCTGGGCGCGAGGCGTGGAGGCGGATTTGGACGTGGCGGCGTGGCTGAAGGGCCTCGGGTTTGAGCAGTATGACCTCGCCTTCCGTGGCCAGGACATTGACGGTGATATTCTCAAGGGCTTGAGCGAGGCTGATCTGGAGCGGATCGGTGTCGCCTCCCTCGGGCACAGGCGCCGGTTGATGAAGGCGATCGCACAACTGGGCGACCTGGTGCCGGCCGACCGGGCCAACCTTGCCAATCCAGCGAGCCAATCGTCGGCGGGCGAACGGCGGCAGGTCACGGTCATGTTCGTCGATCTGGTCGGGTCGACGGCGCTCAGTACGAGGCTTGATCCGGAGGATCTGAGTGCGGTTCTGCGCGACTACCAGAATGCCGTCGCCGGCGAAATCGCCCGCCTCGAAGGCCATGTCGCGCAGCTCTTGGGCGATGGCGTCCTGGCCTATTTCGGCTGGCCGCAGGCGCATGAGGACGAGGCCGAGCGGGCGGTGCGGGCCGGCCTGGCCGTGGTCGATACCGTCAGCCGGCTGACGACCAAGGCGGGTGGAAAGCTCGCCTGCCGTATTGGCATTGCCACCGGCCTGGTGGTGATTGGCGACCTGCTCGACCTGCGCCAGCCGCAAGAGCGCGCCGTGGTGGGTGAGACGCCCAACCTCGCCGCGCGGCTGCAGGCCCAGGCGGCGCCGGGCACCGTGGTCATCGCCGAAGCCACCCGTAGTCTGCTGCGAGGCCTGTTCGATCTCGAGGATCTCGGGGCCCAGGAGTTCAAAGGGCTCGCCAAGCCGGTCGCGTGCTGGCGCGTGGTTGGTGAGCGGGCCGTCGAGGGGCGCTTCGAGGCGCACCAGGCCGGACCGGTGCTGCCGCTGATCGGGCGCAAGGAGGAACTGGCGCTGTTGCTGCGGCGCTGGCGGCAGGCGGTTAGCGGTGAAGGCCAGGTGGTGCTGCTCAGCGGTGAACCGGGCATCGGCAAGTCGCGGCTGATGCTGGAGTTGCGGCGGCGCCTGGGTGGCCAGAGCGAGGCGGTGCGCCGTCTGCAGTGTTCGCCCTATCACACCGGCAGTGCCCTGCATCCGGTGATCAGCTACCTGGAACATGCGATCGGCGCGGGCCGCGACACTGCGGATGCGGACCGGCTGGGCCGGCTGGAGGCTCTGTTCGCCGTCCCTCACGATGGCGCTCCGGCTCGAATTCCACTGCTAGCGGCACTGCTTGGTCTCCCGGCAACCGATCACCATCCGCCCCTTGAGCTGACACCCCAACGCCAGAAGGCATTGACCCAGGAGGCACTGGCCGGCCATTTCATCGCACTGGCCTTGCGACAGCCAACCTTGCTGATTGTCGAGGATGCCCATTGGATCGATCCGACCACGCAAGAACTACTCGGCCTGATCATCGATCGTGCCCCCGAGGTGCGGCTGCAGGTGGTGGTCACCTTCCGGCCCGAATTCCGGCCGCCCTGGACCAGCCGGGCCCATGTGACGTCGCTGACGCTGAATCGCCTCGGCCGCACCGATACCGAGGCCATCATCGCCGGCCTGATCAGAACCAGGACATTGACGCCCGCGCTCATCGAACAAATCCGGGCCAAGACCGATGGCGTGCCGCTGTTCGTCGAGGAGCTGACCAAGGCGGTGCTGGGGTTCGCTGCGTTGCCCGAAAATGCAAATAGCGAAGCAAGACGGGAGGGGCGGCCGTCGACGCTGGCCATACCGGCGACGCTGCACGATGCCCTGATGGCGCGGCTCGACCGGCTGGGAGACGGCAAGGCCATCGCCCAGATCGGCGCTGCGATCGGGCGCGAGTTCAGCTACGGCTTGCTGGCGGCCGTCGCACCCCTCAAGCGCCCTGACCTCGACAAGGCGCTCGGCGAACTGATCGCAGCTGAACTGGTCTTCCAGCGCGGCGCGGCTCCCGATGCCGTCTACAGTTTCAAGCACGCGTTGGTCCAGGATGCGGCCCATCAGAGTCTGCTCACCAGTCGCCGCCGCGAGTTGCATGCCCGCATCGCAACCGCGCTGGAAGAGCAGTTTGCCGATGTCGCCAAGACCCAGCCGGAGGTGCTCGCGGGCCATTGCGCGGAGGCGGGACTGGCAGAGAAGGCGGTCGTCTATCGCCTGGCCGCAGCGAACCAGGCCTCGGCCCGCTGGGCGATCCCCGAAGCGATCGCGCAACTACGCACAGGACTGGCGCTTCTGACCGGCCTGCCGGACGATCTGGCGCGCCAGCGGCTGGAATTGGAGTTGCAGTCGGCGCTCGGCGTCCCGCTCATGGCGCAGCATGGAATGGCCTCGGCTGAGGTCGGCACGGCCTATGCGCGGGCCTACGACCTGTGCCAGCAGGTGGGTGACCTGCCGCAACGCTTTCAGGTGATGTTCGGACTTTGGTGGCATCACTCGACGCGTACGGATTGGCCGGCGGCGTTGGATCTCATCCGGCGAATGCTTGAGGCAGCCAAAGCCAGCGGCGACGATGGGCAGCTCCTGCAGGCCCACAGTGCTGCGGCCCGCACATATTTCGTGAGGGGGGAATTTGGCAACGCGCTGCCCCATTTCGATGCCGCCATCGGACGGTATGATCCCGGCCGGCATCGCGCCCTAACCTATCATTATGGGCAGGAGCCGGGGGTGCTCGTCATCGGCTTTGCAGCGCACTGCTATTGGTTTGCCGGGTTTCCGGACCGGGCGCAGGCTCTCATGCGGCAGGCGCTCGCCCTGGCGCGCGAGTTCGTCCATCCTTTCAGCCTCGCCATGGCGTTGGACCACACGGCTTGGCTGGCGCAGTATTGCGGCGATATTGCTGGAACGCTCGACGCCACCGAGGCGGACATTCGATTTGCGAGCGAGCAAGGACTGAAATTCTACAGCGCCCAGGGAACGGCCTTGCGAGGCTGGGCCCTTGTCGCTCTTGGCCGGCATTCCGAGGGCGTCAACGCCATCCGGAAAGGGTTGGCGGACCGCGATGCGATGCGCATGCGGACCATGCGCGGGTTCTGGGTCGGACTGTTGGTTCAAGCCCTTGCCCGGGTCGGCGATGCCGATGAGGCTTGGCGGACCCTGGATGAGTTTTTCGCGGCGCCGCAAACGGAGCATTTCTGGGAGGCCGAACTGTCTCGTTTGCGGGGAGAACTGCAACTTCGGCGCGGGGAAATGGAGACAGCCGAGGCCGCGTTCCGGCAGGCCCTCGATATGTCGCGTCAGCGTTCGGCGAAATCGCTTGAACTGCGGGCAGCGACAAGCCTTGCCCGGTTGCTGAAGTCGCAAGGGAACCGAGACCAAGCCCATACCACTCTGGCGTCAGTCTTTGGCTGGTTCACGGAAGGTTTCGACACGGGCGATCTCATCGAGGCTAAGCAGCTGCTCGATACCCTCGAGGCGGCCTGATGCAGCCAATGCGTAAATTGGACCACGTCGCCATCCTCAAGGGCGTGCCCTCCGACGAACTGGCCCGACTCGCCGCAACCTGCCGCTGGCGCTCGCACGCCAAGGGCACCGAGATCCTGTCCGCCGCCACCGACAGCACCGATGTGGTCTGCCTCGTCGAGGGCCGGGTTCGCATCAGCATCGTCTCGGCGGGTGGGCGCGAGGTGGCCTTCCGCGAACTTGCACCTGGCGCCAGCTTCGGCGAGCTCGCCGCCATCGATGGGCACGGCCGCTCGGTGAGCGTCGTCGCGCTGGAGGAATGCGTGGTCGCGGCCTTATCGCGCCAGCAGTTCTGGGGCCTTTTGGAGCGGCAACCGAAGGTGGCCACCCTTGTGTTGCAGAACCTGGCTGCGCTGGTCCGCGATCTTACTACACGGCTGGTCGAGACCACCACCCTGACCGCGCCGGTCCGCGTCCGCATCGAACTGCTGCGCCTGGCGCGCGAGGCCGGCGTGACGGGCAATCGGGCGTGCATCGACCGTTTTCCGTTCCACGCCGATTTTGCCAATCGGATCGGCGCCACGCGCGAGGCGGTGACGCGCGAACTTGCCCGGCTGACCCGGGCGGGTCTGTTGGTGCATCAGAACGCCGGCATCGCCATCGGCGATGTCGCGCGCCTGGAAGCCAGCATCGACGAGGTTTCCGTCGACTGAGGCTAACGAGCCAGAGATCCGTCACTTGGTTCGGCAAATCCATACAAGGGTGGAACGTCTTTTTACCCTTCTCCCTTTGGGAGAAGGTGCCCGAAGGGCGGATGAAGGGATCGGCTGCCGTGTGAGGCACAGTCGTGAAAAACTCGACGTCCAATCCCCTTGCTCATCCGGCGCTGAAACGCGCCGCAACCGGTGCCCGCAAAACTGAGATTTCTACCCGGCGACAGAGCCGATGATTTTCTCCGCGTGTGCAAATTTGCACAGACCGGTGATCCTCTCGCTCACTACAACAGTGTCATCGCAGTTCGACCAAGGCTGCGTCAGGACAACACAAACGAGCCGATCGGGTCGCAGCGGTAAACCCAAGACCCGTTGGCTCGAAGTTCACAACCGAGACGAGGAGTAAAGTCATGATCCGCATTCAGCGCAATTTGTTCGCCACCGTGCTTTGCTTTGCAGTCCTGCCCCCGTTCGCCGCCGACGCGGCAGATTCGAAGCCGGCCTGCGACGTCAGCGGAGCCTGGAACATCGTCCAAGACAACGGGCCCGTGGTCAATGTCAAGGTCAGCCAGGATGGAAGTCAAATCTCGGGATCAGCCAATTCCGGTGGCGCCGGCGGCGTGTTGGCGGGCCGCGCAACCGGACGCCAAATAGGTTTCAGGATCACTTGGAAAGATAACACCAAAGGCGTCTATTTCGGGGTCATCGGCAGCGGTAATGCCGTGCAGGGTACGACCTTCGAATACGATAAGCCCGGAAATATCGACAGCTGGAATGTTGGCGACAAGATATTCAGCGGCTGCCCGTAAGTCCGATCGTGAGGCAAAACGAAGCCAAAGGGAGACGCGCATGTCAGCTCAATCCAACATCACCCGCCGCCGCCTATTGCAAGGCGCCTCGACTCTGATCGCCGCCCCCGCCGTGCTGCGCCTGCGCTCGGCCTCGGCCGCCGGCGTGTTCAAGATCGGCATGGTCAGCCCACTGACCGGTCCGCTCGCCGCGTTCGGTGAAACGCAGGACTTCATCGTCGCCGGAATTCAGCCGGCCCTCAAAGCTCTGACCAACAACGGCAAGCCGGTCGAGATCCAGCTCATTCACAAGGATTCGCAGTCCAACCCCAACCGCGCCTCCGAAGTGGCCTCGGAGTTGATCCTGAAGGAGCAGGTCAATCTCATCATCACCAAGGATGCTCCCGAAACCATCAACCCGGTCGCCGACCAGGCGGAACTGAACGGTGTGCCCTGCATCTCCACGGTGTGTCCGTGGCAGAACTATTTCTTCGGCCGCAAGGGCGATCCCGCCAAAGGCTTCGAATGGACCTATCACTTCTTCTGGGGACTGGAAGACATCGGCGCGACTTTCATCGACATCTGGGACCAGTCCGGGGTCGCAAAGCGCGTCGGAGGGCTCTATGCCAACGATGCCGACGGCAATGCCAATATCGATCCGAAGTCCGGCATGCCGCCGGTTCTGGCCGCAGCCGGCTACCAGATGACGCTGCCTGGCCTCTACGAGCCGATGGCGAATGACTATAC
>Ga0209069_10001028_pt1 | contig 13840 bp, 18 predicted proteins | sample Str013_2_FD_187202 | JGI IMG/M metagenome (GOLD analysis project Ga0209069, IMG submission 187202) | Freshwater sediment microbial communities in response to fracking from Pennsylvania, USA - Straight Creek_MetaG_SC_2013 (SPAdes) (version 2) | ecosystem: Environmental > Aquatic > Freshwater >...
GCTCAACCGCGTCAAGGTGAAATTCACTACTATGGGGAAAGAGAGTAATAGGAGTTTCCATACTCTCTATGATAATCACCAAAAGTGGCCATGAACCACTAAAGACCAGTTGAGACGAAGTGCACCCATCTGCTGTGGAGCAATTGAGGCACGGGGTCGATGCGCACCGGTACGACTTTGTGGTTGAGAACCGATGATATCCGATGACGAGCTGAAGGTGGGACAAGAAGTAGCGAAAGCAGAGGTCAGGAGGAATAAGCTATGGATTTGCCCATTGGGAAAGATCCAGCCCGTAAAGGGAAGGGCAAGGCCGATGAGGTATACCTCATGACCGGAGAATGGGGACGTCAGGTTAGAGTGTGGAAGCGCAGCGAGCTTCTGATGGAGGACGCAACCGAGGATGAGCTCCTCACATACTATGAGCCCGGTGAGAGTACGTTCACAGGACACGACCTCACGGGCTACCAGGAGATTGGGGCGCCCCTCTATCTGATGCGCCAAGAGGAGTTGATGAGATTGCCGCTACAGTTGAGTAGGTCAGGAGCACAAAACCAACTCCGTGGTTCGTTCACTGTGACTATCATGGTCGACCTCCGTTTTCCGTTTGTGACCATCACAACTCCATTACAGTGTTGACGTTAACGCTTTCAAGGCAGCGTGTTGAGGGTCACCTGGCATTCTGTCGAGGGCGTTCTCGCTCATCACGAGAGACGCATCTCCATACATTGAGGCACACCACAAAGTTCGCTACTGTCCACATGTGGATCGATGGAGATTAAGGAGGGCCTCGCATGGACATAACCGAACTAGAAAAACAGATTACCGAGCTGCAGGACATTGAAGCGATTAAGAAACTCAAAGTAGAATACTGCGACATTTGTGATGACGCGCACAATCCGGAGCGCATCGTGACCATTTTTGCTGACGATGGCATTTGGGAAGCGGAGGGCGTGGGGTACGCCAAAGGGCCGGCAGAGCTGCGGACACTCTTCCAGAGTTTTGCCGCTCGCATCAGTTTCTCCCAGCACAACGTGTTCAATCCGCGGATTACGGTGAAGGGCACGGAAGCGCACGGCACCTGGTATTTCCTTGGTCCCTTTACGTTCCGCAAAGACCAGCGCCAGGTGTGGATCGCCGCCCGCTACGAAGACGAGTACATCAAAGTCAATGGTACATGGAAGTTCAAGCATTTGCATGCGTTCAATCGGATGTTGGCCCCCTACGAGGAAGGATGGGAAGTGCGATCGAAAGTCGATGTGTTCACAAACTAAGGCGACAATGCTGTCTGTATCGGGTCATAGTCGGGACGCGACAGCAAGTCACGGACAGTTGACCGAGGTTTTTCGCGCCCTGTAGGCACATGAGACGAATGTGTGTCTGCCCATTGAGGTCGAACAGTAACAATGACCCGATACAGACGCCAGGTGACCATATTGTGATGGGTGACGGGGAGCATCGTATACGGCGCCAAGTGGAATTTCTTCGTCATGCCTCCTCCAATCCTCGTAATCGTTCACCTCTCTACAAGTGATATTTTCTGTAGATCTCTCCTGTTGTGTCACGCGATCGGCACCAGGGGAGGTCTTTGAGCCGGGGCAGGACTTCTTTAGCAAAGAGGCGAATCCCTTTCGTCGCCTCGGCATGGGTCATAAATCCCGAGCGCCCGATGATGACGAGATGACCAAACCCACCCACTTTCTCGTAGAAATCCATAATCTGCTGGTAGACCGTCTCCGGACTGCCAGCAAAGAGAATCTTTCGTGCCATCGCTTGTTCAGCAGTGAGGCCAATGAGGCCGCCCACACCGTTCATGCGAAAAGTATTCACATAGATCCGCTGACGTTGCATAGGGTTCTTCTTTCCGTTTCGTATTCTCCCTTACTATGCTCGTCACCTCGTGTCAGTAGCTACAGACGACATCGTCCATGACTTCAGTAGACAGACCACCTCGCGTGCAGTGAAGGCTTGAACAGGGGGCAGGCGTCACATGGTGCAACGGTCAGACACTTGGCTGCGGAAGTCGCCCTCGCTATGATGGCGGCACTCAATCAGAGTGGAGAGGCGCGATGTTGATGCCGTTCGGCAAATACAAAGGCCACGACCTTCGTGAGTTACCTGATGACTATTTGCTCTGGATAATCGCCACCATTCCGCTGCGCGATCCCCTGCTCAGCGCCGTAACAAAGGAGATCACAGAGCGAGACTTGGAACTGCCTTCTTCACCGTCTCCAGCACAACGACCTACAAAAAGACCTCACAGGGAGAATAAAGACGGAGCATGGACGATGGGCGGCGATCCGCAGGAAATTATCGCTGGTGATTTTCCCATGTCCTCTCGACAGCGCGGCGCGGTGTAACCCCCGGCGAATGGTTAGACCGCTGCTGCCGACAACAACTGTTCATAGAGGTGCAGATCCGCGATCGAGAAGCAGCAGAAAATGATGTCTTCTATGCTCGATGGCTGTGCCAGAAAACGCTGAGTCGTCTGCACGGCAATGGCTGCAGCGGGTGCAGGTGGAAACCGATACACTCCCGTACTGATGCAAGGAAACGCCAGCGTTGTGAGGTGTAAACCCGCAGCGAGTTCCAAGCTGCGACGGTAACACGAGGCCAGTGCTTCCCGTTCCCCGTGCTTGCCACCTTGCCAGACGGGGCCAACAGTATGGAGCACGTACTTCGCTGGCAACTGATAGCCTTTGGTGACTTTAGCGTCACCGGTGTGGCAGCCTTTGAGCGTGCGACACTCCTGGAGCAATGCGGGTCCTGCAGCGCGATGGATGGCGCCATCTACACCGCCCCCGCCAAGCAGTGAAGTGTTCGCCGCATTGACGATGGCATCAACCTGCAGTGTCGTAATGTCTTCGTGTAGTGCGCGCATTTTGCGTGTCATCTCTGGCAGTCTCTCTTCAATAGAACGGCATACTCTTCTCACGATGAGCGGACACATTTTTCCATACAGAGACGCGATGGTCTACGCGTTGAACACGTGGGGCGAATGCCGACTCTGGGATGTAGGGATGTCATGCGGTCATGATGGAAGAACAGGCCAAACGCTCTGTGTCAATCTCAGCGAGGTGGCACGACAAGGAAAAATCCTCGCTGCCTAATGCGTAGCAGCAATCCTTTCCCAGCGATCATCAAAGCAAGATCTGGGGAGACACGACACGTCCCACATCCACACTCTCATCAGCACATGCAGACCGAAGGAGAGCATGGCAGAAGGTATGCAACAGACCACAACTCGCGCATACATCGCTGTCACCGTCACTGTTTGGATCTCCGTCTGCCAGACCACCACTTCGCTGGTCCAACCAGCAAGCCAGCGTGCCAGGCCGTGCGTGCGGTACGGTCATGCACGGGAGCGATTAGACCGGCCTGGCACGCTGGCTTGCACCAGGTTGTCCTGCGCCCCCACGATCAAGGTGGCTTCGCATCCTCATTTTCTTTTCGCCTCTCTCTCTTTGGGTGAAGAGAGGCTCAAAGAAAAAAGCGCTTTTTTGAAAGCGGAAATCCAGAGAGAGGAAACATCAATGCCACATGCACGAGCACCACCTATTCTCCACGACATAGCTCACTGATGGGAAAAGCTAACCGCGAGCAGTGAGCACGGGCCGCCGACAGCCCAAGCCGAAAGCGACGTAAGTAGGCTTTGAAGTATGGGGGAGACAATCGAACCCAGCGTAACGGCATAACGAACACCAGAACGGAGAACATCCCTATGACACAGACCATAAGTAAATTTCCCTTGGGTCGCATTGTCGCAACACCAGGCGCATTAGCAGCGCTACAAGCTGCCGGACAAAATCCACACGAATTTCTTGCACGTCACACGCAAGGAGATTGGGGAGACGTACCGGAAGAAGATCGACAAGAAAACGAACTGTCTTTACGTGAAGGCTTTCGTCTCCTCTCTGCCTATCACACCAGGTTAGGAGAAAAGATCTGGATTATATCCGAGGCTGATCGTTCCGCGACAACGCTGTTATTACCCTCGGAATACTAAACTATTTCACTCACTGTTCACAAACGGAGGATAGTATGATGATACAGGAAACGCTGACCCTACTAGAAAAACCGAGCGCATATCAGATTCCCGTCTACAAAATCGCGCTGGTGCGGGAAAGCACACTTTCTCAACTGCAACGCCCGCAAATTCGCACCGCTAGTCACGCTGCGGAGATTCTCAGTGTGTATCTCGCCGGTGCCGACCGCGAACACCTCGTAGTCATGCTTCTCAACTCTAAGAACCGTATCATTGGTATCAATACTGTGAGTGTTGGACATCTGAGTAGTTCACTCGCGCATCCACGCGAAATCTTGAAGTCCGCAATTCTCGCCAACGCCGCCGCATTCGTACTTGGGCACAACCACCCCTCCGGTGAGGTCAACCCATCAGCCGAAGATGTGGAAATCACAAAACGTGTCTTTGCTGCTGGCGATTTACTGGGCATACGCCTGCTCGATCATCTGATCATTGCCGAAGATGGTCGGTGGTACTCCTTCCAAGAAGACGGTGTCCTCTCCAGTATGCCGCCGTGGCGATCCTCACTGTGAGTAGGGAAGGGGACCACCATGCACCTCACATGCATAGAAGCAAAAAGGTCAACAGCGCCTCGCGAGCATACTGCTGACCTCATTTATTGAACTGGCCCTACCAAGGCCCTAACAGACGAGGAGCGTAGTTGCTGCTGCGCTCCTCGTCAAGGAGGAAAGATCATGTCACGCGGAAATTTAGAACGCAAAGTCGTCGCGCTCAATTTCTGGCCTGCCTGTGAAAACTGTATGCACCAAAAGACGTGTCAGAGCCAACCCAAACATCCTGCCTATCCGCATACGTGGGAGTGGGGGGCAGAGCGTGCCGTGTTTCCTGATGGAATGCTCATTGTAACTTCGTGGGTCGGGAACAGTGTCATCGGACAAGCACATACCGGCTGCACGGCGTACACGGTTCACCCCGCGCATGCGCGCCCACCGGACGTACGACATTTACTGTATCTTGATCTTGAAAGGGAGAAAGTCCGTTGCGAAACGGCCTTTACCAAGCTGGAGCGCAAAGACGGCTGGACGGCCAAGGATGACGCGCTGTTTGCCACGACCTTACGTCAATACAAAGCGGTGTTAGCTGATCAAGCCGCATTGCGGACAACGACTGCGGACACCCTACCAGTAGCCGCGAATGCGTAGCTGGGAACTCAAACCGTAGAGGTTTCTGAGAGAAACCTCTACGTAAACGGAGGCACACCTATGACTGCACATTGCTCTGCTAACGACACACACCAAAGAGTTGAAACCCGTCTGGCGGCCATCAATTGCACGCTGGCGTTTCTGACCCTGACCAATGAGAAACCCGCTGCGGTAACTATGGATGACATGCTCATACTGGCGGAACAGGTGGAACGCTGGGCGTGGCGTGGCCTGAACACGGTGCCATCTCCAGACAAAGCCGCAGCTACGCTTTCCTCACCCGATCCATCTTCAGCTCCTCCCACAACGCCAGCCCGCCGTTCCAAGCCTGCGCCACCGCGCTCTCCTACAATCCTCAATGGCAACGGCAACCAAGGCCAGCGCATGAGCGAGCAACAACGGAACGCCATTATTGCCCTGGCGAAGACCAAAGGTTACACCGCTGACCATATGAAAGAGTGGGTCAAAGGCCAGTTCCACAAGGGTATCGATGAGCTACGCCATGCAGAAGCTGCAAAACTCATCATGCATCTGAACGCCGCATAACACTTTCGGTTAGTAAGAAGACGGAAAGGGAGCTGAGCCTTTCGTCGCTACACCCGTGCAGAAGTGATGGGCATCCTTTGCGCGGCAGAGCCGCATTGCATGATCATCACTGAATACGGGTTGGGCATCAGCGAGGACCCGCCCAGAAAAGCTCGCGGGTGCCGTTGTACGATGCGGAATGCAACGCTATATCCCGGACTTAGGCTAGCAGGATGAGGCTTATACTGGTGGAGTGCCTAAACTCTATGACACAAACAACGACAGTAGCCGAACGAGGCCGCAGGCATGGCTGAACGACGCAAACGCCCACGACGCCCTTCCACAAACCAGCATACTAGACAGCCTCTCACATCGGCATCCTCACACCGTCGACCTCCCGTCCGCTCGACAACAGCCGCAACCGAGACCGCGCTCCATGAAAGCGAAGAGCGGTATCGACAATTGGTCGAACTGTCGCCAACACCCGTCGCTGTGCATGTGGATGGCACCCTGGCGTATGTAAATCCTGCCGCCCTGGCTCTCTTTGGCGCACAGAGCGCCGAAGAACTCATCGGCAAGTCCATTTGGGATATTGTCCCTTCAGACTACCATGAGCAGACGAAGCAACGTCTGAGCCAGATTCGCAGTGAAGGGCGGGCCGCCGAGTTTCGGGAACTCAAGCTCATCCGTCTCGATGGAGAACTCATTGACGTCGAAGTGGCGAGTGCCGCCATCACGTATGCTGGCCATCCAGCGATACAGACGGTGATCCGCAATATCTCGGATCAGAAACGCGTTGAACAGGCCTTACGCGCCAGTGAGGAACGATACCGCAATCTGTTTGAGAATGCCAATGATGCGATTGCCACGTTCACCGTCGAGGGCATTACCACCAGTCTTAATCGTGGCGCAGAAGTCTTGTTAGGCTGGACCCGCGATGAATTGATTGGGCAGTCCTACAATACTGTCCTCACTCCTGCGGCCCGGACGATCGCGGCGGATCGCACCCGCCGCTTTCTCGCGGGGGAAGATATGCCCTCGATCTTTGAGATTGAAATGCTCCGCAAAGATGGCACCCCGGTGTTGACCGAAGCTCGCACGCGTCCGATTCGTGATCGTCAAGGCACGGTCATTGGTTTTCAGGGAACCTATCGTGACATCCGAGAACGGAAGCAAGCCGAACACCAGTTACGCGAGAGTCAACAGTTACAAGAACACATCGCCGATACCCTCCCCGAAATTCTCTATCTCTACGACCTCGCCACGCGCCGTGTGCTGTACTGTAATCGGCGCATCACGACGGTCTTGGGATATACGCCCGCCGATATCGAAGGCAAGACGATCGAACACCTCCGGCAGTTGGTCCACGCAGATGATGCGGCCCAGTTTGCCACCTGGGATCAGCAATTTGCCAGCGCGTCGGATGATGATCGGTTTGAAAGCCGGTATCGCCTCAAGCATCGCAACGGTGCGTACCGCTGGCTGCACGTCCGGGAGCGCATCTGTACGCGCACCGAGACGGGCGCGCCAGCGCGGATTCTCGGCATCGCCTCAGACATTACGGCCACTCGGTCCATCCACGAACTCGCAGGGCGGCAGCATCTGAAGCGCAAAGATCTCCCCGCTCGCTTACGAGCGTTTCGCGAAAAGCTGGGGTATACCCAAGCCGAGTTTGGTCGGATCTTTGGCGGCCTCAATCAGCGCCAGATTGGGAGTTATGAAACGGGTGCGGCTGACCCCTCCTTTGACTTGCTCTTTGCCTTGCAGGCGCATGGCTACCCGCTGGAATACATACTCGGGCCCTCAAGTCCGACACTCTTAGATGAAACCCTGCTCCATTTGACCAGCGGCTACAGTCAGCAGGCAGTCATGGCACAGTTAGCCGAAGCGATTCAGCGTATGGCAGCGCAGCAGCGTGATGCCATCGCGCGCGTCCTTCGTGAACTGGGGCTCGACCCCACGCCGTTCACTGACACTGAGCGAGCCCTCGTAGAGCGGGCCCAAGAATCTGTGGCTCTCCACCGGAAGAAGACAAAGTCGTAGCTCCACAGTATCGGCATATACACAGATAGAATCACTGGTGGTGAATTTACCAACGACCTCTTGCTGCTGAATAGCTCAGGGTACGAGGAAGCCACGGTACGCTCTGACCGGAAAGCTCTCTGAACGGACATCTGTTCACGGATGCATCAAGACAACGATGTTATTCGTGCACGCCGTGGAACAGATTGCACGGTGTTTCCGCAACAGATACGGGTGCAGAAAGCCATTTGGTTACAATAATAATCTTCGTTAGTATATTGAATACCAAGAAAATTTGGTTATTACATTTTTTTGGTATATATAATTGATTAACCACGACGAATTGTATATAAACCGTCGTGAGGTGTGGTGACAGGTGGATCTCCTTTCTGCGGGGAGAAGGCACCGCACAAGCGTGGAACCAAGATTCGGAGTCCCGGTAACGGAGGAATCAATGGCCACCGTAAGCACACGCAATCCGTATCTCGCTGGCGTCCAGCCCGAGGACAACGCCGCAGCGAGTTTTACAAACGACCGCTACTTCAAGCTGGCCAACAACGCCAAGAACTGGCGGTTGGCGTTCTTCGCTGTCCTCTTCTGTGCTGGACTGTTTGCCGCTGGACTCGTCTACGTCACCAGCAAACAGCAAGTTGTTCCCTATATCGTTGAGGTCGATGCGGCAGGGAGTGCCCGTGCACTCGCCGAGCTCCGTGCGCAGACCGTCGAAGATCCCCTCGTGATTCAGGCGTTACTGCGCAAATGGGTGCAGGATATTCGCACCCTAACCACGGATGCCGAAGCGAACCATCGCCGTACCCAGGAGGCCTATGGTATGGCGCTCGACTCGGCACAGAAAACCATTGGCCAGTATTTTCGTGAGCATCCACCGGAAGAAACCACGCAACGTGGACGCCGATTTCCCGTGAAGATCACGCTGCAACCTGTCTCTGCACGCACCTGGCGTGTGCGCTGGCACGAACAGTTCGTGAGTGTGGAGGGTCAGGTTATGGAGGATACCGAGTGGGAAGCCGTAATTGAAGTGGCACTGGTCATGCCCACGACCAGTGACGAACGTCACCGCAGCCCGCTTGGCGTGTGGGTCGCCACGCTGCAATGGAATCCGGTCTAACGGAGGACACGCTGATGTCACGCTATACAATTGCCGCACGACAACTCGACCACACCTGTGTGGTTGGGTATGATCCGCCGCTCGGTACGTTCTTTGCCCAGGTCCATGCGACGCGAAGCAGGCGACATCCCCAAGAACTCCTTTGGGTTGGTACGGATCTACAGGAGATCCTCACTGTCACTGCTCTGGCGCAGGTAATAGCGGACTTTGCCATCCTTCCCGTCGAAATCTGCCACCGGCTCGAAACCGATCAGCGAACGCAGGGCTTTCGTCCCAATCTCGGCACGGTGTTGATGCACACCGTAAACACGACAACAGAGGAGGAACCATCATGACGTGGGCCCTCATTGTACTGCTGATCAGTCTCACGAGTTGTGCGACTGCGCACAAGCGAACATCCCTACAGATGAATAGTTCCTCGCTCACCGAGGCGACGAAGGTCGAGGAGCCAGCTCCGCCACCGGTGACGGTCTCCTCTGAGGTCACGTTCATCCCCGCAGATTCTCCCGAGATCCAGACTGCTCTCCAAGCGTACATCACGAAGGGGAAAGCTCCCATCATCAAGCAGAAGCGGGCAGGCTTTGTCCGGTACCCGTATGGACTCTCACAACCAGTTGTCTACTGCCAACCCTTGCGCGTGTGCGACATCGAACTCGAAGCGAGCGAGCAGATTCTTGGCGTGCCGATTTGTGGCGATGGCGGCAAAGACGGACGCTGGGTGGTCGATGGCTTTCTCTCCGGTCCACCCGACAAACGCATTCCCCACGTCACAGTTAAACCCACTGACTGGAATCTCAGCACCAATCTCACCATCGGTACTGATCGCCGCGTGTATTACATCGCGTTGGTGTCGAAACCCAATAGTTATCTCCGCCGCATTGGCTTCTATTACCCTGACGATGCGGTCGCAAAGTTCAACGCCATGCGGAATGAGGCGCATACTGCTCAGCAGCAGGTGGCGGCAACGCTCCCGAGCCTCGCACTCGATCAGCTCGATGACCAATACCACGTTGAAGGCCACGCGGCGTGGAAGCCGACGTGGATCGCCAATGATGGCACCCGTACGTTTGTCAAAATGCCTGCCGATCTCCGGCAGACCGATGCACCGACCTTATTTATTCAACACCCAGACGGACAACATGCGTTGGTGAATTTTCGCCAACGAGCTGGGTTCTACATTGTGGATACCGTCTTTGATCGCGCCGTCCTTACCTGGGGATCGGGCCGAGAGCAACAGACAGTGACGATCACGCGCGCCGGACGTTAAAGACGCATATGGGGGGACTATGGCAACCGCACCATTACCGCCAACCAATCCGCGAAAACTCCTGCTGCAGCCACAGCATATCATCTCGCAATATCGGCGACTGCTTCTCTCTGGTAGCATTCTGTTGGGTGGCCTGATTGTCTTGAGTTGGCTCTTTGTCATGGCGACTCGGCAACGTGCCCAGTGGGAGTCGCCGGTCCGTTTAGTGAGTTCGAGTCAACCGCTCACCTTCGCTGAGAAACCTGCACCACCTCCGCCGACGCCTCCACCTCCTGAACCGCCACGCGTCCAGCAATCGTACTCCCTACCTCCCACACGCACAGTGACTACCCGCTCGTCCTCACCAGCAAAAGAAGATGCCGATGCGAAACGGCGCAAGGAGGCACTCCTTAAGGCGCTTCGTGCCAGTGTAAAGGTTGACAATTTTTCGCTCGACAGCGAAGCCCGAAGTCATGTGTCCCCAACTCCCGTTGCCCTGCAGCAGGAGACGCCCATCGAACCTCGGCAGACCCTCGAAATTCCTTCTTCCTGGACACCTGCACAAGCAGCGAACACCGCGCCAGTGGGGCAATCCTGGGCACCCAACGAACGATTGGTTGGGCGCAGTCAACGGTTCTGGCAGCAGTCAAGCTACGGCAATGCAGCGCAGTGGCTTGCGGCTACCGTTGAACCACCGCGCTCGCCGTACACGCTCCATGCTGGGACTGTGGTCCCTGCCATTCTCACGCAGGAATTGAACTCTGATCTCGAAGGCGCGCTCAGTGCCATTGTCACGCGTGATGTCTTTGATTCGATAACGGGAACACAGCGAGTGATCCCGCAAGGGGCGCGTCTCTTTGGTCTCTACGATGCCGAAGTCCAGACGAATAGTCCCCGGCTCCATCTGGCCTTTAAGACGCTGTACTTTCCGAACGGCTATTCTCTGTCACTCAATGGCATGCCGGGTGTCGATCGCACAGGCATGGCTGGCGTGAGTGATCAGGTGAATCGCCACTTCTGGCAACGTTATGGATCGGCTGCGGTGCTCTCATTGGTCACTGCTGGGATCAGCTTAGCGATTCACCGACGTTCAGGGTTTTACAGCTATGGTCCCGAGGACGCTGCCACGTACGGTGCAGGCCAGGTGATGGGCCAGGCGGTCGGTGAGGACCTGCGTCAGCAGTTGCGCATCCGTCCAACACTCACTGTCCCTGCCGGCTATGTCTTCAATCTCTTGGTCTCGCAAGACATCGTCTTTCCGGGTCCGTATCCGTTTACTGCATCATCCCTGGCGCTTCGTCAAGACGTAGGACAGTAACATGGTACCTGCGATGTCATCCGCACTCAGGTCAGTGGAGGAATCATGAAACTCAGCTTTCACTCGTCATTACCACCGGAGCGTCTTCATCTCTCGCTTGCTGGAGAAACAGCGAGTAACCTGCGCCTCTTTCAGCAATATCTGCACGAGGTTCAACAGCAGAACCAAGACCTCAAACAGATCGTTACGACCATTGTCGAAGCGTTCCTTGCCAGTGGGGACCGCCAGTTTCTCGCGTGGAAGAAAGGGCATCCGGCGAAGCCTGCAGCACGAGAGAGAGACGTGCATCAACGAAGAAATGGGGAAGGGAAGGCAGGTATAAGCAGTGCAAGCACGGAGGGGCATCATGCCTAAGATCACAGCACTTTTGTGTCATACAGCAAGGAAATCGACTTGCACAAAAAATACACCGCGCTGGCAGTTGCTGTGGTGGATGCTGGGAGGTGCAGCAGCAGTGTTGTTGTGCGCAGTCCCACTCAGTATCGCACGTCTGGCAGGCTACGAGATCAATCTCTCCGCCAGCATGCCCATTGGTATCTATGAACTCACGGAAGACCGTATTGGGATCGGCCAGATGGTGGCCGTGTGTCTCCCGTCCGCAATCGCCCGGATCGGACGCGAGCGCGGCTATCTTCGCTCTGGACCATGTGCAAGTGGCGATCAAGCTGTGGTCAAGCACGTGGCTGGCATGGCTGGCGATACCATCGAGGTCCAGCCCATCGGCGTGACGATCAACGGCACTGCGATCCCCAACAGTGCCGTCATGGAACGTGATCGAGCGGGCCGTCCGTTAGCCCACGTACCGTGGGGAACCACAACGTTGCAACACGGAGAGTTGTGGCTCATGAGCACCCTGCAACCGAACAGCTGGGACAGTCGCTACTTTGGCCCGGTGCAGTTCGCTGATGTCATGGTCGCGGTCCGCCCCGTTTTCGTGACCCCGCACGCTGGAGGGAGCGAATGAAACCAACACTGCCAACCCTTTCCCATGCAGAAGATCAGCTGCGCGTCGTCCCCGAAGTTGGCCGTCCACTGCGCACGCGCGAGACTGACTCCAGTGCACGTCCGTGGTGGGAACAACCACTGTCGAAGGAACGCCGCTTCGACATGCGTCATAGTGGCCGTGGTGCTGGGTTTCTGCGTCTGCCAGATCATTCTCGCCAACAACATGTGATTGTCAAACCGACCGTCGCTCCGTCGCACGGCGGACGTGGAGGCAACTGGTACAAGCACGGCACCTATCTGCAACGCGAAGGCACACAGGATCACGGGCGTAGCCGTGGCTTTAATGCTGAGCAGGATACCATCAGCGTGAGTCAAACGTTGGGACAGTGGCAACACCAACGCGATTCGCATGTTTTCAAAGTCATCATTTCGATTCGACATGCGGACCGCCTGGATCTACCAACGTTTGTGCGTCGTTTCATCACGGAAAAAATCGAACGCGATCTGGGCGTGCGTGTCCAGTGGATGGCCGTTATCCATACCAATACTGAACACCCCCATGTGCATGTGCTCATCCGAGGACGCGATGCCGATGGACACCCGCTGCGTATTGATGGTGAATATCTCTGGGGTGGCATTCGACAACGTGCACGTGAACTCGCCACGCAAATGCTCGGCATGCGCACGCAGATGGAAATCAATGCTGACCGCGCACGCGCGGTCACCTCACCACGCTGGACGGAACTCGATCGCGCCTTACACAAACAGCTTGATGGTGAGCGACGGATTGCAGACAGCGCACCACTTTCAGAGATGCAACACGCTCGACTTACAGAACTTGTCCGCCGTGGACTAGCGTGGCTCGACGCTGACGGCTGGACACTGTCCACACGATGGGAGGCAACCATGAAAGAACGGAGAGACAACCGATCCCCACAGAAACCGCAAGAGCAGGAACAGCACAAGGAGCGGCAACCAGAACGATCACCGGACGAGACGCGACAACGCGAACGCGAAGAAGAGGAACGCCAACGCCACGTGCGCATCATCGATGATCTAGAACAAGATCTGGAGTGGGAGCGATGAACCAACGGGATCTCACGAAGTGTGCGCCTAGTGTCAGTGGATGAAAAGGAATCAGCAGATGGCTGTAGAGGATCTCTATCGCTTGCCACCAGGCGGACGCCTGCGAGCTGCAGGACTCTATCCCGTGTGGGTCGTTGGCATGTGGAGTAGTGTCGTACTCTCGATCTGGGTGGCGACGCAATGGCTGGCGCATCAATGGAGCTATGCCACCAGCTTGGGTCCGGCGTGGTGGATCGTCTGGCAGTGGAAACTCTATGCGCCGTGGCAAGGGGCAGTCTGGTGGTGGTGGTTTCGCTCCGTCCCACGGGCGAAGCTCCATGTCGCGGACATGCCATTGAGTTTGGAGCGGAGGGGTTTGGCTCGACCCGGTCATGGCCGCCGGAGA
>Ga0209069_10001029_pt1 | contig 13832 bp, 9 predicted proteins | sample Str013_2_FD_187202 | JGI IMG/M metagenome (GOLD analysis project Ga0209069, IMG submission 187202) | Freshwater sediment microbial communities in response to fracking from Pennsylvania, USA - Straight Creek_MetaG_SC_2013 (SPAdes) (version 2) | ecosystem: Environmental > Aquatic > Freshwater >...
CCAGCAATCCGTCGGGAAGATTTTCCGCGCGCAGCGACCCGCCGTGGAGTTTCACCGTACGCTCGGCGATGGAAAGTCCCAGGCCAACGCCGCCGCTGGAGCGTTCACGGGCTTCGCTCACGCGATAAAACGGTTCGAAAATGTGTTGTAAATCGGCGTCTGGAACGCCCGGTCCGTGATCGCGCACCGTGAGCACGGCGGTTCCCAAGCGGACGCGCAGCGCCACTTCCACCGCCGTATTCGACTCGGTATAGCGGATGGCGTTGCGGACCACGTTCTCCACGCCGCTGCGTAGAAGTTCATAGGAGCCCATCAAACTTGAAGGCTCAAGATGGACGGCTTTCACTTGCTTGCCGCGCGCGTTGGCTTCAAAGTTGGCGTCGTCCACAACCTGCACGACCAGTTCGTGCAGCACCACTTTTTCCGGAGGCACTTGTTCCGCGCCGCTTTCCAGGCGCGTGATGGAAAGCAACTGGCCCACCAGCTGATTGACGCGTTCGGTTTCCTGTTCGATTCGGTCCAGCGCGGCTTCAGCTTTGCCGTTCGTGTTCCTGCGTGCCAGTTCCAGAGCAACATTCAAACGCGCCAGTGGAGACCGCAGTTCGTGCGAGATATCCGCCAGCAAGCGCTTCTGGGACGAGATAAGGCCTTCGATGCGTTCCGCCATGTGATCAAATTCGCGGCCCAGGTCTGCCAGCTCGTCGCGACGATTACCCAACGATGGGGAAACGCGTGCTTCAAGATTGCCTTCCGCGAAGGCGCGCACCGTGGCGCTTACTTTTTTGAGTGGCGACGTCAAATAAAACGCCAGCAGGTACGCAACTCCGCCCGCTGCCAGAATCGCCACCGCAATTCCCAGCGGAGGAATACCGCGCGGCTGGTACGGCTGGCGCAAGCGCGTAACAAAGATGAGCGTGTTGCCGCTGGGTGTTACCACTTCGCGGCCCCATGTAAGCCGCCCTAACGATGTCATGTGAGAAACATGTTCGTGGGTGGCGTGAATTTCCGAGGCCACGCTTGCGGCCTCGTCGGAATTAGGCGCCGTCAACGGATGGCCCTGAGCGTCAAACAAGTCAATCTCTGATCCGGCTACTTTGCGCGAACGGTCGGCGTATTCGTTAAACGCTCCCGGACCTTCACTGTCATACACCTGTACGGCGGATTCCGCGTACAAGTTCAGCGCTTCGCCAAACGCTCCGCGCCGGCGTTCCGGATTCGGATCACTGGAAACGGTGAGCAGATAAATGATGTTCTGCGATCCGATCATCAGCGCCGCGGCCAGCCAGAAGTACAGAAAGATTTTCAGGAACAGTGTGCGGAACTTCACATCTGCTCTCCTGGCAGAAGATAAACATATCCACTGCCGCGGATGGCCTTGATGCGTTCCTGGTCGCCTTCATACGATCCCAATTTGCGCCGCAGGTTGCTCACATGCACGTCAATGCTGCGGTCCATGGGAGACATCGGCCGGCCCAGCGCCGCCTGCGTGAGATCTTCACGGCTGATAATTTTTCCTGGGTTGCGCAAAAACGCTGCGAGCAAATCAAACTCCGCGCCTGTCAGGCCCACGGGTTTGCCCGCACACGTAATGCTGCGCGATTCCGGGTGCAACTCCACGTCCGCCAGATGCACCGGCTGGCCCGCTCCAGCCCCGGCGGTTGTTCCATTGGTTGTGCGGCGAAGGATCGCGCGTAGTCGCGCCACCAGTTCTCGTGGGTTGAACGGCTTGGGCAGATAATCGTCGGCGCCCAGCTCCAGTCCCAGGATGCGGTCCAGCTCGCTGCCGCGCGCCGTAAGCATCAGCACCGGTACGGCGCTTTTTTGGCGGAGCTGTTTGAGCACGTCCAGTCCGCTTATGCCGGGCAACATCACGTCCAGGATGACCACCGCGTACTGGTTCGCCAGAGCTTTCTGCAATCCGCTCGGACCGTCATGCGCCGCGTCCAGATGTAGTTGTTCGCTCTGCAGGTATTCTTCCAGCAGTTTGGTTAGTTCAGTATCGTCGTCAATGAGCAGCACGGAAACCATACAGTCACCATAAACCCAGTGTGGGTGTTAACCGGGTTAAGAAATGTGAAGGTTTAAGGTACCAGAGTTCCCCATGAAATTGATGCCAACAGCCCAGTTTCGCTCAAATTGGCCCATATCGCGGCTAAGGTATCTCACACCCGATTTAGTCGGGCTTTACGGCGGCAACATGGTAGCGCAGTTTCGGTGGCAGGAGTCCCGCGGTCTATAATTCAAGCCGTGCGTCCTATCATGGCAATAGTCGGCTTCGTCATTTTGATAGGCGGCACTCTTGCGCTCATCTTGCTCATGCACTCCGGCCAGTGGATGGTCGCACTGCCCGCGGCGGTTCTCTTCTTTCTCTGGGCAGCTTTCGTGCGCCGCAAACTCTCGCGGCCGAAACCCTGATTTAAAGCCGCGAGGCCGGCTCGCGCGCCGAGCGGCTCGATACTGGCGCAGAAAGCAGCAGCCATCAATCACGCTCCCCAGCGGTTTGTCGCGTAGCGACCCAGAATAGAAGATGAACCTTCGTGTCCTTTGTGGTTAAAGCTCCTTCTGTGTCCCTCTGTGTCCTCTGTGGTTAAAATAGAACTAAATGCCTACTGGTTCTGAAATTCGCGAAAAGTTTCTGCGCTTCTATGAAAGCAAGGGTCATAAGCGCGTCCACTCGTCGTCACTGGTCCCGGCCAAGGATCCCACGTTGCTCTTCACCAACGCCGGCATGAACCAGTTTAAGGACGTCTTTCTGGGCGCCGAAAAGCGCGACTACGCCCGCGCCACCACGTCGCAGAAATGCGTGCGCGCCGGTGGCAAACAGAATGACCTGGAGAACGTGGGCTTCACCAAACGGCACCACACGTTCTTTGAGATGCTCGGCAACTTCAGCTTTGGCGACTACTTCAAGCGTGACGCCATCGCCTTTGCCTGGGAACTGCTCACATCCAAAGAATGGTGGGGCATCGACAAGGACAGTCTTTACACCACATTCTTCGGCGGCGAACAAGGCATCGCCCGTGACGACGAAGCCGAAAAACTGTGGCTGGCCATCGGCGTTCCCAAAGAGCGCGTCCATCCCATGGGCATGAAGGACAATTTCTGGAGCATGGGCGACACCGGCCCCTGCGGTCCGTGCAGTGAGATTCACTACGACATGGGCAAGGATGCCAGCGAGCAAGGCCACAAGGACTGCAAGTTCCCTTGCGACTGCGGCCGTTACGTGGAAATCTGGAACCTGGTCTTCATGCAGTTCGATCGCGATTCCGCCGGTAAGTACAACCCGCTGCCCAAGCCATCTATTGATACCGGCATGGGACTGGAACGCGTCGCCGCCGTCCTGCAAAACAAAATCTCGAACTACGATACGGACCTTTTTCTTCCGCTCATTGCTGCCGCCCGCAAGCTAACCACCGAAGGCGGCAACGGTGATGCCCCACAGTCCGCCAATCAAACGAACGACCGTGTTGGCGCTTCTCTGCGCATCATCGCCGACCACTCTCGCGCTGCCACGTTCCTGATTTCTGACGGCGTGCTCCCGGCCAATGATGGACGCGGTTACGTGCTGCGCAAAATTCTACGTCGCGGCATCCGCCACGGACGCCTTCTCGGCGCGCACAAACCATTCATGCACCAGATGGTTTACGCGGTGCGCGATCTTATGAAAGAGGCTTACCCGGAGCTGATCGAAACCGCAGACCGCGTTTCGAAAGTGATCCACGAAGAAGAGCGCCGCTTCGCCCACACGCTCGACGCCGGACTGGACCGTCTGGAAGCCGACCTGCAATCTGTCCGCAAAGCTGCCGCCGACGCGCAGCGTATCGCTGGTCAAGCAAATCCCGGCCCGCAAGACAACCTGAGCGATTCCGGCGTGGGCCGCGCGGCCCTGGCTCAGTATCAGTATCAAGCCGATAAAGGCCTGCGTTATCGCGGCGACCACGCCTTCAAGCTCTATGACACGTTCGGCCTTCCGCTCGACTTCATCGTGGACATCTGCCGCGACGCCGGCATTGAGTTCGACATGGAAGGCTTTGAGCGCGCCATGGACGCCCAGCGCGAACGTGCCCGCGCGTCGTGGAAAGGCGGGGCCAAGCAATCCGCTTCGCCCGTGTATCGCGATCTCGGCAAAACGGTTTTCGAGGGCTATCGCCAGACAGAATCCAAGAACTGCACGGTGCTGGCCATCGTTAAGTTTAACGACAAAACGGTTGGCGGCAGCGGTAACTCCACGCCGCAGGGCGTGCAAATCTTGGGCGTTCAAATGTTAAACCCAGGTGAAGAAGGCGAGGTCGTTCTCGATCACACGCCGTTTTATGCTGACTCCGGCGGACAGGTCGGCGACATCGGCGTCTTCTACAATGCCGAACACAACGCCGTCATCGCGGACGTGAACGGCTGTTACCTGCCGGTGCAAGGTGTGCGTGCGCACAAAGTCAAAGCCCGTTTGCCAATTCAGGTCGGCGCGAAAGTCGATGCTGTAGTGCATTCTGAAGTGCGCGACTCCACTAGGCGCAACCACACCGCCACCCACCTGCTGCATGCCGGGCTGCGCGAAATTCTTGGCAAGCACGTCAAGCAAGCCGGATCGCTCGTCGACCCCGGCCACCTGCGCTTCGACTTCTCGCACTTCACCGCCGTGGGCGATGAAGAGTTGCAGGACGTGGAGGACATGGTCAACAAGGAAGTCCTGCGCAACATCAAAGTCGAGACCATTGAAGACGTGCCCATTGACGTGGCCATCAGCGAATACCACGCCATGGCGCTGTTCGGCGAAAAGTACGGCGAGAAGGTGCGTGTGGTAAAGATCGGCGACTTCTCCACCGAACTCTGCGGCGGCATCCACACCGCGGCCACCGGCGAAATCGGCCTCATCAAGATCCTGCATGAAGGCAGCGTGTCTTCCGGAGTGCGGCGTGTTGAGGCCGTGACCGGCGAGGGTTCACTCTTCCATTTCCGCAAAGATCATGCGCTGGAAAATATCGTCGCTACCTTGGTACCCGGAGCACAGAAAGCCGATTCGCCGGCCGAAGCTCTGCGCGCGGAACTCGACCGCAAGGAAAACGAAATCAAAAAGCTCCAAAAAGAACTTGACCAGGTGCGGATGAAGTCCGCCGCGTCCAAGGTCGCGTCCATTGACGACAAGATCAAGGACGTGCGCGGCGTAAAAGTCCTGGCGCACCGTGAAGACAATCTTGATCGCGGCCAGATGCGCACGCTCGTCGATAATCTCCGCAACAAACTTGGTTCTGGCGTTGTGGTTTTGGGTTCTGGACAGGAAGACGGCAAGGTCGCGCTGATCGTCGGCGTCACCGCCGACCTGACGGGCAAAATCCCCGCCGGCAAAGTCATCAAGCCGGTCGCGGAAAAAGTCGGGGGTTCCGGCGGCGGACGGCCCGACATGGCGGAAGCCGGCGGCAAAGACCCCGGCCAACTAGACGCCGCGTTGAATGAAGCTTACGCGGCGGTGGAAGGATTGTTGAAATAGTAGCGGGAAACGAAAAGAATTTGGGGATTCAGACGTCGCTTAGTCTGTTACATCTTCAGTTTCTTGCTCATAGTTCCCTGATTCAGCTTTCTTTGCCTTGTGCTTTGTAAAAAACCAAGTCGCGTAGTTTCCGACTACAATCACGATTGCACCCGCTATCAACAAATGCCCCGTGCTTTCAGAACTCTTGATCCAATAGCGATTCAAGATGAACAGCGCGCAGGCATTTAGAAGGACGAAGTCCACCCAGCGCGGCAGAGCGTCAGGCCCCTGATACCCGAATATTCCCAATGGCCACCTCCGTCTGCAGAAAACTACAAGTTCCTTGCAGGTTCGCCGATTTCGCAATCCGGTCTTGAGTCTAGAACAAGGCTTCTCGGCCGAACAACCTTGCTAAAGGGCACATACTTCAGATTTGATCAAGTGGAAATACTTAGACAGAAAGCACCTCAGGGCCGCGTGCCCGGCACAACGGTAGCCCAGTGCGTTCCCGAGGGCGCGCAACGCGCGCTGAGGGATAAGCGCTGGGTAAAGCATAAGGAAAGATTTCTTCCTCACGCCGTAGGCTGACGCGTAGCAGCGCGGAGCGCCTAAAACCTATCGCGGCGCTGGCGTCCGGGCAAACCTCTCTGACCAATTGATTCTGCCCGTCATCTGCATGACCACGAACAGCGTGGCAATTGACCCCAGCGTAATGGCCAATCCCGTGAAGCCTTTGAAAAAGAACGCATACGAAAACAGGATTAGGTACACCAACTGGGCCAACCCGCATTCCAGCCAGGCAAATCGCGCCCCTGCAACCAGCCGCATATAACTAACCACCAAAGCCAGAGACACGATGGCCGAAACAGCAAACGATTGATGGATGGAGATATGGTCCACGAGATACGCCATCAACAGGTGAAAGGCGAAGAACGCCGCCGCAAGAAAGAAGTAGTTCATCGGATGAAGGTCCGTGCGGCGCAACGTGGTGATGATGAACACCAGAAAAAAGAAAAAGAATAATGACACCGGCGCAAACAGGCTGATGCGGCCGGCCAGTGGGCCGGGTTGAAGCTTTTCCGGCATGACCATGCCGATCTGATAGCCGGAAAGCAGGTTTTTGTAGCTCCAATCCAGTTGCCAGCCATCGCTCGTCTCGCGCTTTTCGCTTGCTGACAACGTGTTATCCGGAAAGTCAATGTCCTTGAAGTTGGTGGTCATGCTCAGATGAAAATCCCGCACCTGGGCGATTTCATTGCTGAAACGATAATTCCAATTCTGCATCCCCTGGGACGCGTATCCCACTTTCAAAACCACGCTCTTCCCGGCAGCCAGATGCCGCGTAGCTTTGGCGGCATTGCCTTCGGGATGGAACCCGACGGGCGCGCCGTCCAACATGAACACGATGTCGTCATACATGGCCTGCTCAGCGGGCAGGGGAAAGCTGAACACCACTTCCTGGTCTTGACCGCTGTTGTTTTGAAAAGAATATTCGCCGGAGAAAATAACTTTGTAGGTGCTGTACCAAAGCAATCCTTTTTGCCGGTGTTCCAGTTGCAAAGAAACTTTCGCGTTTGTGGAATCAAGAGGCAGAAAGACCTCTTTGCTCACAGAGTCCAGCTTGGTTTGGATTTTGCCTCGTCCGTCCAGCACAGAGTGGGCTTCTTGATAGGTTCGCGTGTAAGAAGCCGACGCCGGCGACTGCGATTGTGGCGTCCCCCACGATGTGGATACGCGGGAACGAAGGCTTACATCCTGTTCGTTGGTTCTCTGGAAGATGGTTGCACCCAGGATCATCCAGGCGATGGTGGTGAATACAAAAATGGCAAAGATGGCGGAAACTCGTTTCGCTGTTGACATAGGTCCTCTGAAAAAGTCTCCGCCGAGACCATTCCAGCATGCCGGGGTGCGGACAGCTTTGTCAAATCGCAAGCTGCATCAACGACGCGAACCGCCTGTCGTTGCCGATGATTTACCTCACCGCCACCAGGCCCCATCCGTAATAAAGCGTTGCCAGCACCAGGTCGACCATGGCCAGCGCGTAGAAGACGACTCGCATTTTTCTTGTGATTTGCACGGATAAGGAACGTCCTGCCGGCGGCAACTTGCGTCCTTTCTGTGCAAAGCTTTGTAAAACCGGCCATCCTTACATTGCGACCTTTTGCGGCCTTTGCCGTCAAAACTTTGTCCGTTCCTGGTTCCTTCCGTCTGTACTAAGGCCCCCACACCCATCTTTTTGGCCTGCTTTAGAGACTCGCAGGAATATCTACGTGTTTTTTAGGTCTTTCTCAGGTGTTACCCCGTTGGATTCGCCCGGTTTTGGCGCATTGCTCATGGGGCGTAACCATCTTATAATCCCTACACTCTGGCCGTTTTACTCGAGCATCAGGATGGACTGGAAACATTGAAAGCCAAAAGGTGTGTGGCCTTACGGGAACTAGTATCGGGCCAAGAGAAATGCTAACTTTTTGTGTAACGCGATGAAAAAGCACCTGTTTACCATCCTGATAAGCGCCACGGCGATGGTAGCGTTGCAATCAGCCGGCGCCCAGAGCATTGTGGCTTCTCACGATGCGTACGGGCACACCGTCTGGAGTGAAAGCTCGGACACAAAGTCTCAGCCAACGCCACAACCGCCCACGGCCATCTCTACTTCTTCCAAGGTAGAAGCGTCTGCTTCGCTGGACGAAGTCTCATCGCGTTACAGCGGGTTGGTTTTCTGGAGTTCCAAGGAACACCGCTGGAAACCCGTGCCTACAAGTTCTTCACCCACCATGCAAGCGGCCCGCAAGGCCGCCCGGGAGGTTAATCTGGTCATCGCCAAGCCCGCCAACGGAAGCAGCAAGGTCCGCGTGGGATCGTTGCCGGTGGTCCCCGGCCAGCCATTGCCGGCCCAGATGACTCCGGAATCGGTGGACAAGGCGATTGAAGCGGCGGCGCAGCGTCATGGAGTTGACCCGAACCTGGTCCGCGCCGTGGTGAAGGTGGAATCAAACAACAACCCGCATGCGGTTTCGCGCAAGGGGGCCATGGGATTGATGCAGCTCATGCCCAGCACCGCGAAATCTCTCAACGTGGGCAACGCGTTTGATCCCAACCAGAACGTGGACGCCGGCGTCCGCCACCTGAAGAACTTATTGCAGAGTTACAACGGCAATCTGGAACTTTCGCTCGCCGCCTACAACGCCGGCAGCGGAGCGGTTTCCAGGAACAAGGGCATACCTCCCTACCGGGAGACGCGCGATTACGTGAGAAAAATTACGGATCTCTACAAGGGCACCGCTTTCCGCCCACGGGTCCTGGAATCACGTGACGCCAACGGACACCGCACTTTCTCGAACCTCGACTAGTCGAAAGCAATATTTCGGCAAAACGGGAAACAGCACGCGGCGTTTAGGGTTTGATTGATTTAAGGGTGCTTTGAAGCAGTCGCACAAAACTTTCGTGGTCCGCGCTCTGCGGGGTATAACCCTCGCGGCTGCGCTGGCGTGTGTCTTCGTTTGTTTTGGCCGTTCTTCCGCTGAAGCCCGCACCGTAAAACAAAAGAAACAAGCGGCCGCCAAACAGCTCGACGTTGCGGACCGTCTGCGGGAAGACCTGCTCGGCACGAAAGAATCCGACCGTGACCACGGCGACTACCAGAAAGTCATTGACGCTTACCGCAAGGTCTATTACACCGCGCCGTCGTACGCCAAAGCTGACGCCGCCGTCCTGGCTGTGGCCGAACTGCTGGACGAACAAGGCCGCGTCCTTGATGACGCCAAGAGCTTAAAAGATTCCATCGGCCAGCTCAACTTCCTGCGTCGCGAATATCCCGGCAGCCGGCATCGCGTGGAAGCTCTCTTCACCATCGGTGAAATCTATCGCGACGATCTGCATGACGCCGACAAGGCCAAAGCCGCGTTCCAGGAATACCTGAAGCGCTATCCGCACTCCACTCTTGCGCCGCGCGCCACGCAGGCCCTGGCCGACATCGCGGACGCCGAAAACGGAAAAGCAAAATCCGTGCGCGCCAAACGCGGCCAGCACGCAGCCAGAAACGCCGTCAAGACTCAGGCCAAAGCCGCCTGGCCGGACGCACGTCCCAGCAAGCCGAATGCAGACCGTGCGGCTTCAGATCGAACTGCGTCGGACCGCAATACAGACCGCGCCAGCAAGTCCGAACCTCGCTCCAACAAGCGTGCTTCGCAGGCGCCGGAAGACTCGCCAGCCGCCAGTGACGAAGCTGCCGCCGTCCCCCAAGCCGAATCCAAAGCCCAGCAGCAGGATTCGTCTTACTCCAAAATTCCGCCTCCCTCCGCATCCGGCCACATGCCGCGGCTCACCGCCATCCGCCACTGGTCCACGCCGGACTACGTTCGCGTGGTCATCGACCTGGAGCAGGAAGTTAAGTACGACGTTGGCCGCGTGCCCAAGCCCGACCGCATTTTCTTCGATCTCTACGGCACCAAGCTTTCGCAGGAACTTGCCGGCAAAACATTTGCCGTGGAAGCCGGCTTCCTGCACCGCATCCGCGTGGCGCAATACAAAGTGAACATGGCACGCGTGGTGCTGGACGTTGACGACGTCGCCGAATATTCCGCCTTCTTGCTGCCCAACCCGTATCGCCTGATCATCGATATTCACGGCAAGTTGCCTGCCACGCAGATTGCCAGCACCAAAACGCCGCGGTCTTCTGAGACAAGATCGCAGGATGTAAAACCTGACTTGAAGCCGGACTCCAAACAAGATCCCAAACAGCAGGCAACCTCGCGTGACCCGAAGCAATCCGCGGAAGACAACGGTCCTGACGTAACGGTCACTCAGATCAAGCCCGCAACGCAGCTGGCAAACGGATCCAACGGAACCAAAGCTGCCGTAAACTCAAGATCCGCGCAGCCCAAGCCGACTCCGGTGGAAGTAGCCAAAGCCGATCCGCCCAGGCTCATCGTCTACGACAACACCATGGACTCGGCGGACGCCAGCAAGACCACCACCAAGCCCACCACCGGCCCTACATACGAAGCCGTTGCGCCGAAACAATCCAGCCGCAACAAAAAGAGCAAAGTCACGTCGAATGATTCCGGCGCAACACCCAACGGTCATGCTGCCGCACCGGCCGCCAACGGCGAGCGCTCGCTGATTCGCGCGCTGGGACTCAAGATCGGCCGCATCGTTGTCGACGCCGGCCATGGCGGACATGACACCGGCACCATCGGCCCCAACGGCCTGGAAGAAAAAGATCTCGTCCTCGACGTCGCTCTGAAACTCGGCAAACTTCTGGAAGACAAGCTGGGCGCTGAAGTGGTCTACACCCGCGACGATGACACGTTCATCCCGCTGGAAACGCGCACTGCCATCGCCAACAAGGAACAGGCCGACCTGTTCATCTCCATTCACGCCAACTCCAGCAGTGACCAGACGGCGCGCGGCGTTGAGACTTACTACCTGAACTTCACTTCGTCGCGTGACGCCTTGGAAGTAGCCGCCCGCGAAAACGCTGTCTCAGAGAAATCCATCCACGAGTTGCAGGACCTGGTAAAGAAGATCGCGCTCAAGGAAAAGATTGAAGAATCACGCGAGTTCGCCGCCGACGTCCAGAAATCTCTCTACACCGGACTCAACGCCAAGAACCCCGGCATCCGCAATCGCGGCGTAAAGAAAGCACCGTTCATCGTACTCATCGGCGCCAACATGCCGTCAATCCTTGCGGAAATTTCCTTCGTCAGCAATCCCGGTGACGAGAAAAAACTCAAGACCGGCGACTACCGCCAGCGCATCGCCGACTCGCTCTACAAGGGCGTGGCCAAATACATCAACGGCCTTAGCGGAGTGAAGGTCGCCTCGCGCGTGAATCGTGACAGCCTGCGCAGCTCCGCCGCCGTAGCTGCCAAGTAGACGTCCGTCACTTCCCTTCCATATTCGGCTCCACCCATCCCGCTCTCGCTTCCGCCGAACCCAGCACTTCCTGGCTATAAAATCTCAGCGCCAGTTTCTTGTCCGGTAACGCGGCTTGCACTTCCCTTACCGAATCCTGCAAGCATTTCGTTCGGTCCAGTCTCTGCTCCACTTGCTGTATCCAAAAGCGTGTCAGCGTTTCGTGATACAGCTTGGGCACATTGTGATGCGCGGCAAACCGTTTCAGCGTCCCGCGCATACGCTCTACGGCCGAATCCATGTCGCCGCCATAGAGATACACCACCGCCACCCCCAGATGGTCGCGATGATGAAATTCCTGGTTGCCGAGCAGGCAGCGCTCCAGCCGGTCAACCAGAGTAAGAATCTGGGCATCATTCATTGCATTAACGCACATAAACTCAACTCCAAATAAAAACGCCCGCCGGCAATTGTGCCAACGGGCGCTGGTTAGATTTGTTCGAAAGATGATTCTAGTACGTTTCCTTGCATCCGGTCAAATCGCACACGGAATCGGGCAAGTATCCTAGTCTCTGTCGTCTTTATCGTTATCCTTATCCTTCTGCCGGTTCGGAATCGCGCCTTCCTTAAACAAATCCGAAAGGTCAGCGGCATTGGCGGCGTCGCCCAGGATCGGACGCAGGCCAAAGATTTCCTGCATGGTGCGCAGGTCGGACGAGTGCGTGAAGTTTACGGTGCTGGCATACGGCACGTCGTGCACGTTCTCACGCGCCAGCTTGGAAATCACGATCTCGCCGATGGTGTGGCTGAAGTCGTCCAGGTTATCGCCGGCGACGCCATCCTGTTCGGATTCGTCCCACCAGATGATGATCACGCCATTTTCTTTGTAAGCTTTTGACGCCATGATTACCGGGATGATCTGCCGCAGGAAATCGTCGCCCTGCAGGATCTTCGCCGGATCGCCGGTCAGGCCCTTGAATCCGCCAGTAAGCGTGGTGTGCTGGTCGTTGAACTGGTTCGGGCTGATCCAGGTGTAGTCAGCCACATTGTTGTTCTCCAGGTCGGCAAACAACTGCTGCAGCGGAGCGTATTGCTGAGACAGCGGATTCAATGGCGAAGAATCATTGCCGCCGTTGCTGTCCGTGAAGAACACCTGCGGATTATGTTTCGCCGCGTAGTTGAACTGGTTGGAGCCGTTGAACTGGTTGAAGTTGCCCGGAGCGAACACGCCCGCGATGCTCTTCAGCGGAACCGTCCATTGTGCGCGCGGCAGCGGGACGTTGGTCAGCTGCCCGGCCACGGTGGCCAGATCGGTGTCTTCCTGGTATGACCGCCAGGTCCTGCCGGCCTTGGTCAGCTGCGTGACCAGGTGCTGCGTGGTGTTCTGGTTCGAAGGGTTCGTCGCCGCGAACGGATCGTTGTCATTCAGGATGCCAAAATTGTTGCCCGCTTCGGCCCACAGGTAGTTCGGCTCAGAAGGATGAATGTGCGGATTGTTGCCGCCGGCCGTGGCCAGAACGTTGTGATAATTCGTGGCGTAGGCCACATGCTCGCTGATCCGGACGTCACGTCCGTTGATGCGGGCCACCGCGGTTCCGTTCACCAGCTGTTGATAAACGGTGCAGCCGGGTTCTGAAAAATCTGTTGGATGCCGCCGGTGAACTGGTTCGCCGGCTGCGTCCAGTTGTGGTTTTCCATGGCGACGACAAAAACTTTCTTGATTCCATCTTCCGCGCTGGCGTTCACTTGACCCAGTGTGACCAGCAGGGCGAATGCGCCCAAAATGCCCAGACGTCTTGCATGCGACATTGCTATTCTCCAGAGATAGGGGATTGGCGGCGAATGCGGAATCCGGCCCAAGGCCACAAGGTCGTGACCACGATTCCCTCCCGCCACGCTCTACAGATAGCAGGTCAGCAAGACGCAAAGATGAATGCCTTGTTACTTTTTGATGAATCGCGCTTTACAAATGAAGGTTGGTTAGATCTGCATGGTGGAGCTGGCATTCATGCCTGCGCTAACCTGCCGTCACCCGCGGAGTTTCTCAAGCTGCTGGACTATGCTTTCAGGATCGGGATATCCTGCGCCAAAGCTCCGTGTCAACCAGTTCCCGCCGCGCGCGGCAACGATCTCACCATTGGCGATCACTTCAAATTGACCTGTCTTGCCAGGGGTAATCGCGGCATCAATGCCCATCCGCTTCTTGATCAGGGCCGCGAGACTCGCGACCTTAGCGTGGTTGCCCTCTCACGTTGGGCAGGAAAGTATTTCGATCTTCATCGGAGTCTCCAATCTGGTGTTCTCAAATCTGCATGGAACCGCTCTGGAGGGTACTGCGGCTCGTTAAGGCTTTTCCAGCCAGGTCTTCACTTCATCCGCCACGGAAAAACCTTGCTGCGGATTCGCGCTGAAGCGTTTTTCCAACTCCGTGGCGTGTTTCTCAATGGGGATTTCGGCATAGCTTCCGCCATTCAGGAATCCGTTCAGGTAGCGCGCCGCGAAATCCTTG
>Ga0209069_10001034_pt1 | contig 13811 bp, 15 predicted proteins | sample Str013_2_FD_187202 | JGI IMG/M metagenome (GOLD analysis project Ga0209069, IMG submission 187202) | Freshwater sediment microbial communities in response to fracking from Pennsylvania, USA - Straight Creek_MetaG_SC_2013 (SPAdes) (version 2) | ecosystem: Environmental > Aquatic > Freshwater >...
CTTGAATAGTCTTGAAATCGACTATTATACAGAAGCGCAGGAAGAACAAGCTTTATATAAAGCCATGAAGGCCGGGCGGAAAACAAATTTGCTAAAAGCCTCACAAAAAGCCGCTTTTTTAAAATCTCTCAAGAACCAAAAATGATCGTAGAGATTAGGAGTTCGTTTCAAAAAGATGCAAAAAAATTATCCATGTCCATACGGCTCGAACTTTCAATTATAATAGAAAGTTTGCAAACAACTATGTCGCTAAGCGAGATACCTAATTGCAAAAAATTAACCGGTTTTAAAAATGCATATCGTATCAAGTTTAAAAGCTACCGGATAGGATTCTTCTTTGATAATAAAAAAATCGAACTGGTGCGGATACTTAATCGAAAAGACATTTATCGTTACTTCCCTTAACTATTTCTCGAGATAACAAAGTAAATCAGTTCAATAATAAGAACTAATCAGAAGTTCTTTTTAATCGCTGCCTGGATTTGTTAAATACCATCATCCCATTTTGTTTTCCCTTTCTTAAATTCTTTTTTTCTGCTTCCGGTTTTTTATACATTTCCTGGCATTCCTTGCAGCAACAGCCATCGTATTGGGCGGTGCATTCACTGCATTGAATAAAGAGAAGATGGCAGCCATCATTCCTGCAATTTGTATGTGCATCTGCTGGCTTGCCACATTGATGACAGTTGGCAAGAATATCATCCGTTACCCGTTCGCCCAACCGGTCGTCGAATACGAAATTTTTACCCTTGAATTTATTGAGCAGTTTTTTTTCTTTGATCGTATTGGCATAATGAATGATCCCCCCTTCTAGATGAAATACATTTTCGAATCCATGGTATAACATATATGCACTGGCCTTTTCGCAACGGATGCCCCCTGTGCAATACATGATGATGTTTTTTTGCTTATCCTCTTTCAGCATCTCTACAGCCATTGGCAACTGCTCTCTGAAAGTGTCGCTGGGCACTTCAATGGCTTTGTCAAAACGGCCCACTTCATATTCATAATGATTGCGCATATCTACCACGATGGTGCCGGGATCTTCCGTGAGCCTGTTGAACTCTTCGGCATTTACGTATTTCCCGGTATTGCTCATATCGAATAGCGGATCAGTGATACCATCCGCAACGATCTTTTCCCGTACTTTTATCTTTAATACCCAGAACGATTTGCCATCATGGGCCACAGCGATGTTTAACCGCAGATTATATAGCGGGGCGATGCTGTCGAGATAATTTTTGAAGTCGCCGAAACGGGAAACGGGAACACTTACCTGGGCATTGATGCCTTCTTTCGCAATATAAATGCGACCAAAAACATGCATGGCATGGAGGGCCATATACAATTCGTCGCGAAATTGTTTGGGATGGTCAATGAAAAAATAACGATAAAAAGAAAGCGTGGTACGTGGTTCCGTTTCCTGGTACAGCTTCGCCTTCAGCTCTTTTTGCGAGATGCGATTATGTAATGTTGCCATATAATTGAAATTTGAAGCGGGATCAGGTTATGCAAACAACAAAAACATTTTCATCATTAACCATTACCGTAAGGACACTTACAGGTGAACCAAATTTCTGAACGATGCAAAAATAAGAAAAATCTGAACGGGGATTTTATGCGATTTAACTGATTTACCATAAAGGATTTTGTATAGAGTTAAAAGAGAAAATATCTTCCACTTTTCTCTTTTAGTCTTTGTATGAAATAAATATTCCAATTATTAGTTCACATATAGCAAGTCATTAAAATCAGACCGAATCAGGAGTTCAGCCAATTAAGAAAAAATCAGCAGTTCATCGCATAAAATCCAGTTTTATGCAATAAAAAAGCTGCCTTTTCAGGCAGCTTTTAATTCGATAAACCGGGTAGTCAGCGTGTAAATGTAAGCATTCAGGCTAAGGTTTTGATAAACGATCCGGTTTTTAACGATACTGGTTTTTGTTTTTCAGGGATAGGATTTAGTGTTTAGGGACTTTCAACTTTTTTTCAATGGATTTGGATTGCTCTTGGTTTAAGGATCAGGATTTTGGTCGGTTTTTAAGGATTTGGATATTTTTTTCTACGGTTAAGGTTTAGGGATTCTGTTTCGTTTTCGTAGGATGATTGGTTTCAACAATACAAAGATTGCCATAGTTTGCTTTTTCTCATAACTTATTCGATAAAGCAATACAAAGCTTCGATTTTTGGATTAAATTCGACGATAGACCGGAATGTGATGATTGCAGAAATTGATGCAAGGATGAGAGGTGGCCTATATAACACAATGATAAACAATATTTTATAAAGAATATTTCATAAATAGTAAAACTAAGCTAACCTAATCAAAACAGTAAATATGCGTTGTAATATCAAACAAAAATCAAGTTCATTCGCAGCGATCATTATCGCTTGTATTTGTTTTTCACTTCAACCTGCTTTTGCACAAAATAATCAGCAGGCATCAAAGCAATATTTTACTATTGAAAATTATTATAAAGCCAAATGGGGTTATGCCGATGAATTTATTGCTCTGTGGAAAAAAAATCATTACCCATTATTGAAAAAGGCAAAGGAGAAAGGAGATATTATTAATGTGATTGCCGAAAAACCCGTTCTTCACAGCGGAGAAGATACACGTTGGGATTTTAAAGTGACCATCATTTTCAAAAACGTTGAACTGGCTTTTGATCCGGATTTGACTACACCATATAAGAAACAATTATATCCCGACCTCGAAAAGCTCGAAAAAGATGAACAACATCGGTTTGAAATTTTATTGGCTCATTGGGATGTGATGGTGCATGAGTTGCCGTTGGATGATAAGTAAATGCGCGGATGTCTGAACCAAGATTTTATACGATTAGACCGATTGTTCTGATAATAACCTGGATTTTTAAAACCGCTTCCCATCACCGCAATCAGTCTAATCGTATAAAATCTTGGTTCAGACATCAATCGACTGCTTCCAATTGTAACAACTGGTGCAGGTGATGCAGCAGATGTTTGATATAGTCTTCAGCCAGCCATTCAATCGTATATAAATTTCCGTTGTTTGTCTCACAAGTACGCTTAGCCGCATCTGGCGGTGTATTATCGAGAATATTGCATATCTGTTTGTTCAGCAGGGTCCAAAGATCAATCATATCATTTACGGAAGCATGTTGATAATCAGCAATAGCTACCCATTTATCCTGGTTGTAAATAATGAATGGAGATGTTTCATATTGTGACACAATAAAGCGGCGGATATTGTTTTGTGCCGAATCGACTAAATGACCAAGGATTTCTATTTTGCTCCATTTATTCGGATAAGGCTTATCAATAAATTCATCTTTTGCAATCGCCCGCATTCTTGCGGAATAATCGGCGATAATGATTCGCAATTCTTTTGTAACGGAGTTCATTTATTATTAATTAATACGATTTATTGATCTTTTAAAAACTATTGTATTTCCATATGACCAGTAGCGTGTTGATAAAATGGTTTGATTCGAATTTGTGTCAGTTGTATCAGGGAACCTATCGTCTTTAAAAATTTTTTGATACCAAGTCAGGTGGATTAAAACAGTATTCAAAACTACAATTTTTATAAGGTTAAGGTTTCTTTTACCTGTTACCAGCCGTATGGCAAACCTTTGACCTGCCATATCGCTGAACGCGATTTGATAATATCCTTTACAACCGATATTTTTGCCACTCGTTAAATTACAGTGAATGAGACAAATTCCTTTTCGGGAGGCTTTGCGGGAAGCCATGAATGAAGAAATGCGCCGTGATGATCGTGTTTTTTTGATGGGCGAAGAAGTGGCAGAATACAATGGCGCGTATAAAGTCAGCCAGGGTATGCTGGATGAATTTGGCCCAAAGCGGGTGATTGATACACCTATTTCAGAATTAGGCTTTACGGGAATTGGTGTTGGTGCGGCGCAAAATGGCCTTCGACCGATCATTGAATACATGACTTTCAATTTTGCAGTACTCGCGTTGGACCAGATATTAAATACTGCATCTAAAATGTTGGCCATGAGTGGCGGGCAAGTGGGTTGTCCAATTGTTTTTCGCGGTCCGAACGGTTCTGCCGGCCAGCTAGGTGCACAGCATTCTACGGCTTTTGAAAGTTATTTTGCAAATATTCCCGGTATGAAAGTGGTATCGCCGAGCAATGGATATGATGCCAAAGGTTTGTTGAAACAGGCCATCCGTTATGAAGAGGACCCTGTGATTTTTATGGAAAGTGAGGTAATGTATGGCGATAAAAGCGACGTGCCGGCAGAAGAATATTATATCGAGTTGGGGAAAGCTGATGTGAAGAAGCAAGGTAAAGATGTAACCATTGTATCCTACAATAAAATGATGAAAGTGGCATTGGGCGCAGCCGCGGAATTGGAAAAGGAAAATGTAAGTGCTGAAGTGATCGATTTGCGTACAATCAGGCCCCTTGATTGGAAAACTATCCTGGACAGCGTCAAAAAAACAAACCGCCTGGTTATAGTTGAAGAGCAATGGCCCTTTGCTTCTGTATCATCTGAAATAACTTATCATATTCAAAAGGAAGGATTCGATTATCTCGATGCGCCTATACGTCGCATTACTTCGGCAGATGCACCCTTGCATTATGCACCCAACCTGGTGGCCTTGGCATTGCCCAATGTGGAGAGAACTGTGAAACTCGTCAAAGAAGTAATGTATATGAGAAAATGATCGGCTGGCGGATTCGGAAATCTAATACTGATCATTGCACATTGCTGGTATCCGGGTTTATTATCAACCGTTCAATTTTTTTTATGAAAAAATTTCTACTCGTTGTTTCCCTGCTTTTCTTTTCGTTCTCTCTTTTTTCCCAGTCAGTTTATACGCCTACTCCTGAAAACCTACAGGCCCGTAAGTGGTTTGATAGCGCCAGGTTTGGCATGTTCATACACTGGGGCGCCTTTAGTGTGTTGGGAGATGGAGAATGGGTGATGAATAATAGGAATATCCGTGTGCCTGAGTACGCAAGGCTTTTACAAATTTTCAACCCCGTTAATTTTGACGCTGCAAAATGGGTCGGCCTTGCAAAAAATGCAGGCATGCATTACATCACACTTATTACACGCCATCATGATGGTTTCAGTGATTGGGATACCAAACAATCTGATTGGAAAATCACCAATACATCCTGGGGCAAAGATGCTGTAAAGTTATTGGCAGATGAATGCCATAAACAAGGTATTAAATTATTTGTGTACTACTCATTACTCGATTGGTATCGTTCCGACTATCAATACGAAACCGGCCGAACCGGTCATGGAACAGGGCGCACACAAAAGAGTGACTGGAACAGTTATATCCATTTCATGAAAGCGCAACTAACGGAACTGTTGACGAATTATGGAGAAATCGGAGGCGTTTGGTTCGATGGCTTTTGGGATCAGTTGGATAATGATACGGACAAAAATCAGCAATCAAAAGTTGACTGGCATATCAATGAAATTTATACGCTGATCCATACACTACAACCCCAGTGCCTCATTGGTAACAATCATCATCAAACGCCTTTGCCAGGCGAGGATTTCCAGATGTTTGAAAAAGATTTACCGGGTGCAAATACGACCGGTTTTGGTGGTGCATCGGTTTCATCGCTTCCGCTCGAAACATGCGAAACCATCAATGATTCCTGGGGCTTCAATATCACGGACCGGAATCATAAATCGCTCAAAACCTTAATTCAATTGCTTGTAAAAGATGCGGGCTATGGCGCAAACCTGCTGTTAAATATAGGGCCGTTGCCCAATGGAGATATACAACCGGAGTTTAAAGAAAGATTAAATGGTATGGGTGACTGGTTGAAAAAGTATGGGCCAACCATTTACGGAACACATGCAGGATTTATGCGACCGCAGGATTGGGGCGCAGTTACTGAAAAAGGGAATAAAGTTTACCTGCATATTTTTAAAGCTGATGGTGATAAATTCTTTTCGAAGCTCCCTTATAAAGTAAAATCAGCCAGGTTGTTTGCAACCGGCATACAGCTCAAATTTCAGCCACTTACCGACGGATATATCATGATTGATTTGAAAAGTGTCGAACAGGATCCAATCGACACCGTTGTTGAACTCGATGTGATCAAATAAAAAATCCGCAGTCCATTTTATAAAATGAAAACTGCGGAATTTGATAAATGTTTTGAGTTAATGTAATGCGCTCAATATGTTATTTAATATCAGCAATGAGATGTAGGCAAAACCCAATAAAAAACATCCGAAAATTGTTAGCTTAAGGAAAATTTTACCGGTCGGAACAGGGGTGATTTCAGGATTGTGCTTCATAGGTGGAAATTTTAATTTTAATAGGTTTTCAAAAAATTTGGATATTCTAAGATACCATACGTCGATATGGAATGCAAGGTATTTTTACGATGAAAAAATACCAACAGTTAGGTTTTTTTCAAATATGGTTGATAACTAGGCATTTACCAGCTACGAAAATGCGCGGGAAGAAAGATCCATCCTGGTGTATAAATAGTTTCATCATTCATTTCATACCAGGGGCTTAGCTGGGGGGCCATTTGATTTACGACTATATGAATATCCTGCGCCGGCATATAACCCTGTGCCAGCATATAAATTTTCTTTTTATCCTTGTTCATGGCCATATCAATCACAAGCATCGCATGGCCGGGAGAACCACCCTGAATCAACACGTCTCCGATGTGGACGTTATTTACTCTGCTGATGCGATGCAGTTGCTTTTCGAGTGATATAGTGCCACAGTATGAAAATACTTTTTCAAGGTATTTATTGAAATGAGGCTTGTCGGCTGGTAAACTGAATGAATAATCCCTGTTGTTGTTATCCCTGAAACTGATTTCATCAAATCTTTTTTGTGTAAACAGGTATTCTGCGCGTAAACGCATAACGGCGTCAGCGCATTGCTGCAGGTCCTTATTACCAACAGCAATGTTTAGAACAGCATATTGTGCCGACTGATCCTTTTTTATTGAACCATCGTACAAATAAACCGTTTTACTTTTTTTAAGTGGAACATTTCGCAACCATTCGCCGAAAGATTTTTTTTCAGTTTGAATCCTGGTATATCCTTCCGGCAAAGGAATCGCGCCGATTTCGGGGTAAGGATTTTCGTTGTTCATCAATAATTTTTCATTTTTTGCCAGATCGCTTATCGCAAAAGACGATATGGTGTTTTGCAGGTATGCCGGGAAAAGTGGCAGAATAATTGCCATAAGGAGGTTCGGTTTCATATGCTTATTTTTGAAGTACAGCCGGTTAAGATTCCCGCCTGTAATTTTTCCATATCAAAAGATTGTTAAACATGTCCAACATTCTGATCATAGACGATGAAAAGGCAATACGCAAAACATTAAGCGAGATTCTTTCTTATGAAGGCTATAAAATAGACGAGGCAGGAGATGGTGAAGAGGGCCTGAAGAAATTCAGGGAAAAAGAATATGATGTAATTCTCTGCGATATCAAAATGCCTAAAATCGACGGAATAGAATTTTTGGAAAAAGCGAAGGAAATAAATACTGATATGCCCATCATCATGATCTCGGGCCACGGCACCATTGAAACGGCAGTAGAAGCCGTCAAGAAAGGTGCCTATGATTATATTTCGAAGCCGCCAGATCTGAATCGTTTGCTGATCACCATCCGCAATGCGATGGACAAAACACAATTGGTTACAGAAACAAAAGTGCTGAAGCGTAAGGTAAGTAAGGTGCAGGAAATGGTAGGTGCTTCAGTTCCTATTCAAAAAATAAAAGAAACTATTGAAAAAGTTGCGCCTACCGATGCACGCATCCTGGTTACCGGCGAAAATGGAGTTGGAAAAGAATTGGTTGCACGTTGGGTTCATGAGCGGAGCAACCGTGCAAATGGGCCTCTCATTGAGGTGAATTGTGCTGCCATACCGGGCGAATTGATCGAAAGCGAATTATTCGGCCATGAAAAAGGTTCTTTCACCTCGGCCATGCGACAGCGAATCGGAAAATTTGAACAGGCTAACGGGGGCACTTTGTTTTTGGATGAGATAGGTGATATGAGCCCGAATGCGCAGGCAAAAGTATTGCGTGCCTTACAGGAGGGAAAAATTACCCGCGTAGGCGGAGATAAAGATATCAATGTCGACGTTCGGGTGATTGCAGCTACCAATAAGGATCTTTTGAAAGAAGTGGAAGAGAAAAATTTTCGTTTGGATTTATATCATCGCCTGAGTGTGATCATCATTCATGTGCCCTCACTCAATGAACGCAAAGATGATATCCCTTTGCTGATAGATAAATTTCTCGCTGATATTTGCAGCGATTATGGCATCGCAAAAAAGACGATCGATGAAGAAGCGATCCGCGCCTTGCAGGACTATAACTGGAGCGGTAATATCAGGGAATTGCGCAACGTAGTGGAACGCCTGATCATTCTTTCCGGCAAAACCGTCAGCCGGGATGACGTGGAGAATTATGTGCTTCCGAAAAAATAGAGGCATGATGTGTAAGGTATGAGGCGTAAGGTGTGGGGTATGAGGTACTGACCTGCGCTTTTATTAGCGAAAGAACTATTTTAATTTACTATTACATCAAACAGCAACCAGCTATTACCCACGCCTTATAACCTACACCCCATACCCCACGCCTTCTTCTCTAATCTTATGAAAACTTTCAGCATCAATATTTTGACGCCTGAATTAATATGGTATTTTTGCGCAATTATAAAAATTAAAGGATGACTTCATATCAGGTTTTTGTTCTTATACTTATTCAATTATTGATTCTTCTATTGCCTGCAGTAGGGTTATATAAAATGTTCGAAAAAGCGGGAGTTGCTGGCTGGAAGGCTTTTGTTCCCTTTTATAATACCTGGATAATGGTGCAACTTGCCCAACGTCGCAAGCATTGGGTATTCTGGCAATTGATACCTATTGTAGGCTGGTTCATCACGATGGGAATTTTTGTTGAATTTGTAAAAACCTTTGGCAAGTTTAGCCTGGCGCAACATGCAATGGCAGCGCTTTTACCTATGGTTTATTTTCCTTCTATTGGATTCGATAAAAATGATAAATTCCTGGGCGCGGAAATTGTCAGAAAACACAAGAAAACTTCTGCACGTGAATGGATCGATGCAGGAGTTTTTGCCATCGTAGCAGCAACGCTGATCCGTACATTTGTTTTTGAAGCATATACTATCCCAACACCTTCAATGGAAAAAACATTGTTGGTAAGCGATTTTCTTTTTGTAAGCAAATTCAGCTATGGGCCACGTATTCCCAACACGCCGTTGGCAATGCCTTTTGTTCATCACACGCTCCCTTTCGTGAATGCCAAATCTTATGTTGAGTGGATTAAGATTCCATATACCCGATGGTTTTCTGCACCGGTAAATAGAAATGATGTGGTGGTTTTTAATTTCCCGGCAGGAGATACAGTGATTAACAAAGAAGGATACCAGTCAGAACAGCCATACTACGATGTATGCCGTTCAGTGGGTGGAGGTGATATCAATGCGGGCCGGCAAATTATTTTGAATGACCCCGATGAATACCCGCTGATTGTGAGACCGGTTGATAAGCAGGAAAATTATATCAAACGATGCACTGCCGTGGCAGGCGATACCTTGCAGATCCGTGACCAGGTAATATATATCAATGGCAAACCCGTTGCTTTCCCTGCTTACTCACAAACTGATTATATGGTAACAACAAACGGACAGCCTTTGGATGAAACCATCATGAAAGATGAATACAATATTGATGTCAACAATTCCCAGGAATTCAGGCAAACCGGGGTTCCCAATCAATACAGCATATTGCTTACTCCTATTGCGAAAGAAAAAATGTTGAAGACAGGATTGGCGAAAACAATTGTTCCCGAGCTTGATACTGTTGCAAGCGGCCGTGTATACCCTTACGACAATGTGCACCGGTGGGCGGTTGATGCATTCGGGCCTATATGGATACCCAAAAAAGGAGCCACCATTACACTCACTCCCGAAAACTATTCTATTTATGAAAGGCCCATCCGTGTATATGAACACAATAAGCTGGAGAGAAGGGAGGGGAAGATTTTCATCAATGACAAAGAAGATAACCAATATACATTCAAAATGGATTATTACTGGATGATGGGTGACAACAGGCATCAATCGCAGGATTCGAGATATTGGGGATTTGTTCCTGAAGATCATGTAGTCGGTGAAGCTTGGCTGATATGGATGAGTTGGGATAAGGGTGTCAGGTGGAAACGATTATTTCAAAAGATTAAATAATTTATCCTGATGCCTCCCGGGGTTTTTAAATACTGCAAAGCATCCATGCAATATGGAAAAAAAAGAATACCAATTTTCATTTGAAATATACGAGGCAATCGGGGCATTGAATAATGAGGATTCGTTATTGCTGTGCGAAGCACAGAAAATAACAGAGCAAGCTTACGCGCCTTACTCACGGTTTAGGGTAGGTGCAGTGGCAATACTGGCAAATGGGAAAAAAGTTACTGGCACCAACCAGGAGAACGCGTCTTTCCCTGTAGGTATATGCGCAGAAAGAGTATTGTTGTCGGTTGCATCTTCTTTATATCCCGACATTCCAATTCAAACCATTGCGATCAGTTACAGGGACGATCATGGCCGGAGCAATCATCCCATATCTCCCTGTGGCATTTGCAGGCAATCACTGCATGAATATGAACAAAGAATGAAACGGCCCATCCGGCTCATTCTTGGAGGCATGGAAGGCAAAGTATACATTATTGCCGAAGCAGGTTCATTGCTTCCATTGGCATTTTCGAGCGATGAATTTAAATAGCAAACTTATCAAACAAAATATGAAAGTGATGCTATTACTTGTAGCAACAAAAAAATTGCTTTTGTAAGCTGGCATCAAAGTCAGGCCCTCTGCCTTACACCCCATACCTTCTTCCTGGTCTAAAACAGTGTCTGCACTCCATGCGCAATTTTTGCTTCGTGATCCAACAGCCATTTTTTTCGCCAGATGCCTCCTCCATATCCAACAAGATCATTATTGGAGCCAATGACGCGGTGGCATGGCACTACAATGGCTATATTGTTTTTGCCATTGGCAGAAGCTGCGGCGCGGATGGCTTTGGTATCTCCCAGTCTCCTGGATAATTCAAGATAACTGATGGTTTTCCCAAATGGAATACCGATCAATTCATTCCATACCTTTTGCTGGAATGCAGTGCCTTCTTGGTTAATCGGGAATTCGAAGACCCTTCTTTCACCGTGAAAATATTGAATAAGCTGTTCTACGCATTGAATGACGTTTTGTGGAATTTTTTTCCTGGAATGATCAGCTGGCGGTTTTTCAATGGTGTCGATGAAACTGAGCTCACAAATATAATTTTCAGTGCCGGAAATGCGCAACAGCCCTACGGGTGATTGATAATATGTTGAAAATAATTCTGACATCTTCAGGAATACTCAGGTTTTTTAGGCGGTAACAGGTAAATCAAAGTTAGTATTACCGAAAGCGCCACACTGGCGACCGAGCTGAATAATGAAACAATGATTGCGATGATGTAAAGAATAATTGAAAGAGTAAACTGTCTTGTCAGGTATTGAATGAAGTGCCTGCTCAACCTATCATCAATCAGTCTTTTCTTATAGCTGCCATACAACCACATTATGAACCATAGTAACGCGGGCAGGAAAATACCCACTGCATAGAAGGTAACTGCGCTATGCCGGTTTTCCGCCTCGTTGACATATTCTCCAAAAACAGCAGTAGGAAAAGGTAAAAAAGAAATGGTCATTAGAAAAAAAACATTCAGGAGATTAAAAACATGGTTGGTTCTTTTGTATAATCTAAAAATATAATGATGATTGGCCCAATAAATGCCGATAACAATAAAGCTGAATATGTAGGCGAAATATTTTGGCCATAATCTCCAGAGATAATTTGTCAATGATTGATGCTGCAGGGCATTATGATCCGGGATTTTTATTTCAAGGATCAACAAGGTAATGGCAATGGCAAATACGCCATCACTGAATGCTTCCAGTCGCTGTGTGGATATAAATGAATTTTCTGTGTTTTGGGATTCAGCCATAGTTTTTGAAAATGTTTATTCGCAAAATCACCCGATCTTCCACCCATTTCCTACCAGTCTTTCAGGCGCTAATAAAACTACTTCTTTTTTAGCAGTATAAACGCCCAGCAACAGGCATTCACTTAAAAAATCAGCGATTTGTTTAGGCGGGAAATTGATCACGGCTACTACCTGTTTACCTATCAAATCTTCTTTATTATAAAAATGTGTAACCTGTGCAGAAGATTTTTTTATTCCCATTTCTCCGAAATCTATACTTAATTGGTAGGCAGGCTTTTTTGCTTTTGGAAAATCCTTAACTTCCGTGATCGTTCCGATACGCATATCAATTTTTTCGAAATCATCCCATGAAATCATCATTTTAATTTTTTATCTAAACTAAAACAAAAATATATGAAACGTACAGCTACAGCCGTATGGAACGGCTCGGGAAAAGATGGGAAAGGAAATCTTACGACACAAAGTACTACGCTGAATAAAACCCAGTATTCATACAAATCGAGGTTTGAAGATGGCGTTGGCACAAACCCGGAAGAGCTGGTTGCTGCGGCACATGCCGGGTGTTTTGCTATGAAACTGAGCTTTGTATTGCAGGCAGCAGGTTTTACTGCCGATTCGTTGGATGTTACTGCTGAAGTTACATTGGCTGATGGAGCCATCACCAGTTCCCACCTGGCATTGAAAGCAAAAATACCAGGGATCAGCGCCGAAAAATTTAAAGAATCTGCAGAAGATGCTAAACTCAATTGCCCGATCAGTAAATTGTTAAATACAAAGATTACATTGGAATCTGCTTTAGTGTAAGATATATCAGTTGGCAGAAACGGCGCTGATAGGCATAAGCAGTATGTATACTGCTAAAATATGAATGCGCTTGAAGCCTGGATCTGGGTTTGTATATAGATAAAGTACAGATTAAATTTAACCGGCATGATCATTTAGTGTAAATTAGTCAGCGAAATAAATTATCTACCAAGAAAAATTATTTAATGAAAAAGAAAAATCAGGTAAATGGTTCCCGCAGGGAATTTCTTAAAAATTCATCATTGGCCGCAGCGGGCTTTTTTATTGTTCCGCGGCATGTTTTAGGCAGGGGATTTACTGCCCCGAGCGACAAATTGCATATAGCGGGTATTGGCGCCGGTGGGAAAGGTTTTGATGATATCACTCAATTCGACAAAAGCGGTAAAGCAGAAATTGCTTTTCTCTGCGATGTGGACGACAGGCAGGCTGTAGACGCGCGGAAGAAATTTCCCAAAGCAAAATATTATAAAGATTTCCGCGAAATGCTCAGCAAAGAAGGGAAATCAATCGACGCCGTTTCTGTTTCCACGCCGGACCATACGCATGCGGTCGCTGCTATGGCCGCTATGCAACTGAACAAACATGTATATGTTCAAAAACCACTGACCCACGATATTTATGAGGCAAGGATGCTGACAGAAGCCGCTCATCGTTACAAAGTAGTTACCCAAATGGGCAACCAGGGATCTTCGGGTGATGGTGTACGTCAGTTGCAGGATTGGTACAATGCCGGAATCATCGGTGATGTACATACGATATATTGTTATACCGACAGGCCAATATGGCCCCAGGGTATTGCCAGGCCGGCAACGGCATCACCCATTCCGGCGGGCCTGGATTTCGATTTGTGGCTGGGCACCGCTCCGAAGAAAGATTATTTTGAAGGCGTACTTCCTTTCAACTGGCGTGGCTGGTGGGATTATGGTACTGGTGCATTGGGCGATATGGCCTGCCATATAATGGCGCC
>Ga0209069_10001035_pt1 | contig 13809 bp, 16 predicted proteins | sample Str013_2_FD_187202 | JGI IMG/M metagenome (GOLD analysis project Ga0209069, IMG submission 187202) | Freshwater sediment microbial communities in response to fracking from Pennsylvania, USA - Straight Creek_MetaG_SC_2013 (SPAdes) (version 2) | ecosystem: Environmental > Aquatic > Freshwater >...
CGTTGGTGGGTCGGCGGTCCTTGGCGATCGTGGCTGGCACGGCGACGGCGAGCAGGATCAGGCTCCAGGCGACTGCCGGTCCGATGGCGCCGTTCGGTCCCGATGGCAGGGTGAGGGCGCGCACGGCATCGACCGTGCGAGTGACGGGATTGGCCCGGGCGAAGATTCGCAGCCATGTCGGCATCGTGGCGATCGGGACGAACATCGAGCTTGTGAACGCGAGCGGGATCACGAGGAGCAGGGTGGCGACTTGCGCGGTTTCCGGTGAACGGACCGAGAGCCCTATGAGCGCCGAGAGCCAAGAGAAGGCCAACCCGAGGGCGAGCACGAGCCCAACGGCGACGATGGCGTCGATCACGCCTCGGTGAGATCGGAACCCGAGCGCGGTGCCGAGGGCGGTCATGAAGGCGATGACGAAGAGGTTCCGGGCGGTGTCGGCCAGACTGCGCCCGGCGAAGATGGCAGCCCGCGCGATCGGGAGGGTGCGCAACCGGTCGGTGGTGCCGTTGGCGGCGTCCTCGGCGAACGCCGTCCCGGTCTGTGACGACCCGAACGCGACCGCGAGCACGATGATGCCGGGTAGGAGGTAGTCGATGTAGTGGCGTACCCCTGGGGGGTGGATCGCGCCACCGAAGCCGTAGGTGAACAGCACGACGAACAGGGCCGGTTGGGCGATGGTGAGGGCGAGCAGACTCGGCGTCTGGCGTAGGTGCAGCACATGCCGCCCGGCGATGACGGCCGTGTCATGGACAACGCCCGCCGGGTTCATCGACGACGGTCTGACGTTGTGCTGGTGAGGGCGAGGAACACCTCGTCGAGGCTTGGTCGCTGCAAGGCCAGCTCGGCCACGGCGATGCCGGCGGCGTCGAGATCGCGTGCCACCGCGGCGACGGTCGCTGCACCACCGGTCGTGATCGCGCTCAGGTGTCCGCTGCGGGCGTCGACCGTCGGTGCGTGTGTGCTGTGGCGGGCGACGAGGCCGAGTGCGATGTCGATGGTGGCGGGGTCGGCGAGCGCGACGTCGAGCCGGTTGGCCGACACCGCCGTCTTGAGCTCCTCGGCGGTGCCGTTGGCGACGACGCGCCCGGCGTCGATCACGGCGATGCGGTCGGCGTGGCGGTCGGCTTCGTCGAGGTACTGCGTCGTCAGCATGACTGTGGTGCCGTCGGCGACGAGCTCGGTGATCACGTCCCACGCGTCGAGCCGGCTGATTGGGTCGAGGCCGGTGGTGGGTTCGTCGAGGAACACGACCGGTGGTGAACCGAGCAGGCCAGCAGCGACATCGACGCGCCGTCGCATCCCACCGGAGTACGTGCCAACGGCGCGGTCGGCGGCGTCGGAGAGCCGTAGACGCTCGATCATCTCGTCCACCCGCCGGTACGCGTCGTTGCGGCCGAGGTGGCGGAGCCGACCGATGAAGCGAAGGTTCTGGCGGCCCGTCAACGCCGCATCGAGCGCGACGGACTGACCGGTGACGCCGATCTGGGCGCGGACCTGTCTCCGTTGGCGGGTGACGTCGAGGCCGCACACGCGTGCGATGCCCCCGTCGGGGCGCAGCAACGTCGTCAAGATGCGCAGGAGCGTCGTCTTGCCCGCACCGTTCGGGCCGAGCACGGCAACGACCGATCCGGGCGCGGCGCAGAGATCGACGCAGTCAAGCGCGACGACATCTCCGAAGCACTTCGACAGTCCTTGCGCCTCGACCGTCCACTGCGCCGCGGTCATCGCGCTCGCGACCGTGGGCGCGGGGGTCGCCGTGAAGGTCGCGTCGCGCCGGTCTCTTCGAGCAGGCACCAAGCGAGGTCCATGAGACCGATCACGCACGGATCAGCGATCCGGTAGAACACCCGCACTCCGTCGCGGCGTGCCGCGACGATCCCCCGATCGACAAGGCGTTGCAGCTGGTTCGACACTGCTTGCGGGGCCATCTCGATCTGCTCGGCGAGGTCACCGACGCAGAGATCGGACTCGCGTTCTAACACGTGCAGCAACCGCAACCGGGTGTCATTGCCGACCAGCTTGAACAGCCGAGCCATCGCCGTCGCGGTCGCCGGATCGATCAGCGGCCGATCACCGAGCTCGCACTTGCCGGCCGCCCGAGCCGGGCTCACCCTCGACGCTGCGTTTCGCATAGCCAAGTATTACACGACATCATGTTATATACGCAAGACAGCGGACAACGTTGCCGAGGAGTCACCCGAGAATGCACCCACACCGTGGTGGCGTCGACGACGTGCGCTGCGAGCCGATGCGTAGTGGAGACGAACCATCGATCCGCACCGTCATCGTCGCCGCACACCGAGCCGGTAGCCCCGGCTACTACACGAACGACGAGATCGATGCCTTCTCGCGCGCGATCATCAACGACCCGTTCGACGGCCTCGCCGAGCGCGCCCACTTCCACGTCGCCACACTCGACGCCGACGTGATCGCCACCGCCGGCTGGGTGCCATTCGAGACCGACCTCGCCCGACTGACACTGGTGTTCGTGCGCCCCGACTGGTTCGGACAAGGCATCGGCCGCCGCCTTGTGACCCTTGTCGAGACGCACGCCCTGGCTTCAGGAGTCGCAGCGCTCGCCGTGCGCTCCAGCCTCAACGCCGTCGGCTTCTACGAGCGCCTCGGATACGTCGTCGACCGGCCGATGCCGACCGAACTCGGCACCATCACGATCGGCTCGACGCTCATGCGCAAGCCCCAACCCTGAACGAAGCAATCCGGACGGTCGGTTTCGCTCGTCGTCGGTGTCTACGACTGTGGCGTGCATGGGGATCCCACCGAAGCGGACATCGGGATGCGCTCGAAGGTTGTGGTACCAGGCCGGATGACGAGAGTCGCCAGCGTTCGAGGCGACGATCGTTACTCGACTCTCGTCGTGGAAGTAGATGATCGCGTTGCGACGTGGCGCTCCGCTCTTGGCACCGCGCGTTTCGAGCACTGCCGTTGGGAACACGAACGTCGTCGCGACGCGACCTTTCGACAATCGCAGCAGAAGTGCGTCGAGTTTCCAACTCACGTGACGCGAGAGGAACCGTGCGCCGTCCGTCGTGTTTCGCGGCTGGTCAAGAAGCGGGTCGTGGTGCGGGTTGGAACAACTCGATCGGGTTGCCGGATGGATCGTCGAGGACGACCTGGGCACCGCCTGGGCCGGTGACGACCTCGCTTCGAAACGTGATGCCTGCGGCGGTCAGTCGGCTGACTTCGGAGCGGATGTCATCGACGATGATGTGCATCCGGTTCCAGCCACCAGCGATCGGTTGACGACCGTCGGGAAGGGCTCGCGCGCCTGAGCTGGTAGGGCCGCTGAGCAGAACTCGGAGGTGCCCAAGGGCAACGTCCGCGAAGGCGGGTGCGAAGTCGTTCAGTACGGAGAAGCCGAGGTGCTTGGTGTAGAAGGCGATGGAGGCCGCGACATCGTCGACGATGTAGCGGATGCTGGCGTACTCATGGTCGGGCATTGCGTGATGGCCTCCTCACCGTCAAGGCGATGTGGTCGATTCCGGGCGTGATCACCTAGATCTCCCAGTCAGGAAACGGTGGCATGGCTGGGTGTTCGCTGCATCTGCGTCACGCATGGTGTGTCCTTTCCAATGGTCGGGTCTTGAGGTCCGCCAGCAACAGATCCACTCGGGTCTCGATCTCGTCGGTGACGGCTCGGAACGCGGGGTACGTCGCTGAGTCGTTGCCGCCTGCGACGGCTGGGTCGGCGATGCTCCAGTGCGCCGTGATCGGCGCCCCTGGGAGTTCTGGGCAGATCTCGCGCACTTTGTCGCAGAGCGTGATGACCCGGTGGAATCGGTTGCGGGTGAAGCGCGTCAGCGACTTCGTGGAGCGACCAGCGATGTCGATGCCGCGCTCGCCCATGACCAGCACAGCGTTGGGATGCATCGGTTTGGGATGGCTGCCTGCGCTACGAGCCTCGACCATGCCCGCCGATCGATGCGTGACGAGGGCTTCGGCGATCTGGGAACGGGCGCTGTTGCCGGTGCACAGGAACAGCAGTCGCGGTCGAGTCCCTCTCCACCTGGCGACACCTGATGATGTCGGAGCGAGCGCGAGCCCCGGATGGAGCAAGCGTCCGGCTTCACCAAGTAGGTCTCGACAGCGGAACAGATCGGCCCGGTAGTAGACGTCGCGACCGTCAGCCGAGCTCCGGCGGGCGCTGACGATGCCGGCGCGCCGAAGTTCGGCCAAGTGGTACGAGACCAGGTTCTGCGGTTTCCCGACGAGCTCCACGAGCTCGCCCACGCGGCGGTCGCTGCGACCGAGCTCGACGACCAACTGCCATCGCAGCGGGTCGCTGAGCAGTCCGAGGATCTCCGGTGGAGATGTCTCTCCCACAGGTCAACTATATCAGTCTAGTTTGATTCATTGCAACTCGATGGAACCTGGACGCTGGTCCCGTTGCTGACATTTGTCATTGTCAGGTCCTGATTGGGCGGCACTACACGAGCGTTGGTGCGTGGAGCACGATGACGCCCATGTTCTTGTCCTCTGTCATCAATGGTGACCTGGCGATCGACGCCGTCGGCGTCGCGAAGTCGTTCGGGTCGGTGACTGCCGTCGAGCAGGTCGATCTTCGGGTTCGGCGCGGTGAGACGGTGGCGTTGCTCGGGCCGAACGGTGCCGGCAAGTCGACCACGCTCGACATGTTGCTCGGGTTGGTGCAACCAGATCGTGGTTCGATCGCCGAGTTCGGTTTGAACCCCAACTCGGCGGTCGACGTTGGTGTCGTGGGAGGCATGCTCCAGTCGGGATCATTGGTACGTGATCTGACGGTCCGCGAGATCGTGACGATGATCGCGTCGCTGTACCCGAATGCGTTGGCGGTTGACGATGCGTTGGCCGCCGCCGGTGTCGGCGACCTTCGCGGCCGGCGCGCTCATCGCTTGTCGGGGGGTGAGACGCAACGAGTCCGCTTCGCGATGGCGATCGTCTCCAATCCTGACCTTCTCGTGCTCGATGAGCCGACAGTCGCGATGGACGTCGAGTCGCGTCACGAGTTCTGGCGAGCGATCCGCCGCTTCGCCGATGGCGGCACGACCGTCGTGTTCGCGACGCATCATCTCGACGAGGCCGACGCGTGGGCTGATCGGATCGTGTTGATGGCGGGTGGGCGGATCATCGCCGACGGCTCGACGACCGAGATCAAGGCCCGCGTCGGTGTGCGCACGATCCGCGCCACGCTGCCGACCGTCGCCGTCGACGAGCTCGCTGCGATCGAAGGTGTGCACCACGCTGAACGCCACGGCGACACCGTGGTCATCACCAGCACGACGTCAGACATCGTCCTCCGCAAGGTGCTCGCCCGATATCGGGAGGCACGCGACATCGAGGTGCACGGTGCCGGCCTCGAAGAAGCGTTCCTCGAGCTGACCGCCGCGACGGCGGCATCGGTTGAGGTTCGAACGTGATCGCGCTGCACGCCTTGCGGGCGCTGAGCCCCTCGGCCCGCGCCGCGACCTTGCTTCTTTTGGCCTGGGTGTTCGCCGACGATGACGACACCATCAACCTGATCGCCGCGGTTCCAGCCCCGGACGTCGCGACCGCGACGACCATCGGCGCCGCCGCGTCCGACGACCAAACACTCGAGGTGCTTTGATGATGATCGCCGTGTACACCCGCTACGAGCTGCGCCGCACGTTCCGCAACGTCCGGTTCTTCTTCTTCTCGCTCGTGTTCCCGCTGATCTTGTACGTGCTCGTCGCCGGACCGAAGCAGCACGACACGATCGAGGGCATCGGCTTCCCGCTCTACTACCTCGCCGGTATGGTCGGTTGGGGATCGATGGCCGCGGTCCTCGCCGGCGGGGCGCGGATCGCGGCGGAGCGCACGGTGGGATGGACGCGCCAGTTGCGCATCACTCCACTGCGGGCCCGCACCTACGTCGCCACCAAGGTGTTGGCCGGTTACGCCATGGCCTCGTTGAGCATCGTCGTCCTGTCGGTCGCCGGCGTCGTGTTCGGTGTTCGCCTCGCAGTGACCGAGTGGGTCTCGATGCTCGTGCTGATCCTGATCGGCTTAGCGCCCTTCGCTGCCATCGGCGTGTTGCTCGGCCACCTGCTCACGGTCGATTCCCTAGGGCCTGCGATGGGTGGCGTGACGTCGTTGTTCGCGCTCCTGGGTGGCAGCTGGGGTCCGATCGCGGCGACCGGCTGGCTGCGCCGGGTGGCCGAGCTCCTCCCGTCGTTCTGGCTCGTCCAAGCGGGCAAGGTCGGGCTCGGACGGGCGGCGTGGCCTCCGCGGGCGTGGATCGTGGTCGTAGTGTGGACACTCGTGACGGCGCGGCTCGCGCTCCGGGCTTACCGGCGTGACACAAACCGTGCGTGATCGACCAGACCCCTCGAGCCCGCCCACGGCCAGAGCCACGTTTGGGCCTCCGCCGGGCACGTGGCCCGCCGCGCTCGGGCAGACCGAACCCGGCCAGACCAGCACTGCGTCCCGACGCCGACGATGGCTCGCAGTGCTGAGCAGGCTCGGGTTCCCGAGCATCTTCCTGGTGTTCATCTTGCAGACCGCATCAGGCGTCGCGCGCTACCACCACGGCCTCGTCGCGACAGTCGGTTACATCGGCATCGGCGCGTTCGCCGCTGTCTACATCGCCGTGTTGAACGTCCTGACGCTCTGGCAGCTCACACGGTTCTGGGCCCTGTACCCGATGTTGATAGTGATCTGCGTCGTCGAGATCGTCATCGCTCATCAGTACGCCTTCTCGATGTTCGTGTTCATCGGCGTTCCGCTCATCGCGCTGCGCGGCGGTCGCGCCGTACCAGCAGTAGCAGTCCTCACGGCGATTGCGTTCTTCCTACCGCCGCTCATCCCGTCGTGGCATCGTGGCATCGATGTCGAGCACGGGTTCAGCACCGCGCTGATCCTGCTGGCGATGTTCGCCATGTTCGGTGTCATCAACGCCAACCGCGCTCTGCTCGCGGCACGCGCCGAGATCGGGCGCCTCGCCACCGAGAACGAACGGAACCGCATCGCTCGCGACCTGCACGACCTCCTCGGCCACTCGCTCACCGCGATCACCGTCAAAGCAACGTTGGCACGCCGACTAGCGGCCACCGATCCCGAGCGCGCCGCGATCGAGATCGGCGAAGTCGAAGACCTCACCCGCCGCGCCCTGGCCGAGGTCCGCAGCGCGGTTGCCGGTTACCGCGACGTCACCCTTGCCGGTGAGCTCGCCACCGCAGACGAGATCCTCCGGGCCGCCGGCATCGAACCCGACTTCCCCATCACGCTCCCACCCGTTGACGCCACCCACAACGAGGTGTTCGGCTGGGTTGCCCGCGAAGCGATCACCAACGTCGTGCGCCACAGCCGAGCAACAACATGCACCGTGCGCGTCGATCGCACATGGATCGAGATCCGCGACAACGGCAACAGCAAGCCCGGCACCACAACCGACGTTGGCAGCGGGTTGCGCGGCCTGCGCGAACGCGTGCACGCCCTCGGCGGCCAACTCACATCCGGCCCGGCACTGCCCCACGGTTGGACGACCCGCGCTGACATCGGCGACCAGCCCCAACCAGCCAGCAGCACGGCACCCAACGCCACCAACACGAGCAGCCAAACGACGTCGACCCACCCATCGACCTCGACCAACCAATCGACCTCGACATCGACTTCGACGTCGACATCGGCCGGCGACATCAACGCGAGTCCGTCGTGATCCGACTGTTGATCGCCGACGACCAGACGCTCGTACGTTCAGCGCTCGCCGCGTTGCTCGCCCTCGAAGACGACTTCACCGTCGTCGCTCAGGTTGGTCGAGGCGACGAAGTCGTCGACGCCGCCACGATCAACCAACCAGACGTCGCGCTCTTGGACATCGAGATGCCCGGCCTCGACGGCATCGCCGCCGCGGCCGCGCTGCGCGCCGCCGTCCCAACCTGCGCCGTGCTCATCGTGACCACGTTCGGGCGCGCCGGGTTCCTTCGCCGAGCGATGGAAGCGGGCGCACTCGGCTTCGTCGTCAAAGACGCACCAGCCGAACAACTCGCCAACGCCATACGACGCGTCGCCGACGGCGAACGCGTCGTCGATCCCGAGCTCGCCGCCGCCACCCTCGCCGGCGGCCCGTCACCGCTCACGCCACGCGAACGCGACGTGCTCACCGCGGCACGCAACGGCGCCACCGTCGCCGACATCGCCAAGACCACGTTCCTCTCCGAAGGCACCGTACGCAACTACCTGTCCTCCGCGATCACCAAGATCGGTGCCCGCAACCGAACCGAAGCCGCCCACGAAGCCAACGAACGAGGCTGGCTCTGAGCGAGCGTGACGTTATCGAGTGAGCGCCTGCGCAAGGTCCGCCGATTGCTACCCGTTCGAGGTGTCGATGTTGGATAGGACGCAGTGCGCGTCGCTCCGACGGTCGGGACTCCCCGGACGGTCCGCCGGTCCCGGGAGGTCTCGCACATCGGTTGTCATGAGGTTGGGGTCGCCTCGATGATGTCGAGCCCTGCGCTGGTCGGGGTGATGGTGGCGACCTGGAAGCCGGCAGCGGCGAGGAGGGCGTCGTATTCGGCGCGGGTTCGTTCGCGTCCTCCGGTAGCGATGAGCATGCGCAGGTCGGCCCAGATCATGCGCCGGTGGGCGGATGTGGGTTCGAGCTGGTCGGGGATGACGGCTTCGATGACGAGCAGCCGCCCGTGAGGTGGAATCGTGCGGCGCACGTTGGCGAGCACGGTGGTCGCGCCGTCGTCGTCCCAGTCGTGGAGCACGCTCTTGAGCACGGCGATGTCGGCTGGCGGGAGGTCGTCGGTGAAGAAGTCGGCGGCGACGAACCGGTACCGGTCGGCGAGGCCTGCCGCGGCGATCGTGGTTTCGGCACCGGGCCGGCAGTGTTCCCGGTCGATGACGACACCGGCGAGGTTGGGGTGGGCGTTCAGGATCGTGGCGAGCAGCGTCCCGTGGCCGCCGCCGATGTCGGTGATGGTGCCAATGTCGGGGAACCGGTAGGCGTCGTTGATCGGGCCGGCGATGTGGCGGGTTGCTTCGGCCATCGCGGCGTCGAACGTCGCTTGAGCGTCGGGATCGGTGGTGTAGGCGGCGAAGGGGTCCTCGGTACCGTCGAGCAGGCTGGCGGCGGTGCGCCCGGTGCGGACGCAGTCGACGAACTGGCCCCAGGCCCGTTGCGCGGCGTCGCTGCCGCCCAGGAGGACGGGATGGCGGAGCGAACCGGGCGCGTCCGTGGCCAGGAGTGCCCCGACGTCGGTGAGCGCGTAGGTGTCATCGGGTTCGTGCTGCACGAGCCCGATCGTGACGAGCGCTCGGAGCAGTCGGGCGGTCGCGTTCTCGTCGGTGGCGGCGGCTTGGGCGACGGCCGCTGCGTCCGACGCGCCAGACGTCAGCGAGTCGGCGATGCCGAGCACGGCGGCGGCGTGGATGGCGTGGGGCACCCAGGCGGTCGCGAGAAGGTCGAACATCGCGGCCACCGGCGGGCCAGCGGTGGTGTTGGAGTGTGCGGTCATGGTCGAGCCTCCGTTGTCGCGGGCCGTGGTTGGGCGAAGTGCCAAAGGTTGCCTTCGGGGTCGCGGGCTTCGTAGCGGCGTTCGCCGTAGAACGTGTCGCTGAGCCCAACGGTGATCTCCGCGCCAGCAGCGAGGGCGCGGTCGTGATGCGTGTCGATGTCGTCGACGGCGACGTTGAGCATGCACGTCGCCGCGCCGGTCTCGGCGGGGCTGTGGAGGTGGTGGACGTCGTGGTTGACCCGGCCGACCATCACGACACCGTCGCGGTGCTCCAGCCACGCCAGGACGCCGGTGTCGTACTCGAGGCGGGCTTCGACGCGTTCACGGAACCCGAACGCTCGGCACAAGAACTCGATCGCGGCGCGTTCGTCGCGGTAGCCCAATCGTGGGTAGATCGCTGGTGGTCGCCATGCCGGTCGCGGCTGCAGCGGCGTCTTTTCGACGAACGACAGGAGCCGGTCGCGTTCTCTTGCCAGCAGCCACGGGTCGCTTGGCTCGTCGCCATGGGCCTGGTCGGGGCGGATGTCCCGCACGGCGTCGAAGGGGTTCAACGGGTCGCTCATCGGGCGAGCTCCTCGGGCGTGGAGATGGCAGCTGGCCAGGTGGTCGGGTGCTGGAGCGTGTCGCGTAGGCGGGTGCGTGCCCGGCTGAGACGGGAACGAACGGTGCCCACCGGTATGGCCAACGCCACCGCGATCTCCTCGTAGGACAGTTCCTCCCACACGTGGAGCAACAACACGTCGAACTGATCGGCGGGTAGTTGATGGACGGCGGTGACGACCTGGGGCCACAAGACGGTGGCGTCGAGCGCGGCGTCCGACGCGTCGAACGGGCATGTCGCCGTATCTGCTGTGGGCAGCCGTGACTGTGCCCGTTGGGCGCGCGCTCGGCCACGCTGATGTTTGGAGACGAGGTTGGTGGCTATCCCATACAGCCACGGGCGAGCGTTGTCGTACGCCACGTCGTAGGAGGCTCGCGCCTCGAACGCAACGCGGAACGTCTCGCCCAACAGGTCCTCGGCCGGGTCACGGCCCACCCGACGGACAAGGAACCGGAACACCGTTGCAGCGTGACGGTCGAACACCAACGCGAACTGCTTCGGATCGAGAAGCGACGCGGCGATCGCGTCAGCATCGGACCGTGCGGTCATTACGACATCGCCCCTGACGCGCGGTTCGCGATGTGGAACAGGTTCCCGAACCGGTCGCGGACCATGGCGCGCCGGTCGCCGTAGGGGGTGTCGAACGGCTCCTCCACGCTCACCGCGCCCGCCTCGACGGCGCGGACGTAGGTGGCGTCGGCGTCGGCTACGTAGACGTACAAGAACGCCGGGAAGACGTCGCGTGCACCAGCGGCCGAGACGAGCACTACCGAATCACCGATGCGGACCTCTGCTGGCCGGTCGGCGGCGACCTCGCCCGTCGCCCCGAACACGGAACGTAAGAACTCGACCATCGCCGACACATCGGCCACGACGATGCGAGCGTTGACCGAGTGATATCCGCCAGGAAGCTCGCTTGCCGTCATGCCTCTATGTTCCCCGCAACGTCGACCAAGTTCCCGAACAGGCGAGATGCAGCCAACTGAGCACGATGATCTCGTCGCCTACGGCGATGCCGTTCAGTGGTCCGGCCGGCCATGCCGTCGTAGTCCTGCTGGGAGGCGTAGGTCAAGATCATGTGCTTCATCGGTGCTCTCTTATGTCGGTGGCCGCACCCCGATGGCGTCGGCCGATCGGAACGTCGGAACCGTGGGAACGGACGTGGCGGCGTCGACAACTTCGTCGCCTCGACCGACGGGCCGTGTCCGCCTGCGGAGGGAGTTGGGAACCCACCTTGGGTCGGAGGTGGCGACGGTCGGGCGCTACTACCGTGGGCGTGGTGGACGTGCAACGTCTGTCCGAGGAACGTCGCGTCGCCCGAGTCGATGGCGTGCTGGCGGCGTTGGCCGCGGTGGTGGCGTTGGCGGGCGCGGAGGGCACGGCGTGGCCGTGGGTGCTCGTGATGTTCACCGTTTTCGTCGTTCGCGCCGTGTGGCCGCGGGTACCGGCGATCGCCGTGACGGTCGTGGTGTTGGCATCGTTGGTGGTCTTGAACGTGCATCTGCGCTCGGAAGGGGCGTTCTTCTTCGCGTGTCTCGCGACGGTCGATGTTGTTGCCACCGAACGGCGCCGAGGCTGGGCCTACGCGTCGGCGCTGGCAGCGCTGTTGTTGCCGCCCTTCATCCGCTTCGTCGGCGACCAGGGTGCAACGAACAGTTGGCGTTGGCAGTTCTGGAGCGCGGGGGTGTTGCTGTCGGGTGTCTTGGGTTGGTCGCTGCACCGGCAGTGCCGGCTGACCGAAGCCCTGCGGGCCGCCCACGAGCAGTTGACCGGGCAAGCAGTCGCGGAGGAACGACGGCGGATCGCTCGCGAGGTGCACGACCTGGTTGGCCACACCCTCACCGTCGTCATGTTGCATGTCACCGGTGCCCGCCACACGATGCGACGCCACCCCGACGAAGCCGAGCGGGCGTTGCGGGAAGCGGAGCTGGCCGGGCGGCAGAGCCTCGCGGAGATCCGTCACGTGATCGGTCTCCTGCGCGCAGACGACGACGACAGTCGACAGGCGTTGCCGGTCGGGCGCGACATCGTCGGACTCGTCGAGCGTTACCGCAGCGGCGGCCTTGACGCCGTCGTGAACGTCGTCGGTGACCTCGACCGGCCCGACGCGTTGTCGGGGCTGGCGGCGTTCCGGATCGTGCAGGAATCGTTGAACAACGTCGTGCGTCACGCTCCCGGCGCCAGCGCCGATGTCGCGGTGACGATCGGCGCCGATTGCTGCGACATCCGGATCACGAACGCGACGGCCGCGACGCCTGATCCGTACCGAACAGGTAACGGCATCATCGGGATGCGCGAACGGGCGTCATCACTCGGTGGCACGCTGCTGGCTGGTCCCGCCGATGCAGGCCACGCTTGGCGGGTGCATGCCCAGTTCCCGCTGGCGGAGCGTTGATGAGCGACCTGTTCCGGGTCGTCATCGTCGACGACCAAGCCCTCGTGCGCGCCGGGCTGGTGCGCATCTTGTCGCGAGACGACGGCTTCGATGTCGTCGGGCAGAGCGGCGACGGCGAGGACGCGGTGCGAGTCGTCGCCGACGTGCGACCCGACTTGGTCTGCATGGACGTCCGCATGCGGGGCATGGACGGGATCGAAGCGACGACGCGCATCAAGGCGATGCCCGACGCGCCGCGCGTGTTGATCCTGACAACGTTCGACGACGACGACATCTTGTGGGGCGCCGTGCACGCCGGCGCGGATGGCTACATCCTGAAAGAGGCCTCGGCCGAGGATCTGATCCACGCCGCGACAGTCGTCGCGTCGGGTGGCGCCTGGCTCGACCCGCAAGTGACCCCGCGAGTGCTCGCCGCATCGCGACAGGCGGCGTCGGTGCCACGTGGTCGCGACGCGCGGTTGGATCGTTTGACCGGCCGCGAGCTCGAGGTGTTGCGATCCATGGCCGCTGGCGCGACGAACTCTGAGATCGCCGCTCAGCTGTTCGTCGGCGAGGCCACCGTCAAGTCGCACGTCGGCAGCCTGTTCCTCAAACTCGAGGTCCGCGACCGCGCCGCGGCGATCATCTGGGCGTTCCACCACGGGATAGCCGACCCGCACAGCTGACCCTTCCCCCTGCAGTCGGGGTTCGCGAGCCTCCCGCAGCCCGATGACACGAGCGCCTGCAGCATGTTGGGTGAGGAGCATGGCAATCCAGCGCAACGATCTCGTCGTCGAAGTCGCCGGCCTCACCAAGGCCTACAACGGGAACACCGTCGTCGACGACGTCGCGTTCGATGTCGCCGACGGAGAGATCTTCGGCATCGTCGGCGTCAACGGAGCAGGCAAGACCACCGTCGTCGAGTGCCTCCAAGGTCTCCGTCGACCCGACCACGGTCACCTGCGCGTCCTCGGCCTCGACCCGCTTCACGACCAACGACAACTACGTTCCCTCGTTGGCAGCCAGCTCCAAGCATCGGCGCTGCCTGACCGACTCCGCGTCCACGAAGCCGTCGCGCTGTTCGCCGGACCCACGCTGCGCGACGCGACACCGCTGCTCGCGACATGGGGACTCGACACCAAGAGCCGAACGAGTTTCGCCGACCTCTCCGGCGGCCAACGCCAACGACTGTTCATCATCCTCGCGTTGTTGAACAACCCTCGGATCGTGTTCTTCGACGAACTGACCCAAGGCCTCGACCCCATCGCCCGCCGCGACGTGTGGAACGCCATCCTCGACGTACGCGCCCACGGGGCCACGGTCGTGCTCGTCAGCCACTTCATGGACGAGGCCGAAGC
>Ga0209069_10001036_pt1 | contig 13792 bp, 14 predicted proteins | sample Str013_2_FD_187202 | JGI IMG/M metagenome (GOLD analysis project Ga0209069, IMG submission 187202) | Freshwater sediment microbial communities in response to fracking from Pennsylvania, USA - Straight Creek_MetaG_SC_2013 (SPAdes) (version 2) | ecosystem: Environmental > Aquatic > Freshwater >...
GGCGCGTCGCGGTAGGACGGCGCCCTTCGGCAGGCCTGTCGTGCCGGAGGTGTACATGATCAACGCCGGTGCGTCGTCGGCGAGCGCAGCCAGCGTCGGCGCCGGCGACGCGGCAGTCGAACCGGCGACGAGGCTGATGCGTGGCAGCGGCACCTCCGGCCAATCGGGCTCGCCGAGCACCGCCGTCGCGCCCGAGTCGCGCAGGATGTGGCCGCGCTCCATCGGCCCGGCATCACTCGGCACGGGGACAACCGGCGTTCCCGAGCGCAGCGCGGCGACGATCCCGACGACGGTGTCGAGCGTCGCGGTCCCCGACAACGCGACGACCGCTGCGCCGGCGATGCGCGCACCGACCGCGTCGGCGCGCGCCGCGAGATCGGACCACGAGACCGTCTCGTCGGCAACTCGCAACGCGTCGCCGTGATCGCCGAACGCGCCGTCGAGAGCGGGCAGCAACGCCTTGGTCATCCGGCGATCCAATCACGATTGACGCAAGGCCGCCATCGCAACCGCGACGCGCTGAGCTTCGGGGCGATCAGCGAGTGTGTGGCACGCTGCTGCGATGACTGAGGTGACGCATCGCATCGAGCACGTCAACGGCATCCGCATCCACTGTGTCGAGGTCGGCAGCGGGCCGCTCGTCCTGCTGGTCCACGGCTTCCCGGAGTCCTGGTACTCGTACCGCCACCAACTGCCGGTGCTCGCCGCCGCCGGCTACCGCGCCGTCGCCATCGACGTGCGCGGCTACGGGCGCTCGTCGGCGCCAACGCCGATCGAGTCGTACCGGATGCTGCAACACGTCGCCGACAACGTCGCGCTCGTGCAGGCTTTGGGCGAGACGCAGGCCGTCGTCGTCGGCCACGATTGGGGTGCCCCGATCGCGTGGAACTCGGCACTGCTGCGGCCTGACATCTTTCGCGCCGTGGCGGGCCTCTCGGTGCCCTACTCCCCTGCCGGCGAGCACAAACCGAGTCACGTCTTTCGCGCCATGGCGGGCGCCGAAGAGTTCTACATCGAGTACTTCCAACAACCGGGACGGGCCGAAGCCGAGATCGAAGCGAACGTACGCGACTGGTTGCTCGGCTTCTACTTCTCGGCGTCGGGTGACGCGCCGCCGATGGATCCATCGAAGCCGGGCACGATCGCCACCATCCCCTACGGCGCGAAGATGCGGGACCGCTTCTCGTTCCCATCGACGATGATGCCGGCATGGCTGAGTGACGCCGATCTCGACGTCTACGCGAGCGAGTTCGAACGCAGCGGGTTCACCGGTGGTCTCAACCGCTACCGCAACGTCGATCGCGATTGGGAGGACCTTCGCATGTTCCGCGACCGACCGATCGACGTTCCGGCGCTGTTCGTCGGCGGCGAGAAGGACGGTCCGACGATCTGGGGCGCGGCCTCCATCGCCCGCTTCCCGACGACGTTGCCGCGGCTGCATCGCTCCGTCATCCTTCCCGGCTGCGGCCACTGGGTGCAGCAGGAGCGTCCGACCGAGACGAACGACGCGCTGGTGGAGTTCCTCGGCGCGATCTGATCAGACGCGCTGGGAGAGAGCCGCGGCGCGGTCGACGAAGAACTCGGGCTCGTCGAGTTGACGCTTGAGGGCAGGGACGATCTCGCGATAGGCGGCGGCGATGCTCGTTGCCGGCTCCGGGCAGTCGTCCTTGATCTCGGCGTGCAACGCCGCCAACGCGTGGAACGGCACCATTGGATACATGTGGTGCTCGATGTGGTAGTTCATGTTCCAGTACACGAACCGGCTGATCGGGTTCATGTACACGGTGCGCGAGTTCAAGCGATGGTCAGCGACGTCCTCGGCGAGGCCACTGTGCTGGGCGATGCCGGTCATCACGTGATGCCAGGCGCCGAACAGGCGCGGCAGGCCGATGAGCATCGCCGGCAAGATGCTGTGCAAGCCCAAACACGCGCCGAGGACGGCGCCGTAGATCACAACCCAGACCCGCGCCGTGCGGATGACCTTGGCGTGCTCGGTTTCGGGGATGAAGGTGATCTCGTGCGCGTTCAACCGGCCGGCGGCGTGGACGACCATGTCGCGCATCGCTCGAGGTACGTCGACGAGGCCGAAGAAGTTGATCGCGATCTGACCAACCGCCGGCGGGCGCATGGCGAGGATCTCGGGATCGCGCCCGACGATGATCGTGTCGGTGTGATGGCGGACGTGGCTCCAGCGCCACACCGTCGGGTCCCGCATGATCATGAAGCAGGCGATGTTGTAGACGGCCGTGTTCATCCATCGCGTCCGGAACGCGGTGCCGTGGCCGCACTCGTGCCAGCGCGAGTCCGACGCCGAGCCGTAGAGCACGCCGTAGGCGAGGAACGCCAGTACCGACCACAGCGAGAACCAGTAGCGCACGCCGAGCCAGCCGAAAACGACCAGCAACCCGAGCCACAACACCGTGTCCCTGATCGCCGGCCCATCGCTGCGTTGCATCAGCTGCTTCATCCGCTTGCGATCGATCGGGGTCTTGTACCACTCGGTGGCGGCGAGGCCGCGCTCGACGGCGAGCCGGCCGTCCTCGCCGAGCAGTGAGTAGTCGCGCATCGTCGTCTCCGTGGTTTCGTCGCCGCCCTTCATCCGGGAGCGTACTGGTTGGCGACGTTCGTCACCGTTGCAACGGAGCGAGGGCGGCGGTGACGATCAGCTCCGCGCAACGGTCCAACGCGATCGCGGTGCCGTCGAGAACGATGTCGTAGTAGCAGGCCTGGGTCGCATCGACACGATAGAAACGGCGGACGTAGGCGTCCCAGGCTCGATCGAGGTCGTGTTGACGCTTGCGAGCGACGTTCTCCTCGAGGCCGAGGACGCGCACTGCCTGAGCGATGCGACGCTCGCGGGGCCCGTCGAGCCGAACCCGCAGCGTGTCCGGACGCGCCCCGAGCACGATCGCCGCCGCTCGCCCCAGGATCACCCCACCGCTCGTGTCGGCGGCGGTGCGGATCACCTCCTCGGTCTGGGCATGGAACCGCTCGTCGGGTTCGACGCCCGCCCACGTGCTCGCCATGTCGCCCGGGAAGCCGAGCCCACCGCCGATGGCAAGCGCCGACCAGAACCGCGATTGGACCCGCTCGTCGTGCGAGAGCGCGTCCTCGACCGGGACGGAGAGACGCTCGGCGACGGCCGAGGGGATCGCCCGATCGAGGAACGGGAGCCCGAGGCGTTCGGCGACGTCAGGGCCGACGATGCTCCCACCGGCGCCGTAGCTAGCCGAGATCGTCACGACTCGGATCGCGACCTTTGCGTCGTCCACGACGAACCCCTTCGACATCTGACTCGGTGCGCACCAGCGCGCTGCGTCCGCGCATCGTACGCGCATGGCGCGACCGCGCTCGCGCCGCGCCCTCGACCGCGCTAGGGCGATCGGTTCCAGAGCAGCGAGAGGCCGATGGCGGTGAGCGCGAGCGACGCGCCCAGCGCCGCGAACGCGACGCTGATCTCGTGCTCCTTGCGCTGCAGCACGACCTGCTTTGGCAAGTTGGCGAACACGTCTCGGAGCTGGGCGGCGTCTTCGGCGCGATGGAACGTGCCGCCGGTCATCTGCGCAACCTGGATCAACGTCGGCTCGTCGATCACCAAGAACGAGCGACGCCCACCACCGCCCGGTCCGGCGCCGCCACCGCCCCCACCGCCGGGTCCGCCGAACGTGTCACCCCCGAAGCCGTCGCCACCGAGTTGAGCGCGGGTGCACACGATGGCGGTCGGGTTCGTCGTGCCGAAGCCGATCGTGTAGATGCGGATCCGGCGCTCGACCGCTTGTTGTGCCGCTTCAACGGGGCCGATGCCGCGCGTGTTGGCGCCGTCGGTGAGCAGCACAACGATGTCGGGTTCGTAGTTGCCGTCGGCGACGGCGGTCTTGGCCGTACCGGCGCTGTCGCTACCGCCTTGCGCTTGGCTGGCTTGCTCCTCACTGGTCGGGCGGACGTTGACGTTCGTCTCGGCGATCGCGTCGATCGCTTTCAACGTCGCCGTACCGATCGCCGTGCCCCGCGACGTCGTCAAGTTGTCGATCGCCGCGAGCAGCTCTTTGCGGTTCGTCGTTGGCGGCGCGATCACCTCGGCGAACCCGGAGAAGGCGATGATCCCGATCCGCGTCCCGGCCGCTTGATCTTTGACGAACGCGCGCGCCGCGTCCTGCGCGACCGTCAGCCGGTTCGGCGTGACGTCGGTCGCGCACATCGAACGGGACACGTCGAGGGCGAGGATGATCGACGTCCGGTCGAGCGGGACGGCGATCGCCACGTGCGGGCGCGCTGCGGCGATGCCGAGCCCGGTCATGCTGGCCAGTAGCAGCGCGACGGGAACGTGGCGACGCCAGCGCGAACGCGCTGGCAGCGCGGCGCGGATCAGCGCGACGTGCGAGAAGCGCACGGCGTGCTTTCGCTTCCGGCGCAGCTGCCAGAAATAGGCGGCGAGCAACAGCGGAACGGCGAGCAGGAGGAGCAGGGCCAGCGGCCAAGTGAACGACACGGCTACACCAGCCGTCCGAACCACACGAGCGACAATGCCGCGCCGAGGCACAACAACAACGCGCTGACACCGGCGACGGCCGCGGTGATCTCGGTCAGCTTCGCTTCGGACGCGAAGTGCAGGTCGATCTTGCCGTAGATCGTGGCGAGCGACGCGGCGTCGGTGGCGTGGAGGTACGTGCCATCAGTGACCGAGGCGATGTTCGTAAGCATCGTGTCGTCGAGCGCGGTGGCGACGTTGAAGCCGTCGATCGCTACGACCGAGCCATCGGTGCTGCCGATGCCGATCGGGTAGACGCGCACGCCGGCCGCCGACGCCAGCTTGGCGACCTCGAGCGGGTCAGGGGTCGAGGTGTTCTCGCCATCGGACAGCAAGATGATCGCCGCCGAGCTGTAGTAGCCGATGTCGATGTTGTCGAAGTTCCCGGCCGCGGCTTGGTCGTCGAGCACGATCGGCTTGCCGGCGATGGCGTTCAGCGCGGTGAAGACGCCCTTGCCCAACGACGTCGCCCCCTGCGGCTTCAGCCGGTCGATGGCGGCGAGCACGTCGGCACGGACGTCGGTTGGGCGTTGCGTCACGAATCCACCGTCGCTGAACGCGACGACGCCGATCTTGATCGTCGACGGCTGCTTGCCGACGAACGTTCGCGCTGCCGCCTTGGCCGCGTCCATCCGCGTCGGCGCGAGATCGGTAGCGGCCATGCTGTTCGAGACATCGAAGGCAAGGATCACCGTGCCCTGTCGATGCGGGACGCTAACGGTCGCCGCCGGTCGAGCGATGGCGACGAGCAGCAGGAGCACGGCGAGGAAGAAGAACGCGAACGGCACGTGACGCAAACGGCGGCGGCGAAGCGTCGCTGCCGTCGGGACGAAGCCCTGCGCGGCCAGTGTCCGAGCGCGCTGCGCCCGCCGCCGCGTCAGCACCATGTAGCCGGCGACGAGCGCCGGCGCGACGACGAGCACGGCGAGCATCTTCGGCCACAGGAACGACATCAGCGCTTCCGCTTCCGGCGCACCGCGACGATGCGCACGAGCGCGCCGACGAGGTCCTCATCCGTCGACACGGTGTAGAGGTCGACGCCCGCCCGTCGAGCGCTCGCCAACAGCTCGTGCTGGCGGGCCTCGGCGACTTCGTGGAAGCGGTGCCGGAACTCGACGTCGCTGGTGTCGACGGACAGCAGCTCGCCCGTCTCGGCGTCTTCGACGACGATCAGCCCAGCATCGGGCAGTTCCAGCTCGCGCTGATCGACGAGGTGGATGGCGATCAGCTCGTGTCGTTGGCTGAGCAGCGCGAGCGCGCGCTCCCAGCCCGGCTCGCTGATGAAGTCGGACACGACGAGCACGAGCGAGCGCCGCTGGATGGTGCTCGACGCGAGGCGGAAGAGGTCGCCGAGATCAGTGGCCGTACCGGTGGACTCGACCGGTCGCAACAGGTCATGAGCGAGGCGAAGGACTTGGTTCCGCCCGGTGCGCGGCGCGATGACGCGCTCGGGCCGGTTGTTGTAGAGGATCGCTCCGACGCGGTTGCCGCCGCGCGTCAGCAAGCGCGCCAGGGTCGTCGCCAGCTCGGTGAGGACGAGCTCCTTGGGCCGATCAACAGGGCCGAAGCTCATCGATGGCGAGCGGTCGAGCAGAAGCCACGCCGTCAGATCGCGGTCCTCGTGATAGGTCCGCACGTGCACGCTGTCGGTACGGGCGGTGACGTTCCAATCGATCGAGCGGACGTCGTCGCCCGGCTCGTAGTCGCGCAGATCGGCGAGATCGATGCCGGCGCCGCGCAGCAGCGTGCGGTAGTCGCCCTGCAGACGCCCGTCGAGTCGGCGGATCACCCGCCACTCGAGCCGGCGCAGGACGCGCTCAGGGGTCGCGGGGGCGATAGAGGGCATCGTCGTGTCGTGGGCTGCGCTCCCGCAACGGAACGACGGGCAGCGGGATCGTGGCCAGGATCCGGGTGAGCACGTCATCGGCGCTGACGTTGTCGGCCAATGCCTCGTACGACAGCACGACGCGATGACGCAACACATCGAGCGCGAGGTCGCGGACGTCACCGGGCAGCGCGTAGTCGCGCCCGCGCACGAAGGCCAGCGCTTTGGCGGCGAGGATCATGTTGATCGACGCGCGCGGGCTGGCGCCGTAGGTGATGTAGCCGGCGATGTCGTCCAGGCCGAGCGACGCTGCATGGCGCGTCGCGCCAACGACTCTGACGGAGTACTCGATCAACGCCGGGTCGACGAACACCGCGTCGGCGGCGCGCTGCAACGCGCTCAGCTGCGCGGTGTCGATCACCATCTGCGTCGGCTCGACCGTGCCCGTCATCCGTTGCACGATCACGAACTCCTCGTTCGCGCTCGGGTAGCCGACGAGCACCTTGAGCATGAAGCGGTCGAGCTGCGCTTCGGGCAGCGGGTAGGTGCCTTCGGACTCGATCGGGTTCTGCGTCGCCATCACCAGGAACGGATCAGGCACCTTGTGCGTTTCGCGCCCGATCGTCACCTGGCGCTCTTGCATCACTTCGAGCAACGCGCTCTGGACCTTGGCCGGCGAACGATTGATCTCGTCGGCCAGCAACAGGTTCGTGAACACGGGACCGAGCGAGGTCTGGAACTCGCCCAGCTTCTGGTTGTAGATCCGCGTCCCGACGAGGTCGGACGGCACAAGATCGGGCGTGAACTGGATTCGTTGGAACTCGCCACCGATCGATTGGGCGAGCGTCTTGATCGCCATCGTCTTCGCCAGCCCGGGCACACCCTCGACGAGGATGTGACCGCGCGCCAGCAGCGCGACGATCAACCGTTCGAGCAGACCGTCTTGGCCGACGATGAACTTCTTCACCTGGTAGACGACGTGCTCCATCGGCTTCGGGGCGGCGAGCGATGTGTCGATGGGCAGGTGCGGGTTGTTCGTCATTGTGGTGGTGCTCCTGCGGCGCCGCCGGCCGCGCCGATCGGGACGGCGAATCCGATGCCGGAGAAGAAACCTTGATGCGATGGGTTGGCGAGCCCGGTGACGATGCCGATCACTTGCCCGTCGCGGTTCAACAGCGGCCCGCCCGAGTTGCCCGGGTTGACCGCGGTGTCGAACTGGATCAATCCGTGCAACGTCGTGCCGTCAGGGATCGGGATCGTGCGCTCGAGACCGGAGATGACGCCGGCGCTCAGTGACTCGGTGAGGCCGAGCGGATGTCCGACGGCGTACGCCTCGTCGCCGACGCGGAGGCCGCGACTGCCACCAAGGACGGCAGGCACGAGCACCGCTGGCGCACCGTTCGTGGTTAGCACGGCGATGTCGTTCTCCGGTTGCTCGGACGCGATCGTCGCCGCGGCCTTCGTACCGTCGGCGAACGTGACCTCGATGCTGCGCGCCCCGGCGACGACGTGGCGCGCCGTCAAGATGGCGCCTTGGGCGTTGACGATCACGCCGCTGCCGAGGCCGTTGTCGCCGTCGCTGCTGGCACCGCCGGCACTGGCTCGTTCGGTGACGATGACGACCATCGACGGCAGGATCGCTTGGTACACCTGCGTAGAGCGCGCCGGTGCCTTGGCGGCGTCAGCGGCGGCCTTGTCGATGGCGGCGTGCACAGTGGCGTTGACCTGCTCGGCGGTGGGCGCGTGCGGCCCCGACGAGCGCGTCGTGATCACGACCGCGGCGATCAACGCCAGCGCGACACCGATGCCGACACCGAGGCGCGCTCGCCAGCGGCGGCGCGCCGATCGCGGCTCATGTACGTCGCTCGTTGCGGACTCGGGCGGCGCCGTGCTGTCCAAGATGGCCGCGCCCTGACGGGTCATGTACGAACCGTAGTCCGCGGCGGCTCGCCGACCGCCGCCAGACCCGACGCGCTCATAGCTCGCTCACAGGATCTGCATCGGCCGGACGAGCGTGGACCACCATGGCTACGACGCTGCCACGGCGTGCCGGCGAACGGCGCGCCGGCGTTCTCCGCTACGTTCTCCATGGCTGCGCCGCACAACGCGCAGGTCGATGCCCGGGGGACGACGAAGGGGCGCTACGACATGACGACCGAACGGCCGATCAGCGCGCTCGTCGCATCGTCGGGCGAGGCGAGGGCACTCGCCCGCGACCTGCGTGGCCAGCTCCCAACGCAGTGGGCGACCACGTTGTGGGACGAACAGGTGATGACTCCGGGCTCATCGCCATGGGCAGGCCTGCTTGGCATCGGCCAACGGTTGGACGCGGCGATCATGCTGTTGACTGCCGACGATGTCGTGCAGCACCGCGGCGACACCTATGCGGTGCCCCGAGACAACGTCGTGTTCGAGATCGGACTGTTCATGGGCATCCTCGGGCCCGATCGCACGTTGCTCGTCCAGCCTGCCGGCTTGGAGCTGAAGTTGCCGTCCGACCTTGAGGGGATCACCAAGATCCTCTTCCCAACATGGACGCAGGATGCGGCGAGACAGCGTTCGATCGATCACGCCGCCAGGCAGATCGAGCAGTCGATGAGCCGCCTCGGCCACCGGCTGCGGGACGTGCCAGCGGCGGAGGACCATCGTCGCGAGCTCGATCTCGAAGTCGACAAGCTGTCGCGCGCCGCGACGGCGCGTGGCTGGACCATCGCCAACGACACGACGTCGTTGCTGTGCTTGCGCTACGAAGGAGACCAGCCGATCCAGGTCCGACTCGGGCTCAGTGACGCCGCGTCGGCGCGAGAAGGGCTCCGCGACGTCGCACTCGTCCTCCACAAGCTCGGCGTGCGGGTGGCGCGGGATCTGCTTCCGGCGCGGCTACGTCATGTCGGACACCAAACGCGTGATGTGATCCCTTAGATGTATCGAGTGGTCGTGTCGATCATCTGTGTGGCGTGATGTACCAGACGCAAGTACCAGAGGAGGTGATCCGATTGTGCCCAGCCCTGCCAGGTACGCGAGTCGTGAGCGATCCTCGCTCGCTCGCCAGCTACCCGACGCATCTCTGCACCGTCAGAACGTGCGCACAACCGGGCATCGGTGGTCGACCTCGGCACCCTGGTACCGCTGCCCGGACAAGAGTTCACCGACGATCCAGCCGACCGTCGACGAAGTCGGTGACATCAGCGCATGCCGCACTCGCGGTGTGCAACTGCTCGTGCCGCACAGGTGCGTGCTTGTTGAATGGACAGGCGCGATGACGGCTGCTCCCAATCAGCCACCAACAGACCAACCGGCGCCGTGGGTCAAGGCCTTCACCATCAGCGCGCCGGGCGGTGCCGTCGATCCGAACGGGTGGATCGTGCTGCGTCAGTGCGAGACGAAGGTCTTCGCGCTCGGCTCCGACATCCGCTTCCTCGGCATCACCGGCCTGGAGGGCAGGATCCCCGACGTCGCCGTCGAGGCGATCCGAACCGTCACGCCAACGACGTTGCCGACCACCGATCTGGCGTCCGTCCCGGCAGCGTTGCAGTGGCTCGTGTCTCGCTACGGCGTCCACACGCCTGCCGCCTTGATCCACGACAACCTGATTGGCAGCGACGCACCGCGCCACGGCGCGTTCGAAGGCATGAAGGACGCCTACGCCGATCGCTACTTCCGGTTCATGCTCGAGGCGTTGGGCGTGAAGTGGCTACGTCGATGGATGATGTGGGCGGCAGTGGCGATGCGCAGTGGGTTCAAGGCCGGACCTCTACGCGCCGCGATGCTCGCCGTGTGGCTCGTCGCATCGCTGGCCGGCATCAGCGCGGCCCTGATCGGCGTCGCCACTGCGCAGTGGTGGCTCGTCGCGGTCGCCTCAGTCGCGCCATTGCTGTTCGCGGCGTTGTGGCAGCGCCAGTACGGCGCCGGTCTCGTCGCCGCCTACACCGCCGTGTGGGTCCTTCCGCCGACGGTCCTCGGGGCGATCGGCTACGGCATCTATCGCGCCCTCGAAGCGCTCGCCGGCCTGTTCCGTCACCAGTCAGACGAGGACCACCCCGCCACCTACTCCGAGTTCTGACGGACGTTCTGCGAAGCGACACCGAGCGAGGCCAAGCGGCGGGACGGGCTCGGTAGAATCTAGGTGTGGCTCAGTACCCGCTCGAGGTCGTCGCCGAGATGTTCGCCCTCGGAGTCGAGATGCGCCGAGAACGAGCGCGGCGCGAGTTCCCTCAGCTCGACGAGCGTGAGATAGACGCCATCGTCGAGACATGGCTTCTGGAGCGTCCTGGCGCTGAGATCGGCGACAGTGCCGGCGTCCCGGGAACCTGGCCTCGCCGATGACGGCCCTTCTCGATTCGCTCGCCGCCGCCACAGACGACCTTCGGCAAGCAGACGTCAGCTTTGCCCTCGTCGGCGGGCTCGCGGTGTCGCTGCGCACGAATCCCCGGTTCACACGCGATGCCGACATCGTGGTCGCGGTGGCAGACGATGCTCAAGCAGAGGCTCTCGTCCGCACGATGCTCTCGCTCGGTTACGCACTGCAGGCGTCCGTCGAGCAGACCGAGGTTGATCGGCTGGCCACGGTTCGTCTCCGATCACGTGTTGCTGGCGGGGTCATCGTCGATTTGCTCTTTGCGTCGAGCGGGATCGAACCGGAGGTCGCCGCGGCAGCCGACGATCTCGTGCTCGCCCACCACCTGCGAATGCCCGTTGCCACCGTCGGGCACCTCATCGCGTTGAAGCTGCTGTCGCATGACAACGAGCGACGTCGCCAAGATCTCATCGACCTCGATGAGTTGAAGCGAGCGGCCAGTGATGTCGACTGGGTCGCGGCGAGCGCAGCCTGTCAGCTGATTGCCCAACGTCGCTATCACCGCGGCCGAGATCTGCCGCTTCTGTTGCGACAGTTGCATTCGCGTTCCTGAGCCCGGGGACTTCGGGCCGGCACCACGTTCGTGTCTCCAACTACTCCAAGTTCTGAACAACGCTCACCGCGTCAGCGCGCCGCATCGACCCCGAGCCGACCGGCACCGTCGCGACGGGCGGCGAGACGTCGGAGGATCCGTCGAAACGTTCTGCCGGTCGACGTGCGCCCAGACGGCTGTGAGACTGCGTTGGTGGAGCAGCCAAATGACGGTGACCCGACGACACCGAGTCGCGCAACGCCCGGACCGATGTTGCGTTTCATCGCGTTTGTGGCCGGCGTCTTGATGGTCGGCATGGGACGCGCCGTGGAGCACGCCGGCGGAGTGTTCGGAGTCGCTCTCGGCGTCGTCATCCAACTCGTCGGCGTGGCGATCGCCGCCATCGCGATCGGCGTCATCGAACGAATCGTCCACACCATGCGGCGGCGTGCGGCCAAACGTTCCCACGTCTGACGAAAGCGGCAGGCCGCGGCGCGGTGCGCTTGACATGGTGACCACAACTCTCCGAGCGCCATGCGTCCGTGACGAACCCGTGGCCCGACCTATTGCTCGACGACTAAGTCGTAGAGCAATAGGTCGCGATGAAACCGACGACATCGTCGAACGCGACGAAGAGCCTCGGCGGACCTAGACATCTCGCCAGTATACTGTGTATAGTCACAGATATGTTCGCGGGTGGAACCAGCCGGTGAGCGTCAGGCACTCAGTCCTGGCGTTGCTCAGCGAAGGGCCGAAGTACGGGCTCCAGCTGCGTCAGGAATTCGAGGCGCGCACTGGTGACGTGTGGCCGTTGAACGTCGGTCAGGTGTACACGACGCTGCAGCGGCTAGAGCGCGCCGGTCTCGTCGAGAGCGATGGCGACGACGGTCCGCAGAAGCCGTTTCGGATCACCGCCGCCGGCGCGCAGGAGCTGGCGGCGTGGTTGCAACCGCCGCAGCCTGGCAGCGGGCCACCGCGAGATGAGTTGGTGATCAAGGTCCTCATCGCCGTGCAGTTGCCCGGCGTCGACGTCGTCGATCTGATGCAGGCGCATCGCCGCTGGGTCCTGGAGGAGATGGCGATGTTCACTCGCGTCAAGGCCGACACCGGCACGGACGAGCTCGGGTTGCTGTTGGTGCTCGATGCAGAGATCTTCCGCTTGGACTCGATCGCTCGGTGGCTCGACGCCGCAGAGGCGAGGTTGCGACATGCGGGTGACGCCGCAATCGTTCCGCCGTCACCGCCGTCACCGCCGTCACCGCCGTCACCGCCGTCACCGCCGATGTCCGCTGCGACAGTCGGCCGCCGGCGAGCCCGGCTCGACGCGAGGCGGTGAACGTGTTCCTCGAGCTACGTCACATCTCGAAGAGCTACGGCGAAGGGTCAACGCTCGTGCACGCCTTGACCGACGTCGACCTGCGCGTCGACACCGGCGAACTGGTAGCGGTGATGGGACCGAGCGGCTCGGGCAAGAGCACGCTGTTGACGATTGCGGGAACCCTGGAGTCACCGACGGCGGGCGACGTCGTCATCGACGCGATGGCGGTATTGGCGATGTCGGCGAACGACCAGGCGCGGCTGCGGCGCCGCTCGATCGGCTACGTCTTCCAGTCGTTCAACTTGTTGGCGGGGCTGACCGCGAGCGAGAACGTGGCGTTGCCACTAGAGCTCGATGGTGTCCGCGCCCGCGACGCCCAGCGAATGGCCCGCCGAGTGCTCGACGAGTTGGGCTTGGGTGACCGGGCGAGCCACTACCCCGACGATCTCTCTGGTGGCGAGTCGCAACGGGTAGCGATCGCTCGCGCCGTCGTCGGCGAGCGACGCCTGCTGCTGGCCGATGAGCCCACCGGCGCGCTCGACACGGTGAACGGCGAGGCAGTGATGCGGTTGCTGCGGGCCACGTGCGAACGAGGAGTGGCGGCCGTGGTCGTGACCCATGACGCCCAACTCGCGGCGTGGGCCGATCGGACCGTGTTCGTCCGCGACGGCCGGATCGCGGATCGGACTTCGCCTCGATCGGGACCGGAGTCGCTGCTCGAACCGAAGTCCCCGTCGTTGTGAGCGCGATGCGCGACCGCGGTGGCATCGCGGCCCGTCGAGTCATGGTGCGTTGGGCGTGGCGGATGTTTCGACGCGACTGGCGTCAACAAGTTCTCATCGTCGCCCTCGTGACCTTCGCCGTTGCCGTCGCCGCGTTCGGGGTGTGCGCCGCGTACAACGTCGTGCCGACTGCCGCCGGAGACTTCGGATCGGCGAACCATCGGCTCCGGTTCCGCGTCGCCGATGTCGACGATGCTGCCAGCCAACTCGTCCGGCTCGACGATTGGTTCGATGGCGTCGAGTTGATCGGACACCGCAACGTCCACGCGAGCGGCGCCGCCGACGGCTTCGACCTTCGCGCCCAGGACCCGCGTGGACGGTTCAGCGGGCCGATGCTCGCGCTGCGAACCGGCCGGTACCCGAACGTCGCCGGCGAAGTCGCCATCACCGACGGCGTTGCGGAGCGGCTCGGGACGCATCTCGGCGACGCCATCGAGCTCGACCACACAG
>Ga0209069_10001037_pt1 | contig 13791 bp, 15 predicted proteins | sample Str013_2_FD_187202 | JGI IMG/M metagenome (GOLD analysis project Ga0209069, IMG submission 187202) | Freshwater sediment microbial communities in response to fracking from Pennsylvania, USA - Straight Creek_MetaG_SC_2013 (SPAdes) (version 2) | ecosystem: Environmental > Aquatic > Freshwater >...
GCTTTGGATTGGGCAGCGGTTGCGCCCTGTGGTTTGGCAGCCGCCGGCGGCGTCCGCTCCAGCATGGCGGATTGCGCGGAGACCGGGGTGACGGTGTCCGCGCTCATTCCGCCGCCTCCTTGAGCGGCACCGGCTTGCCCCCACCTGCCGCCGCATGAACCGGCATATCGATGATCGCGACATCGCCCTCGAGCCGGCCGCGGCGACCGTCCTCGAACTTCACCTCGACCGAGATGTGGGCGCGATCGGCGCCCGAGTAGAGCGCCTCGATCAGCGGCTGATAGCGCTCGGCGATGGTGCTGCGCTTGACCTTCTGCGTGCGCGTCAGCTCGTCATCGTCGGCATCGAGCTCCTTGTGCAGGATCAGGAAGCGGCGGATCTGCGCCGCCGCCATCTGCGGCTCGGCGGCGAGCGAGCGATTGCATTCATCGACGCGGCCCTGGATCAGCTTCACCACATCGGTATGCCCGGCCAGCTCCTGATAGCTCGAAAAAACCACGTTGTTGCGCTCGGCCCAGCTGCCCACCGAGGCCAGATCGATGTTGATGAAAGCGGTGACGAACGCGCGCTTGTCGCCGAACGCTACCGCCTCCTTGATCTCCGGGAAGAACTTCAGCCGGTTCTCGAGGTACTTCGGCGCAAACAGCGCGCCGGTGGAAAGGCGGCCGACGTCCTTGGCGCGGTCGATGATCCTGAGGTGGCCGCGGTCGTCGAAGAAGCCCGCATCACCGGTATGCACCCACCCCTCCGCGGTCTTGGTGGCGGCGGTGGCGGTTTCGTTCTTGTAATAGCTCTGGAACACGGCCGGCGAGCGGAACAGCACCTCGCCCGTATCGGCGATCTTGATCTCGACGCCGGGCGCGGGCTTGCCCACGGTCTCGGGATAGATCTCTCCGTCCGGCTGCATGGTGATGTAGACGCTGGCCTCGGTCTGCCCGTACAGCTGCTTCAGATTGACGCCGAGCGAGCGGAAGAACGAGAACAGCTCCGGCCCGATCGCCTCGCCGGCGGTATAGGCGGTCTTCACCTTGCTGAAGCCGATCCGGTTGCGCAGCGGCGCATAGACCAGGATATTGCCGAGCCCATAAAGGCAGCGGTCCTTGAAGCCGACCTTGCGGCCGTCGAGAATGGCGCCGCCGGCACGGCGGGCTACATTCAGGAAATAGCCGAACGCCGCCCGCTTCATGCGGCTCGCGTCCTCCATGCGGACCGTGATCTGCGTCAGCATGTTCTCGAATACGCGCGGCGGGGCGAAGAAATAGGTCGGACCGATCTCGCGGCGATCCTCGATCGCCGTCTCCGGGCTCTCCGGGCAGGCCACGCAGAAGCCGGCGTGGAAGGCCTGGGCATAGGAGAACACATGGTCGCCCACCCATGCCATCGGCAGATAGGCGATCATCTCGTCCTTCTCGGTCAGCTTGTCGAAGCTGTTGCCCATCTCGGCGGCGGTCAGGATGTTGGTATGCGAGAGGATGACGCCCTTGGGCTGGCCGGTGGTGCCGGAGGTATAGAGCATCACCGACGTGTCGGCGCCGGTGCCCTCCGCGATCTGCGCCTCGAAGGCCGCCGCCGCGCCCGGATCAGCCTTCAGCTCGGCCCGGCCACGCGCCTGCACCATCTCGAAGCTGTGCAGGCGCGTGTGGTCGTAGCCCTTGAGCCCCCGCTCGTCCTCGTAGACGACGGCCCTCAGCGAGGGCACGCGCTCGGCGATCGACAGCACCTTGTCGACCTGCTCCTGATTCTCGGCAACGACCAGGGCCACCTCGGCGTGGGCCAGCACGAACGCCATCTCGTTGGCGATGGCATCCTGATAGACCGGCACCGGAATGGCACCGAGGCACTGCGCCGCCGTGAACACCCAGTAAAGCCGGGGATGGTTGTCGCCGACGATGGCGATGGTCTCGCCGTGCTTTAGGCCCAATTGCTTGAGGCCGATGGCGAAGGCGCGGATCTCATCGCGGGCCTCGGCCCAGGTCCAGGTCTGCCAGATGCCGAAATCCTTCTTGCGGAAGGCCGGCCGCTTGCCGAACCGCACGGCATTGCGCAGCAGCAGCTTGGGCACGGTGTCGTTGCGCGCCAAGGATTGCGCGATCTGGTTGGTCACGGTGCGCCTCGCCTCCCGGACTGACGGACATGCATCGACGACCTTAGCCGAATGGGCTGTTGGCGGTCAGGACGCTGCGCGTTGCTCGCGCTCTTTTGATCGCCGGCCACGCAACTGTCGAAGCCGTGGCGGCTGAATTGCTCATAAAGCGGCCGAATGCTCAAGTAGCCTTTTGATACAGAGCATCAGCGGCCGGCGGCAGCGGCCCGCCGCTCATTCCGCCGCCGGGGTCAGGTCCTTGAACACCCGCGACAACGCCTCGGCGATGCGCACGCTGTCGACATCGTCCTTGTGCACGACATCGGCGGCGCCGGCGGTCAGCAGCTCGGCCCGACGGTACATGTTGAGCTCGCTCGAAACCACCACGATCGGCCCCTCGTAACCGCAGCGGCGCAGAAACGGGATGGTGGTCGTGGCGGTATCGGAAGGCGGCAGAATGTCATCGAGAATGATCAATTCCGGCTTCTTCTCGATCACCTGGTCGAGCGCGCTGCCGAGCGTCTTGGCGCGGCGCACGTTGATTTCGTAGCCGAACATCAGATGCAGCGTGGCGCGCAGCCGCTCGCCGTCATACGTGTTGTCGTCGACGACCAGAAAATCCTGCAGCGGCGGCAAATTCTTGCGGTACTTCGTGAGGTCGGACTTCTTGGCGAGGAAATCCCTGCCCGAGCCTTGCATCGGCGACGACATCGCAAATACTCCACCGGTTTCCAGCCGCGCCCTTTGCAATTGCGGGCGCGTTGGCATGGCCCGCCGCTCGCAAGCCTCCAACGACCTGCGCATCCCGGAGCATCATGGCCCGATCATTGCCTTTTATCTATATCTAATTTTCCGGAATACGGCGTAGCGGTCGCGAAGTTGCCACAATTGGCCCCTGGTCCCCGGCGAGCCGCGTGCCGCTGCCGCAAAAGCGCGTCCGGGGGAACCAGTAACCCTGGACGGCTCAGGCGTACTGGATTCCCCGGATGCTTTCGCACCGGGGGATGACAGCGGGGGGATGGGTGTGTCGGGAAATTGCTGCTCCCACCTCTGAAAGAAACCCGACATGCCGCCGTACACCCAAAGGCCTGTCATCCCCCGGGCGAACCGCGTGCCGCTCGCACGACAGCGCGTCCGGGGGACCCAGTAATCCTGGACGGCTCAGGAGTACTGGATCCCCCGGATGCTGGCGCACCGGGGGATGACAGCGGGGGTGGGCGGCCGCGGCATACCTATGGGTTTGGCGGCTGCGGCGTCTTGGGCCAGAGGATGTGAAAGCTCGTGCCGCGACGCCGGCCGGGATCGGATTCGATGCGGATCTCGCCGCCGAGGTGCTCGAGCGTGCGCTTGACCAGCGCCAGCCCCATCCCGCTGCTTTCGGGCTTGGCCTCCTGCTCCACCTTGCGGAACGGCTCGAAAATCGCCTCGTGATAACTCGGGTCGATGCCTGGTCCGTCGTCGGCGACCTCGAACCGGCAGGTCTCGCCGGCATCGGCGGCCGTCACCTTGATCCGCAGCCGCTTCTTGTCGTGGTGCTTGATGGCGTTGTCGATCAGGTTGCGCAGCACGAGGTCGAGCGGGGCCTCCAGCGTGCGGGTAACCGGCCAGTGGCCGGCGATGTCGACACGCATGGATTTCGGCAGCCCGAAGCTCGTCACGATCCGCTGCACCAGCTTGCCGGTGTCGACATCAGCCATCGCCTCGCTCTTGCGACCGATGCGGGAATAAGCAAGCAGATCCGACAGCATGGCGTTCATCCGCCCGGATTGCTCGTGGATCGCCGCCAGCTTGTCGAGCACGCTGTCGCCCACCGCATCGCCGATCTCCTCCGCCAGTTGCCGCGCCACGAACCTGAGCGCACGCAGTGGCGCCTTCAGATCGTGTGAGATGATCGAGGCGAATTGATCGAGGTCCCGGTTGGCGCGCATCAGGTCGGCGTTGGTGCGCGAGATTTCCGCGCTCTTGGCCAGCAGCTCGGTCTCCATCAACTGGCGGATGCGCGCCGATTGCCGCATCTCGGTCAACCGGTCATCGCGGATGGAGACCCGCGACAGGATCAGAAGATAGCTGCCGCTCGACCCGTCCCAGGTGATGTTGAGATTGACCCGCGGCGGCTCGTTGCCGCCGCTGCGCACCGCCATGTTGGCAAGCCGGAAGCTGCCGCCGTTGTCGCGCAGCGCACGGATGTCGTCCTCGACCCCGATCAGCGCCAGCATGCTGCTGCAAACCGGCTCGCCCAAAGGCACGCCATCCACGAGCGGCCCGTAACGCTCGCGGGCGACAAGTCCCTCATCGATGCGGACCAAGCCGAGCAGACCCCTTTCCGCCATCAGTCGGGCGGTATCGCGGATGAGACCGGACGAGTCTGGACGGGCCACAACTGATCGCTCCCAGCTAATAGCCTCGGCGGTCGACGGCCTTGGCGATCGCGGCGAAGGTCTGATCCACGTTGTCGCCGGTCTTGGCGCTCGTCCAAAACAACTTGTTGCCGAACCGGGTCAAATCCGCCGGCGGCACGGGCGGCGGATTGCCATCGGTCAGGTCGGCCTTGTTGAGGATGAAGACCAGCTCGCGGCCGGCAAGATGCTTGCGGCAGCCTTCGGCGAGCCGCGCCATGTCCTCCTGCGAGGATCTGCGCACGACATCGCCGATGATCACGGCTCCCGACGCTCCCTTGATGATGGGCGTATCGAAAATACCGCTATCGATCTCGCCGTCGCTGTCCCAGATCACGAGATTGACATCGTGTTGCAGGCCGGTCGCGGCGCCGCTGGCCGTGTACGTGTAAATATCGAAGCCGACCGTCGCCAGGTATTCGCTGTGAAACTCCCGGTGCACGAGCCTGCGAACCAGCGAGGTCTTGCCGACACCGATGGCGCCGATCAGAACGATTTTTCTGGGCGGGTGGCGCGCGGTTTGTGTCATGGCGGGCCGGGGCTTGCGCCCTCGCCGTCGAAGGCGAGCTCGAACTCGACCCTCCGGTTGGGGCTGTCGGGCCCGAGATCCGGACTGAGATCGGGGCCGTTGACGCGGCCGATCACCGACAGGCGGGCGCGGTCGATGCCGCGGCCGACCAGCGCGGCCGCCACCTTCTCGGCGCGGGTGGCGGCGAGCGGCGAGTTCCGCGCAGCGCTGCCCAGACCATCGGTATAGCCGACGACCCGCAGCCTGAGGCTGTTGGTCTTCATGCGCGCGGCGAGTTCATCGAGCAGTTTTTCGGTGCGCGCGGCATCTCGGAAGTCGGTCTCGTTGCCGAAGAACACAGCGTTGGCCTTGGTCCAGGCTTCCAGCCATTGCCGCTGGCTCATCGCCATGCGCCGCTCGAGACCCGCCTGCCGGTCGAGCCAGGCGGTCCGCTCCGCCAGACGCTCGCTGGCAAACGCGACGTTCTCGGCGGCCACCAGAGGGTCGGCCGCGGGCGCATCGGCGGGCTCGGGTGCGGCCGGCGGTGCCTCTCCGCCCGAACCGATGGCAAGATGGAATTCGGCCTCGGCGCGCGCCAGGGCAGTCGAGATGTCCAGAAGCGGAGCGGGCAGGCTCTTGAAGTCGTCGGCCTTCAGTCCGCTGGCGGCAAGCACGCGCTGCAGGCGAAGCATCAGCTCCCGGGCATGCTCCATCTCGCCGCGCGCGCGGTCGAGCGATTGGCCCTGCGGGCGAGCTGGACCTTGCTCGATCCGCGCCACATCCGCGAGCGCCAGCATCAGCCGCCGCTCGGCCCGCTGTATCGAGCGGCGAACGTGCGAGTGGAGCAGGCTCACCTCGAGTCCGGCAACATCCTTGCGCAGTGCAATGACCTCCAGCCCGGCTTCCCGCCCTGGGGGCGCCGAGTGCACAACGGAGAGGCCATCCTTGACACTAGCCGGGGCAACGGTCCGGCCGACCGCCGCCAGCAGGTCCTTCTTCGCATCCTCCGATGGGGCCAAGCCGATCAGCGATACCGCCGAGCCGTCGCGCTCGGATTCCACGCTCACCGGCCAGCCTTTGAAGTCGCTGGAGGAGTCGACAATCATCTGGGCGCTGCGCCTCATGCCGGCAATCTGCATGCCGTCCCAGGTGACCCAGAGCCAGACCGCCACCAGCGCCATGCCGATTGATCCGAGCAGCCCGAGCATGATGCGGCCGCCGCGACGCGAGGCGGCGCCCGGCTGCGGACCGGTCTCTGGACTTTGCAGGCTCGAGGCGAGTTGCGGCAGGATGCCGTGCAACTGCTCCAGCTGTTTACCGGCGAGGTTCGGCGTCGATGTGCCCCGGGCCGGGGCCGGCGGCCCGGCCAGCAGGTCTCTATGCCGCTCGAGCGCGCTCAGGAATTCGGTGTCGAGCTGACGCTCGGCACCTGCCGGCGCGGGGCCGCTGCATTTGGCCGCCAGCAGATAGGATGGCGAGGCCCTCAGATAGATGCGGTGGGTCTGCAGATCGAGCGTCTGCAGGCCGGACTTGTCGGCGTCGAACGCCTCGGAGGCAAAGTCGTTGATGGCAGCCAGAAAACCCGCCACCACGGTATCGCGATTGGCGCCGCGCGCCAGCTCATCGGGCCGCGGCAGGGCGCTGCCATTGGCAGCGGGCCGCTGCCAGCGGTCGATCAACTCGCCCGAGCCACGCCGGATCAGATAGAGCTCCTCGACGTCGAGCCGCTGAATGCCCGCCAGCGCCAGCTCTGCGACCGGCTGACCGGTCAGCCAGCTGCGCAGCCGCAGCGAGGCCGCGTGCATCGAGAACCCGCCCTCCAGCCGGGCGTTGATCTTGTCCATCAACTCCTTGAAGGCATTGGCGACGTAGGCCGCGACGAGCCGCCCGGTGATCGGATACAGGGCCTCCACCATCGCGTCGCGGGAATTGTGGATTTCGTTCTTGATGGTCTGCACCACCGCCGGCGCCATCGCCTCGGCCAAGTGATCGTGGCGCTCCTCCTCGGCCTGACGCAACGCGCCGTCCAGGACCTGCGCGACGCTCGACTTCAGCCGCTCGTCGCTGCCGGCCCGCGCGTAGATCTCCTCGACGCGTCGGGTGACCTCGCTCAGCTCCCGCTGCTCGGTTTCGAAAAGCAGTTCCTTGAGAAGTGTTACCCCTTGCGCCATGGCTGACTTCAAGCACTCCATTCGCGCAGGGATGGCCTCGATCCCGGCGAGGTGACAGGCTCCATGCGATCGACGCCCCGTTGTTTCCGCCGCGCAACGGCCCCTTGGCCGACACGGCCCCTGACTTAGTCCTTGGCGAGCTTCTGCACGCGCTCGCCCAGCTCCAGAAAGTGCCGTGCCAAGGCATCGAAGGAGGTCCGCCGATCCCCTGAAAGCTGCAGCGAAATGGCCTCGAGCCGCGCCTGGATCAACTCAAGCTTCCTGGCCTGCACCGTTTCCAACTCCCGAATCCGCGCCTCCAGGCCGACAATGCGTGCTTCGCTCTGCCGCTTGAATTCGCCGAACAGCAGCTCACGGATCTGCTCCATCTTGTCGTCGCTCAACTGCGCGCCCGGAGCCCCCGCCCGCAATTCCTCGATCGATGCGGCGTTCATGGCGCTGCTCCCAATTTCAAACGGACTGTGCGCAATGCGGAGCAAATTTCATGCCCACCCCCGGAAGCTTAGGATAAACCCTTGACCGACGGGAACTTATTTCTGGCTGGATCAATCACGATCTGGCGATGACCCGGCTGCCAGGGCGGCTTGCCAGCCCTGATGGAAGGCATCGAGCGCCTGCTTGGCGGCTACTTGCTCTCAGCCTCGATCTGGCGCACGGCTTCGGCCAGGAATTCGCCCATCTGCTTGCGCAGGGCGGTGTCCGGGAGATTGATCCCCTTGTCGGCGAAGTCCTTGGCAATCTTGTGAACGACGCCGTTACCGCCCTTCTCCAGCAGGTCGGCCTTGAGGACCGCCTTGACATAGGCATCCTCCGCGGCATCCGAGAGACCGAGCTTGGCGGCCGCCCAATGTCCGAGCAGCTTGTTGCGCCGGGCCTCGGCCTTGAACTTGAGCTCGGAGTCCATGGAGAACCGCTTTTCGAACGCCTTTTCCCGATCATCGAACGTGGTCATCGCACACCTCTTGCCGGAACTCGCCTGCCCGTAGAAGATACCGCCCAAGGCTAACCGCCCCCGAGCCGCGCCGCAACCTGCAAGCGACTACCCGCGAAGGTTGTGCAGGCGCCACGACCAGGAGCGGGCGCACCTGCCAGATTGTATCGCGCGGGCGCATCGGCTAGTGTCCAGCGAGAGTCGAATCTCAATCTCGTGCTGCACTGCGGCAAAACGTCGGCTGGGCGCTCTGGCAGCGCCGCCTGCAACCCTGTATGACTTCAAGACTACACCGAACCAAGGTAAGTCCCCATGAACAGGCGGCGGCGCATATACGAGGGCAAGGCCAAGGTGCTCTACGAGGGTCCGGAGCCGGGCACTCTGATCCAGCACTTCAAGGACGATGCCACCGCCTTCAATGCCAAGAAGCATGCCGTGCTGGAAGGCAAGGGCGCGCTCAACAACCGCATCTCCGAGCATATCTTCGTGAAGCTGGGCGAGATCGGCGTGCCGACGCATTTCATCAAGCGGATCAACATGCGCGAGCAGCTGATCCGCGAGGTTGAAATCGTGCCGCTGGAGGTCGTGGTGCGGAATGTGGCCGCCGGCTCGCTGTCAACGCGCCTTGGCCTTGACGAAGGCACCGCGCTGCCGCGCTCGATCATCGAGTTCTACTACAAGAACGACAAGCTCAACGACCCGATGGTGTCGGAGGAGCATATCACCGCGTTCGGCTGGGCCAATCCGCAGGAGATCGACGAGATCATGGCTCTGGCGCTCAGGATCAACGACTTCCTGACCGGGTTGTTTCTTGGCATCGGCATCCGCCTGATCGATTTCAAGGTGGAGTTCGGCCGACACTGGGAAGGCGAGCAGATGCGCATCATCCTCGCCGACGAGATCAGCCCCGACTGCTGCCGGCTGTGGGACATCACCACCTCCGACAAGCTCGACAAGGACCGCTTTCGCCGCGACCTGGGTGGCCTCATCGAGGCCTATCAGGAGGTGGCTCGGCGCCTCGGCATCCTGACCGAGGCGCGGCCGCCGAAGGGGCCGGGGCCGGTGCTGGTGTCCTCGAACGGGACCAAGCCGAATTGAACTGGGTGAGTGGTGAGTGGCCAGTCGTGAGTGGTAAAAGCCTGTCCACTGCGCGCTACTCACCACTCACGACCTCACCACTCACCACTCACGGTCTAAGATGAAAGCCCGCATCAAGATCACCCTCAAGAAAGGCGTCCTCGATCCACAGGGCAAGGCGATCGAGCACGCTCTGACCGCGCTCGGCATATCGGGCATCGAGGACGTCCGCCAGGGCAAGTACATCGAGGTCGAGATCGCCGAGACTGACCAGGCCCGCGCCCGCGCCGCCGTCGAGCGCATGTGCAAGGAGCTGCTGGCCAACACCGTGATCGAGAATTACAGTTTCGAGCTGGGGTGAAGGAGCGTGGTCAGTCGTCAAACGTGAGTGGTCGGGAACACGAAAGTTGTGGCTCCACCGACCACTGACCACTGACCACTGGCCACTCACGATATTCGACCTCGCCACCGGAAAAATCGTGCTCACAATGTGCGCCTTCGGCAGCAACCTTTGGTCGCGCAACCGCTGGCAGGTAGCGCCGGCATCTGGTATTTTGCTAGAATCGCATCTAGGAGCTGGCAATGGCCGACGTTACGAACGAGTTGATCTACGAGGTTCTAAAGAAGATTCAGGATCGCCTGGGAGGTCTGGAGGAAGGGCAACGGTCGATACGTGAGGAATTGACGGCGCTCCGCGGGCATCAGCTTGCTATGCAAAGGGATGTGTACAACATCCACGAGCGCATCGACGTCATCGACAAAAAAATCGACCGCATCGAGCGCCGCCTCGAACTGTCCGACGCGCCGGCCTAGCCCATGCGCAGCTCCGTCATCATCTTTCCCGGCTCCAACTGCGACCGCGACGTGGCCGAGGCGGTGGCGCAGGTGACGGGCCGGCCCTCCACCATGGTCTGGCATGGCGACGCCTCGGTGCCGCCGTCCGACCTGATCGTGGTTCCGGGCGGGTTCTCCTACGGCGATTACCTCAGATGCGGCGCCATGGCGGCGCATTCGCCGATCATGCGCGACGTGGTGGCGAAGGCGAAGGCCGGCACACCCGTGCTCGGCATCTGCAACGGCTTCCAGGTGCTGACCGAGGCGGGGCTGCTGCCGGGCGTGCTGATGCGCAATGCCTCGCTGAAATTCATCTGCAGGGACGTGCTGCTCCGCATCGAGCGCACCGACACCATCTTCACCAACCGCTACACGGCAGGGGCGGTGGTGCGCTATCCGATCGCGCATGCCGAGGGCAACTACTTCACCGATCCCCAGACGCTGGCGCGGCTCGAAGGCGAGGGGCTGGTTGCGTTCCGCTATGTCGATGAGGACGGCCAGCCGACCGCGGCCGCCAATCCCAATGGCGCCCTCAACAATATCGCCGGAATCTATGACACGAAGCGCCGCATCCTCGGCCTCATGCCGCATCCCGAGCGTCTCGCCGACCCCTTGCTCGGCGGCACCGACGGGCGGGCGATGTTCGAGAGCTTGATGGCGGGGCTCGCGGTGGCGGCTTAGGTCAATTGGTTCGACCCGCGCACCGATGTTGCCGCTTCTTAAGGTAAAATATATTTTACGCCGCCACTTTCCGTTCACCCGCATCAACCTCTTGACGGCATGCTTCGCACATGCCATTTCTGGCATACGCGGGTTGCGTTGCGTTAGCCCAGATGGCAGGCCCATGGATGGTCACGCAATGAAACCGGTCTACTTTATTGGCTCGGCACATGCGGACCTGAAAGGTTTGCCGGGCGAGGTGCAAAAGGACATCGGCTTCGCGCTCTATGAAGCTCAACTGGGTGGCAAGTCGTACTATGCCAAGCCCTTGAAGATGTTTCGTGGATCGGGCGTTCTGGAGATCATCGACGATTTCGACGGTGACACGTACAGGGCAGTCTACACGGTACGGTTCAAGCAGGCAGTGTATGTGCTTCACGTTTTTCAGAAGAAGTCCAAGCGCGGTGTTGAGATGTCGATGAGCGACATAGCCATGATTGAGGCCAGACTCAAGCTGGCGGAGCAACACGCGAAGACGAAGGAAACCAAGACATGACCGCAGCAAAAGAGACTCTCATCGTAGGCAGCGGCAAGTCTGTGTTCGAGGACATCGGCATTGCCATGTCTCCGGCCGACATGCTGAAGGTCAACCTTGCGGCCTTCGTGTCCCGCATCATTCAAGAAAAGAATATGACGCAAAGCGCGGCCGCCGAGGTACTTGGCATCGATCAGCCGAAGGTGTCCAAGCTGCTTCGCGGGCGCCTGAAGGACTTCAGTGTCGAGCGACTGCTGGGGTATGTATTGGCTCTTGGGCACGAGATTGATGTGAACATCGGTAGCGATACCAAGACCAAGCGAAACGTGAAACTCGTGGCCTAACCGCGTCAGCCGGGGCATGCGACCGTCGCCCGCAGGCACGGGAACGGGTCGTGCTGCCCACTCAGGGTTCCTCGGCGATGCGGCATTTCGGCAACAGCCATGGCGCGCTTCCCGCGTTATAGACGACGACCCGGCACTGATCTGCGGCCGGACGTGGCCCGAGTGTCGTCATGCGTTGGATTTGCCTTGTCATTGGCATGCTGGCGGCGAATCCCGTGACGGGGGGCGAGCTCGCGCCGGAATCGCCGGGGTCGCAAGCCGGGCACATTACGCTCATCGAGGAAAACGATGAGTTCCAGCCAGGACCGACGGACAAGCATTATACGCAAGGCCTGAAAGTCGCCTACACGTCGGCGCCGGTGGCGGCCGATTCACGCGCGGCGTCGCTGTTCCAGCTCACCGATCTGCTGTGGCAACGCGGCGGCGACAGCGAGCGGCGCTACGAGTTCAGCTTCGGCCAGAGCATGTTCACGCCGCAGAACATGCGCATCTCTATGCCCAATCCGCTCGACCGCCCTTACGCCGGCTGGCTCTACGGCGGCGTGACGCTACTGCAGGAAACCGATCGCCGCTCGCTGCAGAGCCTCGAGCTGCTCGCCGGCGTGGTCGGCCCCGCCGCGCTCGCCGGTCCGATCCAGTCTTCGCTTCACGTCTGGCTTGGCCAGCGCGCCCCTGCCGGCTGGCAATACGAGCTGCACGACGAGGCCGGCGCGGTGCTCAGCTACGAGCACAGATGGCGGCTGCAGATGCCGCTCGGCGACGGCATCGGTGTGGAACTGATCCCCGAGGTCGGCGGCAGTGTCGGCAATGTGTTCACCTACGCCGAGGCGGGGGCGCTCATCCGGTTCGGCCGCAAGCTGAACGCGGATTACGGTCCCGCGCGCATCCGCCCGTCGCTGTCGGGCACGACCTGGTTCAACCCTCAGGGCGAAATCGGCTGGAACCTGTTCGCCGGCGTCCAGACGCGCTATGTCGCCCGCAACATCTTCCTCGACGGCAACACGTTCCACGATGGCCCGAGCGTCGAGAAGCGCACGGTGGTGACCGACCTCTCGGCGGGGGCGTCGCTGTTCTGCTCCGAAACGCTGAAGCTCGAATTCGTGTTCACCGAGCGGGGCGAGGAATTCACCACGCAGAACGGCCGCGACCGGTTCGGCGGCATCAATCTGTCGGTGCGGCTGCCCTGAGCGGCGCGGGAAGCGTGTTGAAATGCGCGGCCAACTGTCCTAATCCCCTGTCAAAGCCTGTAGGCAACACACCGCAGGGGAATCGCTTGAAGACGATTACCCCGCTCCCGCGAGAATATCGCCGAGGTATCGGGTGTTCCAGCCGGCTTTCTTGCGGCGGACCTTGAGGCTGGACTTGGTGCGGGTGGTCCGCATCAGGTTCATCACGATGTGGCGGAAGATCGCCATGTTCTGAGGCCCGTTTCCACTGCGCAGACGGCACTGATCCTCGCCGAAGGTGACGTCGAGCGACCAGTGCAGGCGGTTCTCGATACCCCAGTGGGCGCGCACGACTTGCGCGAACACATCGACCGGCATCACCTTGGAGCACAGATAGTAGCGCCGCTCCGGTTCGACCTTGCCGTTGCGCGTGGTCTCGCTCTCGACCATACCGATCATGGCAAGGCCGGGGAATGTCAGCGCGCCGGGATGGCGGCGGTCGGACGCGAGCCAGTCGATGTTGCTCGTCACGCTGTGACGGCGGATCTCCAGCCGGCCGTGATCCTTCTCGGCCTCCTCGCACGCGGTCACGCCTTCGGCCTCGGGATCGGCGAAATAGCGCTCGACCTCGGCATGCAGCGCCGGCCGGTTCTCCTTCAGCGCGAGGCAGTAATCGGCCTCCTTCTCGATGATCTTCTCGGCGATCTCGACCTGAGTGCCCATGGCGTCGATGGTGACGATCGAGCCCTTCAGCACCAACCGGTCGAGCAGCAGCGGAATGGCCGTGATCTCGTTCGACTTCTCCTGCGTCGCCTGCTGTCCGAGCACCAACCGCTGCGCGCTCGCCGTCCATGCGCAGCATGGCTTCGCCATGACGCAGAGACGAGGTGCAAGGGCTTGCGATCCTTGCTTTTATCGTGCGTGCGCCGGGAGGTCTTGCCGTCGACCGCGATGACGTCGGGGCAATCCGTCCGCAGATCCGCCACCCAATCGGAAAAGCACTGCTCGAACAGGGCCGGATCGATCGCGTTCAGCACATCCGCCAGCGTGTCGTGGCTCGGAATATCGTCGCGGAAGGCCAAGTAG
>Ga0209069_10001039_pt1 | contig 13782 bp, 12 predicted proteins | sample Str013_2_FD_187202 | JGI IMG/M metagenome (GOLD analysis project Ga0209069, IMG submission 187202) | Freshwater sediment microbial communities in response to fracking from Pennsylvania, USA - Straight Creek_MetaG_SC_2013 (SPAdes) (version 2) | ecosystem: Environmental > Aquatic > Freshwater >...
CGCAGCGCGCGGTCGGGACTGTGGCTCGGTCTCGCCGGCGCGCTGGCGCTGATGACCAAATACTGGGTGCTGACGATGATCGGCGCCATCGGCCTTGCCGCGCTGATCCACCCCGAGCGCCTTGCGTTCTTGCGTTCGCCGGCGCCTTGGGTTGCGATCGTCACGCTCGCCATTGCGATGGTGCCGCACATCATCTGGCTGGAGCAGGTGAATTTCATCCCGTTCACCTATGCCGGCGAGTCCTATTCGATCTCCAGCCGCGCCCTGACCGCCGATCTGGCGCTGGGCTATGTCGGTCACAATCTCGCATTGCTGGCGCTGCCGGTGGCGCTGGCAGCTGCGGCCCTGGCTTGGCCGTCGTGGTGGCGGAAACACTTCCGCTTCTGGTCGCGCGGGCCCAACCCGGGCGTGAGGACGTCGCAGGCGCTTCAGATCTGGATCATCCAGATCGTGGTCGCGCTCGGTCCGCCGATCGGCGCGTTGATCTTCGAAATCTACATCAAGACCGACTGGGGCATTCCGCTGTTCTTTCTGGTGCCGCTGGCGCTGATCGCCATGCCGTCGCTTCGTCTGCGTTGGATCGCGCTGTTTCGCCTGACGGCGGCCTGGCTCGCCTTGACGCTGGCGGTGCTCGCCGCCTCACCCGGGATCGTGGCCTATGACGTCAGCCAGAAACGCGACGAAGGCGCCACCTACCGTCCGCGCTCCGAACTCGCCCGAGAACTGACCGATCTCTGGCATACGCGGTTTCATTCGCGCTGGCCGGTGGTGGCGGCCTATACCGATCTCGGCGAGCCCGTCACCTTCTACAGCCCCGATCATCCGGCGCCACTGACGCCGGATGAACCATGGTCGTCGGGCCTGACCTCGCTCGAGGCAGCGAAACGGTCAGGCTTCATCGGGATCTGCGAAACCGGCGACTGGAAGCTGGAAAAATGCGAAGCATGGATGAAGGCGAATGCCGAAAACGGCGAGCGCATGGTGATCACGACCCGCCGGTTTTTCCGCGGCACCGCTGGCGCCGCCACGGCCTGGAATGTGGTGATCGTGCCGCCGGCGAAATAGGCTTTGGCTGGAGCACCAGCCGGTAACTCGAGGGGATCAACCGATGAATCTCGACCTGACGGGAAAGACCGCGCTGGTCACCGGCTCGACCCGGGGCATCGGGCTTGCCTCCGCGATCGGGCTTGCGCGGATGGGTGCCGGGGTCATCATCAACGGGCGGGAAAATGCTTCGCTCGCGGATGCGATGGCGAAGGTCAGGCAATCCGTGCCGGCCGCCAGCGTGCAGATGGCAGCATTCGATCTCGGCAGCGCCGAGGGATGCGCCGGGCTCATCGCCCAATTCCCCGAGGTCGACATCCTCGTCAACAATCTCGGGATTTACGAGCCGAAGGCGTTCTTCGATATCGAGGACGCCGACTGGTCGCGAATGTTCGAAGTCAATGTGATGAGCGGGGTGCGTCTCGTCAGGCATTACCTGAAGCGGATGCTGGACAACAAGGACTGGGGCCGCGTCGTGTTCGTTTCGAGCGAGTCCGGCGTCTACATCCCGAAGGAAATGGTACACTATGGCTTCTCGAAGTCGGCGCAGCTTGTCATCGCGCGCGGCGCGGCCGAGCTTACCAAAGCGACCAATGTCACGGTCAATTCGGTGATGCCCGGGCCGACCTGGGTCGAGATGGCGCCAGTCCGCCTTGCCGCGCGCGCCAAGGCTGCGGGAACCACCGTCGACGACCTCACCTCGCGGATGTTCACCGAGCGCCGGCCGGCATCGCTGTTGCAGCGCTATGCGACGCCGGAGGAGGTCGCCAATTTGATCTGCTATCTCTGCTCGAAAGCCTCGAGCGCAACCAACGGCGCGGCGCTTCGGGTCGACGGCGGCATCGTCACCAATCCGTTCTGAGGCGGTCACGCGCACCCCACCGGAGCAGGCAGCGTTACGTGCCTTCTTCGTTGAACTTGCCGGCGACCAGTTCGGCGATCGCGTCGACCGCCGCCTCGGCTTCGAGTCCGACGGCGGAGACGACAACGGCCGTTCCCGGTCCCGCCGCCAGCATCATCAGTCCCATGATCGAGGTGCCGCCGACCGTCTCGCTGCCCCGCGTCACGAAGACCTCAGCGTTGAAGCGCTCGACCATCTGGACGAATTTGGCCGACGCGCGCGCATGCAGGCCGCGCTTGTTGATGATGAGAAGTTCGCGCGAGATGGCGCCCTCGGGCACGCTCAGCCCGACCTGGTTTTCAGGCGGAGCCTCGTCGCTCATTTTCCGGCGAGAACCCGGCTGGCGATGGTGACGTATTTGCGTCCGGCTTCCTGGGCCAAGGCGATGGCGTCGGCCAGCGACCGCTCCTCGCGAACCTTTGCGAGTTTCACCAGCATGGGGAGATTGATGCCAGCGAGCACTTCCACCTTCGGGCGGCTCATGCAGGAGATCGCGAGGTTCGACGGCGTACCGCCGAACATGTCGGTGAGAATGGCCACGCCGTCGCCGCTATCGACGCGGTTTACCGCCTCGATAATGTCGCTGCGACACAGATCGGCGTCGTCCTCGGCGCCAATCGTGATCGCTTCAATCTGTTTCTGCGGACCCATGACGTGTTCGAGCGCCGCCCTGAACTCGTCGGCAAGGCGCCCATGGGTCACCAGCACTACACCAATCATCGGAAACTCCTCGCGGGTGCTTTTGGTGCACCGCACGAACGCGCCACATTGACCATCCAGAGCCCCCGCGCAAGAGGGGATGTTCGCGACGCTCCTCGACATCGGACCTGACGACGCGGAGCCCGAAGCAGTCTATTCGCACGCGATAGTGGAGCTTATATGGTTACCAATTCCCTTCAGGCAATCGGCCGAAAGTCGCGACAGGCAGATCACCTTCGGCTGTTGCTATGGAAGCTATAACCAAGGGAAAGGCCGAGAAGCCAGCTGCGACCGGTATTCGCGGTACTTTAACACCGTTGAGCTGAATTGAAAGCGCCTCTGGCGGCGGCAGCCGTTCGGCATCTTCAGCCGCGAGATCGACCACCAGGCCGACCGCCGCCTCGTCGGCAAAGTCGCAGCGACGGATGCCCAGACCGCGAATCTCGATCAGGCCGGTCAGTCCGAGCGCCGGGCGAACCAGCAGTTTTCCGCCGCTTGTGTCCAGATGGACACGGTCATCGCCGACCAAAACGACGGGTGGAAGCTGTCCCGCCCGTCCGGCGAGAATTAGTTCGAACGCCAGCCGCGATTTACCCGAGCCCGACGGTCCGCGGATCAACACCGCATGGTCGCCGACCAGCACGGCGGAGGCGTGGACGCTGGCGCCTTGGGTCATCGCGCCGGCAGCCTGACCACGAAACGCGCGCCTGAAACGGTCTGATTGCCGTCGGCGTCCGCTGGCCCGCGACGGTTCTCGGCCCAGATCCGTCCGCCATGGGCGTCGATGATTTGCTTGGAGATCGACAATCCCAGTCCGGAGTTCTGTCCGAAACCCTGATGCGGCCGGTCGGTGTAGAAACGCTCGAAGATACGCTCCAGCGCGTCCTCGCCGATACCCGGTCCGTCGTCATCGACGATGATCTCGATTTCGGAGCGCACGCGGCGGCAGATGATGCGCACTTTGCCGTCTGGCGCGGAAAAGGATTGCGCATTCGACAGCAGATTGGAGACCACCTGTCCGAGCCGCGAATCGTGGCCGGGTACCGAGAATGGGTCGACCGCGCTTCGACCCTCGAATCGCGCTTCAACGCCGACGTCATTGCCGAGTCTGGTTTCATTGGCGACCGAAGTGAGCGTCGTCAACATGCGCCGCAGGTTGACTGGCGCCATGTCCTGCCGCTGCAGTTCGGCGTCGAGCCGGCTGGCGTCGGAAATATCGGAGATCAGCCGGTCGAGCCGCCGGACGTCGTGTTCGATCACGTCAAGCAGCCGCGCGCGGCTGCTTTCATTGCGCGCCAGCGGCAGTGTTTCGACGGCGGAGCGCAGCGAGGTCAACGGGTTCTTCAGTTCGTGGGCGACGTCCGCGGCGAACATTTCAATCGCCTCGATCCGGCTATAAAGCGCGTTCGTCATATCGCGCAGCGCGCCGGAGAGATGGCCGATTTCATCGCGGCGGCGGGTGAAATCGGGAATCTCGACGCGGGTCTGGATGCGGCGGCGGACCCGTTCGGCGCCATCGGCCAGCCGCCGCACCGGGCCTGCGATCGTGCTCGCCAGCAGCAACGACAACATCATCATGACCGCCGAAGCGACGCCGCCGACTTTCAGGATGGCCAGCCGCTCGGCGGTCACCATCTGGTCGATGTCGTCGCCCTGGGTCGAAAGCATCAGCGCGCCATGCACCGCACGGAAACGCTGCACCGGGACCGCCACCGAGACGATCACCTCGCCGCGATCGTTGACCCGCACCACGCTGCTCTTCAGGCCGTCCAGTGCCTGCACGACTTCGCCATAGCCTTTGCCGTTTTCAGGCCCGAGCTCGCGGTAGAGCGGCAGGTCGCCGCGATTGAGCCAGGTCCGGATCGCGATCATGGCGCGCTCCGGGAGGCCCGGCTTGTCGAGCGAAGGCGGCGGCAGTTCGAAACGCAGCACGTCGCCCTTGCCGTAGAGGTTCCGGCTGTCGAGGATCATGCCGCCGTCGCCGCCATAGATCCGTGCGCGCGTCTTGGTCGGCGAGATCAGTCGTCGCAATACCGGTGCAACCCGCTCAGGATTGATCGGAAAATCGAGGCCCGCATATTCGTCTGGAACGCCGTAGCTTTCACCGGGCTTGAGGTCGAGCAGCCGGTCCGGATCGATGGTGATAGTGTTGGTCTCGATGGTGGCGGACGCAGCGATCGCACCGGCGATGATCTCGGCCTGCACCAGAAGGCTTTGCGCGCGCGCGTCGATCAGGCCGGCGCGGAATTGCGAGAGGTAGAGAATGCTGGCGACCAGCGCGACGAGGCCGGCAAGGTTGAGCGAAACGATGCGGCGGGTGAGGCTGGAAAAGGAAAGTGCGAAGAAAAACTGTCCGGCGCGGCGCAGCCAGCCAAGTGGCCGACGCCAGCCTTTCTCCGACGGGCTGCCATCAACCACGCCTTCCCGGTCGGCTGACGTGGGCGCGTCGTCGGTGTTGACACCAGGGTCGGGCGGCGTTCGATCAAGCACGGGCCAAACTGCCGGTCGTTGTAACGTCCATCCTGCGGCGCATGGACCTCCGCATCCTAGCCGAGTTCGGTGGCCGCGTCAGGCAACAAACCACCTGGAGTGCTGCTTCTTGCATGATGTCCGCGCAGCTGTCCGGGTCGGGGGAAAAGCCGAACGGCCGATCAGGTTTCCTTGAAACGGTAGCCGACGCCATACAGAGTTTCGATCATCTCGAAATCGTCGTCTACCACCTTGAACTTCTTGCGCAGCCGCTTGATGTGGCTGTCGATGGTGCGATCGTCGACGTAGACCTGATCGTCATAGGCGGCGTCCATCAGCGCATTGCGGCTTTTCACCACGCCCGGCCGCGTTGCCAGCGCCTGCAGGATCAGGAATTCCGTTACCGTCAGCGTCACCGGCTCGTTCTTCCACGTGCAGGTGTGACGCTCCGGATCCATGCGCAGGAGGCCGCGGTCGAGCGCCCGCGCATCTGGCTCCTTCGGCAGGGCGGTCGGGTCCTTGGGTTGCCCGCGGCGGAGCACGGCCTTGACGCGTTCGACCAGCAGGCGCTGCGAGAACGGCTTGCGGATGAAATCGTCGGCCCCCATCTTGAGGCCGAATAATTCGTCGATTTCTTCATCCTTGGAGGTCAGAAAGATCACCGGCAGATCGGACTTCTGCCGCAACCGCCGCAACGTCTCCATGCCATCCATGCGCGGCATCTTGATGTCCAGGATGGCCAGGTCCGGCGGGCTGGTGCGGAAGCCATCGAGCGCCGATGCACCATCCGTATAGGTCATGATGCGATAGCCCTCGGCTTCGAGCGCGATCGAGACGGATGTAAGAATGTTGCGGTCGTCATCGACCAGGGCGATTGTGGGCATGGAGCCTGCTTTCAGAAACGTGGTGGCTGAAACGGCGAGCAATCCAGCGATGCGCCGTAGAAGTGGGCTTGGTAGGCGGTCAACGAGCAATGCAAGCTGGGCTGAAGTGTGACCAAGTTCCGCGAAACGCACTGGTCGCCGATGCGTCCCCACCCATATAGCGCCTTATTTAGCCGAAAAAAGGCCTTTTTTGCAATAGGATGGCGGGAAAAGACCGATGCAACCACCCCCTGATTTCGATGCTCCGAGGCTCGCCCGGTCGTTGCTCCGGCGGAGCCGGCAGGGCGCGCTGGCCACCCTGACCCCGGGGAGTGGCGATCCCTATTGTTCCCTCGTCAATGTCGCTTCCCATGCCGATGCTTCGCCGATCCTGCTGATTTCAGGGCTTGCGCTGCATACCAAGAATATCCTTGGCGACAGTAGGGTTTCCCTGATGCTCGACGAACGGGCCGCAGGCGACCCGCTGGAGGGCGCACGGATCATGCTGGCCGGCCATGCCGAGGAAGCCAGCGGCGATGATATCGCGGTTATGCGCCGGCGCTACCTCAACGCCCATCCATCCGCCGAGGCGTTTGTCGATTTCAGCGATTTTTCCTTTTTCCGGATCAGGCCGTCCGGGCTTCATCTGGTGGCTGGCTTCGGGCGGATCATCGACCTTAGGCCGGCACAATTCTTGACCGATCTCTCGGATGCCGCCGGATTGCTGGAAGCCGAGCAGGGTGCCATCGAGCACATCAATGAAGATCACCGCGACGCGATGAATCTGTACGCGACGCGGCTAGTCGGGGCCGAGGGCGCTGACTGGATCTGCACGGGTCTCGACCCCGAAGGGATCGACCTGCAGGCGGATGGCAGGACATTGCGGCTGGATTTTCCGGAGCGTGTGACCGGACCGGGTGAGCTGCGCAAGATGCTGGTCAAGCTGGCCGCCGCGGCACGCAGCAAGGAATGACGTACCATCGTGCGTCGGCGGTTGCGGAACGCTCGTCGCTGCGACGCATTATATTGTGCAATGCAGCGGACAATACTTCGGTCCCATTACCGGTGCCCATAAACCAAAACCTGCGGGATCGGCTTGGCAAGCCCCGCGTTGATCAGTATTAGGTCGCTGGCCAAGGCTGGACGGCTATCTCGAGGTTCACCGCGATCGAGGCGCGACTGGTGGCGTTCGCGCGTTTTTTTGAATACGCGGGTTCTAGGAGGATTCTTCGTGCAAGAAACGGGTGTGCATAACGGTGCCTTCGGCGCCGACAAATTCGGCTTAAAAAATCTCAAGGCAGTGAACTGGAACCTTGGCGCGCCGCAACTCTGCGAGCACTCGCTGCGCGCGGGGGAAGCCGTGCTGTCCGCCGATGGCGCGCTCTGCGCGGATACCGGCGTGTTCACGGGCCGAAGCCCGAAGGACAAGTTCACGGTTCGCGACGCCTCGACCGACAAGAACATGTGGTGGGCGGGCAACCAGTCGATCACTTCCGCGCAGTTCGCCGCGCTTTATGCGGATTTCCTCAAACATGCCGAAGGCATGACGCTGTTCGCGCAGGACCTCTATGGCGGCGCCGACCCGACCCACCGCATCAAGACCAGGGTTTTCACGGAACTGGCATGGCACTCGCTGTTCATCCGCACGCTGCTGATCCGTCCTGAATCATCCGAACTCGCAGGCTTCGTGCCGGAGCTCACCATCATCGACCTGCCGAGTTTCCGCGCCGATCCCAAACGTCACGGCTGCATATCGGAGAATGTCGTCGCCATCGATTTCGCCCGCAAGATCGTCCTGATCGGCGGGTCCTATTATGCCGGCGAAATGAAGAAGAGCGTGTTCACTACGCTGAACTATTACCTGCCCGAAAAGGGCGTGATGCCGATGCATTGCTCGGCCAATGTCGGGCCCGACGGCGACAGCGCGATCTTCTTTGGCCTTTCCGGCACCGGAAAAACCACGCTCTCGGCCGATCCGAAACGCACGCTGATCGGCGACGACGAGCACGGCTGGGGCGAGCACGGCATCTTCAATTTCGAAGGTGGCTGCTACGCCAAGTGCATCAGGCTGTCGAAGGAAGCCGAACCGGAAATCTATGCCGCCAGCAGGCGTTTCGGCGCGGTGCTGGAGAATGTGGTGCTCGGCGAAAACACCCGCGAGCCCGATTTCGATGATGGCGCGAAGACCGAAAACACCCGCTCGGCCTATCCACTCGAGTTCATCCCCAATGCCTCGCGCAGCGGCCGAGCCGGTCATCCGAAAAACCTGGTGATGCTGGCGGCCGATGCCTTCGGCGTGTTGCCGCCGATCGCCAAATTGACCCCGGCGCAGGCGATGTATCACTTCCTGTCCGGCTACACCGCGAAGGTCGCGGGCACCGAGCGGGGTCTCGGCAACGAGCCGGAGCCGGAATTCTCCACCTGCTTCGGCTCGCCGTTCCTGCCGCGCGACCCGTCCGTTTACGGTAACCTGCTGCGTGATTTGATCGCCCGGCACGATGTCGATTGCTGGCTGGTCAACACCGGCTGGACCGGCGGTAAATACGGCACCGGTCGCCGCATGCCGATCAAGGTGACGCGGGCGCTGTTGACCGCGGCGCTGAACGGCTCGCTCCGCAACGCCGACTTCCGCACCGACAAGTATTTCGGCTTCGCGGTGCCGACTTCGCTGCCCGGCGTCGAGCCGCACATCCTCGATCCCGTCAAGACCTGGGCCGACAAGGCTGAATTCGACAGGACCGCGCGCGGGCTGGTCGGCATGTTCCAGAAGAATTTTGCCAAGTTCGAAGCCCAGGTCGACGCCGACGTCCGCGCCGCCGCGCCCGAAGTGAAGCTCGCGGCGGAGTGAGACTCCGCTGCGCGCGAGAACAAAATGGGCGGCTCAACGGCTGCCCTTTTTTCTTGTCGGCGCATCCGGCAATACCGCGTTGCTCGGTGTCGGCCGGTCGCTGATCTGCTGGCCGAACAGGCTGCCGATCAGCTCCACCGCGACGCGCGCGGTGCGGCCGCGTTCATCGAGGAACGGATTGAGTTCGACGATGTCGACCGACCGCACCAATCCCGAATCGTGCAGCAGCTCCATGACGAGATGGGCCTCGCGGTAGGTCGCGCCGCCCGGCACCGTCGTGCCGACACCGGGCGCCACCGCGGGATCGAGAAAGTCGACATCGAAGCTGACATGCAGCACGCCGTTCTGCGCCGTCACCCGTTCGATGACCTGCCGGATCAAAACGCCGACGCCGAACTCGTCGATCGCGCGCATGTCGGCGACGGCGATGCGGCGTTCACGCACCAGCGCCTTTTCGGGCGGGTCGATGGATCGAATGCCGAACAGGTCGAGCCGTTCGGGGCTGATCGATACCCGCGGCTCGTTTCCGAGCAGGCCGTCGAAGCCGTCTTCGCCGCACAGGAACGCAGCCGACATGCCGTGCATGTTGCCGGTGAGCGTGGTTGACGGCGTGTTGTAATCGGCGTGGGCATCGAGCCACAGCACGAACAGCGGACGGCTCTGGTCATGCCAGTAGCGTGCGAGGCCATTTACCGAGCCCATGGAAAGACTGTGGTCGCCGCCCATGAAGATGGGCGTCGCGCCGGAACGGGCGAGATCGAAAGCGCGCCCACTGACGGCGCGAACCCAGGCCCTGACTTCGTCATAATATCTGGCATGGGCAGGCGCCTGGCTATCCGCGACGGACATCTCGGGGACAGCGAGATCGCCATGGTCTTCGACGCGAAACCCGAGTTGCTGAAGCAAGCGGCCGATCCCGGCGGTGCGCAGCGCTGCCGGCCCCATCAGCGTGCCGGCCTGCGAGGCGCCGATCTCGACGGGAATACCGAGCAGCGCAATGCGAGGATTGTTCGGTTCGCCGGGATTGGACATAAAGCGCGGCTTTCAGGATGGAACGGTCATGACGGGTTGCACCAGTTCGCCTCAGCGGCTACCGCCGCGTTGGGTGCCAGGCTCCTGCGCCCGCGGCGAAGCCGCGTGCACCGGCACGTTCCAGATATCCTCGGCATATTCGCGGATGGTGCGGTCGGAGGAGAACCAGGCCATGCGCGCGACGTTGAGGATGGAGGCCCGGGTCCAGGCCGGCGCCACCTGCCAGCGCGCATCGATGCCGCGTTGGGCTTCATAGTAGGAATCGAAATCGGCGCAGACCATGTAATGGTCGAGATAGCGCAGGGTATGACCGATCGATGCGAAGCGGGCGGCATCGCCGGGCGAAAAAGCCCCGCTTTCGATCGCGGCAATGGCGCGTGCCAGCCGCGGCGAGCGGCCGATCACATCGCTGGCGTCGAGCCCCTGCTTGCGCCGGACCATGACGTCGCCGGCCTCCATGCCGAAGATCGCGATGTTCTCCGCGCCGACATGGTCGCGGATCTCGATATTGGCGCCGTCGAGCGTGCCGATCGTCAGCGCGCCGTTCAGCGCCAGCTTCATGTTGCCGGTGCCCGACGCTTCCATGCCCGCGGTCGAGATTTGCTCGGACAGGTCCGCGGCGGGAATGATCACCTCGGCGAGGCTGACATTGTAGTCGGCGAGGAAGGCGACCTTCAGCCGTCCGGCGACGTCGGGATCGTTGTTCACCACCTCGGCGACGTCGTTGATCAGCTTGATGATCAGCTTGGCGGTACGATAGCTCGCCGCCGCCTTGCCGGCGAAAATCTTGACCCGCGGTACCCAGTCGCGCTGCGGCTCGTCCTTGATCGCCTGATACAGCGCGATCGTCTCCATGACGTTGAGCAGCTGCCGCTTGTATTCGTGGATGCGCTTGATCTGCACGTCGAACAGCGCCGACGGATCGACCTTGATGCTGAGGCGCTCGCCGATCAGCCGCGCCAGCGCCAGCTTGTTGTGGTGCTTGACGTCGCGGAAGCGCTGCTGGAACGCGAGGTCGCTGGCGCGGGCCTCCAGATGCTCGAGCCGGCTGAAATCGTCGAGCACGGCTTCGCCGCAGGTCTCGCGCAGCAGGCCGGTCAATCCGGGGTTGGCCAGCATCAGCCAGCGGCGAAAGGTGATGCCATTGGTCTTGTTGGTGATGCGGCCGGGATAGAGATGATTGAGATCGTGGAACACGGTTTCCTTCATCAGGTCGGAATGCATCGCCGACACACCGTTGATGCGGTGCGAGCCGACAAAGGCCAGTTGGCCCATCCGCACCCTGCGGCCGGATCTTTCGTCGATCAGCGACACCGAGGCGCGGAAATCGATGTCGCCGGGGCAGCGCACCTCGGCCTGCGCCAGATGTCCGACATTGATGCGGTAGATGATTTCCAGATTCCGCGGCAGCAGCCGTTCGAACAGTTCGACCGGCCAGGTCTCCAGCGCCTCCGGCAGCAGCGTGTGATTGGTATAGGACAGCGTCGCCACCGTGAGCTTCCACGCCTCGTCCCAGCGGAAATTCTGCAGGTCGACCAGGATGCGCATCAGTTCGGTGACCGCGAGGCTCGGATGGGTATCGTTGAGTTGCACTGCGACCTTCGACGGCAGGCTCCGCAACTGTCCGTCGGCGGCGAGGTGCCGCTTGATCAGGTCCTGCAATGAGGCCGAAACGAAGAAATATTCCTGACGCAGCCGCAACTCGCGGCCCGCCGGGCTCTCGTCATTCGGATAGAGGAATTTGCAGATCGATTCCGCGCGGGCTTCTTCGGCGACTGCGCCGAGATAGTCACCGGTGTTGAAGACGTCAAGCCTGAGCGGGTCCGGCGCACGCGCCGACCACAGCCGCAGCGCGTTGACGTGCTGGCCGCGCCAGCCGACGATCGGGGTGTCGTAGGCAACGGCCTGCACGGTCTCCGTCGGACGCCACGTCGCACGGTCGCGCCCGCGGTCGTCGACATGGTCGACCTGGCCGCCGAAGTGAATTTGATAGACCACCTCCGGCCGCTGGAATTCCCAGGGGTTGCCGAAGCCCAGCCATTCGTCGGGATATTCCTGCTGCCAGCCCTGCGCGATGATCTGGCGGAACAGGCCGAAATCGTAACGGATACCGTAGCCGATCGCCGGGATCGCAAGCGTCGCCATGCTCTCCATGAAGCAAGCCGCCAATCGCCCGAGACCGCCATTGCCCAGCGCCGCATCCGGCTCGCATTTGCGCAAATCGCCAAGGCCAACGCCGAGATCGCCCAGCGCCGCCTCGAACACCGGCAGCAGGGCCATATTGTTCAATCCGTCGGTGAACAGGCGCCCGATCAGGAATTCGAGCGAGAGATAATAGACCCGTTTGCGGCCGGCGTCGTAGCTCTGCTTTTCCGCGATCAGCCAGCGGTGCACGATGCGGTCACGTAGCGCCAGCGCCGCCGCCTTGTACCAGTCGCGCCTGGTCGCCATGCCGGCGTCCTTGCCGATCGCCAGACGCAGCTTGGTTAGGATGGCGCCCTTGATCTCGGCCAGCGCGAGTTCGTCGATCGGCGCGTTCAGCGCCGGATAGCTGCTCGGGGATGATGGTTCTTGCACGCCTGCATGTCCTGGCCGTTGGGTCTCACCCCATCATAGGCGCCTTGCACGCGCCTCGAAACCGCAGAGGGTTTGTTGTGCACGGCGTTGACCTGTTTTTATGCAAGTACCGGGCCGAATTAGCGGATCGATCGGCCACGGTTTTGGTGATAGGATCGCCGTGAAAAGCTCGGGGCTTGCCTTAATTTGGAAGGGATGCGCCATGAAGTTGATGATCGAGATCGCCGCCGCCGCGCTGCTGGTCATCTGCGTCAGCGCCACCAGCGCCGCCTTTGCGCAAGGCACCATCGGCTGAAGCGTCGATGGGTCGAACTTCGCGTTCAGCGTCGCGAAAGGCGCCTCGCCCGCGGCCCGCTGTGCCGCGATCAGGCGGCAATGCGGCGGAAAGTTCTACGCCAATTATTGCGGCGACAAGTTGCTCTCGGCGATGTGAGGTGCGAAACCAAGCAGTGCCAAACATGATCGTCATCCCGGCGAAGGCCGGGATCTATAACCACAGCCGTTCATAGCAGGTGGGACAGGTCGCTCCAGTCGAGGTTGTTTTCTTCGATCAGTCTAATCTTCCAGTCCCGTCGCCAGTTCTTCAACTGCTTCTCGCGCGAAATCGCTTCGAGGGCTGTTGCGAACGTCTCAACATGCACGAGGCGATGCACTTTGTATTTCTTGACGAACTTCGATCCTCGATCGGTACGATGCAATCCCAGCCGTGTTCGCATGTTATTGGTGACACCGATGTACAACGTGCCGTGCCGGCCGCTGGCGAGAATGTAGACGTAGTATGCGCCTGCCGTGCTCATGATGTGGCGCGACCTTGCGATACAATTGGCTTCGATGGCTATGGGTCCCGGCCTTCGCCGAGACGACGACAAGAGGGGTTGGAACAAATTAAGAACACTTTAGCAAGTCTTTGATATATCATAGTGATTCGGCATCCTGCCGACACAACATCTATGGTCTATCTGCCGCTGCGAGGACTACATGTCCACCATCGCCTTCGATTCCTTCGCCCTCACCCGCATCGCCGATTTCGCGCGCTCGCTGTCGCGGCTGCATCAGGCCTCGCGCCGGCAGCTCGTCGACGATGACGCGATCGACCGCGAGTTCAACGCGGTCTGCCAGTCGGTGTGGGGCTACACCACGGACGATTTCGCCGACGATCTGTTTTCCGACCAGGATCACGGGTTTCTCGATTCGCTGGACGAAGCGCAGGCCCGGATCTTCGCCGCCGAACACGGCTACGACCTCATCGACGACCAGGGCATGCTGACCGACTGGTGGGGCTATTGCTGGATGATCCTGGCCGAAAAGCGCGGCCTGCTGACGCCGGAGAACCGTGCTGCGTCGCGCGC
>Ga0209069_10001041_pt1 | contig 13776 bp, 13 predicted proteins | sample Str013_2_FD_187202 | JGI IMG/M metagenome (GOLD analysis project Ga0209069, IMG submission 187202) | Freshwater sediment microbial communities in response to fracking from Pennsylvania, USA - Straight Creek_MetaG_SC_2013 (SPAdes) (version 2) | ecosystem: Environmental > Aquatic > Freshwater >...
CGCCCGGCGGATCGGTGTGCATTTCCGCGTCGACATCGAGCGGCGCATCAACGGAGCGGCATCGGTGGGCGCCCATCGCACCTCGATGTTGCAGGATCTGGAGAAGGGCCGCGCAATCGAGTTGGATGCGCTGTTGAGCGTGGTGCAGGAAATGGGACGCCTCGTGGAGGTCGAAACACCGACTATCGACACCGTGCTTGCGCTGACAAAGCAGATGGGCCGCGTTGCGGGCGTCTATCCAGTATTTCCAGAAATCTCGAATGAGGAGCTTGCCCAGGCTGGCGGAGTCGACTGAAATCGGCGCGCTCTAGCGCAAAGTACACCGGGAAATGTTGCCAGGAGGTAATCGGCTTTCTTGGCAACGATCCCCGATCGGGCCGGGAACAAGCCTTTTCGGCAATATCGCGCCGGCAGTCCCAAAGCGATCCGGAACGGATCGCCTCCGCGATCCTATCGCGTCGATGGTGACGGCCGCACCGCCGGTCGCCAATAAATCGAACAAGGCTGGAATAGCAACGATCCCGCTCGATTTTGCGTTCACCTTAACCCGGGCGAGGACGAGACGCTGACACGCCGCGAAGGCCGGGATCGGGAGGGCGAGCCTTTTCCCGCCGAACCGGGCGATGTCCGTGAAGCTCTCCGCACCCGCCAGAACACCAAGGCGCCTCATTGCGCGGATAAATCGCTTGCCAGAGTGGCGGCGGTCCGGTAACTATCTGAAATAATAGAGAAAAAACTGCCGTCTCAAAAACAACCCCAAGTGCCGCCGTAGAACCTGTCATTCCCGTTCTCCACTAATCGAATCAGTGGATTGCAATCGATCGGCGCTTCATACCTTTGTCACACTCGTCTCACCCGATTACCCTAGGAATATCGTGCGCTTTAGCTTGACAACTCCTCTCATATTATGTGCTCTATAACGATCCGGTGTCGTGACTGCTCCAATGAGGGACAAGGGCACAATCATGATCGTCAACGAGCCCGTGGATACACAAGTAAGCCTTGCTCACTTGCATGTCCGGAAGATTGCTCCCGCCGATCTGAAAGAGGTTTTGGCTAAAGGTCTCGACGACTTCATGGCCATGCCTACCTATTCCATTTTTCTTATCGTCATTTATCCTGTGGTGGGTCTCATTTTGCTGAGACTTACCTTTGGATATGCTTTGCTGCCAATAGTCTTTCCGCTGATTGCCGGCTTTGCTCTTCTCGGTCCGTTCGCCGCCATCGGATTGTATGAGATGAGCCGCCGGCGCGAGCAACGTCTTGTCGCCTCCTGGAACGCTTTGGACGTTTTCCAGATGCACCGGATTAGGTCCATTGCGATACTCGGCGCAGTGTTGATGGGCGTTTTTCTCGCGTGGCTAAGCGTGGCGATGCTCATCTACGAAAACATCTTTGGCAACTGGACGCCCGCGACATTCACGGAGTTTGTTCTCCAAGTTTTTACGACGCCCGCCGGCTACACGCTTATCATAGCCGGCTGCGGCGCCGGCTTTCTCTTCGCCGTCGTGGCGTTCGCGATAAGCGTGGTGTCTTTTCCTCTCCTGGTGGACCGTGATGCCGGTGTCGCGTTGGCGGTTTTGACATCGATTAGAGCGGTGACCGCTAACCCAGTCACGATGGCGCTGTGGGGGCTTATTGTCGTGAGCGCTTTGGCGGTTGGCTTTTTGCCGTTTCTGATCGGCCTCTCTATCGTGCTGCCTGTGCTCGGACATTCGACTTGGCATTTGTATCGGAAGGTTGTAGAGCGGTAACGCGCCGGTAACCGGTGAATTCGATGGCATCGGCTATCGAATACTGGCGCGCCCGAAAGTCGAGTTAGCAAGTCCCAGATATCCGGCCTTTAGCCGATAGGATGGATTAATCGATGAGAACGGCGTTCGTACTTGTTGTCGTAGCCATCGGCTCGGTCGCGTTTCACGTGCTAAGTCCGTGGTGGTCTACGCCGATCGCCTCAAACTGGCATTATATCGATAACACAATAAGCCTTACATTCTGGATTACGGGATTTGTCTTCGTCGCGGTCATTGGCTTTATGGCTTATTGCGTTTACCGCTTCCGCCATGTGGAAGGCAGGCGCGCAGCATACGAGCCGGAAAACAAGGCGCTAGAATTGTGGCTTACGGCCATAACCGCGATCGGCGTTGCGGCGATGTTGGCTCCGGGCTTGTATGTATGGAGCCAGTTCGTGACGGTGCCGGACGGCGCGTCGGAGATCGAGGTCGTCGGGCAGCAATGGCAATGGAGCTTTCGCCTGCCGGGCAAGGACGGCAAGCTCGGCACCTCCGATGCTCGATATATTTCTCCTCAGAATTCTTTCGGCCTTAATCCGCACGATCCAAACGGGCGGGACGATATCGTCATCGAGGGCCCCGAGATACATCTGCCTCTCGGCAAGCCAGTCAAGGTGGTGCTCCGCTCGATCGATGTCGTCCACGACTTCTATGTGCCGGAGTTCCGGGCCAAGATGGATATGGTTCCCGGCATGGTGACCTATTTCTGGCTTACCCCAAGCAAAACCGGAACATACGACATTCTTTGTGCGGGCTTGTGCGGCGTCGGCCACCCAATGATGCGCGGTACCGTCATCATCGACACGGAGAAGGACTACCAGGCTTGGCTGCAACGGCAAAAGACCTTCGCCGAATTGCTTCCTCCTATCAGAAAGGCTGAACTGGAGCATTGAATCTCGCCTTGAATGGCGCCGGGCTGGCGTTACAAATGAGAGCGCCAATTAGGAGAAGGGGCCGTTGAGCCTCGTCGGAAAGGAGCAAAGGAGGCACCCAGATGGTCGATGTCACACACGGCGCGGAAGCTATCCCGGCGGCGGAAGTCCCGGACGTCGATCTCTATCATCCGCATAGCTGGGTAGAGAAGTATGTCTTTTCTCAGGACGCGAAGATCATCGCCATCCAATATTCGGTGACCGCTCTTGCGATTGGGTTCGTCGCGCTGGTGCTATCGTGGTTAATGCGGCTGCAACTGGGATTTCCAGGGACGTTCTCCTTTATAGACGCACCGCATTATTATCAATTCATCACCATGCACGGCATGATTATGGTGGTCTATCTATTGACCGCGCTGTTTCTGGGTGGATTTGGAAATTACCTCATTCCTTTGATGCTGGGAGCGCGGGATATGGTGTTCCCCTTCGTCAATATGCTCAGCTATTGGGTTTACTTGATAGCGGTGCTGGTGCTGACGGCAAGCTTCTTCGTGCCTGGCGGTCCAACTGGCGCGGGCTGGACCTTGTATCCGCCTCAAGCCATCCTCACAGGGACGCCCGGCCACGAGTGGGGCATCATCTTGATGCTCCTTTCGCTGATAATCTTTATTATCGGTTTTACCATGGGCGGCCTGAATTATGTGGTGACTGTTTTGCAGGGGCGTGCGCGAGGCATGACGCTCATGCGGATGCCCTTGACGGTGTGGGGTATTTTTACGGCGACGGTCCTTGCGCTGCTCGCCTTTCCTGCCTTGTTCGTCGCCTGCGTGATGATGCTGCTCGACAGAACTCTCGGGACGAGCTTCTTCATGCCGGCCGTCGTCGAGATGGGCCAGCAGCTCCAGTATCGGGGAGGCAGTCCCATATTGTTCCAACACTTGTTCTGGTTCTTCGGCCATCCCGAGGTCTATATCGTCGCGTTGCCGGCCTTTGGCATCGTCTCCGACCTTATCAGCACCCATGCGAGACGGCACATCTTCGGCTATCGCATGATGGTGTGGGCCATCGTCGCAATTGGCGCCTTGAGTTTCGTGGTGTGGGCTCATCACATGTATGTCAGCGGGATGAACCCCTATTTCGGGTTCTTCTTTGCGACGACGACGCTTATCATTGCAGTTCCGACCGCCATCAAGGTCTATAATTGGGTTCTGACGCTCTGGCGCGCCGATATTCACCTCAACGTTCCGATGCTGTTCGCGATCGGTTTCATCGTTACCTTCGTTAACGGCGGCCTCACGGGCTTGTTCCTCGGCAACGTGGTGGTGGACGTCCCCTTATCTGGCACAATGTTCGTCGTGGCTCACTTCCACATGGTGATGGGGGTTGCGCCAATCATGGTTATTCTCGGCGGAATCTATCATTGGTATCCGAAGATCTCGGGGAGAATGCTGAACGAGGCGCTTGGTAAGATTCACTTCTGGATCACATTCATTGGCGCCTATGCGATATTCTTCCCGATCCATTATCTGGGTCTTCTGGGCGTACCCCGCCGCTATCATGAACTGGGTGACGCGGCCTTTATCCCGCCGTCGGTCCACACGTTAAACGCCTTCGTCACGATCGCGGCATTGGTCGTAGGCTTCGCCCAGATCGTGTTTTTGTACAATCTCATTTGGAGTCTGTTCAAAGGGGAACGCGCGCCAAGCAATCCCTGGAGAGCGACCACGCTCGAATGGCAGACACCTGAAACACCGCCAGGGCACGGCAATTGGGGCAAGGATCTCCCCGTCGTTTATCGCTGGGCTTACGATTACAGCGTCCCGGGCGCCAAGGAGGACTTCATTCCGCAAAATCAGCCGCCGGCCGTGATACAGGCGTAGGAGCCGCGCGATGACAGTGACCATGGTATTTTTCGTTGCGATCGTCTCCATCGCTTTATGGTGGCTCCTGCAGCAAAATCTGATGGCGAAGCCTTGGTTGCAGGAAGGAGCAAGCGCGGGGGATCGCGGCGCCGGCACATTGCCGTTTCCGGCGGCTAAAGTCGGATTGTGGGCCTTTCTCGCCGTCGTCAGCTCGCTCTTTGCGCTTTTGATCGGCGCTTATTTAATGCGCATGGGCTTCGCTGATTGGCGATCCCTGCAGCTGCCGAGGCTGCTATGGTTGAACACAGGGGCGCTGTTCGCCGCCAGCGTGGCGCTGCAGGGGGCGCAAGTCGCCGCGCGTCGCAGAGAGATTGACGCCGTAAGAGCAAGGCTTTTGGCGGGCGGCATTTTCGGCCTCGCCTTTGCTGCTGGCCAGCTTTGGGCTTGGCGAGAGTTGACTGCGGCAGGCGATCTGGTGGCTACTAATCCGGCCAATAGTTTCTTCTATCTCATCACGGGATTGCACGGCCTTCACGTGTTCGGCGGCCTCGTCGCGCTTGGCGCAATCGCCGACAAAGCTTGGCGAAGTTTTGTCGTTGACGACGTGCGGCTCAGCGTTGAGATGTGCGCCACTTATTGGCATTTCCTGCTCGTTATGTGGGTGATCTTATATGCGTTGCTGATGGGCGGCGCGGACGATCTCGGCGCGATTTGCCGTCAGTTGATCGGCTAGAAGGAGGCTGAGCGAATGGCTGACGTTACAATGACTGACGCTACAATGAAACTTTCATCGGAAGCCGCGAGCCGGCCGGAGGGACTGCGGGGTATCGCATCCGACTGGTCATCGGACCAGCGGGCGTTCAAGAGTGCGTCATGGGGTAAGGCCATGATGTGGATCTTCCTCCTTAGCGACACATTCATCTTCAGCTGTTTTCTACTGTCCTACATGACGGTCCGGACATCGACGGTCGTGCCTTGGCCCAATCCCAGCGAAGTCTTTTCGTTGAAGATCGGCAGCACCTCGTTCCCGCTCCTCCTGATTGCGATCATGACCTTCGTGCTGATCAGCAGTAGCGGGACGATGGCCATGGCGGTGAATTTTGGCTACCGCCACGACCGGAAAACGACCGCGCGCTTGATGGTGCTGACCGCCGCGCTGGGCGCGACGTTTGTCGGAATGCAGGCCTTCGAGTGGACGAAGCTGATCGGGGAAGGGGTACGGCCGTGGGGGAATCCCTGGGGAGCCGATCAATTCGGCTCAACATTCTTCATGATAACTGGATTCCACGGCACGCATGTCTCGATCGGCGTGATCTTCCTACTCTGGGTCGCCAGAAAAGTGTGGCGGGGAGATTTCGACCAAGGACGGCGCGGATTCTTCACCGGCAGAAAAGGCCAGTACGAGATCGTGGAAATTCTCGGTCTCTATTGGCACTTCGTCGATCTCGTTTGGGTGTTCATCTTCGCGCTTTTCTATCTTTGGTGAAACATGGCACGGACAACAACGATGCAAGCCGCAGTAGACGTTCAGGGACAACAGCATCCCATCAAATTATATCTCATCGTTTGGGCGTGGCTGTTCATCCTTAGCACCTGCTCATATCTCATCGATTATTTTCATTTGGAGGGATATCTGAGATGGTCGCTGATCCTCCTCTTCATGATCTTGAAGGCGGGATTGATCGTCGCAGTCTTCATGCACATGGCGTGGGAGCGGCTGGCCCTGGCCTATGCCATCCTGGTGCCGCCCGTATTGGTGCTGGTGTTTGTCGGAATTATGGGATTGGAGGCAAAGTACACATTCCTGACACGGAGTCTTTTTTTCGGGAGCGGATCCTAACTGCCTCCGCTCGACGCTGGCGCTTTGAAAGACGGGCCAAATGTCTCAGATATCGCCGCATCGATGGCTCGACGATCATTCCAGGAACGCATTCGAAGGCCGCTGGCGGGGGTACGCGATAAGCGGATTTCTTCTGCTACTTCTGGGAGGGATATCTTGCTTGGCGTCCGGCGTTCTGAAAATTGACGTTGCCGTGGCGTCGGGCTTTATCCTTATTCTCGCGGGATTGGTTACTTCCGTTTCGACTCTCCAGGCGCGACAGCTTCCAGGTTTTGGATTTTCTTTCCTGCTGGCATTTTTAGAACTCGCAACGGGTCTCTGGCTGCTTCGAAATACAGACGCGTCGTTAAAAAGTTTAACTTTGCTGTTTGCAGCGTACTTTGCCTTAAGAGGTGTGGTGACATTCCTTATTGCCGGAAGTCATCGCCGCCAGCTTTCGGTATTGTGGGAGTGGTTGCTAATAAGCGGCGTCATGAGTTTGAACCTCGCTCTCATAATGTTTTCAGGCCTGCCGGGGCCCTTTACGTACGTCATGGGTATTCTGTTAGGTACATCGTTCATGTTCCATGGAAGCGCGCTCGTTGCGATCGCGCTCGCCTCCCCTGAAATTGCGGAACCGCTGCTTAAAACGGCTCAGGAGGCGCCTTACGGGACCGAATCTCCTCACATCGAGCGCGACACAAAGCTTATCGATGACCTGGCAATATCTTATCCGCCTGCGGCTTTGCTGCGGGCGGATGACGATCCACTCGACTTCAGGACTATGAAGCACGCAAATGGCGACAGGCTCGATGCCCGGAGAGCGGTCAGATCGCGGAAAAAAGCTTTCCGGCCTTATGCATGATTGTCAACGTAACCGTTTTGGGCGCGTAGGTGAAAAGCACCTCGGATTTCGTCTTCGCTACAAGGCACGATTTTCGGCGCACACGATGAGCGGAGGCCGAAGCCAGCCAAGAGCCTCCTGTTTGGAAATGGTTAACGCCCGCCCATCGAACCCGCCGCAATATATGACAATGTCTATTATTACATAGTGGATAGATAGTTAGTTAAAAGCCATTAAGAATGCTGGACTACCCGGCCCCTGATCGCCCATCTCAAGCGGGCGGAACGTGCGCGAGGATTGGCCGCGATCTCATCCGCACCCGGTTCGACCCCGTGCTTGCCGCCAAGCTGAAATGTTGGCGGATTTTCCATGACGGCTTCCGGGAGATGACGCGAAGCGCCCGCCCGCTTTCCCGATCTTTCGGCGAAGAACCTCTTTACGATCCGGTCTTCCAGGGAATGGAAGCTGACGACAGCGAGTTTCCCGCCCGGTTTCAGCATTCTTTCCGCCGCATCGAGCGCCGTTTCCAATTCTCCGAGTTCGTCATTCACATAAAGACGCAGCGCCTGAAAGGTTCGTGTCGCCGGATGTTTGGGATCGTCATGGCGGCGGCCAAGAATGCGCTCGACAAGCCCTGCTAGCTGCGACGTGCGCTCGAAGGGCGCCTCAACCCTGTCTTTAACGATGGCCGCGGCAATGCTGCGCGACCGGCGTTCTTCCCCGAATGTATAGAGAATGCCGGCGAGTTCCTCTTTCGAGAGGGTATTCACGGCATCGGCGGCGCTGGGTCCTGAGCGGGACATGCGCATATCGAGCGGGCCGTCGCGAATGAAGGAAAAACCGCGCTCGGCTTCGTCCAGCTGCATTGAAGAGACGCCGAGGTCGAAGACAATTCCGTCCGCCTCCGTCCAGCCAATCGCTTTTGCTGCGTTTTCGAGTTCGGAGAACGGGCTTTCCGCTAATTTAAGACGCGGAGCAAATTCAGCTTCAAGCGCGCGGCCTAACTCTATCGCATTGGGATCGCGATCGAGGCCCAAGACTTCGCACGCGCTCGAAGTTAGGAGCGCGCGGCTATACCCGCCCGCGCCAAAAGTTGCATCAATGAAGCGTTGGCCGTTCTGTGGCGCAAGCGTTTGCATCACTTCCGAAAGTAGCACGGGGATGTGACGGACCGGTCCGCAATCGGTCTCGGGGCCCTCTACCCGTCGACCGCGATCCGTCACTCCCCTGATGCCCCCTCGTTTGCGCCGCCTCATGGGCGGCTCCCCGCGCCGAGCTCCCTGCGAAGAGCGAGCGCTTGTTCGCGCGCGCTTTCGCGAAATTTTTCGTAAGCCTTGGGCTCCCAGATTTGAAATTTGTTCCCAAACCCGACGAAAACCGCTGTTTCAGCGATACCGGCATGCTCTCTGAGCCGCTTCGGCAGAATCGTTCGACCGTCTGGGTCGACTTTAAGCTTTTCGCATTCGCCGAAATAGACAAGCTCCAGAGCCTCCCGCATTTGCGATCCCGTTGGATGACGGCCAACGATTCCCTTGATTTCTTCCACCAACCGGCTACCGCCCGCTTCCACTGCCGCGTAGTCGAGATGCGGATAGCAATGAACTTCGCCAGCGCCCTCTTGAGCCAAGATGTCCCTGAAGGGCGCGGGTATCGCGACGCGCCCCCTAGGATCGACCTTGCTATCGAAGCGTGAGGCAAACTCATCCATCCTTTCAACCCACGCCCCGCTCAACGCACACGCTGATGGCGGCGCACTTCATGATTTTTCTAGCTGGGCGGCTAGAGAATAACGATCCCACTTCCGCCCATAAATTCCCAAAACCTGTTAGCGTCTGGAACGCTGCATATTCGGCAAATCGTCAAAGGAAAAGCGCTGCAATACGAAATAATTTAACGTTTTCGATGTAAAAAGCTAAAACCGGAGGGAGACACCTCAACTTGCAGTGGCCTTTGCGAAGTTGAAGCTTACGTCTCCCCCCGAATCGCCCCCTTCCGAACGGGCATTTATGGGATAACATGGGTATCCATGGGCGTCAACAGTCGCGGTTGCAAAAGCTGCAACTTCTCCTAGTTTTGCGGGGAGTTTTACGGAAAGAGCGCCGAATTCGTTAACAAAGCGTTAAGATCAGGGCGGCGAAAGCCCTTCGAAAGGGCCATCTTTGCTTATCCTCGCAAGAATAAGCGCAAGCCGATTAATATAATTCCGCGATCGCTTCGCGGAGTTCCTGAATACCCTCGCCATCGATTGCGGACGTTGCCAGAATATGCGGGTATGCGGCCGGGTGTTTACGCAACTCTTCGCCAGTTTCCTTTATAACGGCGCTTAAGCTTCCCGATTTTGGCTTATCTGCTTTCGTCAGGACTGCTTGATAAGAGACCGCAGCTTTATCCAGCATCGTCATGATCTCGCGGTCGGAACTCTTAACTCCATGACGGCTGTCGATCAAAAGCATCACGCGCTTGAGCTGGGCGCGTCCCCGCAGATAGTCGTGAATGAGTTCCGTCCAGCCTTTGACGAGCGATTTCGGCGCTTTCGCGTAACCGTAGCCCGGCATATCGACGATATAGAGCGAATCGCCGACCGCGAAATAATTCAGCTCGCGGGTGCGGCCCGGCGTATTGGAAACGCGGGCGAGGCTCCTTCTTTCGAGAAGGGCATTCAGCAGGCTCGATTTTCCGACATTCGAACGCCCGGCGAAGGCGACCTCGACGCGGTCGCCATCCGGTAAAGCTTCGACCTGTGTTACCCCAAGGACAAAAGTGGCGGGCGCCTTGAATAAGGATTTCGCCCGCTCCTTAAGAGTGTCTTCCTCCGAAGTCCGTATGCGGGCCTCGTCCATAAGAGACCTGCCTTACTCCGCGGGCTTCTGGGTTCTTCCATTCTTGATGCGTCCCGGCAGCTTTTGAAGGCGCGAGGGCAGCGTCTTGATCCCCAGATTATGACGGACGTCGATATCGCTTCCCTGACGCTTCATGATGACGGCCTGCTGGGTGAAGGACAGCAGATTGTTCCACGTCCAGTAGAGGACCAGACCGGCCGGGAAATGCGCGAGCATGAAGGTGAAGATCACCGGCATGTACATGAAGACTTGCTGCTGCACAGGGTCTGGTGGCGTGGGATTAAGCCGCATCTGCACCCACATCGAGATGCCCATGAGGATCGGCAGTACGCCGAGCATGAGGAACTCTGGAGGCGTCCAATGAATAAGCCCGAAGAGATTGAAGATCGTCGTTGGGTCGGGAGCGGACAGATCCTTGATCCAGCCGACGAAGGGCGCGTGACGCATTTCGATCGTCACCAGCAGAACCTTATAGAGTGAGAAAAATACCGGGATTTGGATCAATATCGGCAGACAGCCTGCCATCGGATTGACCTTTTCCTTCTTGTAAAGCTCCATCAAGGCTTGCTGCTGGCGCGCCTTATCGTCCTTGAAGCGCTCTTGCAGCTTCTTCATTTCGGGCTGCAACGCCTTCATCTTGTTCATGGAAACGTAGGATTTGTTGGCGAGCGGGAAGAAGGCCAGCTTCACGAGAACCGTAACGATCAGGATGGCGATGCCGAAATTCCCAACGAGCTTGTAGAAAAAGTCGAGCAGCGCGAACATCGGATGCGTGAGAAAAGAGAACCAGCCCCAATCGATCAGTTTATTGAAGCGGTCGATCTTATACTGCGCCTCATATTCGTTTAGGAGCTGAACCTCTTTCGCGCCGGCAAAGAACTTGCTGCTGACGGTTTGCTTCTCGCCGGGCCCTACGGTCACGGGCTGTTCGAGATAGTCGGTGTAGAATTGCTTTTTCTCGTTACCGAACAGCCTCGCCTCATAGGTCTTGGTTTGGTCGGGCACGAGCACGGCAGCCCAATATTGATCGGTGAACCCGAGCCAACCCGCCTTATCGGGAATCGTCTCTTTGACCTTGCCATTCTCGGCGTCGAAATTCTTGATGGCGTTTGGATAGGTGAGTTCCTTTAGGCCCGCGCCGCCAAGAACGCCCACAAGTCCTTCGTGCAAAACCGAATAGCCCGAGGTTTTCGGTTCGGTCAGCCGGGCCACCTGCGCAAATGGACTGGCGGTGATGGCTTGCGAGCCGCGGTTCTCGATCTCGTCGGAAATCGTGAACATGTAACGATCGTCGACTGTAACCGTGCGGCGGAAAATCAAGCCAGCGCCATTGTCGAATTTCAGCACAACCGGATGAGCCGGCGAGAGCGCGCCTTCGCCCTCCTGCTGCCACACGGTATTGTCTCCCGGCATCGATATGCCTGGCTGACCGGAAAGCCATCCGAAAGTTGCGTAGAAGGGCACAGGGCTGCCCGACGGAGAGAGCAGGACGACCTTTTCGCTGTTGGGATCGACGGTGACGGTGTATTTCCGCAAGACCACATCGTCGATGCGCCCGCCTTTGAGATTAAGCGAGCCGAGAAGCGATGGGCTGTCGATCTTGACGCGTTGCGAATTCGATAGCGCCGCCTCCCGCGTTTCGGAAGCCGCTGGAGCCGCGGATACGGAAGCCGAAGGGGTGATGCTGCCGGTAGCCGGCGAAGGCGTTGCCGTTTGCGCGGTAGGATTTCGCGCAGCCGCCTCCTTCTGGGCTTCGATAGCCTGCTGCTGACGCGCTTTCTCGATCGGGCGCATATAAAACATCTGCCAGCCGAAGATCACGGCAAGCGAAAGCACGATGGCAAGGATGAAATTGCTATTCTTTTCCATAAATCCGCTCGAGGGAGACTGCATAAAGGTGCAGGGCGCTTGGCGGCGCGAAGCTATAACCCTATCAGCCCACTCGCCTTGTAGACTCTTTACGCGCAGGTTGGAACACAAACCGCCAGGGGCACGCCTTACGATTAAGAAAGGGCCTGCTTATCCTTGTCCGGGCGCGCCAGTTGGGAGACTTTATGGAATGCGAGCCGCATATCCGCAAGTAGGCCGGTGAAATTTCTGTCGAGCGCAGCCGCTCGTCCGACGATGACATAGTCGAAAGAAGGAGCCGCCGAGACTGGAAATGAAAGGCGAACCGCTTCTTTCAAACGCCGTCTCGCCCGGTTTCGATCGACGGCCTTTCCGCGTTTCTTTTTACCACCGGTGACTTTTTCCACGGCGCGGCTTGAAACCGTAAAGCCGAAGCGGGGCATTAATTCGGCGCCTTCCTCGTTCCGTAGCACGGCATACATTACAAATGCGGGCGTCACCCATTTGCGCCCCTTTTGCACGCGCTGAAATTGCGCTCTCTTCTTAAGGGTTTCCATTGAGCGCGATCTTGGTGAATTTGAATTCGGCGCGCTCGTTAAGCCTGCACGAGGCCGGTGTGGCGCTCGATCCGCTCGACGCGCATTTTGATTCCGCCGATATCGTGCTCGATGATGCGGACGCTGTCTTTCACGACTTCGAGGTCTTTTCGCATCAATTGCTGTTCCGTCCGGACAGCGGCTACGGCCACTTCAACGCGGTCCAGCCGGCCATTCACGTCGGCAAGCTCGCGATGAATGCCTTTGACTTCATCGAGCAGCAGCTTCGATTGTTCGACTAAAAATCCGAGTTCCACATTCTGTCTTTCGTCGCTCATAAGAAATCTCCAACGCAATATGACATGGATTCAATAACACTGCATGCTTTCGTGGAGCTAATCCCCCCTAAAAGCGAACAGCCGTGCGCGGATCGAATGAAGAGAACGAAATGATAGGCAGCGGCATGCGTCTGTTTTACGCGGATAATTTCGTCCGGCCGCGTGCGCGCCGTCTCGACAAAACCTGCCGGCCGGATTTTGTCGCCATGCGCTCGCGAAAGCCGTGCTTGCGCTTACGGCGAAGATTGCTCGGTTGGTAGGTTCGTTTTGTCATCGAATTTGCCCCGGCAGCGGCCTTTAACAGCCCTGCACATTCCAGAATTTCCCTTTAATATGGCCGTTCGGTGCACCGGGTCAATCGAAGTCCGCGCAGTCTTACGGATTTACGAGCGCCGATTTGTAGAGTTCCGCCGCGTCTGCGTGCAAGGCCCGCCTCGAAACCGGACGCAAATACATCATATGACCGCCTTTATAGACCTTCACGGCGATCGGCGCCGCCGTATCGATCGGGTTGAGCTGATCCACGAGAAATTGCGATGCCGCATAAGGCACGACTAGATCCGTATATCCGTGGGCGATTAAAACTTTCAGCGCCGGATATCGCGTTCTGGCCCTTTGCAACTCATGCAGAGCTCCCGCAAAGCCTTGGCGGCCCGGCCTCATTCCGAAATCCCAATTTGCGCCCACGTCCGGATTGAGCAGGCGGTATTGAAGATCGGTGGCGAAGCCGAGATCGCCGCGAAGATATTGCGTCATTGCTGGGGCCAGCACGTTTATCGCGCCGTCGAGGATAAGATCGAAGCGCTCACTCTCGCTCGGCCGCTGCCGGGGCGCGCTGATGGAGCCGTCATACGAACTCAAGCTCCGGTCCGTTTCGCGCTTATATTCGCTTTTGAAGAGAGACGATGAGACGCGCCCATTTCGCCGGACGATAATCTTGGGATCCAGGCTGGTGAATTGCGAAAGCTTCCGAAGCGCCGCCTCATCGAGCCCTTTGCCAGCGGCTAGTTGACTGAGATAATCC
>Ga0209069_10001042_pt1 | contig 13775 bp, 10 predicted proteins | sample Str013_2_FD_187202 | JGI IMG/M metagenome (GOLD analysis project Ga0209069, IMG submission 187202) | Freshwater sediment microbial communities in response to fracking from Pennsylvania, USA - Straight Creek_MetaG_SC_2013 (SPAdes) (version 2) | ecosystem: Environmental > Aquatic > Freshwater >...
TGATCTACTCTGGCGGCGCCATGTTCCCGAAATTGCATGGCAAGCTGATCGTCAGCCTGCACGGGTATCGCAGCAACGGCCACCGCATCATCGCCTACGACCGCACCGATGACGGCCGGCCGATCGCTCCGGCAGGTGAGCCGCCGGCTTTCCCGTTCCAACTGGTGGACGGCTGGGATGAGCGGCCGGGCCTGCGGCCGCGCGGCGCGCCGGTCGCGATCAGCACCGGCACCGACGGCCAGATCTGGTTCACCGAGGACAAGAACCGCACCGTTATGGTGCTGCTGAACGGCGCGGCCTCGGCCAGCGATACCGGCCGCCGCTCCGAGCCGATCGTAGTGACGCCCGCCCCGGCAGCCTGGCCGGCCTTGCAGGCGCGCCTTGCCCCCGCTTGCGGTCAGTGCCACGAGGATTTCCGCGCCGGTTCCGCGCAAGCCGTCTGGGCCAAATTGGTACAGCGCGGTTGGGTCGACCAGCGCGCCGTGGCGACGTCGAAACTCATTCATGCGATGCGCGGCCAGGCACCGCTGAAACCGATGCCGCCGCCGAATGGGCTGGCTAGCCTGCCAGGCGGGGTGGCGGCCCTGGAGGCCTTCGTACGAAGCTTGCCGGGGCAATAGGCAACCGCACCAGCTCTAGGCTCATTGGTCCCGTGTTACAGAACCACTATCATGCGCGGTTGGACAGCACGGCGCTTGCCACGATGAACAACGCACCGACGATGGTCGCGAACCCAGGCGCCTCGGCAAAAAAGACATAGCCCAGCGCGGCGGCCCACAGCAGCGCCGTATATTCCAGCGCCGCCAAGCGCCCGGCCTGGGAGCGGGCGAAGGCATTGGCCAGCAATAGATGGCCGCAGGTGCCAAGAGCGCCGATGCCGGCAAAGATCGCCAGATCGAGCGGCCGGACCGACTGCCAGACATAGAGGCCCGGCCCCGCCAGCAACAGCGTCGCACCGACATGCAGCACCAGCACGATCAGCGGGATCGGATCGACCGCGGCGCGCGCACGCAGCAGCACCATCGAGAGCGCATAGAGTACCGCCGAGGCGAAGGCCGCGGCCGCTCCAGCCAGCGCCAACGGCCCGTAACTGGAGGCACCGATCTTGCCACCGACAATGATCAGCATGCCCAGAAACCCGACGCCGAGCGCGAGCCCGATGCGCGGCGACAGGCGCTCTTTCAGGATCCAGGCGCCGAACAGCGCCAGGAAAGCTGGCGACAGGAACGACAGCGCAACCGCTTCGGCCAGCGGCAGCGCGGTCAGCGAAAAAAAGAAGGTCAGCGACAGCACGCTGGTCAATATCGAGCGCAGGCCGTTGATCTTCATCATGTCAAGGCTCGGCCAGCCCGGCCGCATCCAGGCGACAATCAGTCCAATGACGATCGTGCCAAAGAGAAAGCGCAGCAGCGAGACCTCGGCGACCGGATAGCGTGTGGCCACCAGCTTCACGCTGGCGTCCATCAGCGACAAACACCCGACGCCAGCGAAATACAGCAGCAGCGCCGTGGTATGGGTCGCTCGGGTCGCACGCGTTCCGGCTTGCGCCTCGGCCTTAAGCGCCGGTGTGCTCATGAGGATGCGCCGGAGCGGTCGTCATCGTCATCAGCATGGATCGCGTGCAGCACGCGGTGCACGACCGGGGCCAGGATGATGCCGGTGGTGACGATCAGCACCACGCCACAATAGAGCGCATAGGTGGCGGCAAAGATCTTGCCTGCCGTGGTCTGCAGCACGCCAACCGGACCCATGCCGGCCAGCAGCATGCTGGCGTTGAGATAGGCGTCCACGGACGTCATGCCTTCCAGCAACTGATAGCCGGCCATCCCCGCCATCAGCGACAGGCCGATCAGGATGCCGGCCATGGCCAAGCTGACACCCATGCGCTGCAGGAACGTGCCGAAACTGGCCACCGGCTGGCGGCGGGTTTCGAACTGGGTCAGGTGGCGTTTGGACATGGGCGGCTTTCGGGTGACGGGCGCCGGACCATGCCCGGAGGTGATGGGCGCGGCAAGCCCTGCGGCCGCTTGGAAGGTATGCGGCGCGTGCGGCGAGATACGATGGTCATGGCTGCCTCCCCAAGTTCCGTGTCCTGCACTCATGGCCGGAGGCCCGTTTGCGCGCCAGACCCACAAGCTGGCAGCCCGGTGCGTGAGCAGCGCCCGCCGGGATCCCGCGCTAGGGAGCGGTCAGCAACGACCGTCCTTAGCGCGACCGTGGACTTAACCGGCAGAGTCGAAAGCGATGGCCTTCACAATGGCGTAAACGCTGACGCCCGGGGCCAGCTGCAACCTTTGCACGGACACTTCAGTCAGGCGCGCCACCAACCGATCGCCGCCGCAATCGAGCCGCACGTCCACGGCGCCGTCCCCTGCGGGCCGAAGCTCGCTGACCCGGCCCGGCAAGATGTTCAGCGCGCTGATATCACCAGGCGCGGTCAAGGCGATCATGACGTCGCGCGCACGCACCCGCAGGCGCACCCGCTGGCCGGCGGGGAGGCCCTGCGACGGCACCTGCCATCGGTTCCCCAACGAGCGCAAAGTGATGATGCCTGCAGGCGTGCCGGGCTCAACCACGGCCTCGATCACGGCGCCGGCTTCGCCACGGTCCGTGGACGGCAGCAGATTGGCCTGCGCCAGCACATCGCCAACGGCGCCTGTCCCCACCACACGACCCGCCTCCAGCACCACGACGGTCGAGGCCAGACGTGCAACTTCCGAGAGCGCATGGCTGACATAGACGATCGGCACACCCGCCTGGTCGCGCAAACGCTCCAGGAAGGGCAGGATTTCATCCTTGCGCGCCTGATCCAGCGCAGCCAGCGGCTCGTCCATCAGCAACAGGCGCGGCTCGGCCAACAGGGCGCGGCCGATGGCGACGCGCTGTTTCTCGCCGCCGGACAAGCCGGCTGGCGCCCGCTCCAGCAACGGACCTAATGCCAACAGCTCCGTCACTTGATCGAGGCGGGCATTAGCCTTCTGTTCCACGCGCAAAAACCATCGGCCGTAGGCGAGGTTTTGGCGCACGCTCAAATGCGGAAACAGCCGCCCCTCCTGGAATATATAGCCGAGCCGGCGGCGATGCGGCGGCACGTGTACGCCGGTTGCGGTATCGGTGAGCACGTCGCCGTCCACCTGCACGCGCCCGCGCTCGGGCCGCGTCAGTCCGGCGATAATATTGAGCAGCGTCGTCTTGCCCGAACCCGAAGCGCCGAACAAGGCGAGCACTCCGGCGCTGGCTGTAAAGCGCGCCTCAAGCGTGAACGCGCCCTGGCGATGCTGGACATCTAACGACAGAGACATCGGCGTGCGATCCATGGCCGTGGCCAACTTCACTACTGCGCAGCAGCCCTGACCTGCCAGCGCCAAATGGCCCTTTTATCAAAGCTTCGCTGATTTGGGTTTACCCTGGCGCTACGGTAGGCGATGAAAGTTAGGGAACACACAGAGAACAAAATTCCATTTGGCAGCGCAAAACCGCGAATTCGCTGGCCTTGGCATTCGACGGGGCGGAGGCGGTCGGCTAGTATCGGATGGCTTTTCTGGCTCGGCAAGCCGGCGCAGAGCTGCGGTCAGCGCAATTTCAGAGGCGATTGAGTATGGCGGAATGGCTGGTTCTGGTTCTGGCGATCGTGGCGGTATTCGTGCTGGCGATGCGGCGCGCTCGGCTGGTGGTGTGGGGCGCCGCCACTGCCATCCTTGCCGCGCTGTTTTGGCTGGCGACGCCAGCGGGCCAATCGCTGTCACTCTTCCCGGTTCTGTTGCTTTGCCTGCCAGCTGCGGCATTTTTTGCGCTCAATGTCGATAAGGTGCGCCAGGCGGTCGTCAACCCGATTTTTGCGATCGTGAAGAAGAGTCTTCCGCCTGTCTCCGATACCGAGTCTGCCGCGCTTGAGGCGGGCACCGTCGGCTGGGACGCCGAGCTGTTTTCTGGAACCCCCGACTGGGCGAAATTGAAGGCGGTGCCGCCGTTACAACTCACGCCCGAGGAGCGCGCCTTCCTCGACGGGCCGACCCAAGAGCTGTGCAAAATGCTCGACGATTGGGAGATCCGGCACAACCAGCATGAGATCCCCGAGCGCGTCTGGCGCTACGTAGCCGAGCAGGGGTTTCTCGGCATGCTGATCTCCAAGGACCACGGGGGCCTGGGATTCTCGGCTCAGGCCCAGTCGCTGATCATCGGCAAGATTTCTTCGCGCAGCCCGGACGCGGTCACGATCGTCATGGTGCCCAATTCGCTCGGGCCGGGAGAACTAATCGAGAAATACGGTACCGGCCAACAGAAGGACTATTTTCTGCCGCGCCTGGCCAAGGGACTGGATATCCCCTGCTTCGGCCTGACCGGCCCAACCTCGGGGTCGGACGCCGCCAACATGCGCGATATCGGTGTGGTCGCGAAGGGCCTGCACGAGGGCAAAGAGGTCCTCGGCATCAAGCTCAGTTGGGACAAGCGTTACATCACGCTCGGCCCCATGGCGACGATACTTGGGCTCGCCTTTCACCTGTTCGATCCCGAAAAACTCCTGGGACAGACGGAGGACATTGGCATCACACTGGCGCTGATCCCGGCCAAGCATCCCGGCGTGCGCATCGGGCGGCGGCATCTGCCTAACGGCGCCGCCTTCCCGAACGGTCCCAACTGGGGCGAGGATGTCTTTGTGCCGATGGAGTTTGTCATCGGCGGCCAGGAAAAGGTCGGTCAGGGTTGGCGCATGCTGATGGAGTGCCTGTCGGCGGGCCGCTCGATCTCGCTGCCGTCTTCGGCGGCGGCGGGCGCCAAGACCATGCTGCGCGTGAGCACTGCCTATTCCCGCATCCGCCGCCAGTTCGGCATGGCCGTCGGCAAGATGGAGGGCATCGAGGAGCCGCTCGCGCTGCTGGCCGAAAATGCCTATGTGCTGGAGGCCGCGCGCAGTGTGACGGCCTCGATGGTGACGCGCGGCGAGAAACCCTCCGTGCTCGGCGGCTTGCTGAAATACCAGTCGACGGCGCGCCTGCGCGACAGCGTGAACGCGGCCATGGACATCCACGGCGGGCGCGGCATCTGCGACGGACCGGCCAATTACCTGCAATCGGCCTATCAGATGGTGCCGGTGGGCATCACAGTCGAGGGCGCGAACATCCTGACGCGTTCGCTGATCACCTTTGCGCAAGGGGCGCTGCGCGCGCATCCCTATCTCTTTAAGGAAATCCAAGCAGCGCAGCAGACGGATCCGGCCAAGGGCGCGGCCGAGTTCGAGCCTCTGCTCATGGACCACGTGGCCTTCAGCGTCTCAAACCTGTTCGGCGCGCTGTTCCACAATGTCACGCTTGGCCTGTTCGCCAATGCGCCGTCCGATGCCGGGCGCACGGCCGGCTGGTATCGCCAGTTGTGGCGGGCCGCGCGGACGTTCGCCTTTGTCGCCGATTTGATCGTGGCGATGCTCGGCGGTGGTCTCAAGACCAAGCAGCGCATCACCGGCCGCATGGCGGATGCGCTGTCGGAACTGTACCTGCTGTCCTGCGTGCTGAAGCGTTACGAGGATGACGGCAGGATTCTCGCCGATATGCCGTTCGTGGAATTGGCGGCGCGCAATGGCCTCCATCGCTTCCAGGTCGCCATCGGCGGGGCAATCGACAATTTCCCGATTGCCCCGGCGCGCTGGCTGATGCGGCTGGTCGCTTTCCCGCTTGGCGCGCGCATGCGTCCGGCCAGCGACCGGCTGGCCCGTACGGCCGTGGCCCTGGTGCTGGAGCCGGGTGAGGCGCGCGATCGGCTGACGCGCGAGATTTTTGTGTCGCATGATGCCAACGATCCGACCGGGCTGCTGGAGCACGCACTGCCCAAGGTGGTGGCGGCCGAAGACGCGCAACGCAAGCTCGAGCGCGCGGTTCGCAAGGGCGAGATCAAGCGCTACCATGGCCGCGACTGGATCGGCGAGGCTGTGAGCAAGGGGATCGTCACGGCGGCAGAGGCGGTGCAATTGCGCGAAGCCGAGGACCTGACGGCGCGCGTGATCGCGGTCGATCACTTCGATCCGGAAGAACTCAAACCGAATTTCCGGGTGCTGTCGAATACCACCACGGGCAAGGCGGCGGAATGACTCCCAACACGTCAATACACGCACCGGCCGGACGGCCCTATCGCCTTCTCCCTTTGGGAGAAGGTGCCCAACGGGCGGATGAGGGGATTGCGGCCAGTCGTGCAGCACGTTCGCGCCACAACCTCGGCCGCAATCCCCTCATCCGGCGCAGTGCGCCACCTTCTCCCAAAGGGAGAAGGAAGTCCGTGGGCGCACCGCTTTCAGTAGACATTACGAAGTAAAGGTTCCGCAAAATGGCCGCTGACATCTCTGCACTCAAGGACTGGCGCTTCTCCGTCGACCAGGAGGCTATCGCCTGGGCCGTGTTCGATCGCGAGGGCGAGCGCGTCAACACGCTGTCCCGCCGCGCGCTGGAGGAACTGGGCACGATCGTCGGCGAGGCCGAGACGCTGGCGGCGACGGGCTCGATCAAAGGCCTGGTGTTCATTTCCGGCAAACCGTCGAGTTTCGTGCACGGCGCCGACATCCGCGAGTTCGACGATTTCCGGACCGAAGCTGAGGTGCGAACGGGCGTTGCGCAGGCGACGGAGCTGCTGGACCGGATCGAGAAACTCAGCGTGCCCACGGTCGCCGCGATCCATGGCATGTGCCTGGGCGGCGGGTTGGAACTGGCGCTGGCTTGCGGCTGGCGCATCGCCGACCGAGACGATGCCACGCGCATCGGCTTTCCCGAGGTGAAACTCGGAATATTCCCCGGTTTCAACGGCACTTTCCGCTCGATCCGGCAAGCCGGCCCCACCGCCGCTATGACGGCCATGCTGACCGGCGCCATGCTGCGCAGCAGCGCCGCCAAGGGCATGGGGCTGATCGACGAACTGGCCCCCTCGCCGGCCAATCTGCGCTGGATGGCGCGCAAGGCGGTGCTGGCCAACAAGCGCTCAAAAGGCGCGGGCCTGGCTCAGAGCCTGATGCGGCAATGGCCGGCGCGCGGTTTCCTGGCCGATCAGATGCGCAAGAAAACCCGCGAGAAGGTGCGCGAGGAACATTATCCCGCGCCATACCGGCTGATCGATCTGTTCGAGCAGCACGGCGGCAGCGACAAAGCCATGCAGGCGGCCGAGACCAGGATGTTCGCGCCGCTTATGGTGAGCGAGCCGGCGCGCAACCTGCGCCGCGTTTTCAAGCTGTCCGAGGCCATGAAGGCGCAGGCTCCCAAGGGCAGCGATTTCAAGCCCAAGCGTGCCCATGTGATCGGCGCGGGCACCATGGGGGCCGATATCGCCGCCGTCTGCGTCCTGGCGGGCATGGAAGTGAGCCTGCAGGATATCAATGAGGAGCAACTGAAAAAGGCGTTCGAACAGGCCAAGGCCTTGTTCCGTAGACGGCTCAAATCGCGCACCGAGGTGGACGCCGCCATGGCCCGCCTGCTGCTGGATGGCAAGGGCGAGCACCTGCCGCGCGCGGATGTTGTGATCGAAGCGGTGGTCGAGAAGCTGGAGATCAAGCAGCGCATCTTCAAGGACATCGAGCCGCGACTGAAGCCGGGAGCTGTGATGGCGAGCAATACGTCCTCGATCATGATCGAGAAGATCGCCGAGCCGCTGGCGGATCGCGGACGGCTGATCGGTCTGCATTTTTTCAACCCTGTCCCGGCCCTGCCGCTGGTCGAAGTGGTGCGCGGCGCCGAAACGCGCGCGGAGGAAATCGCCAAGGGCTGCGGCGTGGTCACGGCTATCGGCAAGTATCCGCTGGTGGTCAAGAGCGTGCCGGGGTTCCTAGTCAACCGCGTGCTGCTGCCCTACATGGGGGCAGCCATGGCCAAGCTGGACGCCGGCACCGAGCGCGAGAAGATCGACGAAGCCGCCAAGACGTTCGGCATGCCGGTCGGCCCGCTGGAACTAGCCGACCAGGTCGGTCTCGATATCTGCAAGAACGTGGCCGATATCCTCGGGATTTCAGCAGGTGCGATGGAAGGCTCGACGCTGGCCAAGCTGGTGGCGGCGGGCAAGCTCGGCAAAAAGACCGGCGAGGGGTTCTACACCTGGAAGGACGGCAAGCCCGAGCAGAAGGCGCCGGAACCTCCGTATAATGCCGTTGAGTTGCATCTGTTGGGCGAAGAACTGCTCAAGCCGATGATCGACGAATGCGAGCGCTGCCGCGACGAGAAGGTGGTGGACAGCGCCGATATGGTGGACGCAGGCGTGATTTTTGGTACCGGCTTCGCCCCGTTCAGGGGCGGACCGCTGCATTATCGGGCTGCCCAAGGCGCGGTTACGAAACGCGAGGCGGCGTGAAAGAAATGGGCTTTAGGCATTAGGCTTTAGGCTTTGGGCTTTGGGCCTTTGGCTATTGTCCAGGCACGACGAGCTTACGCCCAATGCCTAAAGCCCAATGCCCAAAGCCCCCTTTTGGAAAGCACATCATGTCCAACCGTGAATTGAAACGCATCGCGATCATCGGCGGCTCGCGCATTCCGTTCTGCCGCTCCAATTCGCTTTATGCCGAGCAGACCAACCTGAAAATGCTGTCCACCGCGATTTCGGGGCTGGTCGACAAATACAAGCTTGCCGGCGTCGCGGTGGGCGAAGTGGTTGGCGGCGCGGTGGTCTCGCATTCGCGCGACTGGAACCTGGCACGCGAGGCCATTATCGACACCAAGCTGCATCCCTCGACACCGGGCATCACCATGCAGCAGGCCTGCGGCACCAGTCTGCAGGCGGCCATCGACATCGGCGCGAAGATCGCAATCGGCCAGATCGAGAGCGGCATCGCTTGCGGCGCCGATACTACCAGCGACGCCCCGATCGTGTTCAGCCGCAAGTTCGCGCAGCGGTTGGTGGCCCTGCAGCGCGCCCGCACCGTCATGGAACGGCTGACTGTGTTCAAGGATTTTTCGCCCAGCGAACTCTCGCCGCAGCCACCCAACACCAGCGAGCCGCGCACCGGCCTCAGCATGGGGCAGCATACCGAACTGATGGCGCAGACCTGGAAAATCGCGCGCGCCGACCAGGACCAATTCGCCTACGAGAGCCACAAGAAGGCTGCCCAGGCCTATGCCGACGGCTTCCACGACGACCTGATCGTACCCTGCGCGGGCGTGTTCCGTGACAACAATCTACGGGCCGATATTGACCTCGCCAAGCTGGCGACCTTGAAGACTGCGTTCGAGAAATCCGAGCGCGGGACGCTGACGGCGGCCAACTCGACGCCGCTGACCGACGGCGCCTCAAGCGTGCTGCTGGCCTCCGAGGATTGGGCTGCCAAACGCAGCCTCGCCCCACAAGCCTACCTGATGTTCGGCGAAACCGCCGCCGTCGATTTCGTCGCCGGCGCCGGCCTCCTGATGGCCCCGACGGTGGCCGTCTCGCGCATGCTGGACCGCGCCGGGCTGACGCTGCAGGATTTCGATTTCTACGAGATCCACGAGGCCTTCGCCGCCCAGGTGCTCTGCACGCTGAAGGCCTGGGAGGACCCAGTCTACTGCAAGGATGTGCTGGGCAAGGACAAGCCGCTCGGCGCCATCGACCGGGCCAAGTTGAACGTGAAGGGATCGAGTCTCGCCTATGGCCATCCGTTCGCGGCCACCGGAGCCCGCATTCTGGGCCTCGCCGCCAAATTGGTGGCCGACAAGGGTGGCCGCGCATTGATTTCGGTCTGCACCGCCGGTGGTATGGGCGTGACCGCGATCATCGAAGGGGCCAAGGCGGCGCGGCTTGCAGCGGCCTAGCGACAGGCAAAATTTCGCGCCCAACCTGTTCGCTCACCCAACCTCCTTCGTCCGCTCACGAAGCAGAAACTTCTGCACCTTGCCGGTGCTGGTCTTGGGCAAGGCGCCGAAGACAACGTGGCGCGGCACCTTGAACTTGGCCATGGTGTCGCGGCAGAATGCGATGATTTCATCGGGCGTCGACTCAGCTCCCGGTTTCAGCGTGACGAACGCGCAAGGCGTCTCGCCCCAATGGGCGTCGGGCCGCGCCACTACGGCCGCCTCCAAGACCTTGGGATGCCGGAACAGGATCTCCTCCACCTCGAGCGAGGAAATGTTCTCGCCGCCCGAGATGATCACATCCTTGGAACGGTCCTTGACCGCGATCGACCCATCGGGGAACCACACGCCCAGATCGCCGGAGTGGAAGTAGCCGCCGGCAAACGCTTCATCGCTGGCTGGCGCATTCTTCAGGTACCCCATCATCACCGCATGGCCGCGCATCATGATTTCGCCGACCGTGGTGCCGTCGCGCGGCGCCGCCACCAGGGTCTGGGGATCGGCGACCACCACATCCTCGGTGACCGCGAACGGCAGGCCCTGGCGCGTCATCAGGTCGAAACGCGCTTGAGCGGGGCCATCACGCCATTCCGGCATCTGGTAACAGAAGGTCGACGGCCCGTAGGTTTCCGTCAGGCCATAGCCGTGCTGCACGTCGAAGCCCAGCGTCTCCATGGCCGCCAGCACCGCCGAGGGCGGGGCCGCGCCTCCAGTCACGATCTTGACCTTGCCAGGCACCGGCCGGCGCGCCTCGGCTGGCGCGTTCACCAGCATGTTCAGGACGGTTGGCGCACCGCACATATGGGTGATCTTGTGCTCCTCGATCAGCGCAAACACCCGCGCCGGATCGACTTTTCGCATGATCACATGCGTGCCTGCTCCCGCCGTCACCGCCCAGGTGTTGGTCCAACCGGAACAGTGGAACATCGGCAGCGTCCACAGATAGCGGCTGTTGTGGTCGATCTGCAGCATATGCGCATTGGCCAGTGAGCCCAGATGCGCACCGCGGTGGCTGTAGACCACGCCTTTCGGATTACCGGTGGTGCCCGAGGTATAGAGCAGGCAGATCGGGTCCCATTCGTCCTCGACGCCCGGCGGCTGAAAGGCCGGATCGCCCTCGAGCAGAAGTTGCTCGTACTCGATGCCCCCAATCGCAGGCGCTCCTGGCGCCTCGACATCGGCGATGTCGATCACCAATGGCGGGTGTTTCAGCAGCGCCAACGCCGGCTTGAGGGTGGCGTGAAAGTCGCGATCCGCGAGCAACACCTTGGCCTCGCCATGCTCAAGCGTGAATGCGATGATCGCTGCATCGAGCCGGAAATTGATCGGATTGAGCACCGCGCCCAGCATCGGCACGGCGTAATGCGCCTCTAACAGCGCCGGCGAGTTGAAGGCGAGGATCGCGACCGTATCGCCGCGCTTGACGCCACGTAGGCTAAGCGCATGGGCAAAGCGGCGGCAGCGCTGATCCATCTCGCGATAGGTTAAGCGCCGCGCGCCATGCACGATGGCAATGCGGTCGCCGAAGAATTTTGCCGCGCGGGACAGAAATCCCAAGGGCGTCAGCGGCACGAAGTTCGCGTTGCGCTTGACCAGCTCGGGCCGGTTCCAGTCCATCGATAGCCTCCCTGACACGGGCCACTTTGTTGTAGCTCTTGGCAGCACCATGCGCCCGCGCTGAGGTGCTGACAACACGATGGAACGCCACGACCTGTGTTGCTGCGCAGCAACTTGCATGTGTCTTGCTGCGCGCCTAAACAGATGCTCCCGTTGCGTCGGCTTTGGGAAAAGCCGCTGATTTGCGGTGGCGCGGGGGCGCCGCCTCACGGATCTTGGGGATACCACAAGCGCATGATCGGGCTGGTGATTGTCACACACGGCGGCTTGGCGACGGAATTCCGCGCTGCGCTGGAACATGTTGTCGGGCCGCAGACGCAGATCGAGACCGTATCGATCGGCCCGGAGGACGACATGGAGCTGCGGCGCGAGGACATCCTGCAGTCAGTCGGTCGGGTCGAGAAGGGTGACGGCGTGGCGGTGCTGACCGATATGTTCGGCGGCACGCCCAGCAATCTCGCAATTTCGGTCATGGAAGACGCCAAGATCGAAGTGATCTGCGGCATCAATCTGCCGATGCTGATCAAGCTCGCCACCATCCGCAATGAACTGCCGTTGGCCGAAGCCATCAACCAGGCTAAAGATGCGGGACGGAAATACATTTCCGTAGCCAGTCACCTTCTGTCGGGCAATACGTGATGGCCGATGACGGGATCTTCGCGGCCGACCTGACGGTCTGCAACAAAAAGGGCCTGCACGCGCGCGCCTCCGCCAAGTTCGTGCGCTGTGCGGAGGAATATGACGCGATGGTCACCGTGACCAAGGATGGGCAGTCGGTGGGCGGCACCAGCATCATGGGCCTGATGATGCTGGCGGCGGGGCCGGGCACGACCATCCGCATCGAGGCCAAGGGCCGTCAGGCCGAAGCCGCGCTGACCGCCCTGCGTGGGCTGGTCGAATGCGGTTTTGGCGAAGACAGCGGCGCGCTGTGATCGCCGCGCGCGCGTCCGCGCCCTAAAGCGCATTGGTGTTGAACGTATCGCAATCCTGCGGGTTGCCGCTGTCCAGTCCGCGGCGCAGCCAGCGCATGCGCTGCTCGGAGGTGCCATGCGTGAAGGCATCCGGCACGATGCGGCCGGTCGCCTGCTTTTGCAGCGTGTCGTCGCCAATGGCGCGAGCCGCGTTCATGCCGCCCTCCAGGTCGCCTTGCTCGATCGTGAGCTGCTTGGTCTTGGCGGCATTGTTGAACCAGACACCGGCAAAACAATCGGCCTGCAATTCCATGCGCACCTGCAGCGCGTTACCATCGATCTTGCTGACCCTATCCTTGTAGGCCTGCACCTGATCGGCGATCCCTAAGCGCTTCTGGACGTGGTGGCCGATCTCATGCGCCACCACATAGGCCTGGGCGAAGTTGCCGGGAACGCCGAAGCGCGTCTCCAGCTCCTTGTAGAAGCTCAGATCGAGATAAACCTTTTCGTCTTCGGGGCAGTAGAACGGCCCCATGGCGGCCTGACCAGTGCCGCAGCCAGTGCGGGTGGCCGAATTATACAACACCAGCTGGGGCGGGTTGTAGGCCTTGCCCATGGCCTGCAGGGTAGGGGTCCAATATTCGCGCGTGCTGAGCAGCACCTGCTTGACATAATGATCGAGCGGATCACGGCCGGGCCGGATGTTGCCCGCGCCGACGCCGGCGTTCGCGGCCTGGCTGCCTGGGAGGCTCGGCACATTCCACTGTGGCAGGGCTTGCCCGTTCTGGTCCTGGCTCGGCATGGCGACGTCGCCGCCGCCGGCCATGAAGGGCCTGAGATCGATGCCGAAGATCAGATAGGCGCCCAGCATCAGCAGCAGGCCGATGATGCCCATCCCGCCGCGTCCGCCGATCGCGATCGGGATCTGTAGACCACCGTCGACGCCGCCCATTGAGCCGCCCTGGCCGCGGCGATCCTCCACGTCGGTGCTTTCGCGATCATCGTTGAATTTGACCATGGTGGGAGACCCTTGAGCGGCGGCAACGGTGCGTTCGCAGGCGGTCGACGCGTTTTGCGCAGACTCGGATATTGAAATTGTCGTGAACGTCATCGGCAAAAGTGGCGCGACCTTTGCCAGCACCAAAGTGCGCGGCCTTGCCGAGTCGAATGGATTGACTGCTCTCGACACAGGCGAATACCAGATGCGCGACGAACGCGGCCATGTGCTGTTTTCATTGCGCAATATGAACGCTGATGAACCGCCTGGCATCAAGAGCGCCGGTGCTTATTTGACCGGCCTCACCTTCGCGCTGGATGTGCCGCGCACCGCGCAACCGGCGCGTGTGTTTGAGCAGATGATGACGCTGGCGCTGCGATTCGCAGATACCCTGCAGGGCGATGTGGTTGACGACAACCGCAAGTTGCTGACCGCCAATGGCCGCAAGGTAATCAGCGATAC
>Ga0209069_10001043_pt1 | contig 13768 bp, 14 predicted proteins | sample Str013_2_FD_187202 | JGI IMG/M metagenome (GOLD analysis project Ga0209069, IMG submission 187202) | Freshwater sediment microbial communities in response to fracking from Pennsylvania, USA - Straight Creek_MetaG_SC_2013 (SPAdes) (version 2) | ecosystem: Environmental > Aquatic > Freshwater >...
GCCCACCATCGGATGTCACAAGGATTGCTCCTGCATCGTAGTTCTGAAGAGAAATAAACCCAATCCGATCATTGAGAAACTGAATTTTCCAGCCCCACTCTCCAAGAGGAAATTGCTCTCGAATCGGCTGCACCCGATCGACCCACGTGCGTCCTCCATCTTCAGTATACAAGACTACCGGCCGAAGTTTCGGCTTTCCGGGATTCACACGATCATCAGTTTTTCCTCCAACGACCCACCCACGCTCCGCAGTAGGAAAATACACATCGATTAAATTATCTGCCCACGGACGCATATCCCAAGCAGTCCAGGATTCGCCCCCGTTAGTCGTCTTCATCATGCGGACTGGCTGTTCGGGATGGTTTGACCCAGCAGCATAGACGACGAATTCGTTCACCACCCACATGCCACAAACAGCGACCGGCGCATCAGCTGGAAGATTTGAAACTAGTGTCCAGTTTTTCCCGCCATCGTTTGTCTCGAAGAGAATCTGGCCTTCGGTGAGGGTGCCAACCCAGCCTCGGGAGGAAGACGCAAACGCGACACAGCGCAAGTAAACTTCTGGTTTATGAAACTGTTCCTGGTACGATGACCAGCCATCAGGAGTGTACAAAATCTGACCATTACTATTGACTGCCCACCCATGGTCAGAGTCGTTGTGCCATACATCATCATATCGGGCACTGACTTTAGGAGCGTTCGTAACTACCCATTTGGCGCTGCTTTCAGCAGTTCCTTCTCGGCGAGCTGGAGTGAATGGATCTTCGGGACAGCCATCATCGATCCATTGCTGTATAAATGTAATGTCCGTGTCCGTAACTGGTGAAAACCCGTCAGGCATTCGCGGGTATCTCGCTCCCTGCGGCGGATTGGGTAGGTCGGAGCCGAACGGTACCTCGCCTTTTAAAGCCTTGACGAGGTTAGACTCCGAGCCATTATTAATGACTACCAATGGCAATCCAAAAACCTTCTTTCCGACGAACTGATCCCGCGTCAAGTTTCTCCAAAACGGGCCGTGAGCACCAATATTGGCGTTCGGTCCGCCAATTGATTGATCGAGTATCGCAATGACTTTCTCGAAGCGCGTCATGGTTACCTTTCGATGGTGTTCTTTGCGTTGTGCGAAGAATACCTATCAAGCCTGTCTATAGCTTGTTAAGCCTACCTAAATACGTCAACCTATGATGCAACAAGAATATAGCAAACTGTTTGTTACTATTGATCCTTTCACGGTATGAGGTTTGTGGTATCTTGAGAAACAAACCTACGCTGACTGAACAGATTTTCTGAACTGGGGCCCGTATATTCCACCTCCTGGGTGCGGTATCTGCTTTTTTTGAAACAAGTCGAGGATGGCAGCCTTTAATTCGGTCATGGAGTTGACGGCGGCTGTCAATGCCATAGGGTCTCCAGTTGCCCATGCATGATCGAGCTGTTGCAACATCTTGGTGAATATACGATCGCACTCCATCACTTCTGCCGGAGTTCCTGCACCATAGCCCCCTAAAGGCACGGGTTGCATCGGATAGACTTTCGGGATTTCTATCTTATCACCAGTCCAATCACCGGTTTTTTTCTCCTCGTCAAAGACGTATTTCTTCCTGTAGTAGATTTGGCCAAACGTATAGAAGTGAGCTAAGGTCTTGTGTTCCGGGTCCGAGTACGGGAATTTCGAGGCCCCCTCGCCCTGCTTCTGGATCAAGGTGATTGCCTCAGACGCAGCTTGCAAGCCGTCGATTTTGACGATTTTCGGAAAGCCTTTTTCGAGCTGTTTATCAATATCACGTTGATACGGTATCGTTGTATCAAGATTTTTGAATGCCTCCAGAACAGCTCTGTAAAACTGGCCGATCGTCGGAAAGGTCTCCTCTTCGATATCGAGCGCCCGTACAACTGGCCGTGGAACAGGGTCTTCTGGATATTCGATTTGCATGCACATCTGGACAAAGGATTGGTAATCCGCAAAGCCCAATACGACCTTGAAATCGGGAGTGCATGGAAAACGAAGAGTGGGGTTACATTGAGGTCTTACTCCACCCGGCAGTGGACCGGGATAGACGATTGCGTCGTAGCCATCGAATATCTGGGGCTGCTTTCCTGTCGCCCGCAGTAGATTGCAGGCCAAGCCAAAATGACGCATTTCGTCGAAGACGATATCCGTAATCCAGCTGGCAACATCTGAGTCCTGGTCCTGCAGAGCATACAGACCACACAAATAAGGGGGAAGTGTCGAAAGTTCCAACTCAATGGCCGATTGCAGCGCGTTCTGTAACCACTGAAGATCATGGTTTTCTTGTGGTTGATCCATCAAATGCTTAATTTTGAAATTCATAGGGCTTCCCAAAATTTGAACAGGACGATTTGAAGTCTGCCGCTTTGCTGGCTTTACACTATCTGTTAGTATTTACTAGATTGTACAGGTGACTCTGCGATAGGTCCTGTTGTGTCGAAATTCTCTCCTGGAGGAGTATGCCACAGCATTGTTGCTGATAAATGCAAGGGTTCTACATGCTCGAGTCATCGCAGCAGGAATGATATAGCATCAGCTGTACAACACGTCCTAAATAGTCATACGCTGTGCGGCTTGTAATCCCGGCAATTGAAGAACAACATCACATTCATTAGATTCGGTGAGAATCCCTCACAACCTGGAGGACTCTTGTAGCGTGTTATTGAACGGCTCCTTTTGTTCCCACTATCTGAATCAAGTTTTGAAAAAGACTACAGATTAAGAATTCCTGAGAGCAAGACTCTGGATGACTCCATGCAGATCCTAGAGAGTTTTCGCCTAACGTCCTGACCTAGCGGCGGCCCAAGAAGGCCGTCCGCTTCAACCACTTGTTGGGCGGCCAGAGCCTCAACCCTTCCTGATTTGCCCTTGGGTGATGCGAACCCGTTGCCGATCGAAGGACCGGAAACTAAACGAAAGGGGGCGCTCAGCATACTCCATAGTGCGCTTGCGAAGGATCTCGATGGCGATCTCTTCGCCTAACCGCAGGCTACGCGTGTTGTCGGTGCGCCAGTGCACGCCGCCCATCGAGCGGCCCATAGCCACGTTGCTCGCCAGTTTGTTGAGCTCGCCGCCCACCGTTAGGCGGACCGCATCCGCTCCCGTATACTCTTGCGGGTCACAGAAATCCTCGAGGCTGCCTCCCTGTTTACGATAGCCAGGCTGCAGCAACTTCAACATTCCCCCCGGCGGGTCGCTCGGACCAGTCTTAGCGGTCGACGCACTACTGTTCGCGTTGTCGAAGACCCTCTTCAGCGACACGTCTTCGTCGAACCAAGCCTTGAGCGCGGTGACGCAGGCGCCAGCCACGGTGGCGTGCCCGGCCCCGTAGGCCGGGTGGCTCGGTGAGCCAGCGGAGAAAGCCATTGGCAAGAAGTATGTGCCCGTGCCTGCACCGCCGTTGAGTGCCGCGTTGTGAGCCTCGACCGCATTCAGCGTGTCGTCGAGCTTGGTCTTGAAGTCAGAGGTGCCTGACAGGTCAATCGGTAGACCGTATTCGCGCATCGTGCCGCCGAAGCCTTTACGCTGCATTTGGATCAGGCCACCCATAACCTCGGGTCGGCACCGTCTATGCACTAACCATTTCTGCCGCCACACCACTTTGAGAGCGCGACTGGCAACCTCAGACACTAGCGTCAGCAAATCTGGACCGCCGAGCGTAGCGAATGCGCCCTCGCGGGAGTAGCGGTTACCGCGATACGGGTTGCCTTCGTCGAGCGGCGCGCCGATGCCAAGAAGGAAGAGTGCGGCGTTGAAATACGCCTGGTGCAGAGCATCGCGGTTCACGAAGCGTGCGATATCGCGCATTGTTGAGATGAAGCGTACTGGGTTGCCCGGTGGGTAGTAATTGGCACCGCGGTTCAGCTGGTCAGCGTAGCTGTTGCAACTGCCGTAGTCACGACCGAACTTATCCTTGCCTGTGTTCTGCGCCAACAGCCAGTCGCCATGATTAGTCAAGAAGTCAACCTTGGCGGTGTAGGGCACTTGCTTGGGATCGATGGTCTGTACGCCGTAGCCGATGGGCCGCAGGAAGAACTGGCTGATCAATGGACCAAACTCTTCATCGTACAGGCCGCCACGGAACAAGGTCTGCAACACGATGTTGGCGCCACCGGCGCCCGGTGCCACGTCGAGCGGTGCGCGCAGTTTGCCGAAGTCCGTATCGTGCTGGAGAGCGATGTCGAACATCTTGTTCACAGCACTCCGAGCGTCGTTCACTCGATTGACGACATTGTACCCAAGTTGTGCGTCGTGGTCAGGCAGATTGGCACAGCCCGATGACGGCGGATCGCGATGGGTCTGAAATGCCAGCAGCGGCGCGTCTCGCAGTAGCGCCATCCAGTAGAGCTCAACCATCTCGGCGGCCGCTGTGAGCGAGCGGCATCCCGGCGCGGGCAGCATCTCGAGCGTCTTGGGGTCTGGACCCCACGATTCGGTTGCCGCACCTGCCATTGGGCTCACGAATCGTGCGACCGACTTGGTCAATGTTGCGAGCCCTGGAGTTGGTGTGGGCTCGAATGGAGTCTGCGGAACGGTTCCTGAGGGGACAAGCGGCCCACGTGGCACGTCTTCGAAATTGACGGGAGCACCAGCTTCGATCTCGACACATACGCGTTCGAACTTGCGATAGTCAGCTGGGACAACCTCACCAAACTCGTTGTGAGGCAACGTCTTGTGAAAGTTTCCGATAAACGGCGCGTTCGTCTGATCTTTCGGAGCCGCACTGGGATTAACAACCTCAGTGGTTACGAGGCTTTCATCGGCATTTGGGGTAGGAACGGTCATTTCGATTCTCCTTTGGCGTTATGGGTACCTCAAAAATTAAGTACCTGAAGGTCGGCGGAACTGGTACTCAACCACTAATGAATGGCCCGGTGATATAAGGTTGTGGGGTGATAATGGCATAAAATTGAGAGCTACACGCGAAAAGAGGACATAGGGTACCAATTCCTTTGTGTTTTTCTCCATTTGAAAAATAACTAGTAATGATAAAAATCGCTCTAACTTCCCTGCCAAAAACCTCATACGGACTAGAATCTTGATGGCCGCAAAACTGCTCGACTTCTTTCATGCGGGGTTCCGTAACCATACGCTAGAGTTTTCGATTACAATGGCTATGTCCTAATCCGGTCAATATTTTGGCTGTCCCCTCGTTCAGACTTGAGACGTTGCCTGTGTTCACGTTTGTCGTCGCTCCACTCCCACCGCGTAACTCCTAGTTAGTAACAGCGTGTGTCACCCTCGCAAGCACTCCTAATGCCTGGCCACTGCTTGCCAAATACACCTCATTTATCCTCATGCGGATGTTCCCTTAATAGCGTACGAATCTCCCGTATCTTCTGGCGGTTAATGTGGTAGTACACGCGTCCAGTCGTGCCTTCGCGAGTAATCAGCAGTCCTTCCACCACAAGCTGCGTCAACGCAGCTTTTACCTGTACTCTTGCTCTTTTGAGTCGCTGCTCCAGTAGCCACCATTCCACAATGCCCTCTACAGTATCCTTCGCCTCTGGATGATCCGCGAAATACGCCAATATGTCGTAGAAGATCGCTGACCTCCGTGGTGAGGGGACGTTTTGCTTCACAACAGCCCTCTCTGAGCAAGAACGGTGAAGAGCAACTCTTGTACCATTTTGAAAACCTTGAGATTCCGCAGGAGGAGACAATGGTAATGTGTTGGCTATTGTCCATCACAGGCAGTAATCGCAATGTAAGACTCTGATGTCCTTGAAAACACGAGATGGACAAAATTGTCCATCTCGTGTCAGCTTTTGTCCGTCTCTGGCGCATGCGGAACGGAAAGACTGTGCGTAGAAAAACCATGCTTCTGCAACAGCTGCCAAAAGGCGCGCCGATTCTTGCCTGCTGCTTGTGCCGCTTTGGTAATGTTGCCAGCGAATACCTGAAGGACCTCTTTGAGGTAGGTACGCTCAAATTGAGCCACCATCCGATCTTTCGCGGCTTGAAACGCCTCAATCGGCTTTGGAGCTATCACAGGGGACTCAAGGTCAACTTCACCGATTATCGTGGTCTCGGCAAGAGCCACGGCTCGTTCAATCACATGCTCCAGTTCTCGGATGTTACCCGGCCACGCGTACGCACGTAAACTCCGGAGCACTTCTGGCGAGAACTCGACGACCGGCTTGGCGTATTCGGCAGCAAACTGCGCACGGAAATGGTGCGCAAGCAGGAAGATGTCTTCGCTACGATCGCGCAGTGGCGGAAGCACGAGAGGTAGAATATTGATTCGGTAGTACAGATCGCGGCGAAGCGTGCCTTGGCGAATTGATTCTGCAAGCTCCACATTAGTTGCGCAGATGACACGGACCGAGGCTACCTTCGTCTTCGACGATCCCAGCGGGCGGTACTCCCGCTCCTGGAGAAACCGTAACAGCTTGACTTGGACTACCAGTGGGAGACTGTCGATCTCGTCAAGAAAGAGGGTCCCGCCTTCGGCTTCGGCGATCAAACCCAACTGGCTGTCACGGGCGTCGGTGAATGCCCCCCGTTCATGTCCAAAGAGTTCGTTTTCTACAAGGTCAGCTGGAATCGCTCCACAGTTAACAGCGATAAACGGCTTCGTAGAACGTGCACTCAGATAGTGAATTGCTCGTGCACAAACCTCTTTTCCTGTCCCCGTTTCACCGGAGATCAGAACGTTTGCCTCGCTCCGGGCGAAGGTTGGAATCCTTTTCACGGCGGCCAGAAAAGCTGGACTCTGGCCAATGAGCTGGCTAAGGCCAACTTTCACTTTCAGTTCATGCAGTGCTGCCTGATCTCCACGTGTTGGACTGACAAGTCGTAACAATCGATAGGTATTTTCCTCCTCTTGTGATGGGCCTGCTTCAGTGAGTTGTAGAGAAGAACTGGTCTCTCTGCTCTGGTCAGAAAAACTTTGCCCCGGTGTCATACTCGACGCGCCCTTTCCCCCAAGAACGTCGAAGTCTTAGGTCACGATTCCCTGCGAAAGCCGAACATTTGTTCCGGCTTCAGGATGCAGTGTTGATGAATGTAGCTCTGCACAGTTGCCTCGTGTGGAGATTCCCTCCTGTGCTTAAGACTCTTTCGAATACTAGCTGCGAGGTCCTTTACATCTGCCCTCCTTTGCCAACGCCTTCATTCGTCTCTCTCCTGTCGTTCTTATCCAGCCAAGACTGCTCACAGGAGTTGAACTTAGGATGGACTACTGTTCCCTATGTGATTGCTCGTTTTACACCGCTCCACCAGCGTGTTCTGCTCTTGAGACCCCAGTCTTTCCCTAGCAGCATGGACACTGTACTAAACATGTCTCAACAAAGTCCTGAGGAAATTCTGAGATTTTTCTGAGATTCTTCTGTATCCCGCGATGGACATACGTCTCCTTATTTGAGTGTGTATGAAGGGAGCGTAATAGAGCCGCGAACAGATTGTTCACCTGCACTGAACATTGCCACGATTCGAATGAGCCGCCAAAATCGCAGTCGGTCTAGTTCCACGCCTCACACGTTAAGAGTCAAAATGACCGGGGAAATTTTATTTCTTCTTTGCATGTCCGATAAGGGCCTCGTATGTCAAGGTTGCCCGCCCCTAACCCCCCGGTTTTGCTCGGGTTAGGAAACTGGATGTGAGGGGGTGGAAAAAGCCTCAGCGGGGGTGCGTGTTTGCAGTGCTGCTAGCGCTCATTTTGGCAAATGTAAAATGCGGAGAGAGGAAAAGTTTGGCAAGATTTTCTTGACATTGCGGGCGTGGGATTAGATCTATTTTTTTCGGGGCTTTTTTCCGTTCTTCTTGAATTTCTGCAGGTATTTACAGAGGTAAATACACCACTAAACCATTCCACTCAGCTTGTTCACTACCATTCTCGATCAGCAGTATCTCCTCAATGGCCTGCCGAATTGCCATGTGATCATCAATGACAAACACTCCAGGCATCGGTTGTCCTGTCGCGACCCGCGCGTACGCGAAATCCGGCATGGTCGTTCGATCATGCGTTACGATGATCCGGTTGTTTACCGCCGCCCACGCTAAAATGTCTGGGTCTTCCGTTTCCTCTAACCCAACATCCTGGACGCGAAGCAGGTCTATATTCGGTTGGCGAAGGAACAATCCGCGCACGATATCGCCATTGAAGTTCTCATCACTTAACAAATGCACCATTCGCTGTCCTCACGCGGTGTGTTGGCGTGCGAGCAAGCGAACACGAAGGTCGGTGAGGTCTCGCTGGTGACTTTCAATGCGATGGCGCACCTCCTGCGCTTTCTGCTCCCGTTCAGTGAGATAGGATTCGATGTCAGCGCGATGCCGTAAATAATAGGCAATGACCGCGTAAATATCCGCCAACGGTGCACTGGGGTAGCGCTGTGCGATCACCTCAGGGGTCGCACCATTTTGGAACGCGCGAATCACCAGTTCTAAGAGCACACGGGAACGTCCCACGCGGAGCGCTCCAGATGCATCGCGACGCAACGGAGGCGTTTCGGTTTGCAGAATGATTTCCATACTCTTCTTTTATCATCATTTGCGAGGGGGAGCACCTCAAGACAAGCACGTTTAGCCTTTCTCCCTGTAGTGTCGCGCCGCAATTGCGGTTTGAATGGCATTTTTAATAGCGATCGGAAATGCGGCGGCAGTTGGAGTGCCCCACCGACCACGAGGCTGCACCCGGCTGAGGTCAAGGTAGTCACGTGCTTCATAGAGAGCCAGCACTAATGCATGAAACAACTCGGAGGCTTTCGTATCCTTTTGTACGCTGTACGTTTGCACGTAGTGAAGAATTTCATCCACCATTCGCAGCGTTTCCGGCGTCATGTTCACTTGTTTTCGCGGTACAGTTACAGGGAGCCTCGTCGGCTTGGGAACCGGTGCTCGTGAACGAAATTGGATCTGGGTTACTGGCGGTTCCCTCGAAGAAATAGGTTCTTTCACATACTCACTATCCTTTTTCTCAACAGAGTCGCTTGTAGATTCTCGTGGAGGGAAAGCTGGTGCTACTGTGGAGGGTGAATCTTCTTCATCAAGATAATCACCAAGTTGTACAGGACCATTGACCGCACCCCCAGCAACATTGAGCTGAAAGGAAGGGGGTAATCCTCTCGTTTTCTTATCCACGATTGACCTCCCCTACCCCAGCCTCGTAACCATACTGTCGTTCATCTGAACGAGAGAGGCGTTCTACTACCTCACGCGTCAAGGCTAGAAATTGCTCCGAAGCTTGCTCTCCAGGTGCACGCTCAAAGATCGTTTGACCGTAGACTGTCGCCTCACGATGCTTGACCGCCCTATGGATCGTCGTCCGAAAGAGAAGTTGTTCTCCAAAATCCCGCGCGAGGATCTTCTGAACATCAGAATCTAGTTTTGTCCGAGCGTCGAAATTTCCTATGACTACCCCAAGCAATTGCAGTCGCGGGTTATAGCGTTTTTGTACCTTCTCTACCGTTCTCGTCAGTGTCTCTAGGCCCTTGAGGTCATACCCAGAGGGAAAGACAGGAATGATAAACCAATCTGCTGCGATAAGGCTACTCGTCATAAGAAACCCAAGTTCAGGGGGGGTATCGATAAGCACTACATCGTGGGTACCTCGAAGAGAATCCAACGAGTTTTTGAGCCGTTGTCGCTGTTCATTCTTGAGATCATCAGCGTCAAGCTCCGAATAGTTGTCATTTGTCACAGTTGCCTGAAGTTGAGCATCAAGTCGGTGTGAGACTGTTCCGAGTCCTCTGTGCCCAGCAACAAGAGCTAACCGATCCTGAAATCGCTCTGCAAACCCAAGTTCAATTTCCCGAGCTGGTTTCTTCGCGAGATACGCATCAGCGACCGTGAATCTGCCAGCTTTTGTAAGGTCATCGCGGCTTATTCCGAAAGTATCAGTAGCGTTGCATTGAGGATCAGTATCGATGAGGCATACTGAGTACCCATCGTAAGCCAATCCAGCGGCGAGGCTGACCGTTGTTGTTGTTTTACCGCACCCCCCTTTCTGGTTAGCAAGAACAATCACATGCGTGCGTTTGAAGCGCATTTCCACCCCCTCACAAAAATTTTTTGTCTGCCTCCATACAGAGTGCCTCTATACCACTATACCCCCTTACAGAATTTGAACAAAAAAGTCAAAAAACTTGCGTAGTATTCGCTATTTACAGAGTGTAACTCTATACCTCCATACAGAGTGCCTCTATACCACTATACCCCCTTACAGAATTTGAACAAAAAAGTCAAAAAACTTGTGTAGTATTCGCTATTTACAGAGTGTAACTCTATACCTCCATACAGAGTGCCTCTATACCTCCATAGTGCAGGGAATCTTGGCATTCCTCACACCGAGTTTTCTCTTGCGCAAATTAACGAGAAGTGTATGGTTTTTGTGTTTTAAGTTTTTATGTAATAAGTAACTAACTAAGAGTTACTTATTACCAGGCAACTTAAGCAAGACATACGAAGAAAAAGACGGAAGGTTCTAACTATGTAATAGCAGAGGGCAACTTCAGAAGCACAAAGGGAAAGAGCGACTCGCCAAAGTCGCTCTTTCCCAAAATCTCATGTTACGTGAGGGGCTTCGATAGGCTAAACGTCATGGGTCGCAACCGTGACGATTCTCAGAGCCGCTCAATTTCCTACCAACAGTGAAATTGAGCCTATCGAAGCTCCCGCTCGTAGTCAAGTGTGGAAGTGTGCCCTCCAGCAGGAAGAGGAGGGGACGGTATGGTGTATCCGCCGACGGCAAAACCCGAGGGAGGATTTCGCTTCATTTCGGTCGTGCAACTCTGTGCGCTTTGGGCTGCGTATCACGCCAAGCTCATCGGGCCGGGTGATGTGCAAACTTGGTTCGCGGTCCAAGAGATGGTGGCTCGTCGCTGTCTCGCCATGAAGAACAAACAACGCATTACATATACGCTTACCGAAGTGCAGGAGTTGACCGGAAGGGAAGGGGGAGCAACTTCTCTGAAGCGACTCGCTCACTATGGCTTGCTTACCTGGACTGACACGGCCATTACATTTCCGATCAATCCGTCGCTTGCTGGCCAGCAGACCCGTTTGGGAGCGATGCTCGCACTCGTGTGCAACAACACGCGGCAAGTTCCAGTCCCTCGCCGCATGTTACGGTTTCTCGCAGGTGGCTGTAGCCGTGTGATGGTGGCAACCGTGCTGGGTCATCTCTTTCGTTGCCTCTACTATCGTGACGGAGAATGTCGTCCCGAAGGGTTGTGCAAGGCGTCGTGGATTGCCGAAGTCTTTGGGGTCAGCGAACGCGCGGTGAAAACTGCCCGCCAAGGATTAGAAGCTCTTGGGTGGCTCGAGCGCATTGAGACCAAACAATGGGTTCGTAATCGTTACGGGCAAAAGATGGTGATCAATTTGCACTGGGATGTGCCAGCGCCGTGCAAACCGGGCGTGGAATCAACGCCCGAAATTGCACCCCTGCCTCCCCCGTTTTCGCCCGAAATTGCACCCCCTGATTCTAACAGGGAACTTCCTACGGAAATGAAAAAGACCCAGAACCCGGTTGGCTCTGCCTCTCCTGGGTTTTTAACTGCGCTTGTTACCGAAGCTCGGGAACAAGTGCGCAACGGTACTGCTCCAGTCGATACAGTAGGCCCCGTCGTAATGTGTAGCAATCCTGCTTCTCGCACACAGAAACACAGCGTTGCGTCTCAGCCGAAGCCGGTCTTAGCCGCTCCCTCGCTGACCAACGTGATAGTGGAAGACTTACGCGATACCGAGCGACTCTCTACACTCTATCACCAGGCGATTGAGCACAAACTCTTGGGAAAGTCAGAAGCGGAGCAGCTGGTCTTCTTTGCCTTAGCTCAGCATGTGATTACCTATGGTCCTGCCAATCCTGGGGGCCTTTTTCGACGACTCCTCACGCGCAAACAATTTCAAGTCATCACGCAGGAGGAGGAAGACGCAGCTGCGCGTCGGTTGAAGCATCGTCTGTATGGGAAGGCTGACTGCGCAATGCCACAGGCAGCATGATACCGTGACGGCACTGGAAGTGGCAGAGGATAGTCTCTCGCGCAGAGACACGCGATACCAAAGGACAACACAGGACCATGGACGGCTGGAAACTGAACCTACCGCACGCTACAACAAAGAGGAACAACGACGAAAGGGAGTATGGTGATGTCCATCACGCTCACGCTGGAAGAAGCGCACGCCAAGCTGTCCGAGCTGATCGCAACGTTCACTCCTGGTGACGAAGTGATCATGACCCAGGACGCCAAGCCCGTGGCGGCACTGCGTCAGATTACCAAAGCGCAGCCCCGCCCCCAGTTTGGCAACTGTCGAGGCATGCTCACCGTTGTGAGGGAAGACAAAGAACACGGAGCTGATTTCACAGAATCCATGTCGTGAGCGTGGTGCGTGAGACACGGAGCTTCTGTGAGGGGATGGTTTTGCAAAGGACACACGTATGGCTGAGATAACGACAGAGACCAGCGAGATGGCGATCTTACGACGGATTGTGGACCCGGAGCAGCCCCTTCTTTCGACGGAAGCCGCTCAGGCAATTCTGCGGTTGGATTTTAGTGCCGCTGATCGCGCCCGCATGAATGAGTTGGCAGCGAGAAACCGGGCAGGCAAACTGACCGCCAGCGATGAACAGGAGCTGGACAACTACATTCGGGTCGGGCAGACGTTAGGCATCCTGCAATCGAAAGCGCGCCGATCATTAGGAGCGCCTCGAAAGACGAGGATCAACTGACGGATGACGCGTGAATTACAGGACCAGCTGCGGCAGCTCGCCCAGGAGCGGTGCGAATACTGCCATCTGCCAAGTGCGTACGACCCCTTGCCCTTCCAGGTCGACCACATCATCGCGCAGCAACACGGGGGCGACACGGTGATCGAGAATCTGGCGTGGAGTTGCTTACACTATAATAAGCATAAAGGCCCTAACATTGCGAGCCTTGATCCACTGAGCGGTCAACTGGTGGCGCTCTTTCATCCGCGACAGCAAAGCTGGGAACGCCATTTCGCTTGGAACGGCGTCCTGCTGGTGGGCCGAACACGGAGCGCCCGCGCAACGATTCGGGTGCTCGCCATGAACCATCCCGATTTCGTTGCGTTCCGTGCAGAACTGATGGAGGAAGGCGTGTTCTGAGACGATGTCGCGCAACGAATGCACCTCAGTACACGACGCGATGCAACGTGCTGTCTTTTCGACGCACGCACGTTCCATGGCACTCAAGTTGCGGACACCCTGGGCTTCGCTCATGACGAAAACAATGTGTAACATCCATACGATTGTAGTATGACCCCGGAACGACTACAGACCCTCATTACGATCGGTGAGACCCTCAACGTTGAGTTCAAAGGTGAAGGGACACGTGCCTTCTCAGATCGTGAGCTAGTCGAGGCAGTAGCCTGTATGGCCAACCGCCGTGGGGAAGAGGTGGGATGGGTGATCGTTGGTGTTGAAGACAATGGAACCATCACCGGTGTGCGGCCACGTCATGAAGCTGGGCAGACGGATCCCTCCCGTGTGCAGGCACTGCTTGCCAATCTGACGCGACCGTCGCTGACGTGTCGCGTGGAGATTATCCAGGTTGAGGACAAGTCAATTTTGGTCGTACAAGTGCCACCGTCCTCGGTTCCAATCGGCACATCGGATGGCCGCTATCAACGGCGTGCCCTCACGACCCAAGGGCGTCCGGAGTGCGTCCCGTTGCACTTTCATGAGATGCAGGCCCTGCAAGCCGATCGCCACATCCTCGACTACACCGCGCTTCAGGTCCCCGACGCCTGCTGGGAAGATCTCGATCCGTTAGAGTTTGAGCGGTATCGACG
>Ga0209069_10001044_pt1 | contig 13765 bp, 11 predicted proteins | sample Str013_2_FD_187202 | JGI IMG/M metagenome (GOLD analysis project Ga0209069, IMG submission 187202) | Freshwater sediment microbial communities in response to fracking from Pennsylvania, USA - Straight Creek_MetaG_SC_2013 (SPAdes) (version 2) | ecosystem: Environmental > Aquatic > Freshwater >...
GTGGTCAATGCATCACCATTCCCCCGCTGACGTTCATCGCCTGACCGGTGCAGTAACTGGACTCATCGGTGACGAGGAACAGCGCCATGTTGGCGACGTCGGTTGTCTCGGCGAGGCGGCCGAGCGGTGAGCGCGCCGTCCACGCCGCCACCTTGTCCGGCGTGCGGGTCGCGGCGCCCATCTCCGTCAGCACGTAGCCGGGGCAGATGCAGTTGACGTTGATGTTCCACGGACCAAACTCCATCGCACAGACTCGCGTGAACGAGATCACGGCCGCCTTCGATGCTGCGTAGTGGGCTTGGCCGGGCGCGCCAGTCTTGCCACCCATCGACGCCATGTTGACGATCCGCCCGCCACCGCGCGCACGCATCGTTGGGACGGCGGCTTGCGTGGTGAGCAGCATCGACCTGACGTTGACGTCGAACGTCAGGTCCCAGTCGTCGACCGTGATGTCGAGGATGTCGGCGAAACGCAGGACGCCAGCGTTGTTGACGAGGATGTCGATGCCGCCGAGTCCGGCGATGGCCTCGGCCATGGCCCGCTGCACGTCTTGCGGTTCGCGCAGGTCGGCGGCGACGGCGAGACCGCCGATCGCTTCAGCCTGCCGTTGCGCTGCGTCGGCGAGCACGTCGAGCAGGGCGACCCGGGCTCCGTGGGCAGCGAACGTGCGGGCGATCTCGGCGCCGATGCCGCGGGCGCCACCGGTGACGACGGCCAGCCGCCCGGCGAGACGCCCTGTGCGCGCCGCATCGGTGATGCGTGGGGCGGGCAGTGTGGGAATGGACATCGCGATGGAGAAACTAGACAACGACCGAACGTTGGCCGGTCTCCCGCACGTTAACGCTTTGTTTCGTCCGCGCCGGAAAGCTTCACACCGGCTGCGAGCACCACGCCACGTGCCGACGGACCAGCATCGCCTCACGGACCGAGGCCAATGGCACCGTCATGAGCGAGCGGGCCTACCGGCCTCGTTGGCGGCGCGGCAGCACTCAGCGCCCGAAATCGAAGGCGGCGACCTCGGCCATCGCTTCGGCCAAAGACGCGATCGACGCCGCGAAGAGTCGGGCGCCGATCTCGGCGGTGGCGACTGTTGGATCGCCGATGTGGCCGTCGGGGCCGAAGTCGTTCGACAGCCAACCGAAGGCGACGCGGCCACCGAAGCGGACGTGGTCGTTGCTGACCAGCTTCTCGGGAACGTTGCGCGTCGCCGCGCTCATGTCGACCAAGTCGGGCGCCAAGTGGAGCATGAGCGATGTCTCCTCCGTGCCGCCATGGATGCCCATGCCAAGCTCGCTCGGGGCCGACAGACCGCCTTGATCCGGCGGCACGAACGGATGGGCGAGGAACGTTTGCAAGCCATGCGCCAAGCGGACTTCGCGGTTCGCGACGCCGAGCAACGCCGAGTTGCCGCCGTGGGCGTTCAAGAACACGAGCTTGCGCGCCCCCATCGCCGCGACGCAGCGACCGATGTCGTCGAGCACGGCGAGCAACGTCGTCGCCGACAGCCACACCGTGCCTGCCGACCAAGCATGCTCGTTCGACTTGGTGTAGTCGAGCGTCGGCAACAGCCACAGGTCGAGCGCGTCGCCATGACGAGCGACGAGCTCAGTCGCCGTTCGCTCGGCGATGACTTGATCGGTGTTGTACGGCAGGTGGGGACCGTGCTGTTCGATGGCGCCGAGCGGCAGGATCACCACCGTCGACGGGCCGATGCGCGACGGCAAGTCGACATGACGAAGAGCAGCAAGATGACGATGGAAGTCAGGCACGGCTGAACGGTAGCGACCGCGGCGCGAGCGGCGCTGCCCGTCCACTCGGGGCAGCAGGTGTCGACAAGGCATTTGTCAAGATCCGTAACAATGCCGGCCCGCCGAGGAACGAGTGGGTGAGAATGGCTGATGATGGAGGCGGGCGCAATCGTCATCGGTGGTGGCCACAACGGCTTGATCTGCGCGGCCTACCTGGCCCAGGCCGGGTTGTCGACAGTCGTGCTCGAGGCCCGCTCGACCGTCGGTGGTTGCGCATCGACCGTCGACGCGCTCGACGGTGCCCGGGTCAACATCTGCAACTGCGACCACGTCGTGTTCCGCTCGACCCCGATCCTCGACGAGCTCGACCTTGGCGCTCATGGCCTTCGCTACCTCGACATCGATCCGGCCGTCATTCACGTCCCGCTCGACGGCTCCCCGGCGTGGCCGCTGTTCCATGATGTCGATCGAACGCTCGAGGCGCTCCGTCTGACCCATCCGACTGAGGTCGACGGCTACCGGCGTTACGTCGACGCGGCACGCCCCGTAGCCGAGTTGCTGCTCGAGCTGGCCAACGTCGTGCCGACAGCGACAACAGTGGCGCGACGGCTGTTGGCGCGACGCGCCCGCGGCACGACGACGCTGCTGCGTTGGAGCCGGATGTCCGTCGCCGACGTGCTCGCCCAGTTCTTCACGCACGAAGCAGTGAAGTCACCGGCGATCGTGACCGGTCCCGCGGTGTGGGGCGCGTCGCCGCACACGCCGGGCACGGGTCTCGGCGCGCTCAGCTACGCGATGAAGCACGTCGGGCGCGTCGGCCGACCGGTCGGTGGCAGCGGCGCGCTGCCCGACGCGGTGCGGGCTGCGTTCGAGCTCGCCGGCGGCACCGTGCGCACCGGTGCTCGCGTCGCCAAGATCTTGTGCGACGGCGACAGGGTGCGCGGCGTCGAGTTGATCGACGGCTCGGTGATCGAGTCGCCGATCGTCGTGTCGGCATGCGATCCGCGCCAGACGTTGGTGTCGTGGCTGACGCCGGTGCCCACCGTCGCGTCAGCGATGGTCGCCCGGTGGCAGGCCCAGCCTCGTCACGATGGCTACGAGTCGAAGATCGATGCCGTCATCAGCGAGTTGCCGTTCTACCGCCAAGTCGATTCGAAGGTCATGGCCCGCGTCGGTGCCGACCCGATGGCGGCGACGACGATCGTTGCGCCCACGGTCGCCGACATCCACGCCGCCCATCAGCTGATGGCGGAGGGACGGGTCGCGTCGCGCCCGATGATGTTCACGAACGTCGCGTCGGTGCTCGATCCGACCTTGCTCGTGCCCGGTGCAGACGGTGGCCACGTGTTCAGCTTGGAGGTGCTGTTCACGCCCTACGAGTTGGCCGGTGGCTGGGCGACGTCTCGCGAGCCGGAGCGTTGGTTGAGCGCGTTCGGTGATCTCGTGCAGCGCGGTTGGGTCGACAGCGTGCGCCGCTTCCGGGCGATGACGCCCGATCGCTACGAGTCGGAGTTCAACATGCCGCGCGGTCACGCGACGAGCTACGGAGGTGGACCGCTGGCGGCGCTGCGCGGCAAGCCGAGCGAGCTGACGCGCTACACGACGGCGGTCAAGGGCTTGTACTTGACCGGCGCGGCGACGTACCCCGGCGCCGGCGTGTGGGGCGCGTCGGGACGCAACTGCGCCAACGTCATCCTGAACGGCTGAACGGCTGAACGGCTGAATGGCCCTCGCGTCTGTCAGGACGTCGTTGCCGCCGCGGCGATCCGGTCGAGCAGGCGCGCCATCGCCAACGACTCGGCCATCGGGCGGGGCCACGCGGCGACGCCGTGCACCGCATCGGCAAACGCGCCGACCATTGCCGTGTAGGGATCGTCGCCCAACGTCGCGACGGTCGTGACGTTGCCGTTGACGTCGTAGCGATCGAAGCTCGTTGCATGGTTGCCACCGGTGAACGCCGGGCCGGCGAGCACGACGCGAGCGCTGGTTCCGCACAGCTCGAGGTGCTGGCGCTCGGGCAGCTCGAACGACACGAGGGCCGATGCCGTGCGTCCGTCGCCCCAATCGCACCAGACCGATGTGGTGGCGTCCACCCCGGAGGAACTCGACTGCGAACTGCTGCTGACGGTGATCGGGTCGGCGCCCCACATCGCCGCCGGCGCGCCGAGTGCGTAGATCCCGACGTCGAGCAGCGCGCCGCCACCCTGGCCCGGATCCCAACGGTAGTTCGCGTGTTGTTCGGGGCCGATGACGAACGTGAACTCGGCGCGCATGTGGCGCACGTCGCCAAGCGCGCCCGAGGCGGCCAGCGCCATCAGTTGCACCCATCGCGTGCCGAACGGCGTCATCCATGCCTCGGCGAGCAGCACACCGGCGCGATCGCAGGCGGCGGCCATGGCGGCGGCGTCGGTGTGATCGACGCCGAGCGGCTTCTCGCACAGCACATGCTTGCCGGCGGCGGCCGATGCTTCGACCCAACGGCGGTGCAGACCGTTCGGCAGCGGGAGGTAGACGGCGTCGACGTCGGGTCGGTCGAGCACCCCCTCGTAGCTGCCGGCGTCGAGATGGCTCAGGTGCGCGGGCACGGGTCCACCGGCGGCCGCGACGGCGACCAACTCGCACTGCGGCGAGGCCGCCAGAGCGGGGATCACGGCCTGGTTGGCGATCCAGGAGCGGGCACCGAGGATCCCGATGCGAACCGGCGCCGGTCGGTTCACGGCGATCCCGGGCACAGGTCGACGACCGCCGATCCGTTGGCGCCGGCGCGTTGCGCGGCCTCCAGCACGGCGACGACGGCGCGACTCTCCGACGGAGGCACGGCGAGCGGTTCGTCGAGGAGGAGATGATCGGCCAGGTTGCGGTGGAATCCCCAACCGGCAGGCGGAACCGGCGGCAAGAGCTGCTCGGCGAGCCCGTAACCGGGTTCGCAACGCACGAGGCGGAGATCGACGGGCGCCTCGGCGTGGTGCTCGGTCCGTGCCGTGTACCCGCGGCCCGGTTCGAGCGACTCGACGCGCATCGACCTGTAGTGCCCGTCGAGGGTTCCTTCGGTGCCCTGCACGAAGAACTTCGGACGTCGGATCGCCGCTACGTCGCTCTGTCGGAACGTCGCCTCTCGTCCATCAGGCCACTGCATCCACACCGTGACTTGGTCGGCGTTGGTGACGTCTTGCCAGACGCGCTTGTGGCTGTGCGTCACGACGCGCGCCGGTAGCTCTCCATACAACGTCAGGATCCAGTCGATGTGATGCGAACCCCAGTCGTAGACCGCGCCTCCCGAGATCGCTTCGTCGGAGTGCCAGGCGCGGCACGGGTGATCGAACCCGCCGACGAAGGTCTCGATGTTGAACACCTCGCCGAGAAGGCCCAGGGAAACGGCGCGCTTCACCGCCAGGAAGTCGGTGTCCCAGCGGCGGCTCTGGTGCACCGTCAGCACCCGACCGTTGGCGGTCGCTGCCGCCAGCATCCGATCGGCGTCGTCGACCGTCAAGCACATCGGCTTCTCGACGACGACGTGCTTTCCGGCATCGAGCAGGGTCACGGCCACATCGGCGTGCCGGGACGGCGGTGTCGCGATGACGGCGACATCGACGGCGTCGTCGGCACCGAGCTCGACCGCCGACGGGTAGGTCGTCGCGTTCGGGAAGTCGGCCAGCGCGGCAACGCGACGCTCGGCGACCGGGTCGACGGCGGCCACGAAACGCAGCCCTTCGGTCTCGTTGGCGGCAAGTCCGTGGGTGTAACCCATGCCGCCGTGTGGCCCGTAGCCGACGACCCCGAGCCCGAGGGTGCGGACCGCCGGACGGCGCGCGTCCAACAACCGGCGAAGGTAGCGACCCACGTCCCCGTGATCGAAGACATCGAGATCGGCTAACCCGGTCGTCAACACCCGACCGCGTCCGCACGAACGCATCGTCAGCACCGGCACCGATCGGGACGCGATCGTCGTCGTCGCCACCACCTCGACGTCGCAGGCGACCTCGCGCAGGACGTGCAGGCGGCTCCACACCGGGACCTCTCGGTCGAGCCGAGCGGCCTCCGGTCGATCGGCGAGCGACACGAACCTTTCGGTCGCCGGCCGCACCTCGTCGACGACGACGCCGGTCAGCTCCACCTGGCGATCATCACCGGGCTGCGGTACGACGATGATGGCTCCCCCGTTTTGCACGTAGCGGCGCAACTCGTCGACACCGCCGTCGAGTCGACCGCTGACCATCCGTAGCGGGATGTGCAGCGCGCCCGCCGGGAGCAGCAGGTCGCGCTGGCGGACATGGTTCATCGAGGACATGAGCAGCAGTCTCGCTGACCGATGACGGCGACGACGGACCGTGCGCTCACTGGAGGTGGCCGATGCGTCCGATCGCACGGCTGTCGCCGCGTCCTGTTACCTTCATCGTCTTGCGTTGTTCCCGCCACGAGGTCGCCAACGCATCGTGCTCACGTTGCGAACGCCTCGTTGCGCCGCTCGTTGTCGGCGGTCGTCGCTGGTGAAGGTTCTCGTGATGGGCGCGACCGGGTACATCGGCGGGCGCCTCGTCCCTCGACTGGCCGACGATGGCCACGAGGTGCGCTGCCTGACGCGACAGCCCGAAAAGTTGCGCGGTGTCGCGTGGGCCACATCGGTCGAGATAACGGCTGGCGACGCGCTCGATCGGGCGGCGGTCGACGCCGCGATGGTCGGCATCGAGGTGGTGTTCTACCTCGTCCATTCGATCGGCGCGGGCGCCCGGTTCGAGGAGTCGGACCGGCTGGCAGCGCGCAACACTGCCGACGCCGCGGCCGCCGCCGGAGTTGGCCGCATCGTCTACCTGGGTGGCCTCGTGCCCGTCGGGCCCGCATCGCCGCACCTTGCGTCGCGGGCCGAGGTAGGCCAGATCTTCCTCGACGGAGCGGTCCCTGCGGTCGTCCTCCAGGCCGGGGTGATCATCGGGAGCGGCTCGGCGTCGTTCGAGATGCTCCGCTACCTGACCGAGCGGCTCCCGATCATGGTCGTGCCGAAGTGGGTCTGCTCGCGGGTGCAACCGATCGCCGTGATCGACGTGCTGTCCTACCTCGTGTCGTCGCTCCACCTGCCGGCCGAGACCAACCGACGGTTCGACATCGGTGGGCCCGATGTCTTGACGTACCGGGACATGATGCGGCGCTACGCCAAGGTGGCGGGGCTCACTCATCGCGTCATCGTCGCCGTGCCTGTGCTGTCACCGTGGCTGTCGAGCCAATGGGTCAACGTCGTGACACCCGTGCCCAAGGCGATCGCCCAACCACTGATCGAATCGCTGCGCAACAGCGTCGTCGTGCGAGAGCACGACATCGATGCACTCATCGATGTGGCGCGGTGCGGATTCGACGAAGCCGTCCGTCTTGCCCTCGAGAGCACCCACCGTGCCGACGTCTCGACGCGCTGGTCCGGCGCGTCGTGGCCGGACGCACCAAGTGACCCGATGCCGACCGACCCCGACTGGAGCGGCGGAACCGTGTACCGCGACGAACGATCTCTGGCGGTGGAGACCTCGGCCGCGAGCATGTGGCAGGCGGTAGAGGGGATCGGTGGTGACCGCGGTTGGTACTCGTTCCATCTGGCGTGGGCCGTTCGGGGACTGCTCGACCGCCTGTTCGGCGGTGTCGGCCTACGTCGTGGCCGCCGCGACCCCGACCACCTGATCGTCGGCGACGTCGTCGACTTCTGGCGAGTCGAAGCCATCGAACGACCGCGACTGCTGCGTCTGCGCGCTGAGATGAAGCTCCCGGGCAACGCCTGGCTCGAGTTCTCGATCACCGATGACGCCGACGACACCGGCCGGGCGACGTTGCACCAGCGGGCCCTCTTCATCCCTCACGGACTGGCCGGACAGTTGTACTGGTGGACCGTCAGACCGTTCCACAACATCGTCTTCGGCTCGATGATCGCCAACCTCGCTGCGGTGCGATCGGGATCGGGTCCTACCGAGCCCCCCACCTTGGCCCGGCCTGGGCGTGACCAATAGGGCGATCAGGCTTCTGCTGCTTGGGTGCCGGCGATAGGCGGCTTGTCACTCCACGGAAACTCGATCCACATGTCGGTCGCCTTCCACGCATACTCGCAGTGGACGACCGAGCGGGGCTTCTCGTAGAGCACCGCGCAACGCACCTCTGCCACCTTGCCCACGCAGAATTCCTTGACGAGCGCGAGGGTCTTGCCGGTGTCGGCGACGTCGTCGGCGATCAGCACCTTGGCGTGGCCGAGATCGATCAGATCAGGCACGGGCGGCAAGATCATCGGTACGTCGAGCCGCTCATCGATGCCGGTGTAGAACTCGACGTTCATCGTGTAAAGGTTCTTGACACTGAGCGCATAGCCGAGCGCGCCGGCGATGAGCAGGCCGCCACGAGCGATGGCGAGGATCATGTCCGGCTCGAAGCCGTCGTCCGCGACCTGTTGTGCCAACGTGCGCGACGCCTCTCCGAAGATCGGCCACGACATCCGCTCGCGCTCCTGCGACACCCCAACCTCCAGATCTCAGTGAACTCTCGACGCTAGCGCAGCACCGGTCCGTCTCTGCCGCCTTCCGTTGGGTCAATTCAGGGCGCTCTGGCGCCCTCAAGTGACCCAACGCATCGGCGGGTCAACGTGTCGGCCCGGCGCTACAACCCGCAGATGTCTTGCGGGCGCACGGGCACGCGCGCCAGGGCGCGGCCGGTGGCTTGACGTATCGCCGCGACGATCGCCGGCGTGACCGAGATGCACGGTGGCTCGCCGACACCCTTGGCGCCGAGCGGCGCCTGCGGGTCCGGCTCTTCGATCAACGTCGCGACAACGTCGGGCGCGTCGAGGAACGTCGGCAGCAAGTAGTCGGTGAAGCTCGGGTTGCGGATCCGCCCATCGATGATGACGATCTCCTCCATCACCGCCAGACCCAAGCCCTGGGCGATGCCACCTTCGATCTGGCCGATGACCGACAACGGGTTCAACGCCACGCCGACATCTTGCGCGGTCGCGATCTGGACGACCTTGACGAGACCGAGCACGGGGTCGACGTCGACGACGGCACGATGGGCAACGAACGCGAACGCGGTGTGGCAATCGCCCTGCCCGTTCTCGTCGAGATCGGCGGTCGGGCGATGGTGGTACTCGACCGTCTCGTCGATCACCAACCCGTCCGCGGTCACCGCGGCGACGGGCAGGCACAGGTCGCCCATCGTGTCGACGACGTCGGTGCCGTCGATGGCGAGGCGCAACGGGTCGATGCCGTGTTGCCGGCCGACGTGTTCGAACAGCAGCTCGCGCACTCGGCGACAGGCGGCATCGACGGCGCCGCCCGACATCCACGTCTGGCGCGACGCCGACGTCGAGCCAGCCGAGCCGACGTTCGTCGACATCGGTTCGAGCAGCACCTCGTCGACGCCGAGCAACGTCCGGGCGATCTGCTGGGCGATGGTCACGAAACCCTGACCGACCTCGGCGGTGGCGAACTCCAACGTCGCCACGCCGTCGGCGAGGCGGCAGCGCGCCGTCGAGTAGTCGTCGAAGCCCTCGGAGTACATCAAGTTCTTGATCGCCACGCCCCAACCAACACCGCGCACGACATCGCCGACATCGGCCGTCAGCCCGGTGCCGCCGGGCAAGTGGAGCGGATCGCCGTCGTCGCCACCCACCGGCGCCGCCGGCATCGGCAACGCTGCCGTCTCGCGGATGCAGCGCTCGACCGGTGCGACGGACTCGACGACTTGGCCGGTGATCAAGCGATCACCGGTGCGCATCGCGTTGCGCAACCGGATCTCAACCGGGTCGAGCCCGCAGGCGTCGGCGAGGAGATCCATCTGGCTCTCGTGCGCAAAGCACGCTTGCACGACGCCGAAGCCGCGCATCGCGCCACATGGCGGGTTGTTCGTTCGCACTGCCCAACCGTCGACGACGGCGTTGTCGCACCGGTACGGACCTTGGGTGTGCGTGATGGCGTTGAGCAGCACGGCCGACGACGTCGATGCGTAGGCACCGCCGTCGAGCACGAAGCGGGCCTCGATCTTGACGAGCACGCCGTCGTCACGCGCATGGTGACGCATCCAGATCGTCGCCGGATGGCGGTGGACGTGGCCGAAGAAGCTCTCTTCGCGCCCGTAGGCCATCTTCACCGGCCGGCCGGTGCGCAACGCCAGCAGGCATGTGTGCACTTGCAACGAGATGTCCTCGCGCCCGCCGAACGCGCCACCCGTTCCCGCCAACGTCAGACGGACCTTCGATTCGGGCAGGCCAAGGCACGCCGCGACCTGCTTGCGGTCCTCGTGGAGCCATTGCGTGGCGATGTACAGCTCGACACCGCTGCCGCCAGGATCGGGCAGTGCTAGCGCGGCTTCGGTGCCGAGGAAGGCTTGGTCTTGCATCCCGATCTCGTAGGTCCCCTCGACCGTGACGTCGCCGGTTGCGTCGACGTCACCGCATCGGATCGGCTGATGCCGGAAGATGTTGCCGAGGGGATGGATCGCGTCGTGCGTGCCGGCGATGGCGATCTCGGGATCGAGCAGCGGATCAAGGATCTCGTAGACGACCTCGATGGCAGCAAGGGCCCGCCGGCAGGTCTCGGGATGATCGGCGGCGACGGCGGCGACCGGCTCACCGACGTAGCGCACGACATCGGACGCGAACACTGGCTGGTCCTGCGAGATCAGTCCGTAGGTGAGCACGCCGGGCACATCGTCAGCGATGATCACGGTCTCGACGCCGGCGATCTTCCACGCCTTGGTCACATCGATCGACACGATCCGGGCATAGGGATGGGGCGAGCGCAACGTCGCCCCCCACAACATGCCATCGGCATGGAGGTCGTTCGAGAAGGCGAACGTGCCGTTCACCTTGGCGACGCCATCGGGTCGCGTCGGGCTCGTGCCGATCACGCCGTTGCGTCGCGCACTAGCGATGCGCGTGTCGCTGGCAACACTCATCGCGCTGCGTTCGTGCGCTGTGTCACCGCTTGTTCGACGGCGGCGAGGATCCGGCCGTAGCCAGTGCAGCGACAGATGTTGCCCGACAACGCCTCGCGCACCTCTAGCGTCGATGGGGTCGCGTTGTGATCGAGCAGATCGTGGACAGCGACGACGAGGCCAGGCGTGCAGTAGCCGCATTGCACGCCGCCGGCGTCGACGAAGGCTTGCTGCACGTCGGTCAGCGCCGCCGCTGAGCCTGGCTTGCCGAGGCCTTCGACGGTGACGATGTCGCGGTCGACGACTGACGCGGCGAGGACGAGGCACGAGCAAACCAGCGTCGAGTCGACCAGGACAGAGCACGATCCGCACTCCCCCTGTTCACATGCGCCCTTGGCGCCGGGCAGGCCGAGGCGCTCGCGCAACACGTACAGGAGGCTTTCCCCGAGCCAGGCGTCGGCGACATCGTGGTTCGTTCCGTTGACGTTCAGCCGGTAGGCCAACGGTGCGTCATCGCTCATGTCGGAAAGGCGCGGCTCAGGAGGCGGCCGGCGAGGACGCCGACGGCATGACGCCGGTAGGCAGCGGTCGAGCGATGATCGTCGATCGGCCTCGCCTCGGCGCGGACCCGCTCACCGACTTCGGCGGCGATCGCGGCGCGCGCTCCGATCAGCGAGCCTGTCGTCCAGTCGATCTGCGTCGCGATCCACGCTTCGGCGTCGCGGGCTCGAATGACGGTCGGACCCACGGCGCCCATCGCAATGCGCACGGTGTGACCGTCGAGATCAGTCGCCAGGCACACCGTTGCCGTGGCGATGACCATCGCGTTGCGCACGCCGACCTTCGCGTAGCCCTGCCAACCACGCAGCACAGGGAGATGAACGGCGACGATCAGCTCGTCGGCGCGACGGACGGTGCGCTTCACGCCGACCATGAACTCGTGCACGCTGACCATGCGACGACCAGTGACTGATGCCAGCTCGATGGTCGCGTCGAGCGCCGACAACACCGGTAGGCCGTCGCCTGCCGGCGAGCACGTCGCCAGGTTGCCGCCGATCGTCGCCGCGTTGCGGATCTGCGGCGAGCCAACTGTACGAGCGGCCTGCGCAAGTGCAGGCACGAGGCGCGCCAGCTCGCCGTGCTCCATCGTTCGGTACGTCACACCGGCACCGAGGACGACGTGCGCGCCATCCGCGCTGCGGTGCCAATCGCTCAGCTCGGCGATGCGATTGATGGCGACGACCGACGCCGGCCGCCGGTGCCCGAAGTTGACCTCGACCATCAGGTCGGTGCCACCGGCGAGCACATGCGCATCGGGATCAGCCGCCAAGGCAGCGAGCGCGCCATCGAGAGAGGTCGGCACCAGCACGCTCATGACGTTGCAGTTGTACAAATCGTCAACGCGCTCCTGTGGCGTCGCCGGCCGACGTCCGGCGGCGTTGGTTCAAGGACCACGTCCCGCAGCCGGCCTCTCGGCCTGCCTCGCGGCAGCAGCCTGTTTGAGCTCCTCGACGAACGCGATCACCTTCGCAGGTGTGTCGAGCCGCCGGCCGTCGCGCGTGATCGACACGTCATCTGCGGTTGGTGGTCCGCACTGGGCGATACGTTCGGCCCACTCTTCGGCGGTCCACACCTTGGTGAGTGGAAGGTTTCGCGGCCGCATGGTGGCAGGCTACCGCCGAGGCTGGGATCTTCTCACCCGAGCAGACGTTGAGACGCTCAGGTGACCTTCAACCCGACGATGGCGGGATCGGCTTTGGGGTACTGCGGGTCGAGCTTGGCGAGGTGGTGGACGAGGACGTTGAGCACGGCAACGTCACGCACCCAGTTGCGATCGCCGGGGATCACGTACCACGGGGCCCAGTCGGTCGAGGTCTCGGTCAGGGCGTCTTCGTACGCGGCTTGGAATTCGTCCCAGCGCTTGCGATCGTCGAGGTCGCCGACGCGGAACTTCCAACGCTTCGTCGGATCGTCGATCCGTTCTTGCAAGCGCACCCTCTGCTCGTCGGCCGAGATGTGCAACATGCACTTGATGACGACCGTGCCCTCGTCGGCGAGCAGCCGTTCGAACTCGCGGATGTGTTGGTAACGCGCCCGCCAGCGCTTCTCTGGCACGAGATCGTGAACGCGCACGACGAGCACGTCCTCGTAGTGCGAGCGGTTGAAGATCGTGATCTCGCCCTTCACCGGGCAGACGTCGTGGACGCGCCACAAGTAGTCGTGCTGTGCCTCGTCACCGGCGGGTGCCTTGAAGCCGTGGACGCGCGCCCCTTGCGGGTTCAAGCCTGTCAACGCCGTGCGGATCGTGCCGTCCTTGCCGCCGGCGTCCATCGCTTGGAGGACGAGCAGCAACCCGTGGCTGGCCTCGGCCGCGAAGCGCGACTGGAGGTCGGCGACCTCGTTGGTGAGTCGCGTCAGCTCGTCCTTGGCGCTCTTCTTGTTCAGGCCGAGCTTGTCGTCGGTGGCACGCTCGGCCAGCCCGGCGGCGTCGCCCGGCTTCACCCGTAGGTCGTCGATCATGAAGCGGCAGGCTACGTGGCGCAACGGCTGGCGGCGCCAACCAACGGGCTGCGCCGCCGTGGCTCACAGGGGCTCGCGCGTGCGAACATGCGAGCGAGCCTTGGGGAGGCACGATGGAGCCGCACGCCGCACACCGCTTGAAGTACGCAGGTGCCGTCGACGCCGACGGTCACATCTTGGAGCCCGTCGACCTGTGGGAGCGGTACCTGGAACCGAAGTACCGCGATCGGGCGCTGCGCTTCGTGCGTGACGAGGACAACCTCGAAGCGCTCGAGTATGACGGGAAGCCGTCGATGATGGCGCGCAAGGGCATGCCTTCGACGCTCGGTGCGATGGGTTGCACCGACCTCGCCGCGCTGCAGTTCGATCCCATGCAGACGTATCAGTCGCTGGCGCCGTACGGCTCGATGGACGCCAAGCAGCGCATCGAGCTGCTCGACGCCGAGGGCATCGACGCGGCGATCCTCTACACGACCGTCGGCTTGCTGTGGGAGGCCGAGGTCACCGACCCCGAGCTCTCGCAGGCCTACTGCCGCGCTTACAACCGCTGGATCACCGAGTGGTGCGGCGGCGGCAACGGGCGTCTCTTCGCCGCCCCACTC
>Ga0209069_10001045_pt1 | contig 13761 bp, 14 predicted proteins | sample Str013_2_FD_187202 | JGI IMG/M metagenome (GOLD analysis project Ga0209069, IMG submission 187202) | Freshwater sediment microbial communities in response to fracking from Pennsylvania, USA - Straight Creek_MetaG_SC_2013 (SPAdes) (version 2) | ecosystem: Environmental > Aquatic > Freshwater >...
ACCTGCGATGCCGGGCCCGGAGCGCGGTGCTGCCGCTGGCGGTCGTGGGGCTGGCGGCGGCGGTGCTGGCGGTGCTGTTTTATCGCTTGCCGGACGTCTCACGCGCGCTGTCGATCGCGACCCCGCCGGTAGCGCCGCCGGCGCGCGAGCCGCCGTTCCGCGCGTTCGTTGAGAGCCTGTGGCCCGAGGCCGCCCGCAAGGGGATCGGGCGCGTGACATTCGATCGTGCGCTCGGCGAGGTCGAGCCGGACCTGGCGCTGCTCGAGCAACTGCAAGTCCAGCCCGAATACGAAAAGACCACCGGCGAGTATCTCGCGGCGCTGGTTTCCGAAGAGCGGATTGCGCAGGGCCGAGCCAAGCTGGCCGAGCATGCCGCGCTGCTCGCCCGGATCGAGGCCCGGTATGGTGTGGCGGCCTCCGCCCTGATCGCGGTGTGGGGGATCGAATCCGACTACGGCCGGGAGATGGGCGGCTATCAGGTGCCGCGCACCCTGGCGACCTTGGCATTCCGTAACGCGCGCCGCGCGCCGTTCTGGAAGGCCGAGCTCATCGCCGCCCTCACCATCCTCGAGCGCGGCGATATTGCGTTGCCGGCCATGACCGGCTCCTGGGCCGGCGCCATGGGGCATACCCAGTTCATGCCCTCGACCTTTCTGCAGTTCGCCGTCGATTTCGACAACGATGGCCGTCGCGACATCTGGCGCTCGGCGCCCGACGCGCTCGCGTCGGCCGCCAACTACCTGAAGGCAAAAGGCTGGCAAGCGGGCGAGCCGTGGGGGTTCGAGGTGCTGCTGCCGGCCGGATTCAACTTCGAGCTGGCGGGTCTGTCGACCGTGAAGCCGTTCGGCGACTGGCAGCAGCTGGGCTTGCGGCGGCCCGCCGACATCCCCTGGCCGCACAGCGAGCGGGCCTGGAGCGTGCTGCTGCCTTCGGGCGCGCAAGGACCCGCTTTCCTCGTCTCCGGCAATTTCAATGCGATCCTGCGCTACAACAACTCGGCCTCCTATGCGCTCGCCATCGGGCATCTGTCGGACCGCGTTGCCGGCGCCGAGGCCTCGTCGACCCGCTGGCCGGACGCCGGCCACAGATTGACCCGCCCCCAGAAGCAGGAGCTGCAGCAGCTGTTGCAGCTCAGGGGCTACAACACCGGGGCGCTCGATGGCATGATCGGCGAGCAAACCCGCGGTGCCGTGCGGTTGTATCAAAAGGCGGAAGGGCTGCCGCCCGATGGCTATCCGAGCTTGGAGGTGTTGCAACGATTGCGCGGCCCGCCGCGTTGATCGTCGATCGATAATTGTCGCTGCCCGGGTGGCAGTGAGATACCATCCCGCCGAATCGCAGATCAGGGGTTGCAGCATGTCGCATATGAGCCTGGTGAGAGGGCTGGTCCTGCTGCTGATGCCGCTGGTGTTTGTGCTCGCTCAGCCGGCACGCGCCGAGGACGATCTCAACGCGAGCTATGTGACGCCGTTCCCGGAAGGAGAGACCTATCGCCTGTTGGTGTTGGGCGATGGCCCCGCGGACGGGCTGCCGCCCAGCCTGCGCGAAGGCCTCACCGCCGAGGTGAAGGTGGACGTGCAGCCCAAGCGCAAGGCGCTCGCCGGCCTCACCCGCCAGGAGTTCGAGGAAGAGCTCAAGGGCATTGCCGAGATCGTGGCCCGCGAACCCTTGCATATCGCGGTGATCTACACCGGGGCCAGTGACCGGCAGTCGATGCGGGTCAACGGCCGCTGGTACAAGATCAGCTCCGAGGAATGGCGCACCGAATATGGCCGCCGCGTCGATCTGCTGCTGAAAACCCTCAAGAAGAAACGGATCGGCATCTACTGGCTGGGCGTGCCCATACTCAAGAGCTCGCTGGCGAGCGAGGAGATGCAGATCATCAATGCGATCGTCCGCGACCGGACCTATCTGAGCGGGGTGAAATTCGTCGACACCTGGAACGCCTTCGCCGACCAGTCCGGCCAATACAGTCCGTACGGACCGGATCTTGCCGGCAAGGTGCGGCCGCTGCGGGAGGGGGACGGCGCCTGGTTCACGCAGGCGGGCTATCAGAAGCTCGCGCATTTTGCCGAGGTCGAGATCAAACGTGATATCGCCGCGGCCAAGGCCGAGCGCAACCTGCCGCTGGCGGGGGCCGAGCCCGAGCAGCGCCGCATCAATGCCGGCCGGCCCATAGCGGAGCGCGATGCTGCGGGGAAACCGAAGGAGCCCCGCAAGGGCAGCGCCGAGGCTGCGGGCGGGTCAGCGTCGCTCGAGCAGGCTGCCGACAACGGCAAGATCGTGCTGAAAATCATGATCCCCGGCACGGCCATCGCCAGCCCGCGTGAGGAGACACTGCCCGTCGAAATCATTCGCCCGATGATCCCGGCGGCCGTCATCGCCCACGTCGCGCGCCGCGGGGGAGGCGACAAGCCGACCCAACTGGGGGAAGCCTTGCCGGCGGACGTGGAGGGCGGACTGACCTTGCTGAACTCGGTGTCGGCGCTCGGTCAGTCGGCACAGGCGACGCGCCGCAGCGATCCGGCGGCCCAGTCGTCGTACTTGAAAGCGATCATCAAGGGTGAGCCCTTGAAGCCGAAGCCCGGGCGGGCCGATGATTTCACCTGGCCTGGCGCGGCGCCCGCTCCGCGCAGCTGAATTCCGATCGGGTAGCGGCGGAGCCAGCCGCCTGCCGCCGCCCCTGCCCTGAAAGAAACCGGACAAAGCGCGGACTTGTCAACCATACGCCCGTCATCCATGCATGTGCGCGCCTTCGGTGCTCATGGTAACTGTCCCCATGAAGACAGGGAGAGGGAACAGGTGGTGTTCACAAGATCACAAGTCCCTCAGCCCTTACGCTCACCCATTCCAGACAGCGCTTTTCGCGCTGATCCGGGATCTTCGTGCCGAGAGTGTTTCTGCGCGAAGATCCCGCGTCTGCGGCGCACCGCTAAGACGCGCTGCTTCATGCTGGAAGCATGCCTTCGCCATGACGCACGCGGGATGACGGGTGGTTGGTGTGTCAGCCTTTGCTGATGTTGCGCACGCCGCCACCCACCCCAAGGCCTGTCATCCTCCGGCGCGCGGCGAACAGCGGGCCGCGTGCACGACAGCGCGTCCGGGGGATCCAGTAATCCTGGACGGTTCAGGAGTACTGGATCCCCCGGATGCTGGCGCACCGGGGGATGACAGCGGGTGTGGGGGTGTCGGGAAATGCTACTCCCTCCGGAAGAGTGGGGCGAGCGAAGTCACCTCCCACATCCGGACGGCCGCTGCCGTCATGCGCCTTCGTCGGCTTCCTTGACCGCCTTGCGCGGCTTGCGGGGCGTCTTGACCTCGCCCGACATTTTCGCGATCGCATCCTGCAGCTGCCGCCGCGCCGCGTCGAACGCATCGCGCACCGCCACATAGACATCCTCGTGCGCGTGGTTCTCGCGCCCCTCGCGGCTCACCACCAGGTCCGGCCGGCCAGGCACCCCGAGATCGATCTTGATCTGATAGATCTTACCTTTGTGGTGATGGCGGTGCGGGGCCTCGATCACCACCCGGCAGTGTGTCAGCCGGTCGAAATATTTCTGCAGACGGGCGAATTTCTCGCGCACCCGTGCCTCGATGGCCTCCGACGGTTCCATGTTGTGAAAGGTGATCTCGGGAACAACCGACATGTGCTGGTCTCCTGGGGGCTGCATCGACAGCTGCGGTGATCAACCTATTGCAAAAACCTGGGCGCGGGCTTGCCTCCCGTCAAGAGCTTTTGCGGGTAAATCAGCACACCCGCCGTAGGCTAAACGGGCATTCGACAGCCCTCCGATCCCTCGCTAGACTTGTCGGCTCGCCGTCGATGCGACATGTCCCGCGCGTCTCCGACCGCAGCGCGTGCCGCCCCTGGAGGACCTATGATTCGTGCAGCCATTGTCGGCCTCGGCTTTTGGGGACGGACACTCGTCAACTCGGTTCAAGGCAAGAGCGATCGGATCCGTTTCACCGGCGCACAGACGCGCACGCCGGCCAAGGCGGAAAGCTACTGTCGGGACAATGGGCTGACCCTTTATTCTGATTTCGATGCCATCCTGGCCGACCAGGCGATCGATGCGGTGGTGCTGGCAACCCCGCACAGCGAGCACGCCGGCCAGGTCATCAAGGCCGCCGCCGCCGGCAAGCACATCTACATCGAGAAGCCGTTCACGCTGGAGGTGGCGAGCACCGATCCGGCGCTGGCGGCAGTCGCCAAGGCCGGCGTCGTGCTGGCCGTCGGCTACCAGCGCCGGTTTGCCGCTTCGGTCGGCGAAATCCGCACCCGCATCCGTGAGGGCAGGCTCGGCACACTGGTGCATTGCGAATGCGAGATCACGGCACATGCCGGCCTCACCACGCCGAAGGAGTCGTGGCGCAGCAATCCGAGCGAGACGCCCGCGGGCGCCATGACCGGCCTCGGCGTGCACGTCATCGACAACATGATCGACCTGATCGGCGAGATCGACGAGGTGTTCTGTCTGAACGTGCGCCGCGCGGCCGCGCACGCCGACGATACCACCAGTGTGCTGCTGTCCTTCAAGAACGGCGTCACCGGCAGCCTGTTCTGCTCGCTCGCGACGTCGCCGAGCTATCGCGTCGCCGTGTTCGGCAGCAAGGGTTATGCCGAGGCCTCACGGCCGATGCTCGATATGTTGCGTATCGCTCCGATCCCCGCCGGGCCCCCGGGCACACCGCCACCCCAGCCTGAGCTGATCGAAAACAAAGCTGTCGACCTGGTTCGCAGCGCGCTCGAGGCGTTTGCCGGCGCGGTTGGTGGCGGCGCGCCCTATCCCGTCACACCGGCCCAGATCCGGCACGGCGTTGCGGTGCTCGAGGCGGTGGTGCGCTCGGCGAAAACGCGCCAGCTGGTCAAGGTCGGCTGAGCCGCATCGCTGCCCCTCATGCCGCGGCGATGGCATCGGGAAGGAGCGTTGCCACGCTGAACGTCTCGGCTGCCGGCAAGACCAGAGCCGCGATCACACCGTCGAACGGAAGCCGAAGATCCTCGATCCGCAGCCTGCCATCGGTCATCAGCGAGTCGAGCCGCACCGCGGGACTTCGATCCCTGCCGTCTCGGCCGAGCACCGCACCAAGAATGGCGCCGATGCCCAGCCCGCTCGCCTTGGCCAATGCCTCCAGCCGCGTCCAGGCCCTGAGCGTATCCTGATCGTCGGTCATTGACGCCGCGGCGAACGGTGGACCGATGGATTGCGCGGCCGCGATCAGCAGCGCGCGGAGCCGGGGATTGAGGCGCAGGCTGCGCGGCTCCTCGATATCAACGCCAACCGGGCCGTTGGCCGACACCGCGATCAGCGCAAAGCGATCGGAATGCGCGAGGCTGAATGACGCGGGCGAGCCGGCCAGCGATGGCTTGCCGTGCGCTCCCAGTGCGAACGGAGCGCGCCCTGCCGCGCGCCCCAGCTGCCTCTCCAGCACCAGCCTCAGCGCCACGTGGGCCGCCGTATAGCGCTGCGCCGATGCCTGGTCCGCGATGCGGTTTCGCCGCTGGGTTTCAACGCCACTGAGCCGCGGCGCGCGGCGCTCGGCCTCACACAGCATCGCCCCCAGCGCTGCGATATCGACCACTGTCACGTCTACGGTCATGGCTGATCTCGAGGTAGCCGTTCGCCTCGATCTCCCCGATCAGCGCCGCGCGCGCGCCGTGCCGCGGGGCCGCGTGCGTTGTCCCGCCGCCGCCTCCGACAACAAGCTCCGGCACTGCGTGAGCTCCTCGACCGCCCGGCGCAATTCCTGTACCTCGTGCAGCGACAACGGCTGGCGCTCGATTTTCCTGGCCGCCGCGCCTCGCTTTGCCGGCTGGTCCGCCGACTTGGCGCCGCCGGCTTCCTGCACCGCAGGGTTCGCGCCCGATGCCCCCGGTGACGGCGATGCGGCCGCACCTGCGCGCCAGCATGTCTTGACCCATTCCAACCCCTGCTCGCGCAGAATGCGTTGAGCGCCCTTGATGGTGAAGCCGCGTTCGTACAGCAGATGCCGGATGCCGCGCAGCAGGTCCAAATCCTCCGGCCGGTAATATCGCCGGCCGCCGCCGCGCTTCATGGGTTTCAGCTGGGCGAACCGTGCCTCCCAGAACCTCAGCACGTGTTTGGGAACATCAAGATCCTCGGCAACTTCGCTGATGGTGCGAAATGCTTCCGCCGCTTTCTGCATGCGGCCTCCCCGCTAATTGAATTCGATTTCTCGCGTCTGCGAAGTTGTGCGAGCCCGGCACCACAGATCACAAGATCCGAAGAGTATGGAAGTAACGCTCTGTTGATATGGATCAGGGCCGCGCAGAATGCGGCCACGGCCCCTGTGACCCCGAAGGGCATAAGGCCGAGCGGCACCCGTGCCCGCAACCCCTGGGCTTATTCAGCCGCTTTGCGCCTGACGAGCCCGGTGTTGATCCGGTCCTTCATGATATTGCTCGGCCGGAACACGAGCACGCGGCGCGGGGTGATCGGAACCTCCTCTCCGGTTTTCGGATTGCGGCCGACGCGCTCGCCTTTCTCACGGATGCCGAACGATCCGAAAGAGGACAGCTTGACCGGCTGACCGCTGGCCAAGCTGGACGAAATCGCGCCGAGCACCCGCTCGACCAGTTCTTGACTCTCGTTCCGCGGCAACCCGATCTGCTGAACGACGGCCTCAGCCAGATCCGCGCGCGTCAATGTTTTCCCGCCCATGGCTCGGTGCCTCCCACGCCACAAAGTTGCCGAAATGCTAGCCGCGCGCCCGTCTCCGGTCAACGCCTAAACGAGGTCAACCACCTGAAATTGCGTGTATTTTCCTGCTGAGGTGTGTCCTGAGAACCGCACGTCGGAAGAACCCGTTTGCGCGAGACCCACGGACCGTGCCGGGTTTCACCAACGCACCAGCACCGCCCCCCAGGTGAAGCCGCCCCCCATCGCCTCCATCAGCACCAGGTTGCCTTCCTTGAGCCGGCCGTCCTCGAACGCCTGGTTCAGCGCAAGCGGAATCGATGCTGCCGAAGTATTGCCGTGGTGGTTCAGCGTCACCACGATCCTGGCCGGATCGACGCCGAGCTTCTTGGCGATGCCATCGAGGATCCGCTTGTTGGCCTGATGCGGCACGAACAGATCGATCTCCTTGGCGGCGAGCCCGGCATCGACCAGCGTCTCCTCGATCACCCCGGAGATTTTCTGGACGGCATGGCGGAACACCTCGCGACCGTTCATCCGCAGATGTCCGACCGTTTTCGTGGAGGACGGACCGCCGTCGACATAAAGCAGGTTTTCGAATCGGCCGTCCGAACGAATTCGGGTCGCCAGGATGCCGCGGTCCGAGCGCCCCTCCACCTGTGGCTGCGCTTCCAGCACGACCGCGCCGGCGCCATCGCCGAACAGCACGCAGGTGCCGCGGTCATTCCAATCGAGAATGCGGGAGAACGTCTCGGCCCCGATCACCAGTGCGCGCTTGAATTGGCCGGGCCTCAGGAAGTTGTCGGCGATGGTGAGAGCGTAGACGAAGCCCGAGCATACCGCCTGAATATCGAACGCGGCGCCATGGGTGATGCCAAGCCCCGCCTGGATGGTCGCCGCGGTGGCCGGAAACGTCCGATCCGGCGTTGCCGTTGCACAAACGATGAGATCGATGTCGTTGGCGTCGATGCCCGAGCGTACCAGCGCCTGATGTGCCGCGGCAATGCCGAGGTCGGAGGTCTTCTCGCTGTCGGCCGCGATGTGCCGCGCCTGGATGCCGGTACGCTCGCGGATCCATTCATCGGTCGTGTCGACCATCCGTGCCAGCTCGTCGTTGCTCAGCACGCGCTTGGGCAGATAAGCGCCGACGCCTCGCACCACCGACCGGATCACTGCCACGTTGCACTCCTTTCCCGTTTCCCCGCGAGGCTGGCCGCCCCGTCTCGTCGATGGTCAAGCCGTCGGCTTGTCCGCCCTCTGCAGCGAGCTGAGTTGAGCGGCCGCCGCAGCCACGGGCGCTTGCACTTCGATCGCATGGCCCGCCGCCGTCTGTCCATGAAAGGCTGCGATCTCCGATGTCAGCCGCCCGACCAGCGCCTGGCCCGCCAAGTCATAGCCGATGTCCACCGCGCTGGCGAAGCCGGTGGCATCGGTGCCGCCATGGCTTTTGATCACCATGCCGTTGAGGCCCAGGAAGGTGCCCCCGTTGACCCGCCGCGGGTCCATTTTCGCCTTCAGAAACCGGAACGCGCCTTGCGCCATGAAGGCGCCGGCCCTTGCCGCCAGCGAGCGGGTCATCGCCGCCCGCAGGTAGACGCCGATCTGCCTCGCCGTGCCTTCGGCGGTCTTGAGCGCGATGTTGCCGGTATAGCCCTCCGTCACCACCACGTCGGCCAACCCCTGTCCGATCTGATCGCCTTCAACGAACCCCAGATAGTTGAACGGCAGGCCGGCGGACTTCAGCAGCGCGTGGGCTTCCTTGATTTCCTCGAGCCCCTTGATTTCCTCGACGCCGATGTTGAGCAGTCCCACTCTCGGCTTGTCGATGTGCAGGACCGCCCGCGCCATGGCCGCCCCGAGCAGCGCAAAGTCGGCCAGCTGGCGTGCATTGGCCCCGACGTTCGCCCCCACATCGAGCACGATGCATTCGCCATGCACCGTCGGCCACAACGCGGCCAATGCCGGCCGTTCGATGCCCGGCATGGTCTTCAGGCAGAACTTGGCCATCGCCATCAGCGCACCGGTATTGCCGGCGGACACCGCCACATGCGCCTGTCCGTCCCGCACCGCCTGCAAGGTCAGCCACATGCTCGACTTCCAGCGGCCATGCCGCAGCGCCTGGCTGGGCTTGGCGTCCATCGCGATGGCGACGTCGGTATGGATGATGTCCGAGCGTGCCGCGAGCGCCGGGTGCCCCGCCAGGAGCGGCTCGATCTGCGCCCGGTCGCCGACCAGCAGGAAGCGGCAGTCGGGGTGATGCAGCAGCGAAATCGCAGCGCCCGGCACGATGACCTGCGGCCCGTGATCCCCCCCCATCGCATCGAGCGCTATGATTCGCGGCCCTGCCATGCCCAACCGACGCGTTCTCCAGCTCTCGTTTCGTTTTTCTCTGGCATTTCGCGCCGTCCAAGTCCCGTCGGCGCAACGATCCGAACGGCAACACCCGCCGCTGCCAGGCTCAGTGGCCGCCCGAACATAACGAATTAACGTCTGAGCACAACCTCAATTTGGCCATGAAGCCACCAACCGTTGTTTTCACTGTACGGCTTATTTCTTCGGCTTCGAGCGTGGTTTTCCGCGCTGCACTTGCGGGGGTGCCGCGCCCGGCCCGCCCTTCAGTCTTGCCAGCGCCGCGAACGGGCTTTCCTCGAGCGGCGCGGCGCCGCCATCGGCCTGCCGTCTCTCCAGCTCGGCGCCTGCCTTGCGCGGAAACGGATTGATGCCCTGGGCGAGATGCTCGAACACGATCCGCCCGACGTCGAGCACGCCATCGACGATCGGCTCGGGCGCGTCCTCGGCAAAGGGGTCGATCTCGGTTTCCCGCGCATCCTCGGGGATGCTGGCGGCAGGCCAAAACTCCAGTGCGAACGGCTCGGCCACCTCCTCCTCGACCGGCTCCAGCGTGATGCCGCAGGTTTGCGTGACGCTGGCCCCAACATCGCCCTCCAGACGGAACCGCCCCCCGGCCAACGGCTGAATGGTGAACCGGCTGCTGAGCTGCCGGCAGTCGACGAGGTCGAGCGCGCTTGTGATGGCCTCCCTCTCATGCGGGCTGGCAGTCCGCTCGAGGGCAAGTCCCGATTCGTGCAAATCCTCGGCACGGTAGGCCCAAGCCGCCAGGGGCGCACCCTCCTGCGGCGCTTGCGGCAGTGCGGGCTTACGGTCGGTCCTGCGGTGTTTGTTCATGGCTGATCCTGCTCCGGACGGTGGGCGTTGCTGGCCCTTGACGGCATCGGCCGGGGAAATGCGACCTTGCCATCGAGAATAGCCTCTGTCGGCTGTTTGCCAACCGCATCGATGGCGGCGCGCAGATGGGCCGACAGCCGTGCTGGCCCGGGATTGCCGGCCGACGGGGCAGCTGCCTGTCCAAACACATTTCGCGCCAGGGCGGCCTCGATCACAACCGGGTCCCCCTCCGCGACGGCCTTGCCATAGGCGATCAGTCGACCGTTGTAGGCTTCGGCGGCCTGCTTGACCCGCCGCGGAATGCCCATGTCGCCGACCCCCATCTCGCGCAACGCGTTGTCCATCTCCGCGACGAACAGCTCGGCGAGTGCCCGCCCGGCCCGCGCGCCCGCTTCGCCCGCAGCCTTCAACCGCTGTTGCAGCACGAACAGGTGCAGCACCAGCATCTCGAAACGACCTTCGGGTGTGTCCGGAACGCCGCACGCATCATAAAGCTCGGGCGCACGCGCGGCAGCCACACTCGAGCCATAAAGCTGCTGCGCAGTGCGGCGCAAACGGGAGCGGGCAGAATCGAATCCGAGCACGTCGATTACCTTCGATGGCGAGCCCGGCATGCGGTCGCCGCGTGCCGAGCGATTCAATTGAAGTTTGTGGGGTCTTCCTCCTGCCGCATGCAATGCCGCATTATTGTTGCGGATTGCCGGCGCCGGGGTGGCCCTTGACATTGCGAATCGCGTCGATCGCGGCTAACGGATAATTGTGTCGAGCGTGAATAGCACTGTACCAGATTGCGAGACCACGGGTTTCAGCACGTATTAGCCAGACCGCGAAGTCAAGGCCGAGGAACAATGCGCCGCAACGCTCAGACTATCGGACCGGCTATCACAAGACCGACGCGGTCGCGCCACGTCGGCCCCGTACTCGCGGCGATGCTGCTCGGCGGCTGCTCGTCGATGACCATCGTCGACAAGCACGGTCACCAGTTCACCGAAAACGACATTCGCCAGGTCCAGCGCGGAATGAGCCAGGAGCAGGTGAAGCTGTCGCTCGGCACACCCGATACCACCTCGGCCATTGGCGGCGGAGCCTATTACTACATCTCCAGCACCACGTCGCAAATGTTGTTCTGGTCCCCTTCCGAGACCGATCGCCGCGTTCTCGCCGTCTATTTCAACCCGGTCGGCTCGGTCGAGCGGGTGGCCAATTATGGCCTCAAGGACGGCAAGGTGTTCGACTTCATCAAATCGGAAACGCCCACTCATGCGCGCGATGAAAGCATCCTGAAAGCACTGTTCCGCAATCTCGGCACCGGCAAGATGTTCGGCGACTGATCGCGCCCGGCGCCAGGTCGCAACAGCAGGCCACTAGTGCGAACCGGTGCTGATCGGCCTGCGCGCCAGGGTCATGGAAGGGCGCTCGGGCTCCAGCAGGGCATCGTCGGCGGCGAGCAGCTGATCCAGATCAATGCCGATCCGGCCGCCAACGGCCCATATCACCACGCCCGTCAGCATGCGGCGGTCGATCATCTCGAGCTTGATGGCGTCGCCGGGCATCAGTCCGAAGGCCCCTTCGATGCCGGCGCCGCCGCGCGACACATTGAGGAGACAGACGCGCTGGAACCGATCATGGCAATGCAAAAGCGCCGGGATCTCGATCGATTGGCGCCTGAAACGCCGCGCTTCCTTCTCGACACCGCCTGAACTGCCAGTCATCGCGAACCTCGCCCGCACGGCTGCAACGGCGACAATTTACCAGCTGTCCGTTGTATTTCCGTGAACATGCACCCGGCTGCTGCAAATTTTACGTTGCTCCGGGCAACCATCCGCACCTTAAAATGTGCTGAAAAGACCTGCGTTTGGATCAACAATCATTCGGCCGAAATCCATCAGGCCGCCGCCCTTGCTTTTCTTGGCGGGAGAGCTTTCAAGCTGTCGGCCTTTTTGCTTGGCTCTCGCGGTAAATCAAGGTGGGCACCGGAGTGATTTGGGTACGTCGGCCAAGACGGAACGTATTCTTCTGACTGGTCGCCCCAGGCGCTCCATCCCTTGCGAGGACCCCGCGCAAAAAGTTCGAGACGAGGCCCCCAGCTGCAACTCTCTATGATAGGAAAGAGTTCGTCGGGTTTGCGTGAGTGCTCACGCTTCATCGTTTTCAGAATGTTAACTTGCCGGCGACCCGGCGCGAGTGTCCGCGCGTCCTTGCCGCGAATGCCGAACAAAACCAACTCGGTCGTGTTGCGGAAATAGAAGCCAACGCCGCGCCCATCTGGGCCGCCATCCTTCCTGACCTTGTGCCAGACAATGTTGCTCTTGTAAGCAAACCCCCATGCGGCCATCACTTGAAGGCCCTCAGGAAGCAACGCGTTTGGCACCCAAAGGTACAGATGCGACTTCGCGGCCGCCAGGTTCATCACCGGGAGCGTCAGAATATCGTCAAGCGTCATCGTGCCATAGCGCGAAAGCCGGCGATGTTCGGGCGCCATCTTGCCAGTACGATTCTGAAACTGCCACGGCGGATCGGCCAGTATTGTGCCGTAGCCGTTCGGCTTCAGAAGACGGAGTAAACTTTCAGCGGGCGTCATTCGTCTTCCTCAGTTGTATCGGGTACATCAGGCAGCGGCGGCGGCTCATCTTCTGAATAGGAATGCCTGCCTATGCCAAAGACCAAAATGGGGCAGCCGCCCCCACCGCCACCTTCCAGCTTTGGCAGCAATTTATCTATATGGGTTGTTGATTTGCCATAGCTGGATTTCTTTCGTCCTATATTGATCAGAAGATTTTCAAGTTCCGTGCACCTTGTCACGATAACACCTGCATCTATAACGCGCAGATCAAAAAGTAAGCGAAAATTGTTCAGGTCGCGATCATACACGGAGTCCTTGCTATTCCACTCCACCTCCAACGCGATTCGACCCTTAAAGCAGTCCACCTTATGAGTTGGAGAGGCCCTTTCGAAATTGTCCACTTTTATGACCGTATGAAACTGAGTTTCTCTCCACCCCTGAAGAAATAATTCTCCGTCGATTCTTTTGGAAATATTTCCCTTGTTGCCACCACCCTTCAAAATGTCCGCCTTATAGAGGCGAAACTTACGAAGCGTAGCAATGATATCTGCCCATTCCCCAGGGTGTGCTGTCAACAGCACACCAGTAGCGTTACGCCACTCATGCACCTCATAGCGCGCTCGGATGTCCGGTGGAATCAAATGAAGGGTCGTCATCATCTGATCCTGCCTCACGAGTAGTCACAAGCCAACGCCATACTTTTGGCCATCCACCATCTGGAAATGCCCGACCACACGACGGTAACAACAACTGCGATGTTCCAAACCTGGGAAGGTACCCAAGGGCTGCGCTTGACCCTCCACACCGAGCGGCCTAAGCAGGCTTTGCTCGCCCAGCCAGAGCCTGCGGAACCCGAATTGAGTCCGTATAGATTTCCTTACGATTGTCGCGGGCTTGACTGGGCCGGGCCGTCGATAGCTCACGAACCGAGGCACCAGAGTGGACATGCAGGACAAGACCAAGGCGCCGAGAGCGAAATCCAACACCATCGAGGGCGGCACCGGCCCGTGGGAGGTGGTGATCGGCCTGGAAGTGCATGCGCAGGTCACCTCCGCCGCCAAGCTGTTCTCGGGGGCCTCGGCCAGCTACGGCGGGGAGCCCAATGCGCACGTCTCGCTGGTCGATGCGGCGATGCCCGGCATGCTGCCCGTGCTCAACGAGGAGTGCGTCGCCCAGGCGGTTCGCACCGGCCTTGGTTTGAAGGCCCAAATCAATCTCGTCAGCACCTTCGACCGGAAGAACTACTTCTACCCGGATCTGCCGCAGGGCTATCAGATCAGCCAGTACAAGTCGCCGATCGTGGGCGAGGGCGAGGTGCTGATCGAGGACGATGGCGCCGAGATCCGTGTCGGC
>Ga0209069_10001046_pt1 | contig 13756 bp, 9 predicted proteins | sample Str013_2_FD_187202 | JGI IMG/M metagenome (GOLD analysis project Ga0209069, IMG submission 187202) | Freshwater sediment microbial communities in response to fracking from Pennsylvania, USA - Straight Creek_MetaG_SC_2013 (SPAdes) (version 2) | ecosystem: Environmental > Aquatic > Freshwater >...
CAACTCCTCCCGGGCGATCAGGTCGGCCGCGCGCAGGATCGCCAGCCGGTGCGCGTCGACCGCGCCCACGATGCGGATGGCCAGCCCCGGGCCGGGGAACGGCTGGCGCCACACGATCGCCTCGGGCAGCCCCAGCGCGGTACCGATCGCGCGTACCTCGTCCTTGAACAGTGCCCGCAGCGGCTCGACCAGTTCGAACCGCAGGTCGTCGGGCAGCCCGCCGGTGTTGTGGTGGCTCTTGATGGTGGCGGTACCGGTACCGCCGCCGGACTCGACCACGTCGGGGTACAGCGTGCCCTGAACCAGGAACTCGACCTCGCCGCCGGCGGCGACCTCCCGCGCGGCGCCCTCGAACACGCGGATGAACTCGCGCCCGATGATCTTGCGCTTGGTCTCCGGGTCGTCCACATTGGACAGTGCGGCCAGGAACTCCCGGGCCGCGTCCACGACCACCAGCCGGATCCCGGTGGCCGCCACGTAGTCCTTCTCCACCTGCTCGGCCTCGCCCGCGCGCAGCAGCCCGTGGTCCACGAACACGCAGGTGAGCTGGTCGCCGACAGCCCGGTGTACCAGCGCCGCGGCGACCGCCGAGTCCACCCCGCCGGACAGCCCGCAGATCACCTGCTTCGTACCGACCCGGGCCCGTACCGCGGCGACCTGCTCGGCGATGATCGAGTCGTTGGTCCAGTTCGGCGCGATGCCGGCCACCTCCCGCAGGAACCGGACCAGGATCTCCTGCCCGTACGGGGTGTGCGCCACCTCGGGGTGGAACTGCACGCCGGCCCGGCGCCGGGCCAGGTCCTCGAACACGGCCACCGGCGCACCGGCGGTACCGGCGGTCACCGCGTACCCGGGCGGCGCCACCGTCACCGCGTCCCCGTGGCTCATCCACACCTGCTGCTCGCCCGGCAGGTCGCGCAGCAGCACCCCGGGCTCGGGTGCGACCGTCAGCGCGGTACGGCCGAACTCCCGGCCGCCGGTGTGCGCCACCTCGCCGCCCAGGGCCCGGGCCATCGCCTGGAACCCGTAGCAGATGCCGAGAACCGGGACGTCGGCGTCGAACAGGGCCGGGTCGAGCTGCGGCGCGCCGGGGGCGTACACGCTGGCCGGGCCGCCGGACAGGACGATCGCCAACGGGCGCCGGGCCAGCATCTGCGCGGCCGGCATCACCGACGGCACGATCTCCGAGTAGACGTGCGCCTCGCGTACCCGGCGGGCGATCAACTGCGCGTACTGGGCCCCGAAATCGACCACCAGTACCGGGCGTGGCGTGCTCATACGCCGATCCTAGAGGCCGCCGGGGCCGGCCCACCCGTCCCGTGCCTACGCATACGTACCCCGGGTGCGTACCGGCTACGCGTGCCCGGCCGGTGAGGATACGCCGCCGGTACCGATGGAACCCGCCCCCGCCGGCCGCAGGATGGACACGTCGGCAATCCGAGCCCGCCGGCACGAAGGAGCAGGGAACCATGTTTACCAACCCGGACGCGCTGCTGAGCATGGCCCGGCAGCACCACGACGACCTCGCCCGCCAGGCCCGGCTCGATCGCCAGGTCGGCGACGCGGTACAGCGCCGGCGCCAGCGCGCCGCCGCCGCCAAGGCCAAGTGACCTGACCGCCGCACGCGGCCAGCCCAGACCGTGCACCGACCGCCGCCGCCCGGCGCCGCACCCCGTACGGGGTGCCGCCGCGGCGGCGGTCGGCCGTCGGGGGCCGCCGGTACCCTGGCGCCGTGCGGGCCACGCGTGACGGAGTCAGCCCTGTGATGGTGGGGCGGGACCACGAGCTGCATCGGCTGATGCGGCTCGTGGCGTCTGCGCGCCCGGAGGTGGCGTTCGTCGCCGGTGAGCCGGGCATCGGCAAGACCCGGCTCATCTCCGAGTTCCTCGCCGCGCTGCCGGCCGGCACGGTGGTCCTGCGCGGCGAGGCCCAACCCGGTTCGCTGGGCCGGCCGTACGAGCTGTTCCTGGACGCGGTCGACTCCACCCGCGGCGGTACCGCCACGGTCGACCCGGCCACCCTGGCGGTACTCACCGACCCGGCCCGCGGCTCGGCCGAACGCCAGCGCGCCGCACTGTCCATTGTGGACCAATTGGTCGACGGTGCCGCCTCGGTCATCGTGTACGAGGACCTGCACTGGGCCGACGCGGAGAGCACCGCCCTGTTCGAACACCTCGCCGACCAGAGCGGGCGGCGGCTGCTGGTCGGCGCGTACCGGCCGGCCGAGGTGACCCGGCGGCAGCCGGTGGACGCCCTGCTGGCCCGGCTGGAACGCCGGCACTCGGTGACCCACCTGACCCTGGGCCGGCTGGACACCGACGAGACCTCGGCCCTGCTGGCCGCCGCCACCGGGCGTACCCCGTCGTACCGCACCGCGATGGCCCTGCACCAGCGTACCGGCGGCAACCCCTTCTACCTGGAGGAGCTGCTGCGCGCGCACGACGCCGACGATCTGGAGCAGATCGTGGAGCAGCCGCTGCCGTGGAGCCTCGCGGAGGTGCTGCGCCAGCAGATCGCCGGGCTGGACGAGCACGGCCGGCGGATCGCCGAGGCGGCCGCGGTACTCGGCCAGCGGATCCCGTTCGACCTGCTCGCGGCGGTGACCGGGGCGAGCGAGGCGGAGCTGATCGACACCCTGCGCGAGCTGGTACGCCGGGGGGTACTCAGCGAGTCCGGCGAGGACGAGTTCAGCTTCCGGCACGCGCTGGTCCGCGAGGCGGTCACCGCCTCGCTGCTGGGCCGGCAGCGCCGCCGGCTGCACGAGGCGGCGCTGGACGTGCTGCTGGCCGGCAGCGGGGCCGACCCGGCACTGATCGCGTACCACGCCCGCGGCGCCCGCCGGTACGACGACATGGTCACCGCGGCCCGCGCCGGCAGCGCCGCGTACCTGGAGATGGGCTCGGTGTACCAGGCGCTGCAACTGGCCGAACGCGGGCTGGAGCAGGCCGCGCAGGACACCGCGCTGCTGGCCACGGCGGCCCGCGCGGCCTGGCTGGCCGGGCTGCTGGACGACGCGATCGGGTACGCCCGGCGCTGGCGGGACCGGGCCGGCGACGACGCCGAGGAGGTACGGGCGCTGATCCTGCTGGTACGGCTGGCCTGGGAGGCCGGCGACGTCGTCGGTACCGATACGCTGACCAGCGAGATCGAGATGCTGGTTGACCAGTTGCCCACCGGCGAGGAGCAGGGCCAGGCGGTCGCCACCGTGGCCCAGTCGTACATGCTGCGCGAGCAGTCGGACAAGGCGATGGCGTGGGCCGGCCGGGCGCTGGAGCTGGCCGAGCGGCACGACCTGCCGCGTACCCGGCTGGCCGCGCTGGTGGAGCTGGGCTCGCTGCTGGTCGGTTCGGCCGACCGGTCCGACGAGGGCCGGGACCTGCTGGCCGGGGTGGCCGGCGAGGCGGAGAAGGCCGGCGACTGGGTACTGGCGGCGCGGGCGGTACACAACCTCGCCTTCACCACCCCGCCGTCGTCCCCGCACGAGCAGGCCCGGCTGCTGGAGCGGATGCGCGCCGACGCCGAGCAGGGCGGCTTCGACCAGCTCGCGGTCGCCGCGTACTACCAGGGCCGGGCGGTGGTCGCGGTCGGCGAAGGTGACCTCGCCGCGGCCCGGGAGGCGCTGGAGGAGGGCACCGCCCGGGGGCACCGGTTCACCACCCACGGCCGGCAGGCCGACTACCACGCGGTGTACCTGGCCGGCCTGGCGCTGGAGGCCGGTGACCTCGACCGGGCCCGTACCGTGGTGGCCGAGCTGATCGGGCTGCCCCGGCCGCGTACCGTCCCGGTCGCCGGGCTGGTCTTCCACCTCGCCTGCCGCAGTACCCCGCCCGGGCCGGCGCTGGAGGCGCTGGACGGGTTGCTGGGCGCGCTGGCCGCCGACCCGAACTCGGCCACCGGCGACCTGGCGCACGACCTGGTGGCCGCCGCGGTGGCCGGGGCGCTGCCGCTGCCCCGGATCCAGGACCTGGGCGCGGCGGTACTGCGCCCGCGTACCGCGCCGGGCTGGGCCGCGCTGGTCCGGGCGCAGCTCGCCCGGGCGGCCGGGCGCGACGCGGTGGCGCTGGTCGACTACCGGCAGGCGGCCGGCGACGTGGACCTGCCGCCGTCGGCCCGCGGTACCGCGCACGCCGGCGCGGCCGGCTGCCTGCTGGCGCTGGGCCGGCCCGAGCCGGCCCGGGCGCACCTGGTCGAGGCGGGCCGGTTGCTGGCCCGCTGGTCCGGCTGGCGGGTCGAGCAGCTTGCCGGGCTGCGGGAGCGGGCCGGGCTGCCGGCCGACGGGCAGGCGGTCACCGGCCCGGCGGCGCTGACCCCGCGGGAACGGGAGGTGGCGCTGCTGGTGGCCGACGGGCTGACCAACGCGGAACTGGCCCGGCGGCTGTACATCTCGCCGCGTACCGCCGCGGTACACGTGTCGAGCATCCTGCGCAAGCTGGCGGTGGGCTCACGCACCGAGGTCGCCGCGGTCCTCCGGCCGCACTGAGCCGGCCGCGGGCCGCACCGGCCGTACCGGCGGCTCAGGCCCGGTCGGCCACCGGATCGTCCACCATCGTGGCCACCGGTACCGCCTCCCGTACCGCCCAGTCCAGCGCCTCGTGCAGCCGGGCCAGGGGCAGCGGGCGGCGCCGGGTCACGGTCACCACGGCGGTGGCGGTGGCCGGGATGAACGGGTACCGCTGGGCCGTACCGGTGACCGCGGTCACCACCTGGTACGCCACCTCGACCGCCTGGTCCTGCGTGACCGTGGGCAGTACCAGCAGGAACTCGTCGTCGGCCAGCCGTACCGCCCGGTCCACCGGCCGCAGGGTACCGGCCAGCGCCTGCCCGACCACCTGGGTACCCCGGCCGGCGTACCGGGGGCCGAACGGCTCCGGCACGGTACGGCTGAACTCGATCTTCACGGCGACCAGGCCCAGCGGCAGCGTGCCGGACGACGTGGTACCGGTCGCGCCGGTCCACCGGCCCAGCACCAGCTGGTCCACCAGCCCGGCCGCGGCGTCCGAGTCCGGGTCGGCGGCGCTGGCCTCGGCGAGCCGCCGGGCCAGTACCCGCCGGCGGGTGTTGTTGTGCTCGACCTGCCGGGTGAACAGCCGCATCGCGGCCTCCCCCCGGGTCTCCCCGGGCGCCGGCGGCAGGTCCCGGGCCCGGTCGAGGACCTGGTCGATGGCCGCCCGGGTGGCCTCCGGCAGCCGGCCGTCCAGCGCCGTACGCAGCCGGGCCACCTGGTACAGGGCGTCGTCGCGGCGGAACCGCCACCAGCCGTCGAACAGCCGGCCCGCCTCCAGCGTCTCCGCGTCCGGCTCGATCTCCTCCCGGTCCTGGGCGACCAGCACCGCGCCGAACCGGGGTGTCAGTACCGCGATCACCCACTCCCGGGCCAGCTCCTCGTCCTCGGCCAGCAGTACCGGGTCCACCCCGGGCGGCAGGTCGGGCGGCCCGTCGGCGACGACCGCGACCACGGTGGCCGCGGCGACCGCGGCGATGCGCTGGTACACGGCGCGTTCCCGGTTGAAGTACGGCATCCGCTGGAACAGCGCCACGACCACCATCGGGCCGTCCTCGGCGGCGGCCAGCGCCGCCTGTTCGATCGCGTGCGACACCGTCACCAGGGTGCGTTTGGTAAGCCGTTCGGTACGCCCGGGGTCCGCCACGGCACGAGCGTAGGGAACGGCTCGGCCTCGCGGCAGGGGCCGCGACCGCGTTCCGCTGGCCCGATCGGCGCTGGTACGCCGCCGATCGGCGGGTTCACCCGGACGAGTGACCGATTTCCCCGGTGGTACCGGTACCGGTACCGGTACCGGCCGGCCGCAGCGCGGCCGGGGCGCCGTCGGGTACCGCCGGGCGGGCCGGGGGTACCGGTGCCACCGGCCGGTACAGTTCGCCCGGCGCCGGGCGCGGATCCGGGTCGCCCCGGTTCGGCCACATCGCCAGCGCCCGCTCCGCCTGCGCGGTGATCGTCAGCGACGGGTTCACGCCGAGGTTGGCGCAGACCGCGGCGCCGTCGACCACGTGCAGGCCGGGGTGGCCGTACACCCGGTGGTACGGGTCGACCACGCCGTGCTCGGCGCTGTCCCCGATCACCGCGCCGCCGAGGATGTGCGCGGTCATCGGCACGTTGACCACGTCCGGCCAGGACCCGCCCGGCACCCCGCCGATCTCCTGCGCCAGCAGCCGGGTGGCCCGGTGGCCGGCCGGGATCCAGCGCGGGTTGGCCGCGCCGTGCCCGGGCCGGCTGGTCAGCCGGCGCCGGCCGTACCAGGCCCGGGCGTACCGGACCGTGAGCGAGTTGTCCAGCGACTGCATCACCAGCGCGATCACGGTGCGCTGGCTCCACCCGCGTACCGACAGCATGCGCAGGTTCGTCCACGGGTGCCGGACGAACTGGGCCAGGTACCGCAGCGGCCGCCAGCGCTCGCCGTCCACCAGCGCGGTCTGCAGCAGGCCCATCAGGTTGGAGCCCTTGCCGTACCGCACCGGTTCGATGTGCGTGGCCGGGTCCGGGTGGAACGAGCTGGTGATCGCCACGCCGTCGGTGAAGTCGGTACCGGCCCGCAGCGAGCCCGCGCCCAGCAGCGCCTCGGAGTTGGTCCGGGTCAGCTCGCCCAGCCGCGGCGACAGGTGCGGCAGCGCCCCGGTGGCCCGCAGCCGGTGCAGCAGCCGCTGGGTACCCAGCGCCCCGGCGGCGAAGACCACCTGTCCGGTGTGCCAGGTGTGCCGCCCGGCCCCGGGTACCGCGCCGGTACGCCGCGCGGTGACGGCGTACCCGCCCCGAGCGTCCGGGCGCACGTCGGTGACCGTGGTCAGCGGGTGTACCGCGACGCCGAGCCGCTCGGCCAGGTACAGGTAGTTCTTCACCAGCGTGTTCTTGGCGCCGAACCGGCAGCCGGTCATGCACGCGCCGCAGTGCTGGCAGCCGCGCCGGGCCGGCCCGGCACCGCCGAAGTACGGGTCGGGTACCTCCTGCCCGGGCTGGCCGAAGTACACCCCGACCGGGGTGGGGTGGAACGTGTCGGCCACGCCCATCGCGGTCGCCACGGCCAGCATGGCCCGGTCCGCGGCGGTACGGCGCGGGTACACCGCCACGCCGAGCATCCGCTCCGCCACGTCGTACCACGGCGCCAGTTCGGCCCGCCAGTCGGTGATGTCACTCCACTGTGGATCGTCGTAGAACGCGGGCAGCGGCCGGTACAGCGTGTTGGCGTACACCAGCGAACCGCCACCGACCCCGGCGCCGGACAGCACCACCACGTTGCGCAGCAGGGTGATCCGCTGGATGCCGAAGGCGCGCAGCGCCGGTGCCCACAGGAACGAGCGCACCCGCCAGGAGGTACGCGGGAACTCGTCGTCGGCGAAGCGCCGGCCCGCCTCCAGTACCGCGACCCGGTACCCCTTCTCGGCCAGCCGCAGCGCCGCCACGCTGCCGCCGAAGCCGGAGCCGATCACCACCACGTCGACCTCGGTCATGCCACCTCCCGTCCCGCCGGACCGTGGCCAGTCCGGGCTACCGGTCCAGGACCAGGCTGACCTTCTGGAACTCCTTGACGTCGCGGTACCCGCACTTGGCCATCGCCCGGCGCAGCCCACCGAACAGGTTCAGGGTGCCCTCAGCGTCGTCGGACGGCCCGAACAGCAGCCGCTCCATCGAGCCCAGCGGCTGCTGGGCCGGCCCGAACGCGCCCCGGGGCAGGCTGGGGTGGCTGGCCGCCGGGTGCCACCAGGCCCCGCCGGCCGGCGCCTCGACACAGGCCGACAGCGGCTCGCCGAGCATCACCGCGTCGGCGCCGCAGCCCAGTGCCTTGGCCACGTCGCCGGAGGTACGCAGGCCGCCGTCGGCGATCAGGTGCACGTACCGGCCGCCGGTCTCGTCCAGGTAGTCGCGCCGGGCCGCCGCGGCGTCCGCGATCGCGGTCGCCATCGGTACCCGGATGCCCAGCACCGTGTCCGTGGTGGACCACTCGTCCGCGCCGACGCCCACGATCACGCCGGCGGCGCCGGTACGCATCAGGTGCAGCGCGGTCTTGTAGTCGGTACAGCCGCCCACGATCACCGGCAGGTCCAGGTCGGCGATGAACTCCTTGAGGTTCAACGGTTCGTCCACAGTGGACACGTGTTCGGCCGAGACCAGGGTGCCCTGGATCACCAGGATGTCCACGCCGGCGTCCAGGATCACCGGCGCCAGGGTCAGCGTGTGCTGCGGGGACACCCGTACCGCCACGGTCACCCCGCCCTCGCGGACGGCGCGGACCCGGTCGGCGATCAGCTCGGGCCGGATCGGCTCGGCGTACACCTCCTGGAGCTTGCGCGTGGTCGGCGCCTCGTCGTCGAGCAGGGACAACTCCTCCAGCACCTTGGCCGGGTCCTCGTACCGGGTCCACAGGCCCTCGACGTTGAGCACGCCCAGCCCGCCGAGCCGGCCCAGGGTCACCGCGGTGGCCGGGCTCATCGTGGCGTCACTGGGGTGTGCCACGCACGGGATGGCGAACGGGTACGCGTCGAGCTGCCAGGCCGTGGAGACGTCGTCCACGTCCCGGGTACGCCGGGTGGGGACGATCGCCACGTCGTCCAGGTGGTACCCGCGCAGTGCGGTCTTGCCCATACCGATCTCGACGACGTCCCGCATGGCTCGCTCCGTGTCTGTGCCGTCGCGCTCAGCGCGAGTGGTAGTTGGGGGCCTCGACGGTCATCTGGATGTCGTGCGGGTGGCTCTCCTTCAGCCCCGAGGCGGTGATCCGGACCAGCCGGCCCCGGCGTTGCAGGGCCGGGATGGTGGCCGCGCCGGTGTAGAACATCGCCTGGCGCAGGCCGCCGACGAGCTGGTGCGCCACGGCCGCCAGCGGCCCGCGGTACGGCACCTGGCCCTCGACCCCCTCGGGGACCAGCTTGTCGTCGGCCACCACGTCGTCCTGGAAGTACCGGTCCTTGGAGTACGAGCGCGGCCCGCCGGCCCGGGACTGCATGGCGCCGAGTGAGCCCATCCCCCGGTACGACTTGAACTGCTTGCCGTTGATGAAGATCAGCTCGCCGGGGCTCTCCTCGCAGCCCGCCAGCAGGCTGCCCAGCATCACCGAGTCGGCGCCGGCCACGATCGCCTTGGCGATGTCGCCGGAGTACTGCATGCCGCCGTCGCCGATCACCGGTACCCCCAGCGGTTGGCACGCCCGGGCGGCTTCCATGATCGCGGTGACCTGCGGTACCCCCACCCCGGCGACGACCCGGGTGGTGCAGATCGAGCCCGGCCCGACGCCGACCTTGACCGCGTCCGCGCCGGCCTGCGCCAGCGCCAGCGCGCCCTCGTACGTGGCCGTGTTGCCGCCGATCACGTCGACGGTGGTGTCCTTCTTCAGCCGCGTGATCATCTCGATGATGGCCCGGCTGTGCCCGTGCGCCACGTCCACCACGATCACGTCCACGCCGGCGTCGACCAGGGTACGGGCCCGCTTGTACGACTCGTCGCCGAACCCGATCGCCGCGGCCACCCGCAGCCGGCCCGCGGGGTCCTTGGTGGCGTGCGGGAACTGTTCGCTCTTGGTGAAGTCCTTGACGGTGATCAGCCCGCGCAGCCGGCCGGAGCCGTCGACCAGCGGCAGCTTCTCCACCTTGTGCTGGCGCAGCAGCGCCAGCGCGTGCTCCTTGGTGACCCCGACCGGCGCGGTGACCAGCGGCGGCCGGGTCATGATCTCGTGTACCGGGGTGCTCCGGTCGGTGACGAAGCGCATGTCCCGGTTGGTGATGATGCCCAGCAGCGCGCCGGTACCGTCGACCACCGGCAGGCCGGAGATCCGGTACCGGGCGCACAGCCGGTCCACGTCCCGGACGGTGTCCTGCGCCGAGCAGGTCACCGGGTTGGTGATCATGCCGGACTCGGAGCGCTTGACCAGGTCCACCTGCTGCGCCTGGTCCTCGATCGGCAGGTTGCGGTGCAGCACCCCGATGCCGCCGTTGCGCGCCATCGCAATCGCCATCCGCGCCTCGGTGACCGTGTCCATCGCGCTGGACACCAGCGGTACGGCCAGGGTGACGGTACGGGTCAGCCGGGTACCCGGATCGGCGTCGGCCGGCGCCACGTCCGACTCGGCCGGCAGCAGCAGCACGTCGTCGAAGGTCAGCCCGAGCGGCAGCACCGTCGCGGTCAGGTGACCGGGCTCGGGTACCGGGTCGGCCCCGGGTACCGGCTGGGCCGGGTCGGCGCCACGGGCGGCCGGCGGTGCTGGTGGCAGGAGCGCGGAGTCGTCCACGATGCTCGATGTCCCCTCGGCGGGTGCGGATCCGGCCCGCGCGTGCACCCCGACGCGCCGGCCCGGAGACCCTCATCGTACCCATGCGACCAGGCCCGCTCGGGGCTGGTGTGGCCGCCGGGCGTACGGCGGGGCGGCCCGGAGGATACCGTGGACGGGTGCAGGACGAGCCCATCGACCCGTTCGCCGGTGACCCGGCGGACCCCTCCGGCGAACTCGCCAACCTCGACAAGCCCGACGAGGACGAAGACTCCGAACCGTTGAGCCACGCCGAACGCGAGGACGTGATGGAGGACCTGGCGGACCTGGAGGTCTACCAGGCCCTGCTGACGCCGGTCGGGGTACGCGGTCTGGTGATCGAGTGCGAGGACTGCCACGAGCCGCACTACTTCGACTGGGACCTGCTGCGGGGCAACCTGCGGTACCTGCTCGACGTCGGCAAGCCACGGGTGCACGAGCCGGCCTACGACCCCGACCCGGACCACTACGTCACCTGGGAGTACGCGCGCGGGTACGCCGACGGCGTCCACGACGCGCTGGCCGAGGGCGGCGACGGGGAAGAAGACGAGCAGGTGCCGTAGCGGTACCGGCCGGGTCAGCTGACCAGGCCGCCGCGGAACCCGGCCGCCACCGCGTGCGCCCGGTCCCGGGCGCCGAGCTTGCGGAACAGCCGCCGGGCGTGCGTCTTCACGGTGTCCTCGGAGACGAACAGGTCCCGGCCGATCTCGGCGTTGCTCTTGCCGTCGGCCATGCCGCGCAGCACCTGGAGTTCCCGCTCGGTCAGCGCGGCCACCCGCCGTACCGGCACCTGGTCCCCGCGCTGCGCCGGTACCAGCGAGTCCGGCGCCACGACGCCGGCGCCGATCACGGCGCCGACCGGCCGTACCTCGGTACCGGTGCGCAGCGCCTCGACCCGGGCCGCGCCGGCTGGATGGCCGGCCAGCGCGCCGTTGGTGGGGACGGGACCGGGCAGGGTACCGCCGCCGAAGGCCATGCCCGGGGCGGTACCGCCACGCCCGGCCGGCAGCGCGCCCGGTGCCAGGGGCAGCGAGAGCAGCATGAGGGTACGGGCGACCGTGGCCACCACGTCGTCCCCGCCCCGGATGACCCCGCGCGCCCCGGCGGCGACCGCGGCCGCGGCGACCTGCGGGCTCTCCGGCCCGAACAGCACCAGGGTCGCCCCGGGTACCTGGGCCAGCGCCCGGCGTACGAACGACACCGGATCCGGCCTGGTCAGCGCCGTGTCCAGGAGCACGGTGTCGGTGGGCCGCTCGACCAGCCGGGACAGCACCTCCCCGGCCGTGACGGCGGTGCGTACCACGGCGCCGGCGCCGAGCCGGTCCGCGCACGCCATGACCGCCTGAGCGGCGGCCGCCGTCCGTACGCACACGAGCACGGTCCGCATGAAGTCCCCTCTCCCCGCGCGGCCGGTACCCCTTTCGGGTACCGCCGCCTGGCGCTTCCGTGCCCAGGTGGGAGGCCACGCATGGTCGAAATGTCCGATGCTTAGGCGGCACCCCACCCGGGTATCGGAAGGTCTAACGATCGAGGGTGGGAGGTAAGTGGTGGCCAACGTAGACAGACTTCCCGGGCCAATCGCCGACATTTGGGAATGGCAGGTCAGGGGGCTGTGTCGGGGTCGCGACAGCGCGCAGTTCTTCCACCCGGATGGAGAACGTGGCTCGTCCCGGCGCCGGCGTGAAGCCGCCGCCAAGCAGGTGTGCGGCCGCTGCCCGGTACGGGCGGAGTGCGCCGCCTACTCGTTGAAGGTGCACGAGCCGTACGGCGTGTGGGGTGGCTTCACCGAGACCGAGCGGCAGCGGCTGCTGTCGGTCGGCTGGGAGGACGCGGCCGACCGGTACCGCCGCCGGGTGGACATCTTCAAGCTCGCGGCCCGGCTCAGCCCGGTCGGCGTGGCTGCCTGACCCGCCCCCCGCCCGTACCCGCGCCGTCGCACCTGGGGTGCGACGGCGCCGTCGCGCGCCCGGGTCCCGGCGCCGACCGGCGGTCGGGCGCGCCGGGGTCAGCGGACGGTGACCTCGATGGCGTGCCAGCCGGTGGCGCCGTCCGGGGCCGGGGGCGCCTTGTCGCCGGTCTGCGTCTGGCCGCCGTTGTCGGTGGCCCGTACCGCCAGCGTGTGCCGGCCCGGGGTGGCCGGCCAGGACCACTGCCACTGCCGCCAGGTGTCCACCGACGGGACGGCGCCGAGCGTCGCCGGCTGCCACGGGCCGTCGTCCACCCGTACCTCCACCGTGGCCACGCCCCGGTGCTGCGCCCACGCCACCCCGGCCACGGTGACCCGCCCGGCGTGCGGGTTCGCCCCGGCCCGAGGGGTGTCGATGCGCGACTCGGTCTTGATCGGAGCCCGCGCGGCCCAGCCCCGCGGGATCCAGTACGCGGAGTAGTCCGCGAAGCTGGTCAGCTCCAGTTCGCTGATCCACTTGGTGGCGGAGACGTACCCGTACAGGCCCGGTACCACCATGCGGACCGGGAAGCCGTGCTCGATCGGCAGCGGCTCGCCGTTCATGCCCACGGCGAGCATCGCGTCCCGGCCGTCCAGCAGCACCTCGGTCGGGGTACCGACGGTGAAGCCGTCCACCGAGCGGCCGACCACCTGGTCCGCGCCGGGCAGCGGGCCGGCGGCCTCGATCAACCCCTTCACCGGTACGCCCAGCCACTTCGCGTTGCCGATCAGATCCCCGCCGACCTCGTTGGACACGCAGGTCAGCGTCACGTACCGCTCGATGGTCGGCATGGCCAGCAACTGCTTGTACGTGATCGTGACCGGCCTGGCCACCCGGCCGTGGATGCGCAGGGTCCAGCTGTCCGGGTCCACCTGCGGTACCGCCAGCGCCGTGTCGATGCGGTAGAAGTCCTTGTTCGGCGTCACGTACGGCGATACCTCCGCGACGCCCAGGTCGGTCTGCGCCAGCGTGGCCGGCGCCGGGTTCTCCGGCGTGGGCAGCGCCACCCGGTTGCGCGCCGCGGACACGTCCCGGCGCGCCACGATCTGCTGCCCGACCAGGCCGACCAGCGCCGCGCCGACCGCGCTGCCGCCGGCCCAGCGCAGGAACGTCCGGCGGTCGCCGGTGGCACCGCGCGTGCCCGGCCGGCCCCAACGGGTACGGCCGGCCAGCTCCAGCAGCCGGTCCAGCACGATCGCGCCGGCCACCGCGCCCAGTACCGACGGCAGTACCACCAGCGGGCCGGCCCCGGCCCGGGTCGCCGCCGCGACCATGCCGGCCAGCCCGAACAGGGCGATCCCGGCATACCCGATCCACCGCCGGCCCAGCGCCCCGATGCCGATCAGAGCCGCGAACACGCCGAGCAGGATCGTGGTACCGAGCAGCAGGGCGGTCTTGTCGTGGGTACCGAACAGGGAGATGGCGACCTGTTTGACACCACCGGGTACGTGGTCCACGACCACGCCACCGACCACGACCAGCGGGGCGGAGGCCGCGCCGGTGACGATGGCGACCAGTTCAGCCACGGCCAGCGCGGCTCCGGCGGCGGCGACACCGGTC
>Ga0209069_10001049_pt1 | contig 13749 bp, 10 predicted proteins | sample Str013_2_FD_187202 | JGI IMG/M metagenome (GOLD analysis project Ga0209069, IMG submission 187202) | Freshwater sediment microbial communities in response to fracking from Pennsylvania, USA - Straight Creek_MetaG_SC_2013 (SPAdes) (version 2) | ecosystem: Environmental > Aquatic > Freshwater >...
ATGGCCTGCTCCAAACGACCGACGTCGTCGTGCTCAATGCCGGTGGCAAGATCACGCGCCACATCCCCGGTGTGCGCGGTTACTGGGGCCTCTAACACCAACGACGCTGACCGCGTTCCGATCGATGACCCCGTGCACCGCTCGTGTACATCGCGCCAGCGACGGCGCGCGACGCTGAACGCTATGAGCGCCAGATCGATCGTCGAGAACGGGACACAACCGGGACCGAGTCGGTGCGCGCCAGTTTGCCGCTCGGCTCGCGTTGACGACCGCCGTCGCTGAGCGCGATACGAGCAACGATCCGCGCGCCACCCACGCCCCAGACGCCGGTTCTGTCGCTCGCTGCGCCCGTTGGCGTGAACAGTTCCGGCTCGGTTGTACGCCTTCTCGGGCTCGGTGTTCGCGTCGTGGTCAGCGGGTCGTCGCTGATCGTTAGGTTGGACGCGCCACCGCCGGCGGTGGACGTCGATCTCCGGCGTGGCGGCCTTCGACGCGTGCACCTCGCGCACACAGGCCGGGGGACTTCACCGTCGACAACGAGGTTCGGGAAGATCGTTCACGTCACAGACTGATGACGACTTTGCCTTGGACGTGACCTTCGTGCAGGTATCGGATCGCGGCCGGCACGTCGCTCAACGCGTAAGAGCGGTCGATGGCCGGCGTGACCTTTCCTGATTCGATGAGCTCCCGGACGTCGCTGAGGTCTTTGGAGTTCTCCGACGAGGCGAGCATTGCCAGCTTCTGGCTTACGAACGGAGACAGCGCGACGGCGCGGAGGCTGCGGTCGAATCCGCCGAGCCAGCGTCCATCGGTCTCGCCGCCGACGATCACAAGTGTTCCTCGTGGGGCGAGGGCACGCCGGAGATGTGACAGTCGCCGGTTGCCTGCGATGTCGACGATGGCGTCGTAGCGGTGCGCGCCGTCGGCGAAGTCGTCGTGGGTGTAGTCGATGACGTGATCAGCACCAAGGGAACGGACGAGATCGATCTTGGCGGTGCTGCACACGCCGGTGACGTCGGCCCCGAAGGCTTTCGCGATCTGCACAGCGAACGAGCCCACGCCTCCCGATGCACCGACGATCAGCACGAGCTGTCCCGGCTGCACCTTCGCCTTGTCACGGATTGCTTGGAGCGCGGTTGGCGCGGAGATCGGCACGGCGGCCGCCTGTGCGAAGGAGAGGTTCGACGGCTTGACTGCAAGCTTGCTCGCTTTGGCGCGGGCGTATTGGGCGAAGGACCCGTCGCAGGTGCCGTAGACCTCGTCGCCCGCCTTGAACTCGGTCACGGCATTGCCGACAGATTCGACCGTTCCGGCGAGCCCCCGCCCCGGGTTGGGTGCGTTGGGTGTGCGGAGCCCGAAGCCGGCAAGGCGCATCGCGTACGGCAGGCCGGTCATCACATGCCAGGTGCCTCGATCGACGCCCGCCGCGGCAACCCGCACCAGGATCTCGTCGTCACCAATCGCTGGCCGCGCGACCTCGACGAGTCGTAACACTGCCTCGGGCGCGGTGCCGTAGGCATCCTGGATGATCGCCTTCATGTTCTCCACAACGCTGATCGCGGGCATCGGATCGGTCGACCGGTCGAGCGCCGGTCCTGTCATCGCCGGGGCGCCTGCTCGACCGTCGTGGCCTGCGCGGAGGCCGCTTCGGTGGCAGGGAAGCCAAACCATGTTGGATCGGGTCGAACGGCAAGTCTGTCGACGGCGGAAGGTCGAAAGCCTTTCACGACGAGGTACACACCGAGCGAGAACTCCCATGCCGCGATGGGGAGGGCAAGGATCGCCGTGGCCGACGAGGTTCGGCCCCACAGGTCGCCCAGGACGCCGAGCTGGGCGAAGATGAGCAGCGGCGCTCCGATCAACCCGAGCAGCGGAAGCACACGCGGCACAAGACGCGACCGGTACATCAGCGAGCCCAGCAACAAGCCGTTGACCGCGGGCATGATGCTTTGTCCGAGGAGGAACGTCCGGTCGTACATCACGACCAACGCGTGACCGGTGACCAGCGTGTCTGTGCCGGCTCCGTCGCGTCGCAAGGTCACGAGCGTGAACAGACAGGCGACACCCACCAAGATGGTGGCGCCCTCGAGAATGCGCGAGGCGACGAAGCCCATCGCAACGACTTCGTTCTGTTTCTTGACGACCGGGAACAACGCGACCGCGGTGCCGATACCGGCGAGCGCCACGATCAGTTCCAAGATGCCGCCGACGATCACACCGGTGTTTGAGCCGCCGCTCGCGATGTAGCCCACCTTGTGCACGCGGCTGTAAAGAGCGAGGGTGGGTATCGAGACGAAGGTGATCAGGTAGAGCACGCCGGCGACGAGCGAGGCCTTCCTGATCGGTTCCATCCGCGTTCGTTTCGACTGTGTGGTTGCTGGAGGACTCGGGGCCGTTGTGGTGGTTGACATGGTCAGTTTCCTTGCTCCCGCCGGTCGGGGACTAGGAGACAGCGCCCATCCCGGTGTACTTCGTTTACGAATGATCCGTTCGCGTAGCATGCGTGCTCGGAAGGTATGTCTGTCAACTAGGATCGCCTCATGTCCAGGGCAAACTTCGTAGATGACGCCGTGAACGGCTGGAGCCGCATCCATCCCGAGCTCAACCTGACCGCCCTGGAAGCGGTCCAACGACTGGTGTGGAGCGGGCGCCTGGCCGAAGACATCCTGGAACGAACCGCGATCGCCAGTGGCTTGCGCAGGCGGGGCGACTACGAGGTGCTCGCGCTTCTACGGCGGGTCGAACCAGCGCTGCTCACCCCGCTCGACGTAGCCCAACACCTGCAGACCTCACCATCGGGCATGACCGGCAAGCTCGATCGACTCGAAGCACAGGGACTCGTCCAACGCACTCGAGACCTGAAAGATCGCAGGACGATCAGGCTCGGCATCACCGACACCGGTCGAACCGTGATCGCCGAGGCGTTCAACACCAACCTCAAGGTCTACGAAGCGATGCTCGCCGAGCTCACGTCGAGCCAAGCGAAAAGCCTCGACGCTCTCCTCAACAAGCTGCTCACCCGACTAGAGGAACTCTCACAACTCAGGCAACCCTGGGGACCCAGCTGAAGCCTGTCCAGGGTTGCTATCCGTGGAGGGTGGTGCCGGTGCGGACGGAGTCAACGACGTCGCGGATCGCTTGGCTGGATTGAGCGGCTGTCGGTTGGTGCTCGGTGAGCATGGCGTGCGTGGCGTTCGCCAGGACGCGATGAATCCTGTTGGCGGACAGCGCGGCGAGCTCTTCTTGCGCTGCGAGCCAACCGGCTTCGGCGCCCTTTTGGGCGGTGACGACGATGAGGGGGCGGTCACCGAGGTTGGTGAGGTTTCGGGCTTGCGTCATCGCGGTGCGCAGCTCGGCGAACTCGTCGCGGAGGCTGCGGTTGTGGCGCGGTGTCGACAAGAACGCCCGCTCTTGATCGCGAGCGACTGCGGGCAGGTCGCCGTAGGCGGTTTGGTTGAACACTCGTGCGAGACCGAGACGAGAGAGTGACGGGAGCAACGCCGAGGCTCGCCGGAACGTTTCGTAGAACGCCGGCCACGAAGCGATCTTGGTGTACTGCTCGGGGTGCATCGAATCGAGCAGGACCATGCCGGCGACCTGTTCCGGGTAGAGGTGGGCGAAGTTGAGGACGTAGATGCCGCCCGCTGAATGGCCGGCCAGCACGTACGGTCCCGGCTCGCCCGCTCGCTCGAGCAGGGTGTGCAAGTCGTTGGCGACCTGGACGCCCTCTTGCGGCCCGGCGGCCGGTTCGCTCCAGCCGCGACCGGCCCGGTCGTAGACGCACACCCGTGTCGTGGTGGCGACGTCGGGGGCGATCCATGCCATCGCGGTTGACGGCTCACCGAGTCCGGGTTCGAGCACGACAGTGGGGCTGCCGGTGCCGGTGCAGTTGATGTGGAGCTTGTGGCCGCCGACGTCGATCAACCGGCCCGGCATCGGATAGGCAGCCCGGTCGGTGGATTCCCGGTAGGTCTCGTACCCGCCGCCGACAGCGGACAACGCCATGGCGGCGAACACGGGGTACAGCAACCAAATCCGGGTTCGGCTGTGCAGATCATGACGGGTGCGAACGATCATCCAGATGACGAGCATCACCAGCATCGGCGGCCACACCCATCCGAGCTCGTTGCCCGTCGGGGCGAAGGCGACGATGCTTCCACCGGCTACCGCCATCACCGTGGCCGGCACGATCGCCCAGCGCTGCGGCTGGTTGGTCCAACGCTGCGAGAACACAGCGAGCATCGCCCACGCGACTGCGAACGCGAACAGCACGGACCCCGTGATGACGTGCTCACGCGCTCCCGCGAGCGGTCCCACGACGAGCACGAGAGAGGCAAGAACGCCGAAGATGAGTGCTCCGGCCACGACTCGGCCGATGTGGCCTTCGCGCCTTGACGTTGTCTCACTCACCTTAGACACGGACTGAGCTGATGGAGCGGAGGCGGTGTCGACGTCGATGGCGACGTTCGTTGGGTCGTCGCGGTCGCGAGTGTCCGTTTGTAGCTCAGGTGCGCTGGGCATGGTGTGGCTCCTTACGTGATTGGTGTCATTGCTGAACACGGTCGCGGTAAGGGGTACGGGCGCGCATCGGGAGCGACCCCTCAGATCCGTCAGCCCGGCGCCGGCTGCCGGTCGGCTGCGCCGCCGCAGTCGGCGATACTGAGCGGTGATGCCGGACCTGTCGCGTGTTGGTGGCTTCGTCGGGCGCAGCGCCGAACTCGCCACCGTCGAGCGTGCCGTCGATGATGCCCGCCAGGGTGTGCCCTCGATCCTGCTCCTCAGCGGCGACGCCGGTATAGGCAAGTCGACGCTCCTTGCTGAGGCCGCTGCTCGGGCCGCGGTCATGCTCTATCTAGGTCGATGCGTGCACATCGGCGGCGACACGATCCCGCTGGTGCCCCTCGTCGATCTGATGCGCCATGTCCGGCGTTCATCGCCCGAGGCGTTGACCGATTCAGCCGAGCTCGAGCCGCTGATGCGCTGGCTTGCATCGTCGGCCTCGCCCGAGGCGATCCGAGCAGGACCGGGCGTGTTGTTCGATCCGGTGCTCGATCTGATCGGCCGCCTGGCTGGTGGCGACGCGATCGTCGTCGGGTTCGAGGATCTGCACTGGGGCGACGCAGTGACGTGGGACCTGTTCGAGTTCCTCGCCCGGAACCTCGTCGATGAACACGTCGTTCTCGTTGGTACCTACCGAGCGAACGAGGTCGGTGACAACCCTTCGCATCGTCGCCGCCTGGCCGAGCTCGCCCGACTGCCAGCGGTGCGCAGGCTTCACCTCGGTGGCCTGGACCGCGACGAGGTCGCGGCGCGCATCGCGACGATGATCGGTGGGCCCGCGCCCGCATCGCTCGTCGACGACGTGCTCGCTCGCAGCGACGGGAACCCGTTCTTCACCGAGCAGCTCGTCGCCGCCCATCTCGCTGGCGAGACGATCCCACCGTTGCTGTCCGACCTGATCTCGACCGACATCGCCGGCTTGCGCGAACCCACCCGCCGCGTCCTTGGCGCCGTCGCTGTCGTTGGTCGCGCCACGAGCCATGACCTGTTGACCCGGCTTGCTGACGTCCACGGCGACGAAATCGAAGCGGCGATCCGCGAAGCGGTCGTCGCGCATGTGATCGTGGTCGACCGCACCACCGATGCTTATCGCTTCCGCCACGCGCTGATCGGTGAGGTCGTGTACGCCGAACTCCTGCCATCGGAACGCACGCGTCTTCATCGCCGAGTCGCCGACGCGCTGCAAGAGCAACCACTGCGTGCCCTCAGCCGCGCCGACCGGGCCGGCGAGCTCGCCTTCCATCTCGACCATGCCGGCGACCGAGCTCGGGCGTTCGTCGCGTTGCTCGACGCGGCCGACTCGGCCGATGCGGTCGCTCCCGCCGCAGCACTGAGCCACCTCGAGCGAGCCTTCGAGCTGTGGGACGACGACAACGAACGGCGAGTCGATGTTCGCCGGGGTGACCGAATGTGGCAGGCCGCCGAGCTGGCGAGCGCCACCGGCGACCGCCAGCGCTCCATAGATCTGGCACGGGCGGCGTTCCTGCTCGGTCCTCCGCCGCAGGGCGAGGCGTTCGGTCACGAGCGATTGGGTCGCTACCTGTGGGCCGCCGGACGTCTCACGGAGAGCGCCGCCGAGTTCGAGCGAGCCGCCGCGCTGCTGTCACTGCGCGACGACGGCGCGGCGGCCTCGACGTTCGCCGGGCTGGGGCAAGCGGAGCTGATGCTGGGCCGCTTCTCGCCGGCCGAACGCTGGTGCCGCAAGGTCTTTGACGTAGTCCCTACGCCCGACACCGATGCTGCCGCATGGGTCATGGCTCGACGCGTGCTCGGTGTGGTCCGCAGCCAATTCGGTCACCCCGGCGAGGCGGTCGATCTCTGCAAGGAAGCCTTGGCCGCGGCGCCGAGCGCGCCAACCCGGGCCTTGGCTGTGCTGTACCTGTGCAACACGTTGTTGGATGCCGGCCGGTACCAGGAAGCGGTCACCGTTTCGCTCGACGGCGTCGCCGACGGTCAACTCGCTGGCCTCGACCGCAGCTTCGGCGGTTACATGGACGCCCTCGCGGCCGAGGGGCTCCTCCGGCTCGGCCGCTGGCCGGAAGCCGACGTGGTGCTCGCCCGCCGAACGGAGGAGACGACGTTCCCTGCCGGCGCGATCCGCCTCGCACGCGTCGCGGCGATGCTCGCTGCCCGCCGCGGTGAGCGCGACCGGGCCCGGTCGTTGCTAGGAGAAGCCGACACGCATCCCGTCGATCCGTGGCATCGCTTGTTCCTCGACTGGGGCATCGCCGACGTCCAGCTCATCCTCGGCGATCCAACACGGGCAGCCGTCGCCGCCGAGCGAGGATGGGACTCGAACGAACCGCCAGCGCCGTTGTGGTCAGCCCGCTTCGCGTTGGTCACCATCAGCGCCACCGTCGAGGCAACGCTCGACGCGCTGGCACAACGCGAGCCGATCGATGTCGACGCCATCGTCGCCCGACTCCAAGGCCGCATCGACTCGGTTCGGACTGAAGTTGAAGACGGTAACGACTACAGCGACGAACACGGCTCGATCGAGAGCGAGGCCAACCTTGCGCACGCCGTCGCCATGCTGACGCGCCTCACCGGCCCCGACGCCGATGGGTGGGCCGACGCAGCGCGCTGTTGGGATCGACTCTGCGATCCGTGGGCGACGGCAACAGCACGGTTAGGCGAAGCCGAGGCCGCGGCATCGACAGGTGCCACCGGGCGCGCCTCCACATCGCTACAAGAAGCACACCGCATCGCGTCGGATCTCGGCGCGGTAACGGTCCTCGCCGACATCGATGCCGTGTCGCGTCGTACCCGCCTGAGCGTCACCCCCACCGCCCCGGCCGTGCTCGAAGGCATGTCGATCGCCCGGCTCGGGCTGACGTCACGCGAAGCAGAGGTGCTCGCGTTGGTCTCCACGGGGCAGACGAACCGTCAGATCGGTGAGGCGTTGTACGTCTCGGACAAGACGGTGAGCGTGCACGTGTCCAACATCTTGCGCAAGCTCGGTGTCACCAGCCGGGTCGACGCCGCGGCCATCGCCCAACGCGTCGGTGCCGGCTGACGGATCTGTTCGCGTCTGGGATCTGAGGGGTGGAACCCGATGCGCCGGCGGGGGCCTTAGCCCGACGATGAAGCCATGGCCGACCTCATTGAGCTCCCATCCCATCCCGTGACCGCCGATCGACAGCACCAGCGACGACCTGGCGGCATGACCACTGGCACCCGCCTTGCGTGCTTTGGTGTCGCCCTCGTCGTCGTTCTCGGCGCCGGCGCTGGTCTTGGTGCCGTCGCCGGCCCGGCTGTGACCAAGGCTGCGGTTGAGGCTCCGGCCCCGATCGGCGAAGGCGTCGTGTCCACTGCGGACGGCTACCGGCTGATCCCGCAGTCCACGAACCTTGACCAGAGCGGTGGCCCGTTCCGGTTCCGCATCGAACGTCAGAACGGCGAACCGGTCCGTGCCTTTACCGCGTCCCACGAACGTCTCCTCCACCTCGTAATGGTCAACCGCGAGTTGACCGTCTTCCACCACGTCCACCCCACTCTCGATGCTGACGGGACCTGGTCGATCAACCTCCCGCCGCTCGATCCCGGCTCCTATCGGGCCGTCACCGATTTCTGGATCACAGGTGGTCCGCACCTCGCGCTCGGGACCGACCTCAGCGTGCCGGGCGGCTACCAGCCGACGACGCTCGCCGACCCTGCACCGGTCTCGAACGTCGATGGCTACGACGTCACCGTCGACACCGAACGCGGCGCCGGCGGCGCGATCACGGCGACGTTGACGGTGCGACGCAACGGTGCCGTCGTCACCGACCTGCAGCCCTACCTCGGCGCCAACGGGCACCTCATCGCGATGCGCGCTGGTGATCTCGCCTACGCCCATGTGCACCCGATCGACAGCGCCGGCGAGACCGGCGGCGTCGTGCGCTTCGACGCCACGCTCTCGTCGGCAGGCCGCTACGGACTGTTCTTCGACTTCCAGCACAACGGGATCGTGCACACGGCCTCGTTCACCTTCGACCAAGGTGCCGTCACCGGCACCGCCAAGATGGAGCACTGATCCGATGCCTGATACCGCGATCCGAAACGTTGCGACTGAGACTTCGAGCGTCGCCCTGACCATCGGCGGGATGACCTGCGCGTCGTGCGCCGCCCACATCACCAAGCAGCTGAACAAGCTCGACGGTGTCGACGCGAACGTCAACTACGCCACCGAGCAGGCCAGCATCCAGGTTCCCGACGGTGTCACGATCGCCGATCTCATCGCCCAGGTCGAAGCGATCGGCTACACCGCCCGAGTCCCTGCCCTCGCCTCTGACCCGACGGTCGACGACACGGTCGGCGATGCCGACGGCGACCCCGAAGTGCTCGCCCTTCGCAACCGCCTGATCGGTGCCGCCGTCCTCGGCATCCCGGTGCTTGTCCTGTCGATGGTCAACACCGTGCAGTTCACGAACTGGCAGTGGCTCGCCCTGACGATGGCCGCCCCGGTCGTCATCTGGGGCGCGTGGCCGTTCCACCGCGCCGCATGGAAGAACCTTCGCCACGGCACGGCAACGATGGACACACTCATCTCGGTCGGGACCCTCGCTGCGTTCGGGTGGAGCATCTACGCTCTGTTCGCCGGCACGGCCGGCACACCGGGGATGAAGATGGGTTTCACGCTGACCCTCAAACGAGGCGCCGGCAGCAACGAGCTCTACCTCGAGGTCGCGTGCGCGGTGACCGTGTTCATCCTCGCCGGCCGCTACTTCGAAGCGAGAGCGAAACGCAGCTCCAGCGCAGCGCTACGCGCCCTGCTCAACCTCGGCGCCAAAGACGTCGCCGTGCTACGAGACGGCGACGAGGTACGCGTCCCCATCGCCGAGCTCGTCGTCGGAGACCGTTTCGTCGTCCGGCCCGGCGAGAAGGTCGCCACCGACGGCGCCGTCGAACAGGGCAACTCGGCCATCGACGCGTCGCTCCTCACCGGCGAATCCCTACCCGTCGAGGTCGCCCCCGGTGACGCCGTCGCCGGTGCCACCGTGAACGCCGGCGGTCGGCTGATCGTGCGAGCAACCCGAATCGGCGCCGACACCGCCCTCGCCCAGATCGCCCGACTCGTCACCGACGCCCAGAACGGCAAGGCGCCCGTGCAACGCATCGCCGATCAGATCTCGGCGGTGTTCGTACCGATCGTCATCGTTCTCGCCATCGGCACGCTCGGCTACTGGCTCGGCACCGGAGAATCCACCTCGACCGCGTTCACTGCCGCCGTCGCGGTGCTGATCATCGCCTGCCCGTGCGCTCTCGGCCTCGCTACCCCGACTGCGCTCCTTGTCGGCACCGGACGTGGCGCGCAACTTGGCATCCTCATCAAAGGACCCGACGTGCTCGAATCGACCCGCCAGGTCGACACCGTCGTGCTCGACAAGACCGGCACCGTCACGACCGGCCGCATGTCCCTCGTCGACGTCGTCGCCGTCGACGGCACCAACGTCGACACCGTGCTTCGCTACGTCGGCGCACTCGAAGACGCGTCCGAGCACCCGATCGCCCAAGCCATCGCTACCGGCGCACGCGAACGGGTCGGACCGCTCCCCACTGTCGAGGGCTTCACCAACGTCGAAGGTCTCGGTGTCCACGGCATCGTCGATGGTCACGCCGTCATCACCGGCCGCGAACGCCTCCTTGTCGATTGGGCCATGCCACTCACTGCGCAGCTGCGGGCTGCCAAGGACAACGCCGAAGCGCTCGGGCACACGCCCGTGCTCGCCGGTTGGGACGGCGTGGTACGGGCCGTGGTCGTCGTCGCCGACACCGTCAAGCCGACAAGCAAGGACGCAATCACCGCGCTGCGGTCGCTCGGTCTCACGCCCGTGCTGCTCACCGGTGACAACGGGCGCGCCGCCCGCGCCGTCGCCGACGACGTCGGCATCGAGACCGTGATCGCCGAAGTGCTCCCCGCCGACAAGGTCGGCGTCGTGCAACGTTTGCAAAGCGAAGGCAAGGTCGTCGCCATGATCGGTGACGGCGTCAACGACGCCGCTGCGCTCGCCCAAGCGGATCTCGGCATCGCCATGGGCACCGGTACCGACGTCGCCATCGAAGCCAGTGACCTGACACTCGTGCGCGGCGACCTGCGCGTCGCAGCCGATGCCGTCCGGCTCTCCCGACGCACACTGCGAACGATCAAGAGCAACCTGGTGTGGGCCTTCGGTTACAACATCGCCGCCATCCCGCTCGCCGCTGCCGGATTGCTCAACCCACTCATCGCCGGCGCATCCATGGGTCTGTCCAGCGTGTTCGTCGTCACGAACAGCTTGCGGCTCCGAGGCTTCAACGCCAGCACCGACCACAACGACCGCAGCTGACATCAGATTTCAAAGGACGACACGATGACGAACCAGACCGACAAGCATCCACAACCGACAGACCGTGCGCTGCTCCGAGCGGCGTGGGCAGCCGAGCACGCATCAGCGCGCACGGATCGAGCCGCAGGCGACATCGCCGTCGAGTGGCACCACCTCGAACGCGCCCACGTCCTCAGCCAGCCGATGGCGCTGGCGCACCTGCGCACACATGCCGCGATGCTCGCTTATGGCCTGCGTCGTCGCGATCGTGGCGAGGTCACCGGTCAGCTGATCCGCCTGATCGTCGCCGGTCCAGGCTCGCTCACCCGGCGCTACCCCGTCGGCAACACCGGCGGCGCAAACATCAGCGCCCTCGCCGTGCTGCCACTCCCCGACGACCTTCGCGTCCTGCTCGCCGTGCGAGCATGACGCACGCGCACGCGCACACGCACGGTCCGGTGGCGGCGCGATGGCACAAACCCGTCATCTGGGGAGTTGTGTTCGGATGCGTCCAAGCCGCATCGCCGCTCGGCCTCTGGTGGCTCGACCCGGCGACCGTCCATGCCATATCGATCACCCTCATCGCCGCCGTGTACATCGGCTTCGCCGTCGCCGACGGGAGACCCAGTGTCATCGCCGTCGAGAGCACAGTTGCCGCAGCCTTCGTGGTCCTCGCCGCAGCAGGCGTCACCGGATCAGCCTGGCTACTCGTTGCCGGCTACGCGGGCCACGGCCTCAAAGACCTCTGGCAAGAACGACACCGCTACGTCGCCAACACCCGATGGTGGCCCCCTTTCTGCGCAACCGTCGACGTGCTCGTCGCCACGATCCTCACCATCGAGATAGCAGCAGGCGTCAACTTCCACCACTAGAGATCCAGACGACGCGAGCTGAGCAGCAGCCGAACCACGTGAGGGATCGCGGGTAGGTCTGTCCACAGGACACGCCGTACCCTCGACGCGACCAGTGTTCGCACTGCCGGCGCCGTAGCCGGGCGCCCGCCGCACGAAATCGTGCAGGCGTGGAACGGGCCCACCGGCGTCACGATCCCGGCCGCAAACATGGACGTACGCGTCGGCGACACTCGACTGGTGTGCATGGAGATGCGATCCCCTAACGAGCCGATGCAGATGTGGTTCACCGGCGAGTACCTCGACGTCGTCACCAACGAGCGGCTCGTCTACACCGAGGCGAAGTGGCACCGTATCTACATCGCCCGCCGGAGGGTGGAGCACGAGCGCGTTTGCGGACCCAGCTCGTGTCGAGCGCACCGATCAACCACTCGCTCCGCGGCGCCGATCGCCGCCATGCCAGCGGCACGACGATCTCAATCGAATGCTGTGGCGTGCCGGTGCCGGTGCCGGCAGACGGCGGTCGGGCGACTCGGGGGTGGTCGCCGATCCTCGCAGCGACTTAGGTGTTGTTGGCTTCCCAGGTGAACGTGATCGAGGCCGTGCTCGACATCACCGAGTTCGGCGCGCTCGACGACAGCGTGTAGGTGAAGCGGTAGCTGTGGACCTGGCCCGAACCGCTCGGCGCCCACGTCGACAAGCCGTTGGAGTACTGCGTGTAGGTCGTGCCGAACGTCGACATCGCGCCGTTGTACAACGTTGTCGGCGACGTGAAACCGGTGCACGAGGCACCGAACGTTGACGATGCTGTCGACTCCTCGACCTGGAGGTTGATCTGGCCGTCGAGCGAGTTCGTGGCGGAGGGGCTCGTGCCGTACAGCCGAACGCCGGCGGCGAGCGAGCCGTTGTAGGTAACGGTGATGCAGGACTGGCCGGTCGAACCGGGCTTCATGCCCGAGACGGTGAACATCGCCGCGGCCGAGTCGTTGTCGACGAGGGCGACGTTGCCGGTGGCAAACGTGTCGGCGCCATTGGTAGTGGTGGCGGTGAACACCGCGCTGGAGGCGCGCCATGTGGCGCCGGCCGACAGGATGATGCCGAGTCCGATCGCGATCATGCCCATCCCAGGGCGGCGACGGATGGCGGAGCTCTTCTTCACGAGGAGTACATCGGAGCACCAGCTACGGAAGTGGAGGCAGCCCCAACACTCCTGACCAGGCCTTGAGATCCGAGGCGTGATCCTTCTGGATTGTCTCAGGACGCGCGCCGCGGCCGCCCGGTCGATTCATCCGCATGCCCCGGCGCCGATGGGTGAGCATGGTCTCGTCGCGCGCCCGCAGGCTCTGGTCCGGCGCTCGCCGCCGCGCCATGGCTGCTGCGCTCACGGCCGCCGCGCTCAGCCTGGGGGTCTCGGGCGCAACGTTCTCGGTGTCGACGACGAACGCGACGAACACGTTCAACTCCGCCACCGCATTCGACTACGCGACGACGGTGACGGCATCGACACCGTGGCTGTGGTGGCGCCTGGGTGACACCGGCGGAACGACCGTGTCCGACACCTCAGGCAACTCGCGGACAGGAACGCTGTCGACGGTCGGGATCGCGAGAGGTATCGACGGCGCGATCTTGCGCGACACGTCGACGGCGATGCGCTTCGACGGGAGCAGCGGCTGCATCGCGGCCGGCACCACACACGCCAACCCGACCACGTTCACACTCGAAGCGTGGTTCCGTTCGTCGAGCAGCGACGGCGGTCTGATCGTCGGCTTCGACGGCGCAACCGCAACGGCGTCGGGCGCGCCGACGACCTATGACCGGCAGGTCTTCCTCACCGCTGCCGGCAACCTCGCGTTCGGGATGAAGACGGCGAGCTCGGTGACCGTCACCTCGCCCGGCGCCTACAACGACGGCCAGTGGCACCACGTTGCGGCAACGTTCGGCGCTGGCGGCCAGAAGCTCTATGCCGACGGTGTGCTCGTGGCGTCGAACGCCAACACGTCGGCGGCGGCGTTGACGGCGACGTGGCACGCCGGGTGCGGCACCGTCAACAC
>Ga0209069_10001051_pt1 | contig 13743 bp, 15 predicted proteins | sample Str013_2_FD_187202 | JGI IMG/M metagenome (GOLD analysis project Ga0209069, IMG submission 187202) | Freshwater sediment microbial communities in response to fracking from Pennsylvania, USA - Straight Creek_MetaG_SC_2013 (SPAdes) (version 2) | ecosystem: Environmental > Aquatic > Freshwater >...
CTTGGCCCCAATCCGCGACGATCCGGCGGGCCTGGCGGATGAACTCGGCGGATTCATTCCCCCCAGCTGCGGCGACGAACTCACGGCCTTTTGGCGCCGCCCAGAACAACGGGCTCGCTTCGCGGGCGGTTTGGGGCGTGAGCTTCAAGGGCTCATCGATGCTGGTTCCGATCAGCGGCGCCAGGTCGAACACGCCGGAGATGGCATAGCCGCCGAGCACCAGGTCGGCGGGAACGCCATCCACCTTCGACCAATCGATGGCGAGCATGGCGGCGGTCAAATGGCCGCCGGCCGAATGCCCCGCCACGATCATGCGCCGCCCCGACAGCCGCCACAGCTGCACCATGCATCCGGCCAATTCGCGCACGATGTCGATGACGGAAATCTCGGGAGCGAGCGAATAGGAGGGCAATACCACTGACAGCCCACGCTCGTTGAAGCAGCGGGCGATGCGGCTATGCTCCTTGCGGTCGCCCCGCTGCCAGTAGCCGCCATGAATATACACCAGGATGGGCGCATTGCCGGTGATCGAGCTGGGATGAAACGCATCGAAGCGATGGCGGGGGCCAGGGCCATAAGGCACATCGAGCTCGGAGCGACCTGCAGCGATCTGCCGGTAGGCCTCCGATTCCCGCGCCCAGCGCGCATTGAATTCGGCGTACTGCGGCACCCGCTGCCGGTTGTTGTACTCGCTTTCGTAATCGATGACCGCCATCGCGATCCCCCTCGCACCGCCATTCCGCTCCCAACGGGGCCACAAGAAGCGGCAACGCGGGCTCGGGTCAGGCTGGCTTAGCGCAGTTGCGCGACCGGAGAAAGGCGTAAGGCGGACTTTAGCGAATGACACTCAGCAGCACCGGCGGCTCGAAGCATCCGAGCCGCCGGTATGACCGTGACGTCAACCCGCGCTATCGCATCATCTCGGTTGATTGATCCGCGCCTGCGCTGCCTCGGCTTTGGCCTGGATCTGGGCCCAGTAGGTTTCGGAAGCGTCGGCGACCGCGGCCGTCGGCGCACCCGGCTGGCTCGGAGTGGCCGGCCTGGGGGCGGCCTTGCCGGACTGGCGGGCTGGCGTCGTCTCGGCAATCTCTCGCAAGCGCACCAATTCAGGATCGGCGGCGGGGCGTTCTTCGAGCTGTGTCATGGTCTTCAGGATGCGCGCATTGGCCGTTGCCTGCTCGGGTGCCAGATCGGCGGCGGCAGCCTGCCTGGACTCTTCGTATTTGCCCTGCAGGCCCAGCACCAATGCGAGGTTCTGACGGATTTTGGCATTCGATTGCTGCGCCGGGATCTCGCGGAAGATCCCTTCAGCCTTCTCCGCCTGCCCATCCATGGCATACGCCAGGGCCAGATTGTTGAGCACCGAGACCTGGGTCGGAGCGATGATGCGCGCCCGCTCGAAATAGGGGATCGCTTCCTTCTGCTTGCCCTGCTTGGCCAGCACCGTGCCCTGCGCCGAGATCACGCGCCAGTCGGGCTTTGCGGGGTCGTCCGCCAGTGAGAGCAGGCGCTGGGCGAGTGAAATCTGATTGAGATCGAGCGCCAGGCGACCGTACTCGGAGGCAATTTCCTTATCGCCCGGGTTGGCGATCGCGACCTGCTGCAGCACGATCAGCGCGCGATCACGCTCGCCCATGGCCTTGAGGTTCTTGGCATAGGCGAGGCCGGCCTTCGGATCGGTCGGGCTCTTGGCGAATTCCTTGCCCCAGTACTCGACCGCTTTTTGCAGCTCGCTCTGCGGACGCGTGGTGCCCTTGCCGGCGTCCTCCGGCAAGCTTGCCGTGGCCATCGGGTTGGTGAGGTCGGCGAGGCTCATAGGCTCCTGCTGCTGGGCTGCGCAAGCGCCGAGCAGCAGCGGCATGCCGGCGACTGCAAACAGTCTCGCCGCGCGCAGCAACGAATGGGGTCTGGCTGGGGCACGGACGCACGCACTCGATACTGGTGCTGGCTTCAACATCGGAAAGTCCCTTCAAAATGCCTGCGATGGGCAACTCGATCGCCGTCATTTTCCGGGACAGCCCTCAATAAAGGCTTAACCTAAGGGTATTAATCGTCCGTCTCCTGCCTTCGCGCGTCCTCCCCCCACGCCTGCATTGCCGGCAACGCCATCAGCTGGGCGACATAGGCCGCCGCCGTGCCGTCATCGCCATAGCCGGCGAGGCTCGGCAGATAGCTGTGAAACCGCGAGACGACGGGGGCATACATGGCATCGGCGACCGAAAACGCGCCGAACAAATATGGCCCCTGCATTGCGTGATCGGACCGGCAGTGCCGCCACAGTGCCACGATGCGGCGAATGTCGCCGGCCACTTTGTCGGGCACCGGGTGATGGGCGAGCTTGGCATTAAAGTCCATCGGGCAGTGCTCGCGCAGCGCCTGGAATCCCGAATGCATCTCGGCTGCGGCGGACCGCGCCACGGCGCGCGCCGCTGCCGCCAGCGGCCATAATTGGCGCTCGGCATGCTGCTCGGCGATCCATTCGCAGATGGCAAGGCTGTCCCACACGAGCAGGCCCGCGTGCGGCCCGCCCGTCACTTTCAACGCTGGAACCTTGCCCGACGGGGAATGACGGAGGATCTGCTGTGCGGTGTCGCTCTGCCGCAACCGGATCGGCTCCTCGTTAAATGCAATCCCCGCCTGCCGCATGAGCAGCCACGGGCGCAGGCTCCAGGAGGAGTAACGCTTGGTGCCGATGACGAGACTGTAGTTCGGGGCGGTCATACCATGAACTCCGTAAAATCCATGCAGCGGCCTTGGCGCGAGCCGGGTTACCGATCAGCGGGTATTGGCGGCCTCCTTGCGCGCCGCGCTGAGGTCGGCCTCCATCATTTCCTTGACGAGGTCGGCGAACGACGTCGTGGGCGCCCAGCCGAGCTTCTGCTTCGCCTTGCCGGCATCCCCGATCAGCAGATCGACCTCGGTCGGACGGAAATAGCGGTGATCGATCTTGACGAGTGTGCGCCGGCTGGCAGGGTCGACGCCGACCTCATCGACGCCCGTGCCCTTCCACTCAATGCGGCGGCCGAGATGGCCGAACGCCAGCTCGACGAACTCGCGCACCGAGCGCGTCTCCCCGGTGGCCAGCACATAATCATCCGGCACGTCCTGCTGCAGGATGCGCCACATGCCCTCCACGTAATCGCGCGCATGACCCCAGTCGCGCTTGGCCTCGAGGTTACCGAGAAACAGGCATTCGTCGAGCCCGACCTCGATCCGCGCCACCGCCCGCGTGATCTTGCGGGTGACGAACGTCTCGCCGCGGATCGGGCTCTCGTGGTTGAACAGGATGCCATTGGAGGCATGCATGTTGTAGGCTTCGCGGTAGTTGATCGTGATCCAATAGCCGTACAGCTTGGCGACCGCGTAGGGACTGCGCGGATAGAACGGCGTCGTCTCCCTCTGCGGAACCTGCTGCACGAGACCGTACAGCTCGGAGGTGGAGGCCTGATAGAAGCGTGTCTCCTTCTCGAGCCCGAGAATCCGGATCGCCTCGAGCAACCGCAACACGCCGACGGCGTCGGCGTTGGCGGTGTATTCCGGGCTTTCGAACGACACCGCCACGTGGCTCTGCGCGGCGAGGTTGTAGATCTCGCTCGGCCGCACCTGCTGCACCAGGCGAATCAGATTGGTCGAATCCGTCATGTCGCCGTAATGCATGAGGAACGGCACATCGCCCTCGTGCGGGTCATGATAGAGATGGTCGACCCGCTGCGTATTGAATGAAGACGAGCGACGCTTGATGCCGTGCACCTCGTAATCCTTGGCCAGCAGCAACTCGGCGAGATAGGCGCCATCCTGGCCGGTGATACCGGTGATGAGGGCTCGGCGTTTCATGCGGCGTCATCCCTGTTTGGACGTCCACGGGCATACAAGCGCATGGCTCTACCATCAAACGGACGCGGGCGAAACCGCACACGTGTTGGTGTTGAAAGTCCAGGGTAACGGCGGCCTCCGTCGACTTCCACCGGGCTCGTGTGCGAGGTATGGTGGAGCGTTCCGGCCGGCCTTCAAGGCGGAGGTTGGCCGCTTCGTGGAGGCCAGGGAACGCACGTTCCGACCCTGTTCAGGGAAAAAAAGCGCCCGAGGACAACATCGCATGTACACCCAGGCTTTGAACGTCAAGGACCATGCCGAAGGGCCCTCCCTGCTCGAGGACCCGGTCAAGCTCGCCCGCTTCCAGGCCCGCATCGACGCGGAGGAGAAGATCGAGCCGATGGACTTCATGCCCGCGTCCTATCGGCAGACTCTGGTGCGGCAGATCTCCCAGCACGCGCACTCCGAAATCGTCGGCATGCAGCCGGAAGGCAACTGGCTGACCCGCGCACCGAGTTTGAAACGCAAGCTGCAGCTGCTCGCCAAGATCCAGGACGAGGCCGGGCATGGGCTCTATTTGTATTCCGCCGCCGAAACGCTCGGCGTCGCGCGCGAGGAGCTGGTCGGCCAGTTGATCTCGGGCAAGGCCAAATACTCCTCGATCTTCAATTATCCGACGTTGTCGTGGGCCGACATGGGCGCGATCGGCTGGCTCGTCGACGGCGCCGCGATCATGAACCAGATCCCGCTGTGCCGCTGCTCCTACGGCCCCTACGCGCGGGCGATGATCCTGATCTGCAAGGAGGAGAGCTTCCACCAGCGCCAGGGCTACGAGATCATGATCGGCTTGTGCAAGGGCACTCCCGCCCAAAAGCAAATGGCGCAGGACGCGCTCGACCGCTGGTGGTTGCCGTGCCTGATGATGTTCGGCCCGCACGACGCGCAAAGCCAGCATTCCGATACGTCCATGCGTTGGAAGATCAAGCGGTTTACCAACGACGAGCTGAGGCAGAAATTCATCGATGCCACGGTGCCGCAGTCCCGCTACCTCGGCCTGACGATTCCCGATCCGCACCTCAAATACGACGAGCCCACGAAACATTGGCTGACCGGCCCGATCGATTGGGACGAGTTCCGCCGTGTGCTGAAAGGCGACGGCCCGTGCAACCGCCAGCGCCTCGACAACCGCCGCAACGCCGAGGACGAGGGCGCCTGGGTGCGCGAGGCGGCGCTGGCGTACGCGGAGAAGCGCCGCGCGCGAGCCGCGCTGCGACAGGCCGCTGAATAGCGCGGATGCCCCCGAAAATCCGCGAGCTGATTTCAGACTGCGAACGTTCAGGATTTGTCGTGGAAAGTCAGGCAGATGACAGAAAAAAACTGGCCGCTCTATGAGGTGTTCCTGCGCCCGCGCAACGGCCTCGCCCACAAGCACGTCGGCAGCCTGCATGCGGTCGACGACGAGATGGCGCTGCAGAACGCGCGGGACGCCTACACCCGCCGCGGCGAAGTCACGAGCCTGTGGGTGGTGCCGTCGAAGGCGATCATCGCCTCCGAGCCCGGCGAGAAGGACGCCTTCCTGGAGCCCTCCGACAAGGAGCGTAAACCCTATCGCCATCCGACCTTCTATGACATTCCGGACGAGGTCGGGCATATGTGACGATCGCGTCGCGATGCGTCGGGACTTTCGAAAGTCGAGGATTGTTTTGCCGTGACCACCGCCCTCACCATCGACCGGACCCGACACTGTCAGTACCTGCTCCGCCTTGGCGATACGGCGTTGGTGCTCGGGCATCGCCTGTCCGAATGGTGCGCCAAGGCGCCGTTTCTGGAGGAGGAGCTGGCGCTCGCCAATATGGCGCTCGACCTGATCGGCCAGGCTCGGGCGCTGCTCAAACATGCCGCCGGCATCGAGGGCCGGGGCCGCAGCGAGGATGAGCTGGCCTACCTGCGCGACGCTCACGAGTTCCGCAACGTGCTGCTGGCCGAGCAGCCGAACGGCGATTTTGCACAGACCATGGCGCGGCATCTGTTTTATGCCGCCTTCGCCGAGCCGCACTGGGCGCTGCTCAAATCCTCGCGGGATGCCGAACTCGCCGGCATCGCCGCCAAGGCCGAGAAGGAGACCGCCTATCATCTGCGCCACGCCTCGGAATGGGTGATCCGGCTCGGCGACGGCACCGCCGAGAGCAAGCGTCGCATGGAGCTCGCGATCGCAGATCTGTGGCCGTTCACCGGTGAGCTGTTCGAGACCGATGCCGTCGATGCGGCCATGCTGGACGCCGGGATTGCCGCCGATGTCTCGCAAACGCGCGAGGCCTGGAACGCCACCGTCGGCACCGTGCTGGCGGAGGCCACGCTGCAGCGCCCGCGCGATGGCTGGATGCAGTCGGGCGGCCGCAACGGGCGCCACACCGAGCACCTCGGTCACTTACTGGCGCAGATGCAGTTTTTACCGCGCGCCTACCCGGGGGCAAAATGGTGAGCCCAGCGCGATTTCCGGTTGAACTGACGCGCAACGCATCGCCCTCCCCCCTCGTGGGGGCCGGAGATCAGAGTGTTGACCCATGTCAGGTGGAAACCGCTCTCGCGAGCGCCATGTCGGAGACTGCGGATCACATGATCAGCAGCGCCCGTGCCGCGCTCGAGGCCGTCACCGATCCCGAGCTGCCGTTCCTGACACTCGCCGACCTCGGCATCCTGCGCGATGTCCGTCTCGACGGCGAGGTGCTCGATGTCGTGATTACGCCGACCTATTCGGGTTGCCCGGCGATGGACGTGATCGCACTCGATATCGAGCTGGCGCTGGCGAGGGCCGGTTTTCGCAACACGCGGGTCCGCAGCGTCTCGTCACCAGCCTGGACCACCGACTGGCTCACCGAGTCGGCACGGGAGAAGCTGCGCGCCAACGGCATCGCCCCTCCGGCCAAGGCGTCGGGAAAGCGCGCGCTGTTCTCCACCGAGGTGGTCGCCTGCCCGCAGTGCGGTTCAACGGATACCGACGAGATCAGCGGCTTCGGCTCGACCGCCTGCAAGGCGCAACGCCGCTGCCGCACCTGCCGCGAGCCGTTCGAGCACTTCAAATGCATCTGATGGCATATCCGCTTCGATTCGCATCGGAAACACGATGAGCCAGCATTTTCATCCGCTCACCATTGCCGAGGTGCGGCCGAATACGGACGAGGCGGTCACCGTCTCGTTCGCCGTACCCGAGGATTTGCGGGAGCTGTTCCAGTATCGCCCTGGTCAGCACTTGACGCTGCGTGCGGAGCTCGGCGGCGTCGAGGTGCGGCGCACCTATTCGGTCTGCGCCGGCCCGGGCGATGCGATGCTTTCGGTCACGGTCAAGCGCGTCGCCGGCGGGATGTTCTCCAACCATGCCAACGACACGTTCCGCCCCGGAACTACGCTCGATGTCATGCCGCCGGCAGGCCGGTTCGTGCTGCCCTTGCCGGCGGAGACCGAGGCGGCACGTACCTATCTTGCAATCGCCGCCGGCAGCGGCATCACGCCCGTCATCTCGATGCTCCGTCACGCGCTGGAGAGCGAGCCGGCGAGCCGGTTCGTGCTGATCTACGGCAACCGTGCGCCCGGCACGATCCTGTTCCGCGAGGCGCTCGACGACATCAAGGACCGTTTTCTCGACCGGTTCGTGCTGCTGCACGTGCTGTCGCGCAGCGATGAGAGCGAGAGCCCACTCTTGTCGGGGCGGATCACGGGCGAAAAGCTCGAGGCGCTGGTGCCGACGCTGATCGATCCGGCGACCCTCGATCACGCCTTTCTGTGCGGGCCCGATACCATGATCAAGAGCGCCATGGACGCGCTCAAGGGACTGGGAGTGCCACGCGAGAAGATCCATTTCGAGTTCTTCATTCGCGGCTCCAATGCCACGGCGCCGCGGGCGGTCGCCCCCCCTCCACCCCCGACAAGCGCCACGGCTTGGAACGGGCCGCAAATCACTGCAATTCTCGACGGCGCCCGCCTGTCCTTCCGCGCCGAGCCCGGCGAGAAGCTGGTCGACGCCGCGATCCGTGCCGGCCTCTCCGTACCCTATTCGTGCAAAGGCGGCATGTGCTGCACCTGCCGTGCCCGAGTCATCGAAGGTCGTGCGGAGATGGCGGAGAACTGGTCGCTGGAGCCGTGGGAGATCGAGAAAGGCTTCGTGCTCACCTGCCAGGCGGTGCCAAAGTCTGAGCGGATCGTGGTCGATTACGATCAGATGTGAAACGTGGGCGGCTATCGCTCACCCCAGGTGTGCCGGCAGCGATAGAAACCCGCGGAAGCGCGCGCGTCCGCCGCGCACGGCCGCACCGGCGGGTCGATAGCCCGGAAACCGCGCAAGAAACCGGCCGATGGCGATCTGCCCCTCGAGCCGGGCCAGGGCAAGGCCCGAGCACTGATGCGGTCCGCTGGCGAATGCGAGGTGCCGGTTGGGGCTGCGGGAGATATCGAACCGCTCGGGCTCGGCGAACGCTGCCGGATCCCGGTTCGCCGCGCCGATACCGAGGTGGATCGATGTGCCCTTTCCAATGGCAATACCGCCGATCCCGGTGTCCGCGACGGTCATGCGGTTGCCGAGCTGCACGGAGCTGTCGAACCGCAGCACCTCCTCGACCGCGGTGCGGATGAGCCTCGGCTCGGCGAGCAAGCGCTGCCGCTCCCCGGGCCACTCGATCAGCAGTTGCAGCGCGTTGCCGATCAGGTTCGTCGTCGTCTCGTGCCCGGCGTTGAGAATGAAAATGCAGTTCTGCAGCAGCTCAGGCTCGGTCAAGCGGTCGCCGGAGGCCTCGCCCCGGATCAGCCGCGTCAGCACGTCCTTGTCGGGATCGCCCGGCCTGGCGCGCCGCCGCGCCACCAGCACGCGCAGATAATCGCAGAACTCGGTGACGGCGCGATTGCCGCGCGAGGCCGCCTCGTCCGTAACGACAGGCTCGAGCGCGCCCAGGATATCGAGCGACCAGCCGCGCAGCGGACCGCGCTCGGCGTGCGGCACATCGAGCAGGTTGCCGATCACCTCGACCGGGATCGCGATCGCGTAGTCGTCGACGAGATCGACGGCGCCCTTGCGCTCCATCCGATCGAGCAGGTCGTCGACGAGGCGGACGAGATCACCCTCCATGCTGGCGATCGCCCGCGGCGTCAGCGCCCCCATGATCAGCCGGCGCACGCGGGTGTGCAGCGGCGGATCATTGAAGATGAGGCTTGTGGTGTGATGCTCGTAGAGCGGGCTATCGCCGAACTTGGGCTTGAACTCGACCTGTTTATCGGAGCTGAAGGTGAGCGGCTCCTTGTAGATGCGCTCGAGGTCGGCATGGCGCGTTATGAACAGCGAGCCGTCCGGCTGACGGTGCACCGGCGCCGTCTCGCGCAGCGCCCGGTAGGTCGGATAGGGGTCCTTGTAGAACGCCCGCGGCAGCGCCTTGAGGTCGAAGGAGGCGGCGAGGGATAGGGCGGCGTCTGGCGTCTGGTTCTGCATCACCTACTCCTTCGCCCGCCTGTCCACCCTGCGCCGAGAAACATTTCGATCGGCGATGAAATATGGGGCGGCAGCGGTCCAGCCCTTCATTAAGAGCCATGCTTCGTTCGGAGATATGAAAAAGCTATGGCTCGGGTTGTTCATAGGCTTCGTGCCCCATCCTTCATAGTTGAACAAACGCTTGTTGACCCAGAGCGGAAGCGGTTCGAAACCCGCAATGGTGCCATGCTTCGCGCCTCGCGAACGGCTATGAAAGACGAATTCCTGCAGGCTGAAGCTGATCAAATAGTCGCTCAAGTTTGATCCAACCCGAACATGCGCATCCCCTATTGCTTCGTCCGACATCCATGCCCAGTTCATTAACACAGGAGGGTCCTCCCCAATCCGTAGACAGCGAGCGGACCAGTTGCCCTGGTTCTCACTGGCGAATTCGATCCAATCGTCACCAAACTTCAATTGGGCCGGAGGCGTAATTCCATCTTGCGTGCCGAGTGGCAACTCCCATTGGTTGTCGGCAAAGGGACACGATTCCAGTGTCAGCGTGCCAATCGCACAATAGAACCGCCGCAAAGGCTCCGGCAGCCCCACCGGCAATTCCTTCTCGGATATGCCAAGCTCGCCAGGCGTCGCATCGAACCAGCGATAGGTGAACGCAAAAAAATCATCGAGATCGCGGATCATGCGTCCTTCGCCCTTTTATCCACCACCCGCCGCGCCTTGCCGAGGCTGCGCTCGATGCCGCCGGGGTCGAGCGCGGTGACCTTGGCGGAGACGCCGATGCGCGACTTGATGTCGTGGGCGAGCTGCTGGCTTGCCTCTTTGCGCGCCTCCGCACCCGCCTCCGGCCGCGCCTCGATGAGGATCTCCATCTCGTCGAGCCGGTCCTCGCGGGTCAGGACGATCTGATAATGCGCGCTCAAGGCCGGCAGCTTCAGCAGCAGCTCCTCGATCTGGGTCGGGAACACATTGACCCCGCGCACGATCATCATGTCGTCGGAGCGGCCGGTGACCTTCTCCATCCGCCGCATGGTGCGGGCGGTGCCCGGCAGCAGCCGTGTCAGATCGCGGGTGCGGTAGCGGATTACCGGCATCGCCTCCTTGGTGAGCGTGGTGAACACGAGCTCGCCCCGCTCGCCGTCGGGCAGCACCGCGCCGGTGACGGGATCGATCACCTCGGGATAGAAATGATCTTCCCAGATGTGCAGGCCGTCCTTGGTCTCGACGCACTCGTTGGCGACGCCCGGCCCGATCACCTCCGACAGCCCGAAGATGTCGACGGCATGCATGTCGAACGCCTGCTCGATCTCGCCGCGCATGGCGTTGGTCCATGGCTCGGCACCGAAAATGCCGACTTTCAGCGAAGTCTTTCGCGGATCAACGCCCTGTTTGCGGAACTCGTCCAGGATCGCCAGCATGTAGCTCGGCGTCACCATGATGATGTCGGGTGCGAAATCGGTGATCAGCTGAACTTGCCGCTCGGTCATGCCGCCGGAAACCGGGATCACCGCGCAGCCGAGCCGCTCCGCGCCATAGTGCGCGCCGAGCCCGCCGGTGAACAGGCCGTAGCCGTAAGCGACATGCACCTTCATGCCGGACTTGCCGCCCGAGGCGCGGATCGAGCGCGCCACCACGTCCGCCCACATGTCGATGTCGCGCTTGGTATAGCCGACCACGGTCGGCTTGCCGGTGGTGCCCGAGGAGGCATGGATGCGGGCGATCCTGTCCTGGGGCACGGCAAACAGGCCGTAGGGATAGTTCGCGCGCAAGTCCGCTTTGGTGGTGAACGGGAATTTGGCGAGATCGGCGAGCGACTTCAGATCGTCCGGGTTGACGCCGGCCGCATCGAACGCCTTCCAGTAGTGCGGGACGTTGTCGTAGACATGCCGCAGCGTCCACTTCATCCGTTCGAGCTGCAGAAAGGCGATCTCGTCGCGCGAAGCGATCTCGATCGGGTCGAGCGATTTGCGGTCGGGGGTCAGGTCGAGCATGGTTGGCTTTCAGTGAAGCGCCCACAGAAAGATCGCAGTAGCGAATGCGCCAAGTCCGGTCCGTACGGCATGCAGCAAGCCCCATCGGCGGATCAGCTGCCGGGAGGTCTCACCCGCATCCGGCGGATCGATCGCATTCAGTAAGCGGTTGGTCGGCATGATCCCAAACAGAGTATAGGGCCAATTGGCGATCAGCACGACAGCGCCCAACAGCCAGCGCCCGTCGCCATCGGCGAGGAAGCGCATCCCAGCACCGCACCGACGACTGCGAGGGTGGCCTGCATGACAAAGCCGCGCTGATAGGCAAGCTTCCACTCCGCCAGCAGCGGCGCGTCGCGGAGCTGCAGCCGCGCCGGCTGCTCGGCGAAATTGACATAGAACGCCGCGCCCGTGAAGAGTGCTGCAACGACGAGCGAAAGATGGCCATAGAGCATTGCTATCGGGACTCCTCGAACTTGGACCGGTCGCGGATCACTTGGTTTATTTCTGATGTCATCCCAGGCCTTGAGCCCGGGGATGACACGTTGAGAGCATGCGGCGCAGACCGTTCAACCAAGATTTCGAACCGCTTCCGGCAACTCGATTCTAAGCCGCCTCCAGCACCAGCGCGATGCCCTGGCCGACGCCGATGCACATGGTGCACAGCGCGCGCTTGGCGCCGCGCTCCTTCAGCTCCAAGGCCGCAGTCAGCGCCAGCCGCGCGCCCGACATGCCGAGCGGATGCCCGAGCGCGATCGCCCCGCCGTTCGGGTTGACGTGCTCGGCGTCGTCGGGCAGGCCCAACTGGCGCGTCACGGCAAGTCCCTGCGCGGCGAACGCCTCGTTGAGCTCTATCACGTCGATGTCGCCGACCTTGAGACCCAATCGCTCCAGCAGCTTCTTGGAGGCCGGCGCCGGGCCGATCCCCATGATGCGCGGAGGCACGCCGGCCGTCCCCATGCCGACGATGCGGGCGAGCGGCTTCAGGCCGTACTTCTCTACCGCTTCCCCGGATGCCACCAGCAGCGCCGCAGCGCCGTCGTTGACGCCGGAGGCATTTCCCGCCGTCACCGAGCCGCCCTGCCGGAACGGCGTGCCGAGCTTGGCGAGCTTGTCGATCGTGGTGGCCCGCGGGTGCTCGTCCTTGTCGACCGTGAGGGTTTCGCCTTTGCCCTTGGAAACCTGAACGGCGACGATCTCCCTGGCCAGTCTGCCGCTCGCCTGAGCCTTGATCGCCCGCTCCTGGCTGCGCAAAGCGAACGCGTCCTGATCGGCACGGCTGACCTGGAACTCGGCGGCGACGTTCTCGGCGGTTTCCGGCATGGAATCGACGCCGTACTGCGCCTTCAGCGCCTTGTTGACGAAGCGCCAGCCGATGGTGGTGTCGTAGATCTCGGCATTGCGCGAGAACGCCTCATGCGCCTTGCCCATCACGAACGGGGCGCGGCTCATGCTTTCGACGCCGCCGGCGATGCACACCTCGGCCTCTCCGCACTTGATGGCGCGGGCTGCCGTGCCGAGTGCATCGAGGCCCGAGCCACACAGGCGATTGATGGTGGCGGCCGGCACACTGTCGGGCAGCCCGCCGAGCAAGACCGCCATCCGCCCGACATTCCGGTTATCCTCGCCGGCCTGGTTGGCGCAGCCGAAGATCACGTCATCGATTGCCCCGGCGGGAAGCTTGGGCGCTTTTTTCATCAACTCGCGGATGACGAGGCCGGCCAGATCGTCGGCCCGTACCGCGGACAGTGCGCCGGCATAGCGGCCGATCGGCGTGCGCACGCCGGCACACAGATAAGCGTCCTTCATGGGTATCCTCCAAGGGTTCCGTTTCTTGTACTCAGTGGTCAGTTCTCAATGTCGGAACGACAACCGTTGTGAAACGTCGCATCCAGTGCACACTCTCGTTTTTGGTCCGCTCATGTCTGCGGCAACCTCGGTTCACCCCTGCGGCTGCTCGGCCGCCAGCGTTCCCTCGATGGTGCGCGAGAAGCCGCGGAACTCGGCGATCTTTGTGCCATCGGCGCGTGTGACCGTCACATCGCAGATGCCGTTGCGGCCTTCCCGGGTGCGCTCGACCGCCACCGCCAGCAGCCGATCACCGAGCCGGCCGGGTTTCAGATACGTCACCATGCAGTGCTGGGCAACCGCGCGCTGATTATGTGAGTTGCAGGCATAGGCGAAGGCGCTGTCGGCAAGCAGGAAGATGTAGCCGCCGTGGCAGATGCCATGGCCGTTGACCATGTGCGCCTTGATCGCCATGGCCAGCACCGCCTTGCCCGGACGGACATCCTCGATGCTCATGTCGAGCGAACGGCACGCCGTGTCCTCGGCCCACATGGCTTCGGCCGCGCGGCGCGCCAGATCCTGCGGATCGGGCGAGGCGGGGGCCATCCCATCGTCCGGCAAACCCATGGCTCGGCTCACTGTTCGGTTCCGGTGAATCTTGGTGGTCGTTTTTCCAGGAAAGCGCGCACGCCCTCGGCATAG
>Ga0209069_10001052_pt1 | contig 13741 bp, 10 predicted proteins | sample Str013_2_FD_187202 | JGI IMG/M metagenome (GOLD analysis project Ga0209069, IMG submission 187202) | Freshwater sediment microbial communities in response to fracking from Pennsylvania, USA - Straight Creek_MetaG_SC_2013 (SPAdes) (version 2) | ecosystem: Environmental > Aquatic > Freshwater >...
CAGTTTTAAGTTTGTAGTTCTCGAAAACTCAGCACTAAACACTCACAACTCAAAACTACTGAAGATGGAACGACCACTCACTCAACATATTCATCCGGATGGCACCACGCGAACGTTGCGAGAGTACGTCAAAGATGGTGGGTATCGCAGTCTTCAGAGGATCGCCTCCGGGCTGGCTCCCAAGGACGTGCAGCGTCTGGTGACTGAAGCGGGATTGCGCGGAAGGGGCGGGGGCGGGTTTCTCACCGGCACGAAGTGGAGCTTCGTCCCGATGGGCCCCGATGCGCCGAAACCAAAATACATCGTGGCCAATGCCGATGAAATGGAACCGGGCACCTTTAAGGATCGTGTCTTGATGGAGGGTGACCCTCATGGCCTCGTAGAGGGCATGATCCTCGCCGGCTATGCCATCGACGCAGAGATCGGCTACATTTTTCTGCGTGGGGAATATCATCTGTCTGCCCAACGATTGAGACAGGCCATCGCAGAGGCGTACGAGGCAGGGTATCTCGGTCAGCCTCTTCCTGGGACGGGATTTCGATTTGACCTTCACCTCCATGCCAGTGCCGGCCGGTATATCTGTGGAGAAGAAACGGCGCTGATCAATGCGTTGGAAGGCAAGCGAGCGGTTCCCCGTGCAAAACCTCCCTTTCCACAGACGGTCGGCTTATGGGGGCAACCGACCATCGTGCAGAACGTCGAGACCTTATACAACCTCCCACATATCATCAATCATGGCTCTGACTGGTATCACCGTTTGAGTCGGAGTCAGGACGGTGGCACGAAGATCTACGGCGTAAGCGGTCGTGTCACCAATCCTGGATGGTGGGAATTACCGCTCGGCACGACCGCACGTGAATTATTGGAACGATACGCCGGAGGAATGGCCGAGGGCGTTCGCTTCCGAGGCTTATTGCCCGGCGGCATATCCACCGCATTTATGACCGAGGAACACTTGGATCTCCCCATGGATTTTTCTTCGATCCCGCCCGAGGTCGGTCGTCTTGGCACCGCCACCATGATCGTACTGGACGACCACACCTGTCCCGTTGGATTCGTGTTGAATCTAGAAAAGTTCTTTGCCCGAGAGTCCTGTGGCTGGTGTACGCCTTGTCGGGAAGGGTTGCCGTGGGTGGCGAGAATTTTGTCGTCGTTCGAGGAGGGACGCGCGACCAGCGATGATCTGTCGCTGCTTAAGATGCATACCAAGTGGCTTGCGCCCGGGCACACCTTCTGCGGTCTTGCACCCGGGGCGATGGCCCCGTTGCAGTCGGCCTTGAAATACTTTCACGACGACTTCGAGCGGCACATCAGTTCTGGAGGATGTCCCTGGAGCAGGAAGTCGGCACAACACAGGATCCTGGTCTAGACCGATGGCTACCATTATCGTCGATAACAAGTGCTATACCGTCGATGAGCGGCAGAATTTGCTCGCCGCTTGTCTCGGACATGGGCTGAATGTCCCCTATTTCTGCTGGCACCCGGCCATGGGATCGGTCGGTGCATGCCGTCAGTGCGCGGTCAAACAGTTCAAAGACGATCGTGACCAGTCCGGTCGATTGGTGATGTCCTGCATGACGCCAGCGACCAATGGTACTCGTATTTCGATTGATGATCCTGAAGCGAAAGCCTTTCGCGCGTCAGTCATCGAATGGCTGATGGTGAACCATCCACACGACTGCCCCGTGTGTGATGAAGGAGGGGAGTGCCATTTGCAAGATATGACGGTCATGACCGGACATGTCTATCGGCGTTATCACTTCCCGAAGCGGACGCATCGTAATCAATCCCTCGGCCCGTTCATTCGTCATGAGATGAATCGGTGCATTCAATGTTTCCGCTGCGTGCGCTTTTATCGAGACTATGCGGGTGGCCGAGACCTCAATGTCTTCGGGGCTCATGACGCCCTCTACTTTGGCCGGGAACAGGATGGGACCTTGGAGAATGAATTCAGCGGCAATCTTGTGGAGGTCTGTCCGACCGGCGTATTCACCGACAAAACCTTCTTCCATCACTATACGAGGAAATGGGATCTGCAATCAGCCCAATCGATTTGCCCACATTGCAGCATCGGCTGCAATACCACCCCTGGTGAACGGTCCGGTATTCTGCGTCGGATCACCAATCGGTTTAACAGCCAGGTGAACGGTTATTTTTTGTGTGATCGAGGACGATTCGGTTACGAATATGTGAATAGTGACAAGCGGATCAAGCGAGCCCTTGTTCGGCCAGAGCGTGATCGTGCCAAGCCGGCGCAGCCGGCGGGAGTGCCTCAGGTGCTTGAGGTTGCAGGAGAGCGTTTACGGCATGCCCGTGGGATCGTGGGTATTGGGTCGCCTCGCGCCTCGCTCGAGGCCAATGTGGCGCTGCGGTCCTTGGTCGGACCGCAGCAATTTGTTCTGGGGATCGACGAGCACGAACGCCAGCTCCTCTCTACGATCCTCAACGTGCTGCGGACCGGACCCGTGCCCTCCGCGTCCATTCATGACGCGGAACAATCGGATGCAGTCATCGTCCTTGGCGCAGACCTCCTGAATGACGCGCCACGCTTGGCGCTTGCTCTTCTGCAGTCCATCCGCCAACAGCCGATGGAACGAGTCGATGAGCTGAAGATTCCTCAGTGGGACGAGGCGGCTGTGCGCAATGCTGTGCAAAACAGACGAGGCCCGCTGTTCCTCGCCGGGTATCAGCGTAGCTGGTTTCATGCGTATGCGACCGATTCTTATTTCGCCGCGCCAGACGATATTGCCCGGCTGGGATTCGCCGTGGCGGGAACTATCGGCCACGGGGCACCGTCTGTTCCTGATCTCAGTTGCGAGGTGAGGGAGCTCGCGCAACGCATTGCCGAGGCACTGACCCACGCAAAGCGCCCGCTGATCATCGCCGGTACGGCAAGCGGGTCTCAGGCGACGATTGAAGCGGCGGCCAATATTGCCTGGGCCTTGCACCAACAAGGAAAACAGCCTCGGCTCAGCTTTGTTCTTCCGGAGTGTAATAGCGCGGGGCTCGCGTTACTCGGTGGTGGAAGCTTGAATGATGCGTTCGACTCGATCAGTCAGGGACAGGCTGATACCGTGATCGTACTGGAGAATGACTTATACCGACGCGCGGAGCAGGCAAAAGTCGATACCTTCCTTGATACCGCACAAACCGTGATTGTGCTCGATTCCCTCGAGCATCGCACGGCCGCGCATGCCGACGTGCTCCTCCCGGCCGCTACAGGTCCTGAATCCGACGGAACACTCGTGAGTCAGGAATGCCGGGCCCAGCGGTTCTACCAAGTGTTTGTCCCGGACGGTGACGTCAAAGCCAGTTGGCGGTGGCTAAGTGATCTTGCCGATGCCACAACACAGGAGACAGATGCTGTATCTGGAGTCGCGACCTGGCGCAATTTCGACGATGCAGTCTCCGCCACGGCGGCGGCTGCTCCCGAGTTGGCACGCATTGGAGAGGTCGCACCCTCTGCGAGCTTTCGTCTGCTGGGTCAAAAAGTGCCCCGACAGTCTGAGCGATATAGTGGGCGCACGTCACTGATCTCTCATCTGACTGTCCACGAACCGACTCCCCCTGTCGACCCAGATTCGCCGTTGGGATTCACGATGGAGGGGTACCGAGGACCGCTTCCCTCACCGCTGATTTCCCAATTCTGGGCTCCCGGCTGGAATTCTATCCAGGCCGTGAATACGTATCAGGACGAAGTCGGCGGACCGTTGCGTGACGAAATGCCGGGGGTAAGGCTCATCGAGCCGGTTGCGACCAAGGCACCCTGTTGGTTCACTGCCATTCCACGCGCGTTTCAGCCGACATCCCATCAATGGTTGCTCCTTCCACAGTCCGCCGTGTTTGGTAGCGACGAACTCAGCAGTCGCTCTCCGGCGATTACCGAACGCATTTCCCAACCGTTCCTCTCTTTGCATCCATCAGATGGAGCGCGGCTAAGCCTCGAGGATCGCAGCACGATTGACCTGGTTTTGCAGGGAACACCATACCGCCTTGCTGTGCACCTCGAGCCTTCTACCCCGGTGGGTACGGCAGGCCTGCCTCTTGTGCCTGAGGTATCCGGCGTACGAGTGCCGGTTTGGGTCGATCTGTTTGAGGCGATCCGGACCGAAGGAACGCGGAGGGTTGCATGACCGATTGGAGCCATACGGCCCTGACAATCGGCGTCATCCTTGGCGGAGGACTGACGCTGGCCGGGTTACTGATCTGGGTTGAACGTCGATTGCTCGGGGTCTGGCAAGAACGATACGGCCCCAACCGTCTGGGGCCAGGCGGTTGCCTGCAATCATTGGCGGATATGATCAAGATCTTCACGAAAGAAGACTGGATCCCGCCCTTCGCCGATAAGGTCGTCTTCGTGATTACGCCGGCCATCGTCGTGATCACCGCACTCATGTCGTTTGCCGTGGTGCCGATTGCGCCCAGCTTCGTCGTCGCCGATCTCAACATGGGAGTCCTGTTCTTTTTAGCCATGTCGAGCCTGGCAGCCTACAGTGTCATCATCGGAGGCTGGGCATCCAACAGCAAATTCGCGTTTCTCGGCAGTCTTCGGGCCATCGCACAGCTCTTGAGTTATGAGGTCTTCATGGGGCTGTCGTTGATGGGAGCGGTCCTGTTGGCCGGGTCGTTTAACTTGAGTGACATTGTGGACGCACAGCGGCATCAATGGTTCGTGGTCCCTCAATTCCTTGGGTTTCTCGGTTTCTTTATGGCTGGACTGGCCGAAGCGCATCGCACACCGTTCGATATCCCTGAGGCGGAAGCAGAGCTCGTCGCCGGCTACCACTCGGAGTACAGCGGGATGAAATTCGGGATGTTTTTTGTCGGCGAATACCTCAGTGTCATCCTCCTCTCGGCGATGACCGTGATCCTCTTCTTCGGCGGTTGGCACGGACCCTGGTTGCCGCCGGCGGTGTGGTTTGCCTTGAAAATGTCCGGCTTCATCGTCCTGATCATCCTTATTCGCGCGACCTGGCCCCGATTCCGTTTTGATCAGTTGCTGTCATTCGGGTGGAAGGTCGTGATGCCCCTCGCGTTGATCAATCTCCTTGTGACTGGTGGGGTGGTGCTCTGGAAGGCAGGATGACAGAGGATCACCGTACAGCCGTGAGCATGGATCATGTGTAAGAGCAGCACACCTGTAAGGCAGTCTTACGTATGATGAACATTTGGCTCTATGCCCGTAATCTCATCATCGGGTTATGGATCGTCTTTAAACGGACCTTTACGAAGCCGGTCACGGTTCAGTATCCAGAAGAGCGACCCTATTTGCCCCCACGCTGGCGCGGACGCATTGTCCTGACCAGAGATCCTGACGGAGAAGAGCGCTGTGTCGCCTGCTACCTCTGCTCTGCGGCTTGTCCTGTCGATTGCATCGCGCTTCAGGCCACTGAGGACCCGACGGCTCAGGATCGTCGCTATCCTGAATTCTTCCGGATCAATTTCTCGCGCTGTATTTATTGTGGGATGTGCGAGGAGGCCTGTCCGACCAATGCGATCCAACTTATCCCAGATTTTGAACAGAGTGAATATGCACGCCGGAACCTGGTCTATGAGAAGGAAGACCTTCTGATCAGCGGGACTGGCAAGTATCCCGACTATAACTTTTATCGGGTTGCCGGCGTAAAGACTCGCGATAAAGACAAGGGACAAGCTGAAAACGAGCTTCCGCCGGTGGATGTGAGGAGTTTGATGCCCTGAAACAGGGTGGAGTGCTTGGCGCTGGAGCACAATCGCCATCTGTTTCAGGCCTCAACACAGAATAAGGATGGGAGACCATGGAAATCCTTTTTTATATCGCGGCCACCGTCACCGTCCTGGCGACGTTGCGTGTCATCACGCATGTGCATGCTGTCCATGCGCTGCTTTACCTAGTCGTCGCGTTGATCGCGCTGGCTCTCATTTTCTATTTGCTCGGTGCTCAGTTTGCCGCGGCGCTCGAAATCATCATTTACGGCGGTGCCATTATGGTGCTCTTCATCTTTGTCGTGATGCTCCTGGGTCCGCTCGCCGTTGAGCAAGAACGGACGTGGCTCACACCGGGCACATGGGTGGGACCAGGTATTCTGGCCCTGGTGCTACTGGGTGAGGTGGGATACCTCATTGCAGTCGGAAACCATCTGCCGATTACTGTGTCAGAAGCCAGACAGAAGGGGGTCTCCATCGCCCTCTACGGACCCTATATCATTGGGGTGGAACTCGCGTCGATGCTGTTGCTGCCGGGGCTGATCGGCGCCTATCACTTGGGGCGTCGTGTATCGAAGGAGTCTCGGTGATGTTGAGCACGCCTGCGCTGGTGTTGGCCATGATGCTGTTTAGCCTCGGTTTGGTCGGTCTCTTGAGTCGACGGAACATTCTCTACATGCTGTTGTCGCTTGAAATCATGTTGAATGCCGCAAGTCTCGCATTCATTGCAGGGGGAGCTCGTTGGGGACAAGTCGATGGTGAGATCATGTTCTTATTCATTCTCACCTTGGCGGCGGCTGAAGTCTCCGTGGCACTGGGTATCGTGCTGCAGCTGTCATACCGATTTCATACACTGGACGCGGATGCATTCAGCGAGATGAGAGGGTAATGAAGACATGGTGCCGAGACGTCTTCTCGCATCAGACGCTTGCAGGAAACTGATAATGAACATGTATTTGAGAGAGACGAGATGATCAGCTTACTTTGGCTTATCCCAGCACTTCCGCTCGCAGGCTTTCTGGTGTTGGCCCTCTTCGGAGGGCGGTTCACCAGGCAACAGGTCGCGTGGGTCGGTTGTGGTTCGGTCGGCACGGCGGCCTTCACCACTGCGCTTGTCGGCAGGGAGTTTTTTCAAGGCTTTCCCGATCGTGAGTCCTACCATCAAACACTGTGGAATTGGATCGACACCTCTGGACTGACCGTTGGAGTCTCCTGGTACCTGGATGCGCTATCACTCTTGATGGTAGCGGTGATCACCGGCATCGGGTTCTTGATCCACCTGTATTCCGCCGAATACATGTCCGGCGATGATGGATACGCCAGGTTTTTCGCCTATATGAATCTGTTCGTTGCCGCCATGCTGACGCTGGTGCTGGCAGATAATCTGCTCTTGCTCTACCTGGGCTGGGAAGGTGTGGGACTGTGCAGCTACCTGTTGATCGGGTTTTGGTATCGCGAACCAGAATACGGCACCGCCGCACAGAAGGCGTTTATCGTCACTCGCATCGGAGACACAGCGTTTGCCATTGGGTTATTCATCCTCTTTACACAACTCAAGAGCCTGTCGATCCAACAGGTCCAGAGTCTTGCGACAGAGGCATGGCCGGTGGGTTCAAACCTTGCCGCGATCGTGGCGGTACTTTTCTTGATCGGGGCGGTCGGGAAGTCGGCGCAACTGCCGCTTCAAGTGTGGCTGCCGGACGCGATGGCCGGCCCCACGCCGGTGAGCGCACTGATTCATGCGGCCACGATGGTGACGGCGGGGGTCTACCTCATCGCTCGCATGCATCACCTGTTTGCGCTGGCGCCACTGGTGCAAGAGGTCATCGCGGTGATCGGCCTCGCGACGTTGCTGCTTGCAGCGACCAGTGCATTGGTTCAACAGGACATTAAGCGGGTGCTCGCATATTCGACGATGAGCCAGATCGGCTATATGTTTCTTGCCCTCGGCGTCGGAGCCTGGTCTGCCGCACTCTTTCATTTTCTGACCCATTCATGCTTTAAAGCCTTGCTCTTCCTGGCGGCTGGTTCCGTCATCCGCAGTCTCCACCATGAGCAGAACATTTTCCGGATGGGCGGCCTTCGGCGGCATCTGCCCTGGACCTTCTGGACATTCCTCATCGGAGCCGCTGCGATGTCCGGCGTCCCCCTCATCACCTCCGGGTTTTACAGCAAAGACTGGATCCTGTGGTCGGTGTGGTCTTCACCCTTAAGCCACCGGTGGATCTGGTTCGGTGCACTCCTCGGGGCCATGCTGACTGGCCTCTACAGTTTCCGACTGATCTTTCGAGTCTTTTTCGGAGAAGTCCGCACGCAGCCGACCGGCGAACCAGGTTTGGCCATGCGTGTGCCTCTGGTGGTGCTGGCATTCTTTGCGCTCACCATCGGCTATCTCGAAATTCCTCACACGCTAGGGAATGTGACGCTGTTTAGCCACTACCTGTCGCATGCGCTCCCAACGATGGAACTCCTTCCTGGGATGGATGAATCGAGTGAAGCCCGTGAACAGCTCGCTGTGACCGTCTCGGCACTCCTGGGGATTGCCCTGGCTGCTCTCCTGTTTCTGCCAGGTTCCAACTTCTCTGGGCGAGGTGCAGATCTATCCACCGGTCGTCCCTTGGTGACACTTTTGCAAGGTGGGTGGGGGTTCGATCGACTGTATGATCGAGTGTGTGTACGACCCTGGTTCCTGCTGACCCGGAACCCGGGTGAACTTCTCGACCGCGGGTACGAATGGCTGGCCATTGGTGCCGAATCCTGCCATGGATGGATGAGTCACACCCAGACGGGGCATGTCCGTTGGTATGCCGCTACCATTGTTGTCGGGACTTTGATGTTACTTGGTCTGTTTGCGATGTAACTCGTATGGTTCTTTGGCTGCTCATACTCATTCCAATTCTCGCGGCTCCTCTTGCATGGATGGGACAGCAGTGGTCTCGCAACGCTCCTCGCTGGATTGCCATAGGAACGTTATCTGTTGATTGTCTTTTGACCCTTCTGCTTTTGAGCCAAGACCACTCGGTTCAGACTTCAGGTCACGGTTCCTGGCTCGTAGAAAGTCACAGCAGTTGGATTCCTCGCTGGGGCATTAGTCTGCATCTCGGCCTCGATGGTCTCAGCGTGATACTCATCCTCTTGACGGCCTTCATCGGTCTCCTCGCGATTGGTGCCTCCTGGACAGAAATCCAGAGTCGCGTCGGATTTTTCCACTGTAACGTCCTGCTGGCCTTGGGTGGCGTCATTGGGGTGTTTTTGGCCATCGATCTGTTCCTGTTTTTCTTCTTTTGGGAGCTCATGTTGGTCCCCATGTATCTCCTGATTGCCATCTGGGGGCACGCGCATCGCCGGTACGCCTCGTTCAAATTCTTCTTGTTTACGCAGGCCGGTAGCTTGCTGATGCTTGTCGCGATCATCGCCCTGGCACTCCTTCATCAGCATGCGACGGGACGACCCAGTTTCGACTATGCCGATCTGATGGAACTGACCGTGACTCATGGGATGGCCTGGTGGCTGATGTTGGCATTTCTCATCGGGTTCGTGGTGAAACTAGGGGCTCCACCCTTTCATTCGTGGTTGCCAGACACCTACACAGAGGCTCCAACCGGTGCGAGTATCATCCTCGCCGGAATCTTAGCGAAAACTGGTGCCTATGGGTTACTACGGTTTACGATTCCGTTATTTCCCGGCGTGATGAGTGAGTTCGCACCCATCGTTATGGGGCTTGGCGCAGTCGGCATTCTCTACGGCGCGGTATTGGCATGTTGCCAAACGGATATCAAACGATTGGTGGCGTACAGCAGCATCAGCCACATGGGGTTCTTCCTCCTCGGCGCCTTCGCCGGAACGGAGTTGGCGCTGCAAGGAGCGGTGATGCAGCTGGTGGCGCACGGGCTGAGCACCGGCGCCCTCTTCATGCTGGCAGGGGCGCTTCAGGAGCGTTTCCAGACGAGAGACATGCGACAGATGGGAGGACTGTGGGGGATGACCCCACGTCTCGCAACGATGGCGCTCTTCTTTGCCTGCGCCTCACTGGGGTTGCCAGGCTTGGCCAATTTCATCGGTGAATTTCTCGTTCTGTTCGGGTCTTATTCTGCCCAACCGGTCCTAACCATTCTGGCATCACTTGGCATGGTGATGGCTGCCATCTATTCCCTGGGTATGATGCAACGCACATTCTTTGGTCAGCAACGAGAAACCCGTATCGCTCCGGACCTGTCGAATACCGCGTTTGGGACATTGCTGCTCATCGCAGTCCTGCAGATCTGGCTTGGTCTCTATCCGAAGACGGTATTGATCACCACAAAGCCCGTCATGAACATGCTCGTCCAGCCGGTCGTGGCGTCACCCAATCTGACTCATCAGCCATCAGAGTCGGTATCGTCCTCAACCATCTTCACCTCACAGGTGAGTGCCCCATGATACTCCAAGATTTTGTCGCCCTTTCACCTATTCTGAATCTCGGGGCCTTCTCCCTCGTGACCATGCTCGCGATTGCGTTCAGACGACACCATGCAAGGATCGCCGTCTTCGCATTCATGTCATGTCTTCTCACGCTGGCGACGCTGCCCTGGGCGGCAACGGCGACACCGCGAGCCGTGACAGCGTTGTTGGTCGTGGATGGACATGCCTTGTTGTACATGGGACTCGTGTTGAGTGCGACGATGGTCGTCATTGCCCTGTCGTACAGGTATTTGACGGTTCAGTTTCATGAGCATGAAGGCGTAGAGGAATATTATCTCCTCCTCTTACTGGCCACGTTCGGAGGATTGGTTCTGACCGCGGCTGCACACTTCGTATCTTTTTTTCTTGGACTCGAGCTACTTGGCCTTTCCCTCTGTAGCTTAATCGGCTATTTACGAACGCGACGGCACCCGCTCGAAGCTGCGGTGAAGTATCTGCTGCTCTCCATCGCCGCGTCAGCGTTCCTCCTGTTCGGTATGGCGCTCTTGTATTTCGAAAGTGGCTCCATGACGTTTCGTGGGGTGGGCGCGATTGTGAAACAGGCGCAGGACGTTCCCGGACTATGGCTGGGTGGATTTGTCCTCGTCCTTGTCGGCGTCGCATTAAAACTCGGGCTGGCTCCGTTTCATATGTGGATTCCCGATGTGTACCAGGGAGCCCCCACTCCCATCACGGCATATATTGCGACCGTATCAAAGGGAGCACTGGTGGCACTGCTGCTCCGCCTCGCAACCGATGTCGGGGCGTTAGAACTGCCTCCACTGGTCCATCTGTTTAGTCTCCTGGCTGTGGCTTCGATGGTCACGGGGAATGTGCTGGCGCTCTTGCAACAGAATGTGAAACGGCTCTTGGCCTATTCATCGATCACGCACTTCGGCTACGTGCTCGTGGCCCTGCTGGCTGGTGGTCCTGCAGCCGCGGAAGCGGTGACCTTCTACGTGATCGTCTATTGTGCCATGACCTTGGGCGCCTTTGGTGTGGTGACTGTGTACTCGAGCGAGGGAGGGGAGAAGGACCGTGTCGAGGACTATCAAGGCTTGTTTTGGACTCGCCCCTGGCTCGCCGCCATGCTGGCCCTGAGCCTGTTATCGCTGGCGGGTATCCCGGTGACGGCTGGATTCATCGGAAAGTTTTATGCGATCGCGGCCGGTGTTGACGCGGGTCTGTGGTGGCTCGTATTAGCGCTGATTGGGAACAGCGTCGTCAGCCTGTATTATTATCTTCGACTCATCGTGACACTCTTCGGCGAGGAAACAACTCCGGCAACGGTTCCTCAAGGACAGCAGGCGCAGGCGGGAGAGGCGACAAGCTGGACAGCTGTCTTCTCGCTCGGCCTCGTTGCATCGATCATTGTCCTCCTGGGAGTCTATCCAGAACCGCTGATCCAGCTCATCCGTGAATCCGTGAGCAACCTGCTTATGGTAGCTGCGCAGAGACCATAAATGGATTCGAAGCGAATCATCTCTCGTAGTGCTCAGTTGAGCAGCCGCGTTCTACCAACCTAGCAGTCTGCTGAAAAACCCCTCGCAAAGCGGGGCGTAATATGATTCTCTGTTTTTAGGAAGAACGGAGGGGCAATTATGCGCGGACCATTTGACGATCAGGGACAGCTATTTTCGTATATTTCGCCGGAGCGACGGGTACCGACGCAGCATCCGCTCCGGACCATACGCGAGCTGGTGCGCGAAGTGTTCCGCGATCTAGACCACGATTTTCGCATACTGTATTCCACGACAGGGCGCCCGTCGATCCCGCCTGAACAGTTGCTGAGTGCGCTGCTGCTGCAAGTGTTTTATGGTGTACGAAGTGAACGGCAACTGATGGAACAACTGGACTACAATCTGCTGTACCGCTGGTTTGTTGGGCTTGCGTCGGACGACGCGGTGTGGGACGCGACGACCTTTACGAAGAATCGCGAGCGATTGCAGCAAGGCGATCTGTTCAATCGCTTCATGGAGACGCTATTGCATCACCAAGCGGTCACGCCATTGTTGTCATACGAGCATTTCTCCGTCGATGGCACGCTGATCGAGGCGTGGGCCGGCCACAAAAGCTTCAAGCCGAAGAGCGATACAGACGGCGACGGGGCGAATTTCCACGGCACGACACGCAAGAACAACACGCATGAAAGCACGACCGATCCCGACAGCCGCCTCTACCGCAAGAGTGAGGGCAAGGAGAGCAAGCTCTGCTACATGGGACACGCCACGATGGAAAACAGGAACGGCCTGGCCGTCGCGGGGCTGGTCACGCAGGCCAGCGGCACGGCGGAACGCGCGGCAGCGGAGAAGATGCTGGGGAAGAACGCCTCGCCACATACCCGCATCACGGTCGGCGCGGACAAGGCCTATGATGTTGCGGAACACGTGGCGCGCCTGCGGGCAAAGAACATCACCCCGCACATCGCCGTCAACGCGTATGTCACGAAGACCGGACAGGCACGCAAGACGTCCATCGACGGACGGACCACCCGGCACAAGGGCTACAGCCTCTCGCAGGGCAAACGCAAAATGATCGAGTGCATGTTTGGATGGGGCAAGCAACATGGCACCATGCGCAAGACGAAATACCGGGGGCTCGCTGGAGTCGCCGCCGGCTTCCTGCTCAATCTGATCGGCTACAACCTCATCCGCATCCCGAAACTTCTGGCGCAGAGGGGATAGAGGTGTCCGAAAACGTGAAACCCTTCCGATACGGCACAGAGAATCCACTACCTCTCAAAATACCAACGCGTAGCTATCTCAAAACACAGAAACTCCCGTCAGAAAAGAGGGTTTTTCAGCAGACTGCTAAGTGGCTTCGGTACAGGAACCGTCGAACAGCCGACGGAATCGTTCCCCCACGCGTATTCTCTCAGCACACTTCTCGCCGACGTTGGCTCCGAAAACAATTACAGGAATATCAGTTTTTGAAGCCAAACCTGATTTAGCGTGATATCCAAGGGTTAGCAAGTCCACTCTTGCCATAAATACATAGTTAGTTATTGCCATGGTAGATGACGCGATTTTGCAGATTTGTGTCTACGGGCTCTGTGTCGGCGTGGTGATTGCCGTCATGCTGGGACTTCCGCCCTTGCTTGGCGAACGGCACTGGAAAAAATCCGATCGTCGATCCGAAAGCGGGACAGCCATTCCCTATGAATGTGGTATTCGGCCGACAGGCAGCGCTCAAGTCCGCCCGCCGGTGCAATACTATTTGATCGCAATGTTCTTCGTCATTTTTGATGTGGAGGCAGTGTACCTCTATGCCTGGGCGGTCGCGGTACCTGAGACTGGCTGGCTTGGTTTTGTTGAAGTGACGATCTTCGTGGCCATTCTGCTGGCATCGCTTGCGTATTTGTGGCTCACCGGAGCACTCGATTGGCATGCACAGTCTCAACGTCCGCAGGCTCGTCACCGCCAGAAACCGGGCATACAGGAGTCAAAGGAGTTCTACGATGACCGAGTGGCGTAATGGACGACTGGAGGGAGTGCGGATTACCGATGGCGGTGATGGTGCGTTGACCTCTGTCGTTGGCCAGTCAGTCCTCTTTGCGAAGCTTCAGGATCTCCTGGCCTGGGGACGGAAGAATTCACTCTGGCCGTTGAACTTCGGC
>Ga0209069_10001053_pt1 | contig 13738 bp, 11 predicted proteins | sample Str013_2_FD_187202 | JGI IMG/M metagenome (GOLD analysis project Ga0209069, IMG submission 187202) | Freshwater sediment microbial communities in response to fracking from Pennsylvania, USA - Straight Creek_MetaG_SC_2013 (SPAdes) (version 2) | ecosystem: Environmental > Aquatic > Freshwater >...
CGCGCCGTTGAGGCGATTGCCGAGCACACGGAGCGGCTGGCGGCGTTGACAGCGGAAATCGCCGCGCTGCCGGGCCTAGAGGCGCTGACCCGCGAGCACGCGGCACATCAGGCCGAAACCCAACGCTTGCGGAGCGAGACTGGCAAGGCGGAGCTGGCTGCCGCCGCGCTTGCTTCCGCATACGCTCAGCGCAAGCAGCGCCTCGCCGCCATCAGTGCCGACGCCGCCCGCTGGCAGGCGCGCGCCGAGGCGGCAACAAAGCAGATCGCCGCGCTCACCGCCCGCCGCGACGAGGCGGCAGCGCAACTCGGAGAACTCGCCGGGGTGCCCGGTCGCATCGCCGAAACCCGGGCAAATCTGCTGAAAGACATCGCCGCCGCCGAAGCCGCCCGCAAATCCGCCGCCGACGCGCTCGCCGCCGCCGAGACCGCCGCCCGCGACGCCGCCAAGCTGCTGCGCGACATCCAGGGCGAGCTGTCCGCCGCCCGCGAGGTCAAGGCCCGCGTCGAAACCCGCCTCGAAGCCGCCCGCACCCGCCGCAGCGCCGAATCGCAGCGCATCCGCGAGACTTTCGATTGCGCGCCCGAGCATGTTCTCGCCGCCGCCGGGCTCGACAGCGCGCAAAACCTGCCGCCAGCGGACGAAACCACCCGCCGCCTGCTACGGCTGCGCGAGGACCGCGACCGGCTCGGCGGCGTCAACCTCGCGGCGGAGGAGGAGCTGGCCGGGCTCGACGCGCAGTACACGGCGCTCGACGCCGAGAAGACGGACCTCGAAGCCGCCATCGCCCAGCTCCGCCAGGCCATCGGCAAGCTGACGCGCGAGGGCCGCAAGCGGCTGAATAAGGCGTTCGAGCAGGTCAACGGCCACTTCCAGCGGCTGTTCACCACCCTGTTCGGCGGCGGCGAGGCGCGGCTGGAGATGATCGAGGACCCCGGGGACCCGCTGGCCGGCGGCCTCGAAATCATCGCCAAGCCGCCCGGCAAGAAGCCGGCGACGCTGAGCCTGCTTTCGGGCGGCGAGCAGACGCTGACGGCATTGTCGCTGATTTTCGCGGTGTTCCTCACCAACCCCTCGCCAATCTGCGTGCTCGACGAGGTCGATGCGCCGCTCGACGACAGCAATGTCGACCGCTTCTGTACACTGATGGAAGAGATGGCGCGGAGCACCGAGACCCGCTTCCTGGTCATCACGCACCACCCCATGACCATGGCGCGCATGGACCGGCTGTTCGGCGTCACCATGGCCGAAAAGGGCGTGAGCCAACTGGTTTCGGTCGATCTGGCGACGGCGGAGCAATTCCGTGAGGCAGGGTGAAGGCAGGTAGCAAGCAAAGGGGTCAGACCCCTTTCGGCGGCGCAACCGTTACCTTGAAGGACAGTTGAAAGGGGCCTGACCCCTTTGTTCGCCTCGCGAGATGACAGAGGGACGGCGGCACAGCTATAACGTCACCCAGCGATCCCACATTATTGACAGGTTAACGATGGCCGGCCATTCGCAATTCAAGAACATCATGTTCCGCAAGGGCAAGCAGGACAAGGTCCGCTCCAAGCTGTTTGCCAAGCTCGGGCGCGAGATCACCACCGCCGCCAAGATGGGTTCGCCCGACCCCGACATGAACCCGCGCCTGCGCCTGGCCATCCAGGCCGCCCGCGCCGAGAACATGCCGCGCGACAACATCGACCGCGCCATCAAGAAGGCGGCGGGCGGGGACGCCGAGAATTATGACGAGGTGCGCTACGAGGGCTACGGCCCCGGCGGCGTCGCCGTGGTGGTTGAGGCGCTGACCGACAACCGCAACCGCACCGGCGGGGCGGTGCGCGCGGCCTTCGTCAAGCACGGCGGCAACATGGGCACCACGGGCGCGGTCTCGCACATGTTCGCCAAGGTCGGCGAGATCGTCTACCCGTCAAAGGTGGCCAGCGCCGACGCGATGCTGGAGGCGGCTATCGAGGCGGGGGCGGAGGATGTGATTTCCGACGAGAACGTCCACACGGTGCTGTGCAAATTCGAGGATTTGGGCACAGTCGGGCCCGCCCTCGAAACGAAATTCGGTGAGGCCCAGTCCACGCGCGGCATCTGGAAGCCGTCGCTGATGACGCCGGTGAACGAGGACCACGCCGCCACCATGCTGAAGCTGATCGCCGCTCTCGACGACGATGACGACGTGCAGAATGTCTATTCGAATTTCGAAGTGTCAGACGAGATTATGAGGAAGCTTACGGCGGGGTGAGGCAGCCTAACGCAGTTATCCCCTCTCCCCACTCTTCAGTGGGGAGAGGGTCAGGTTGAGGGGCAGCGCGGAATTCGGAGCCGCCCCTCACCCCGACCCTCTCCCCTTTGCGTGAAGCACGCCAAGGGGAGAGGGGGAATGCAGAAATGGAGGTTCCGATGGTGCAAGGCGAGTTGACGAACAAAGCGACCTGCCGCGTGCTCAAAGCGGGCGAGGCGATCCGGGGCAAGCAGGGCTTCGACTACCGGCCAGCGATCGCCGCCGAGACGGTGGGCGCGCGGGGCATCCACATGCAATTGCTCACCATTCCGCCAGGCGGGCGGGCCAAGGCCCACAAGCACGAAAACCACGAGACGGCGATCTACTGCATCAGCGGCGTGTCCGGCTGCTGGTGGGGCGAAAAGCTGGAGCATCACTCCGTGGTCGGCGCAGGCGATTTCTTCTACATCCCCGCCAACGTGCCGCATCTGCCCTACAACTCCAGCGCCACCGAACCGTGCGTGGCCGTCATATCTCGCACCGACCCCAACGAGCAGGAGAGCGTGGTGCTGCTGCCGGAGCTCGAGAGAATCCACACCTGAAGGAACGGGGACACAGTGTTCGCCTTCGATCCGCGCTGGCGCGCCGTCGCGACGGCCATCCGCGAAGATGAACACTGTGTCCCCGTTCGCACGGCTGTCCAACGTGATACGTTGCCGCCATGGCAACTATGATTCGCATCATTGGCATCGACCCCGGGCTCCGGCGCACCGGCTGGGGCGTCATCGAAAGCGACGGCGTGCGGTTGAGCTATGTCGCCTCGGGGCTCATCACGTCCGAGGCCGAAGACGAACTTGCGGCGCGACTGCTCGACCTCTATCGCGGGTTGAGCGCGATCATCCGTGAACACCTGCCGATCGAGGCCGCCGTCGAAGAAACCTTCGTCAACGACAACGCCCGCGCCACCTTGAAGCTCGGCCAGGCGCGGGGCATCGCCCTGCTGGCGCCCGCGCAATCTGGCATCAAGGTTGCCGAATACGCGCCCAACCAGATCAAAAAAACCGTGACTGGCGTTGGACATGGCGACAAAAAGCAGGTGGCCGCGATGGTCGGCCTGTTGCTGCCCAGGGCCGACCCGAAGTCGGCGGACGAATCCGACGCGCTGGCCATCGCCATCTGCCATGCCCACCACCGCGCCTCGCGCAACCTCCTCGCGGCCCTCAACGCCAAGGCGGCCAACCGATGATCGGACGTCTACGCGGCATCGTGGTGGCAACGGGCGAGGATTGGCTGATCCTGGAAGCGGGTGGTGTCGGCTATGAGGTGCACTGCTCATCGCGCGTGCTGGCTGCGCTGGCGGGGCATGATGGCGAGGTGATCCTGGCCATCGAAACGCATGTGCGCGAGGATCAGATCAGGCTGTTCGGCTTCCAGAGCGAGGGCGAGCGGCAATGGTTCCGGCTGTTGCAGAGCGTGCAGGGCGTCGGCGCGCGGGTGGCGCTGGCGATCCTCGGCACGCTGAGCTTGCAGGATATCGCCAACGCCATTGCGCTCGGCGACAAGGCGGCAATGTCGCGTGCCCCGCATGTGGGACCGAAACTGGCTGTGCGGATCGTCACGGAGCTGAAGGACAAGGTGCCGGTGCTGAGTTTCGCCAGCGTAAGCGCGCCTGCGGTTGGCAAGGGTGGCGCCCCCGCCTCCAGCGCCAATGCCGAGGCGGTGTCGGCGCTCGTGAATTTGGGCTACCAGCAAATCCAGGCGACGGTGGCCGTTGCGGCGGCGTCACGCGAGATTGGCCCGGCGGCGACCACGGCGGAGTTGATCCGTCGTGGACTGAAGGAATTGGCGCGGTGAGGGCGGCGCAATACGCGAAGGCGCTATTGTGCCCTACGGATTGTTCCAGGGTGGCGGAAGGTCGGGCGCAATAAGCCCTTCTTCCGGGGCCATATTGCACCATGCCAAACTACAGCGCCTGGAAATTCTCCAGCAAAAGCTGCAACTTGGCGAGCACCGTGGCCAAATCCTGGGCCAGACCCGCCATGCCGCCGGGCTCGGCCATCGCTGTCAGCGTGCGGGCGCTGGCGCACAGGCGCAGGGCCGCCGCCGCGCCGAGCTTGACCGGCTGGCCGACATGGCAGGGCTGGGCCGCCAGCCGCAGGTCGGCAACGCCCAGTCCACGCCCTAAAAGCTGTCCGCTGACATCGCGCGCCAGGGCCTGGTGCAGCCGCTTGGCCTCGTCCAGCGTAACGGGGCGTCCACGGAGTGTTGGAGCCACCGGCACGATACTGCGAAGATCCTGCCACGTATCATTGGCGCAGATGGGCGTGTGGCCAATCGGTGTGCCGTCCACCGGCAGCAGCTCCGGGTGGTCCGCCAGTGCATCGGCCACGGCGGCCATGAAGCCGCGCGTCAGATCAATGGCCTGCGCCGTGCCGGTCCCGGCGAAGCGCTCGACCTCGCACAAGGCCGCCTGCCAGCGGCAGAGCAGGCCAATATTGCGGGCGTCCGGCAAATCCATGCGGGCGGTGCCGAAGGCGGAGGGCCATTCGTTCCGCGCCATATAGAGCCTGAGCGGTGCAAGCCGCAGCGTGCGCGTCATGTAGGCGGCGGGGACCAGCAGCGCGCCGGAGAAGGGAGGGCCACCCCAGAATTTTGAGCCGGTCATCTGCACCAGCCAGCCCTGGTCGAGATAGGCCGCGACCGCCTCCGGCCCCAGCCGGGCCTGGCAGGCATCGACCACCACGTCGAGCGCGCTCCCGAATCGCTCTTTCAATTCAACAACATCGGCCAGCGCGGGCGCGCCGATGCCGGTCTTGGCGGCGTCAAGCACATGCAGCAGCACGCGGCGGCCGGCGGCGATGGCGGTTTCGGCAGCGGCCAGCACCTCGTCGCGGATGGCGCTGAGGGGGCGGGCGGTCCCGTCAAGCTCGCGGATTGCGATGCTTACGGAATGCACGCGGTCGCCCGCAAAGCCCGGAATGCCCGCGCCGGATTTGACCGTGTGGCCGAGCGCGGTCCCGGTCGAGAAATTGCGGCCCAGTGTCGCCAGCGGCACGCCGCTGCCGGTCTCCTCGGGCGAGATGACAAGGCTGGTGAGCGGACGGTCATCGAGCGCGAGCGAGAGAGCGAGCGCGGCGAGCTCGGCATCGGTGCCCGAAGCCGTCAGTACAAGTTCCGTGCCCACGGCGCGCGATGCGCCCGAGCGCAGCAGGATTTCGGTGCGGACGCGCTCCAGCTCGGCCTCGAACGTGGTTTCGCCACTAAGCAGCCGGTGGCGCAGCGCTTCGACACTTGCATAGGCGTGGGCCGAGATGCAGGTGGCGGTGGACGATGAGAAGCTGATCTCGCCACGGGTGGGCCGCGCCGAGGAGCCGTAGCCGTTGCGGCCCGTCTTCGGGTCGATTGTAATGCGCGCGTCGCCACCATGCGTCAGCAGATGTTCGGCAGGCGGGGCGAAGTCGAGGCGCGCGGCGAAGCGGTTGACGGCCTCGATGCGCAAGGACGTGGACGCCGCGATCTCCCGATTTGAGCCGGAATAGGCGGCCACGGTCGCAATGGTGGGGTCATGCAGCGCGGCGAGGCCGGCGATGTCGCCCGCCGTCAGGGGGGCAGCCAAGCGGCGATAGGCCGTAAGCAGCATCGGCGGCAGGTGGCTCTCGGCCTCGGCCCGCTCGGCTTCCCGCAGCAGAGCCAGCGCGCACGCCGCCGTGCGGGCGGCCAGAAGCGCGTTGGCCGGATGGTCCGGCGTTGCCGCTTCCAGCCGCGCCAGTTCCGCGCCGTGGCGGATCAGCACCGACGCCGCGACGGCATTGCGCAGGCCCGGTGCGCGGAGCGCGATATGCGATTGACCCAGCAGGGAAAATTCCGCTCCGGCTCCGCCTTGCGCGGTTACGGCGATCCCCCCGCAGCCCGCCGCGATCTCAGGCAGCGCCAGGGCCGCCGCCAGCACGGCCTGCGCGGCGAAAGGGAGGCCGGCCTCCGCCTCCGCCTCCGCAACCCTTTCCGCCAGGAACGGCGTGTCCGTCAGCAGCTCCTCGCCGATGCGGGCGAGCGCCTCCATCAGCGTCTCGATGTCGGCGTCGCTTGTGCGGTGGTTGGTGATGTTGACGCGAATGGCGAGCCTCCCGTTGATGCGCGTGGTCGAGGGCGCGGCGATCCCGCGCTCCTGCAACTCGGCGACGATGGTTTCGTTGAGGTGGTCAAGCTGGGCGGGCGTCAGCCCCGGCGCGATCCTGCGGAAACAGGCGATGTTGAGCGAGACCGGGGCCAGCAGCTCAAAGCCCGGCGCGGATTTGATCCGCTCACCGAGCAGCCGCGCCAGCCGGCAATTGTCCCCGATGCTGGCGCCGAGTTTTTGCGCGCCGTGCTCCTTCAGCGTGAACCAGACCTTCAGCGCCCGGAAGCCGCGCGACAGTTCGGGGCCGAAATCGCAGGGCCAGGGTTCGCCCGCGCTCAAGCCCCGCGCATTGCTGGCGAGGTAAGTGGGGCGGGACGAGAAGGCCGCGCGGTGCGCCTCGCCATCGCGCACCAGCACGCAGCCGGCGTCGTAAGGCACATGCATCCACTTGTGGAAATCGAAGGCCAGCGAGTCGGCGCGTTCAATGCCGGCAAGGCGCGGGGCGAGCCCCTCGCTCAGCATCGCCAGAGCGCCGAATGCACCGTCCACGTGCAGCCACACGCTTGTCGCGGCGCAGATCTCAGCGATCTCCGCCAACGGATCAATTGCCCCGGTGTTGACCGTGCCCGCCGTGGCGATGACGGCGAAGGGCCGGCAGCCGGTCGCTGTGTCGGCGCGGATGGCAGCCAGTAGCGCGGCGGGATCGAGCCGGAAGTCCGTATTCACTGCGATTGAGCGGAGCGACTCGCTGCCCAGCCCCAGCAGTTCGCAAGCCCGCGCCACCGAGCTGTGGGCCTCGCGCGAGGCGTAGGCCACCAGCGGCGCGCCGGCATTGCCCAACTTGCGGGCATGGGGGCCGAGCGCCCTGTTGCGCGCCACCGTCAGGGCAATGACCGTCGCCATCGAGGTGCCGCTGACCAGCAACCCGCTGGCGGCTTGCGGGAACCCGAAAAGAGATTTGCACCAATCAATCACCTGGCGCTCGACATGCACCGCGCCATGCTCGCGCCCGCCCACGTTTGAGTTCATGGCGGCGGCCAGCATTTCGGCGATGACGCCGCCAGCCGTGCCCGAGCCGTGCACCCAGCCGAAAAAGCGCGGATGGATGTTGCCGGTGGGGTAGGGCAAGATCATCCGGGCGGCCTCGGCGGCGGTGGCGTCAGGCCCGAGCCCATCGAGCGGCAGCGGCGCGGACAGCGCCTGCAAAATGTCAGCGGGCACCGGCTGCCAGACCGGCCGCTCGCGCACGCCCTCGATCAGGCCGAGCGCCTCGTCCAGCACCTTGTGGGCGAGCGCCCTGTAAGCGGGCCAATCGGCGGGATCGAGCCCGGCGGCGGCCGTGGCCTCCAAATCCGGCGCAATGGCCTGTGCGGTCTGCTTCGTCATGGCGGGCCCCTAGCGGCGCCGAATCAGCAAGGGGCCGCGATTTCAAGGCTCCGCTGCCCGGGTTAAGAGGAGGTTAATGTGTTGGCCGCGCGGGCTGCGGCAAACTCTGGTACAAAGGCCGAACGTGAGATTCGCCGCTGACACGGGCCGCCCATGACCGACCGCCTGGTATCGAGCAAACGCAAGGAGGATGACGCCCTCGAGGCTTCGATCCGCCCGCAGTCGCTCGCCGATTTCACCGGCCAGGAGCAGGCCCGCAAGAACCTGCGGGTGTTCATCGAGGCGGCCAAGTCGCGCGGCGAGGCGCTGGATCATGTGCTGTTCGCGGGGCCGCCGGGCCTAGGCAAGACCACGCTGGCCCAGATCATGGCGCGCGAGCTTGGCGTCAATTTCAAGATGACATCGGGGCCGGTGATAGCCAAGGCGGGCGATCTGGCGGCTTTGTTGACCAACCTTGAAGAGCGCGACGTTCTGTTTATTGATGAGATTCACCGGCTTAATCCGGCCATCGAGGAAATCCTCTATCCGGCGATGGAGGATTTCCAGCTCGATCTGATCATCGGCGAGGGGCCGGCGGCACGCTCGGTGCGGATCGACCTCGCCAAGTTCACGCTGGTCGGCGCGACCACCCGGGCCGGGCTGCTGACGACGCCATTGCGCGACCGCTTCGGCATTCCCATCCGCTTGAATTTCTACACGGTGGAGGAACTGGAGCTGATTGTGGCGCGCGGCGCCCGGGTGCTCGGCGTGGCGATGAGCCCGGACGGTGCGAAGGAGGTGGCGCGGCGCTCACGCGGCACCCCCCGGGTGGCGGGGCGGCTGCTGCGGCGGGTGCGCGATTTCGCGTCGGTGGCGGGGGCGAAAACCATCGACAAGCAGGTCGCCGACGGGGCGCTGGTGCAACTCGAGGTCGACAGCGAGGGGTTGGATGCGCTCGACCACCGCTATCTGAATGTCATTGTGAAGAACTATGACGGCGGCCCGGTGGGCATCGAAACCATCGCGGCTGCTTTGTCGGAGCCGCGCGATGCGCTGGAGGAGATCGTCGAGCCGTACCTGCTTCAACAGGGGTTCATTGGCCGCACGCCGAGGGGCCGGGTGGTGACGCTGAAGGCCTACCGGCATATGGGGCTGGCGCGGCCGAGCCGGCCAGAGGGGCAGGCGGGGCTGTTTGATCAGCCGCCGGCGGATGACGAGTAGGGTCAAGCCTTCGCGCGACCCAACATTTCGCAAGCGTTGGGTTGCGCGAAGGCTTGACCCAACACACGGGCCGATGGTGATCGGACAATTATTCCAGTACCTCATCCAATTGAATGAAGACGGATTGCGTCATCCGGTAACATCGTGGGATCATCCTATTCCTCAAACCGGAGCAACCCCATGGCCGAACCGGACAGGTACCTGCTTGGACGCAGCAGCGAGGAAGAGGTGCGGCTGCGGCGGCAGATGGCTGACATCGCGAAGGATTCGGATGGCCAGTTGGACCGCATCGGCATCAAGCCGGGCGAGCGGGTGATCGACATGGGCTGCGGGCCGGGCGGCGCGTTGGACCTGCTGAGCCGACGTGTTGGCCCCACAGGATCGGTGACTGGGATGGAGCGCAGCCCGAATTTTGTTGGCCTCGCCCGAAAGTTCGCCGCCGAAATGGGACTGTCCAATGTAACCGTTGTCGAGGGCGATGTTTATGCACCGGGCCTGCCGGAACGGTCGTTCGATGGCGCGCATATGCGGCTGGTGCTGGTGAATGTGCCCAGGCCCGATCACGTGGTGAGGCAACTCGTTGCCTTGGTCAAGCCGGGCGGCTGGGTCGCCAGCCTGGAGGCCGGCTGGCACACCTTCGCCTGCGATCCGCCGCATCCGGCATGGGCGCGGCTGTTCAAGGCGTTCAGTGATTTCAGCTCGGCCCAGGGGATTGATCTCAACATCGGCGCCAAGACCCACAGGCTGTTTCGCGATGCCGGGCTTGCGGACATCGCGGTCGATCTGGTTGCAAGAGTGCATCCAGCCGGGCACTTCCGTAGGGTTACGCTGATCAGTTTCGTCAATAACGTCCGTTAACAGCTTATCGAGGTTGGCCATATCGACCGTGACGAGCTGGAGCGCGAGATCGCGGCGCTGGAGGCGCATCTTGCCGATCCGGCTGTGCAAGTGACGTCGCACATGTTCTACCGGCTGACCGGGCGGGTTCCGGCGGCGTGAGCCGGGCGTTGAGAGATGATCCGTTCGGCGCAATAGGCGTTTTCGCCGTATTGCGCCGTTGGCGCAGCTGCCAACCCTTGCAGCGCAATACGGCGTGAAGGCGGCCTCTCAAGGAAGACACGCAACAATACAACAGGATCAACAATCCAAAAAGCGCGTGACTTCTCTATCAAGGCATTCCGGCCTCGCCCGATGGTAGTGCTATTGCACCGGACCATCACTTAACGGATCAACAACGCGCTCACGCCGCTTGCTTGATCTCGATCTGCTTGGCCTGGCTCTGCACCTCGGCTGGCTTGGGCAGTGTCACCGTCAGCACGCCGTTCTTGAACTTGGCGTCGACCTTGGACGGATCAATGTCGTAGGGCACGCTCATGGTCCGCTGGAACGATCCGTAGGAGCGCTCGACCCGGTGATAGGTCGGCTCCTTGTCGCCAGACTTGGACTCGCTCTGGCTGTGCTTCTCGCCCCTGATGGTTAGCACGTCGCCGGTGAGGGTGACCGAGATGTCCTTCTGCTCGACGCCAGGAAGCTCGGCGGTGATGCGCAGGTCCGTGCCGGTCTCACTGACGTCCATGCGCGGCGTCAGCATCCCGTGAGCGGCCGGCCTGGCCAAGCGCCCAAAGCCGGTCATATCCTCGAACATCTCTTCCATCTGCCGCCGCATGGCCTTGAAGGGGTCGCGCAATTCCTTGCCTTCGCCCCACAATGCGGGAAGCCAGGATTCGCCTTTCATGTGATGTCTCCTCTTGCTCATGTGTCAATTTCCTCTGAGAGGCATTCCTGACGGTTAGCTAGGCCAACTTACCGCCCGGCACATTGACTGCGATCAAGCTCTCCCCCTCGTCAAACGCTTTGATCTCCCGCTGCCACGTCCTCAAGCGCGTTGGCATTGAGGATGCGGATGTGGCCGCTGTGGCGCGAGATGATCCCGCTGTTGGCGAGCTTGGTGAGGGTCCGGCTGACCGTCTCGGTGGTCAGGCCGAGGAAATCGGCAATGTCGCAGCGCGTCATCGGCAGTTCAACGCGGTCCGCAGGGCGGAAGGCGCGGGCGTTGCGCTGGGACAGGCTGTCCAGGAACGTCGCCACCCGCTCGGCGGCGTTCAACCGGCCGACCGTCATCAGCAGGTCTTGCACCGCCGCCAGTTCCTGCGACATGGCGTCGTAAAGCTGCATCCCAAGGTGCGGATCCTCATCGGCCATCCGATGAAGGGCGAGGGCGGGCAGCATCCGCACCTTGGCAGCGCCGCTGGCCTCAGCCGAGCAGCGATGGCTGGCGCCAGCGCCCAGCCCAATCATGTCGCCCGCCACGGCAAAGCCGGTAACCTGGCGCCGGCCGTTGGGCAGCAGCCGGTAGAGCACGAAGGCGCCCTCGACAACCTGATAGATGCTGGTCTTGTCGTCGCCCTCGCGGAACAACTGGTCATGCTGGACGAGTATCTTGACTGGCATCCGCGCCAACCGGGCGGAGAGATCGTCCACAGGCCGCGACGCAGTTCGCGGATAGGGCGGCAGCAGGGGACTCTCCTCGATTAAATGAGCTGCCTGATGAATCATCAACATGTCGCTCTCCATGATCCGGCCCGCCAACGGTCCTGTCTTGGAGTCGAGATCACCATCGCGAGGTTGCAGGGATTTGCCGCTCTTGTGACCGAATGTCACCGATTGTAACCAAGCCGTGCCGGGCGGGTTGTGCCGTTGCAACGGTTCCTCGGCTGTTGGAATTAGCGTACAAGGGGCCTCGTCAACCGGCGGCGGATTTGCGCAACGGCCCTGGCGCGGGCAGCCAGCAAGGCATGGGTTCATGGAACACAAGGCTGCCGCCAATATCCTGATCGTGGACGATGATGCCGCCGTGCGCCGGCTGCTGGCCGACTGCCTTCAGCCGGAGGGGTTCGCTGTGTACGAAGCGGCGACTGGCGCTGCGATGCACAAGGAGCTGGCGGCGAGGCGCATTGATCTCATTACCCTCGATCTCAATCTTGCTGGAGAGGATGGGCTGAAACTGGCGCGCGATGTGCGCTCGCGCCAGAACATCCCGATCATCATGATCACCGGCAAGTCGGATCCGGTCGACAGGGTGGTCGGACTCGAACTTGGCGCGGACGACTACATCCCTAAGCCCTTTCACATGCGCGAGGTGCTGGCGCGGGTCCGGGCGGTGCTGCGCCGCTATCAGCCTGCGGTTGATGCGACAGCGGGCGAGCGCTACGGCTTCGAGGGGCAAATTCTCGACGTCACGCGGCGCGAACTTAAGACCACGGCAGGCATTGTCACGGAACTCACCACAACCGAGTTCGATCTGCTGGCGATCCTGGTGCGCGCGCCGGGCCGGGTGCTGTCGCGCGACCAGATCATGGACCACCTCAAGGGCCACGACTGGTCGCCGCTCGACCGCTCGATCGATTCCATGATCGCACGGCTGCGGCGCAAGATCGAGCCGGAGAACGAGACGCCGAAGCTGATCAAGACAGTGCGCGGGGTCGGTTATGTCTTTGCCGGCCGGGTCGAGAGCGTCTGATGCAGGGCGGTGGCGAGCTCGCGGCGGTTGTAGGGTTTACGGAGCAACTTGACGGCTTGGCCGCCGCCAGTCTTTTCCTCCAGCGCCTCGGCCGAGAAGCCGGACGTGAGCAGGATGCCGAGTTCGGGCCGGTGCTGGCCAATCCAGCGGGCAAGATCGAAGCCGGAGACGCCGCCGGTCATAACCACATCGCTGAAGATAGCCGCTACCTGCGCTCCCTGTTCAAGTATTGCGATTGCGGCGGCGCCGCTTGATGCTTCGAGTACGGCGTAGCCAAGTCCCTCCAGCCGCTGCATCGCGACCTCGCGCACCGCCTCGTTGTCCTCGACCACCAGGATAGTTTCGCCGTGTTCGGAGAAAATCACCTCCTCCAGGGGCTTTTCCAGGATTGCCGGAGCCATCGCATCAGCCCGCGGCAGGTAGATGTTGACCGTCGTGCCCTCGCCAAGCTCGCTGTAGATCTGGGCGAACCCGCCCGACTGCTGGGCAAAGCCGTAGATGGTGCTGAGGCCGAGGCCGGTGCCGCGCCCGCCTTCCTTGGTGGTGAAGAAAGGTTCGAACGCCTTGGCGAGCACGTCGGGGGGCATTCCGGTGCCAGAGTCGGTGACCGAGACGCGCACGAAATCGCCGGGCTTCTGGCCTGCCTCGGCGCGCGTCGTGACCGGATCAATGGTGGCGTTCTCGGTCTGAATGACAAGCCTGCCGCCGTCGGGCATGGCGTCGCGGGCGTTGATCGCCAGATTGAGCACAGCGTTCTCGATCTCGCTCGGATCCACGCGCGTTGACCAGAGGTCTTCGGCCAGAACCGTCTTCAAGGCTATCGGCTCGCCAAGCGTGCGCCGCAGCAGCTCCGACATGTTGAGCACGAGGTCGTTGAGCTGCAGGGTGACCGGCTCCAGCCGGCGGCGGCGCGCGAAGGTGAGCAGGCGGCTGGTGAGCCGCGCGGCCATGCCGGCGGCCTCGTGCGAGCGCTTTAGCAGTTCGAGCGACGTGGGCTCGGTGAGCCGCGCCTCGAGCAGCTCGTGATTTCCGGTAATGACCGTAAGCAGATTGTTGAAGTTGTGCGACGGATGTTTGCATATTCTCTTCCTAACTGCTCACAGTGCATTTTAATGACGTCGAGTTTATGGCGTATAGTTTGGACATCGCCTCCACCAACATTGCAAGCATCGGCATATTGAGCAACTAGTTTGAGGGTGACCTTTTCGCCACCACCACCGATGAGCAGAGGGATATGGGGCTTTTGAACTCCTTTAGGCTGGTTGATTGCTCCACGTACCTGATAATATTTACCCTCAAAGAC
>Ga0209069_10001054_pt1 | contig 13734 bp, 6 predicted proteins | sample Str013_2_FD_187202 | JGI IMG/M metagenome (GOLD analysis project Ga0209069, IMG submission 187202) | Freshwater sediment microbial communities in response to fracking from Pennsylvania, USA - Straight Creek_MetaG_SC_2013 (SPAdes) (version 2) | ecosystem: Environmental > Aquatic > Freshwater >...
CCGCGGCTCGGCACGGTGACGCAGAACGTTACCGAGGCGGTCCAGGCGGCCAAGGGCGGCCAGGTCGAGTTCCGCGCCGAAAAAGCCGGCATCGTCCATGCCGGGGTCGGCAAGGCGAGCTTCACCGAGAAGGCGTTGGTGGAAAACGTGAAGACGTTCCTCGACGCGGTGCTGCGCTCCAAGCCTGCCGGTGCCAAGGGCACCTACCTGAAGAAAGTTACGATCGCCTCGACCCAGGGCCCGGGCGTCAAGCTCGACCTGGCCGGGTTGGCGGGCGGCCAGCCGCAGCCGCAAGGCTGACGTTACGGAGCTATTCGAAATTCGGCTGTTCGCCGGGCCTGCCAAGGGCCGGAGGACGCCGGATCGGGAGCAGAAGGTGCAATCCCTTCCGCTCCCAAACTGTCCGAGATTGTGGGTGCCGCGCCGGGGGGAATGACCCGGCCGGCCTAAGCCTCGATACAAAAGGGCCCGCATGAGACAGAAGCCAGTCCGGTTTTTCGGGCCCGTTGGGCTCTCCGAGCCGGTTTGAACCTTCTGGGTGCACCCGCCGCGCGTCCGGCCGGGTAGGACAGCGTAAGCGTCATGGGGTCCGTGTCGATGGGCCCCGTGACATGGTGCAACCCGCAAGTCGGTCCCTCCGGGCCGGCTCGCAAGACGAGGAGTGAGCAGAGTGGAGAGAGCCGCGAAAGCTGAGCTCGTGTCGGCGCTGCACACCGTGTTCAAGGGCACGGGTGTGGTCGTCGTCGCCCACAATACCGGCATGGTGGCGTCTCAATCCGCGGAATTCCGTCGGCAGGTCAAGGCTGCCGGTGGTGCGGTGAGGGTCGCCAAGAACAAGCTGGCGCAGCTCGCTGTCAAGGACACCGACGCCGAGGGCATCTCGGGTCTTCTGAAGGGGCCGACCATCCTGGCCTATTCGAAGGACCCGATCGCCGCGGCGAAGGCTGCCGTCACCTACGCCAAGGGGAACGACAAGCTCGTCATCCTCGGCGCGGCGATGGGCAAGACCGTCCTCGATGCGAACGGCGTCAAGGCTTTGGCAGCACTGCCCTCGCTCGATGAGCTCAGAGCCAAGCTGATCGGTCTCTTGAACGCGCCCGCGACCAAGATCGCGCGGACCGTTGCAGAGCCGGGTGCCAAGCTGGCCCGTGTCATCCAGGCGAAGGCGTCGCAAGGCCAGGCCGAGCCTGCCACGCCGTAACTGTCGCCGGCGAAATGCTGGCGAACAAAAACATCAAGGTTCAAACCGGAAGGAAGTCAAACATGTCGGATCTTACAAAGATCGTCGATGATCTCTCGAAGCTGACCGTGCTGCAGGCTGCCGAGCTCGCCAAGATGCTGGAGGAGAAGTGGGGCGTTTCGGCTGCTGCCCCCGCGGCCGCTGCTGCCGCTCCCGCTGCGGCCGCCGCCGTCGAGGAGCAGACCGAGTTCGCGGTCATCCTCAAGTCGGGCGGCGACAAGAAGATCAACGTCATCAAGGAGGTGCGCGCCATCACCGGGCTCGGCCTCAAGGAAGCCAAGGACCTGGTCGAGGCCGGCGGCAAGACGGTCAAGGAGGGCATCTCCAAGGACGATGCCGCCAAGATCAAGAAGCAGCTCGAGGACGCCGGTGCCAGCGTCGAAGTGAAGTGAATTGAAGTGAGGCAATAGGCAGTAGGCAATTGGCGTCGAGCGACCGCCGACTGCCTGCTGCCCGACTTCGGCGCGAGCAACCTCGCCCGCCATGAGAACACAAGGAGCCCCAATGTCTGCAGCAACCTTCACCGGCCGCCGGCGCATCCGCAAAAGATTCGGCAAGATCGATGAAGTGGCTGAGATGCCGAACCTGATCGAGGTGCAGAAAAGCTCTTACGAAGATTTCCTGATGGTGAAAGAGCCCGCCGGCGGACGGCCCGACGCGGGGCTGCAGGCGGTGTTCGGCTCGGTGTTCCCGATCTCGGATTTCTCCGGCCGCGCCACGCTCGAGTTCGTGCGCTATGAGTTCGAGGCACCCAAGTACGACGTCGACGAGTGCCAGCAGCGCGACATGACCTATGCGGCGCCGCTGAAGGTGAAGCTGCGCCTGATCGTGTTCGACGTCAACGAGGAGACCGGCTCGCGCTCCGTCAAGGACATCAAGGAGCAGGACGTCTACATGGGCGACATGCCGTTCATGACCTCGAACGGCACGTTCGTGATCAACGGCACCGAGCGGGTGATCGTCTCGCAGATGCACCGCTCGCCGGGCGTGTTCTTCGATCACGACAAAGGCAAGACGCATTCCTCGGGCAAGCTGCTGTTCGCGGCCCGCATCATTCCTTATCGCGGCTCCTGGCTCGACTTCGAATTCGATGCCAAGGACGTCGTGTATGTGCGCATCGACCGGCGGCGGAAGTTGCCGGTGACGACGCTGCTGTACGCGCTCGGCCTCAACGACGAGGACATCCTCGGCACCTTCTACAAACAGATCCCGGTGCGCCATTCCAAGCGCGGCTGGAAGCTGCCGTTCGTGGCGGAGAAGATGCGCGGCGCAACGCCGCCGCGCGATCTGATCGATGCCAAGACCGGCGAAGTGGTGGCGAAGGCCGGCGAGCGGCTGGTGGCGCGGCGGGCGCGGGAGCTGGCCGAGGCCGGCCTGAAGGAGTTGCTGATCGGGCCGGAGGACCTCGCCGGGCGCTATCTCGCCGAGGATATCGTCAACATGGAGACCGGCGAGATCTGGGGCGAGGCCGGGGAGGAGCTGGACGAGGAGCTGCTGGCCAAGCTGGAGGGCCACGGGATCAAGGAGTTCCCGATCCTCGACATCGATCACGTCACCACCGGCGCGTTCATTCGCAATACGCTCAACGTCGACAAGAACTCCAATACCGGCGAAGCGCTGATGGACGTCTACCGCGTGATGCGGCCGGGCGAGCCGCCGACGCCGGATGCGGCCAACAACCTGTTCAACGGCCTGTTCTTCGACAGCGAGCGCTACGATCTGTCGGCGGTCGGCCGTGTCAAGATGAACATGCGGCTGGAGCTGGATTGCCCCGATACCGTGCGCACGCTGCGCAAGGAGGACATCCTCGCGGTGATCAAGATGCTGGTCAGCCTGCGCGATGGCCGCGGGGAGATCGACGACATCGATCACCTCGGCAACCGGCGCGTGCGCTCGGTCGGCGAGCTGATGGAGAACCAGTATCGCATCGGCCTGTTGCGTATGGAGCGGGCGATCAAGGAGCGCATGAGCGCGGTCGATATCGATACCGTGATGCCGCAGGATCTGATCAATGCCAAGCCGGCGGCGGCGGCGGTGCGCGAGTTCTTCGGCTCCTCGCAGCTCAGCCAGTTCATGGATCAGACCAATCCCTTGTCGGAGATCACCCACAAGCGGCGGCTGTCGGCGCTGGGCCCGGGCGGTCTCACGCGTGAGCGCGCCGGCTTCGAGGTGCGCGACGTGCATCCGACCCACTATGGCCGGATCTGCCCAATCGAGACGCCGGAGGGCCCCAATATCGGCCTCATCAACTCGCTGGCGACGTTCGCGCGCGTCAACAAGTATGGGTTCATCGAGAGCCCCTACCGGAAGGTCGTCAAGGGGAAGGTGACCAACGAGGTGGTCTATCTGTCCGCGATGGAGGAAGGCCGGCACCATATCGCGCAGGCCAACGCCTTGATCGGCAAGGACGGACACATCGAGGGCGATCTCGTCGAGTGCCGCTTCCAGGGCGATGTGTTCCTGGTCTCGCCCGACAAGGTGGACATGATCGACGTGTCGCCCAAGCAGCTCGTCTCGGTGGCGGCGGCGTTGATCCCGTTCCTGGAGAACGACGACGCCAACCGCGCGCTGATGGGCTCCAACATGCAGCGCCAGGCGGTGCCGCTGATCCGCGCCGAGGCGCCGCTGGTCGGCACCGGCATGGAAGAGGTGGTGGCGCGCGACTCCGGTGCCGCGATCGCCGCGCGGCGCACGGGTGTCGTCGATCAGGTGGATGCGACGCGTATCGTGATTCGTGCCACCGAGGAGACCGATCCCTCCAAGCCCGGCGTCGACATCTATCGGCTGCGCAAGTTCCAGCGCTCGAACCAGAACACCTGCATCAACCAACGGCCGCTGGTGACCGTCGGCGATGCCGTGAAAGTGGGTGAGATCATCGCCGACGGTCCGTCGACCGATCTGGGCGACCTCGCGCTCGGCAAGAACGTGCTGGTCGCGTTCATGCCGTGGATGGGCTACAACTTCGAGGACAGCATCCTGCTGTCCGAGCGCGTCGTCTCGGACGACATCTTCACCTCGATCCACATCGAGGAGTTCGAGGTGATGGCCCGCGACACCAAGCTCGGGCCGGAGGAGATCACGCGCGATATCCCGAACGTCTCGGAAGAGGCGCTGAAGAACCTCGACGAGGCGGGCATCGTCTACATCGGCGCCGAGGTGAAGCCGGGCGACATCCTGGTCGGCAAGATCACGCCGAAGGGCGAGAGCCCGATGACGCCGGAGGAAAAGCTGCTCAGGGCGATCTTCGGCGAGAAGGCCTCGGACGTGCGCGACACCTCCATGCGGCTGCCGCCGGGCGTGTCCGGCACGGTGGTCGAGGTGCGCGTGTTCAACCGCCACGGCGTCGACAAGGACGAGCGCGCGATGGCGATCGAGCGCGAGGAGATCGAGCGGCTCGCCAAGGATCGCGACGACGAGATGCAGATCCTCGACCGCAACGTGTATGGCCGTCTCAGGGAGGTCCTGCTCGGCAAGGAGGTCGCCAAGGGACCCAAGGGCGCGCGCAAGGGTACCAACATCGACGACCCGATCCTGGAGGACATCCCGCGCAGCCAGTGGTGGGAGATCGGCCTCAGGGACGAGTCCGCGATGGCCGGCGTCGAAGCCATCCGCAAGCAGTACGAGGACAGCAAGAAAGCGCTCGAGCGGCGCTTCGGCGACAAGGTCGACAAGCTGCAGCGGGGCGATGAGCTGCCGCCCGGCGTGATGAAGATGGTCAAGGTGTTCGTGGCCGTGAAGCGCAAGATCCAGCCGGGCGACAAGATGGCCGGGCGGCACGGCAACAAGGGCGTCGTGTCCATGATCGTGCCCTGCGAGGACATGCCATTCCTGGAGGACGGCACGCATGTCGATGTCGTGCTCAACCCTCTGGGCGTGCCCTCGCGCATGAACGTCGGGCAGATCCTGGAGACGCATCTGGGCTGGGCCTGCCGCGGCCTTGGCCGCGCCATCGATGAGGCGATCCACAAGTATCGCGAGAACCACAATGCCAAGCCGCTGCGCGAGGCGTTCGAGAAGGCCTACGGCAAGGACAGTGAGGTGTCGCGGCTCAACGAGGAGGAGCTGCTGGTGCTCGGCCGCGACATGAAGCTCGGCGTGTCGGTGGCAACGCCCGTGTTCGACGGCGCGCGCGAGGCGGACATCGTCGAGATGCTGCAGCAGGCCGGTTTTGATTCCTCCGGGCAGGTGACGCTGCACGACGGCCGCACCGGCGACAAGTTCGATCGGCAGGTGACGGTCGGCTACAAGTACCTGCTGAAGCTGCACCACCTCGTCGACGACAAGATCCATGCCCGCTCGATCGGCCCCTACTCGCTGGTCACCCAGCAGCCGCTCGGCGGCAAGGCGCAGTTCGGCGGTCAGCGGTTCGGCGAGATGGAGGTGTGGGCGCTGGAAGCCTACGGTGCCGCCTACACGCTGCAGGAGATGCTGACGGTGAAGTCGGACGACGTCGCCGGCCGCACCAAGGTCTACGAGTCGATCGTGCGCGGGGAGGACAATTTCGAGGCCGGCATTCCCGAAAGCTTCAACGTGCTGGTCAAGGAAATGCGGGCGCTGGGGCTCAATGTCGACCTCGTCAACTCCGAGGTTGTGCCACCGTCGGACGCCGAGCCAATCAAGCCGGCCAGGCCGCAGTTGCCGCCGGCCGCTGCGGAGTAGCGGCGCGGGGGTGCGCGACCGACCAAGTTCGAGACGGCCCCGCCGATCGTGGCGGGGTCATGAATGCAGAGCGGAAAGTTCCGTCGGGTTGGATTGACAGGCGCGGCTCATGAACGGCTCGCCGCCGTGGATTGACTGCCAGCCTTCAATTCCGACGGAACGCATAGACCGGTCGCAGTGACCGGAAGAGAACAACTGGCGAGTGAACTCGCAACCGGCCGGGTGCCGACCCCGCCCCTGAGGAGAAAACGAATGAGCGACCGGACCAATTCCCAGGACGTCATCAACCTCTTCAACCCGCAGACGCAGGTGCAGGCCTTCGATCAGATCAAGATCACGATCGCCAGCCCCCAGGACATCCTGTCGTGGTCGTACGGCGAGATCAAGAAGCCCGAGACCATCAACTACCGCACGTTCAAACCGGAGCGGGACGGGCTGTTCTGCGCGCGCATCTTCGGGCCGATCAAGGACTACGAGTGCCTGTGCGGCAAGTACAAGCGCATGAAGTACAAGGGCCTGATCTGCGAGAAGTGCGGCGTCGAGGTGACGCTGGCCAAGGTGCGCCGCGAGCGCATGGGGCACATCGAGCTGGCCGCGCCGGTCGCGCACATCTGGTTCCTGAAGTCGCTGCCCTCGCGCATCGGCCTCTTGATGGACATGCCGCTCAAGGATCTCGAGCGCGTGCTCTACTTCGAGAACTACATCGTGATCGAGCCGGGCGTGACCACGTTCCGCGAGAGACAGCTGCTGACCGAGGATCAGTACCTCGCGGCGCAGGACGAGTTCGGCCAGGACAGCTTCACCGCCGGCATCGGCGCCGAGGCCATCCGCGAATTGTTGATGGCGCTCGACCTCAGGAAAACGCAGGAGCAGATCCGCCAGGAGATCATCGAGGCGACCACCGAGCTGAAGCCCAAGAAGCTGGCCAAGCGGCTCAAGATCATCGAGGCGTTCATCGAATCGGGCAACAAGCCGGAATGGATGATTCTCACCCAGGTGCCGGTGATCCCGCCGGAGCTGCGCCCGCTGGTGCCGCTCGACGGCGGCCGCTTCGCCACCTCCGACCTCAACGACCTGTACCGTCGGGTAATCAACCGCAACAACCGCCTGAAGCGGCTGATGGAGCTCAGGGCGCCCGACATCATCATCCGCAACGAGAAGCGGATGCTGCAGGAGGCGGTCGACGCGCTGTTCGACAACGGCCGCCGCGGCCGCGTCATCACCGGCGCCAACAAGCGGCCGCTGAAGTCGCTCGCCGACATGCTGAAGGGCAAGCAGGGCCGGTTCCGGCAGAACCTGCTCGGCAAGCGCGTCGACTATTCCGGCCGGTCGGTGATCGTGGTGGGTCCCGAGCTGAAGCTGCACCAGTGCGGGCTGCCCAAGAAGATGGCGCTCGAGCTGTTCAAGCCGTTCATCTACGCCAAGTTGCAGGCGCAGGGGCAGGCGGCGACCGTGAAGCAGGCCAAGAAGCTGGTCGAGAAGGAGAAGCCGGAGGTCTGGGATGTCCTCGACGATGTGATCCGCGAGCATCCGGTGCTGCTCAACCGGGCGCCGACGCTGCACCGCCTCGGCATCCAGGCGTTCGAGCCGATGCTGATCGAGGGCAAGGCGATCCAGCTGCATCCGCTGGTCTGCGCCGCCTTCAACGCCGACTTCGACGGCGATCAGATGGCGGTCCACGTGCCCTTGTCGCTGGAAGCCCAGCTGGAGGCGCGGGTGCTGATGATGTCCACCAACAACATCCTGCATCCCGCCAGCGGCCAGCCGATCATCGTCCCCTCGCAGGACATCGTGCTGGGGCTCTACTACGTCTCGATCATGCGCGACAAGGAGCCGGGCGAGGGCATGGTGTTCGGCACCATGGCCGAGGTCGAGCATGCGTTGGAGGCTGGCGTGGTCAGCCTGCACGCCAAGGTACGCGGCCGTGTCACCACGCTGGACGAGAAGGGTCACCCGATTACCCTGATCTATGACACGACTCCCGGTCGCATGAAGCTCGGCGAGCTGATCCCGAAAGTCGCCGGCGTCAAATTCGAGATCGTCAACCAATTGCTGACCAAGAAGGCGATCTCGGGCCTCATCGACGCGGTGTACCGCGGCTGCGGCCAGAAGGAGACGGTGATCTTCTGCGATCGCATCATGGGCCTCGGCTTCAAGCATGCGTTCCAGGCCGGCATCTCGTTCGGCAAGAACGACATGGTGATCCCGGAGACCAAAGAGGCGATCGTCGAGGAGACGCGTCAGCTGGTGCGCGACTACGAGCAGCAGTACAACGACGGCCTGATCACCAAGCTGGAGAAGTACAACAAGGTGGTCGACGCCTGGTCCAAGTGCACGGATCATGTCGCCAAGGAGATGATGGACCGTATTTCGGCCGTGCAGCACGACAAGGTCACCGGCCGCGAGAAACCGATCAACTCGATCTACATGATGAGCCATTCGGGCGCGCGCGGCTCGCCGGCGCAGATGAAGCAGCTGGCCGGCATGCGCGGCCTGATGACCAAGCCGTCGGGCGACATCATCGAGACGCCGATCATCTCCAACTTCAAGGAGGGTTTGTCGGTGCTCGAGTACTTCAACTCGACGCATGGCGCGCGCAAGGGGCTCGCCGACACCGCGCTCAAGACGGCGAACTCGGGCTACCTGACACGGCGGCTCGTCGACGTGGCGCAGGATTGCATCGTGCTCGAGGAGGATTGCGGAACCAACGCCGGCATTTCGATGAAGGCCGTCGTCGACTCGGGCGAGGTGATCGTCTCGCTCGGCAACCGTGTGCTCGGCCGCACCACGGCCGAGGACGTCAAGGACCCGGCCACGGGCAAGCTGCTGATCAAGGCGGGCGAGCTCATCACCGAGCGCGAGAAGGAGCTGATCGAGCAGGCGCAGGTGCAGGAGCTCAAGATCCGCTCGGCGTTGACTTGCGAGACCGAGACCGGCATTTGCGGCAAGTGCTACGGTCGCGATCTGGCCCGCGGCACGCCGGTCAATATCGGCGAGGCGGTCGGCGTGATCGCGGCGCAGTCGATCGGTGAGCCGGGCACCCAGCTCACCATGCGCACGTTCCACATCGGCGGCACGGCGCAGGTGGTCGACCAGTCGTTCATCGAGTCGAACTTCAACGGCACGATACGGCTGCGCAATCGCAACCTGCAGAAGGATAGCCAGAACCGGCTGATCGCGACCGGACGCAACATGTCGATCGTGATCGTGGACGCGGGCAACAAGGAGCTGGCGGTCCACAAGATCGTTTACGGTGCGCGGCTGCATGTCGACGAGGGCGATACCGTCAAGCGGGGTACGCGCCTCGCCCAATGGGATCCCTACACGCGTCCGATCCTGACCGAGTCCGATGGGGTTGCCGACTTCGAGGACACGGTCGAAGGCGTGTCGATGAACGAGCAGACCGACGAGGTGAAGGGCGGCACCAACCGCGTCATCATCGATTGGCGCGGCTCGGCGCGCGGCTCGGATCTGAAGCCGGCAATCATCATCAAGGATGGCAAGGGCAAGCCGGTCAAGCTCGGCCGCGGTGGCGATGCGAGATACCTGCTGTCGGTTGATGCGGTGTTGTCGGTGGAGCGCGGCCAACAGGTCAAGGCCGGCGACGTGCTTGCCCGAATTCCGACCGCCTCGGCCAAGACCGGTGACATCACCGGTGGTCTGCCACGGGTGGCGGAGCTGTTCGAGGCGCGCAAACCGAAGGATCATGCCATCATCGCGGAGATCTCGGGCACGGTCGAGTTCGGCAAGGACTACAAGAACAAGCAGCGGATCTACATCAAGTCGGACGATGAGACGGTCGAGCCGGTCGAGTACCTGATCCCGCGCGGCAAGAGCCTTGCCGTGCAGCACGGCGACCGGATCGAAAAGGGTGATTTCGTGTACGACGGCCATCCCGCACCGCACGACATCCTGGCGATCAAAGGCGTGGAGAGCCTCGCCAACTATCTGATCGAGGAGATCCAGGACGTCTACCGACTGCAGGGCGTCACCATCAACGACAAGCACATCGAGGTGATCGTGCGGCAGATGCTGCAGAAGGTGGAGATCGATGATGCGGGCGATTCCGAGTTCATGAAGAACGATCAGGTCGACCGGGTCGACTTCGATGCGGTCAACCGCGGCTTGGAAAAGGCCGGCCGGCGTCCGGCGAGCGGCAAACCGGTGCTGCTCGGCATCACCAAGGCCAGCCTGCAGACCCGCTCGTTCATCTCCGCGGCCTCGTTCCAGGAGACCACCCGTGTGTTGACCGAGGCCGCGGTCAACGGCAAAGCGGACACGCTCGAAGGCCTCAAGGAGAACGTCATTGTCGGGCGTCTGATCCCTGCCGGCACAGGCGGCATGTTGCGGCGACTGAAGAAGGTCGCGGCGCACCGCGACGAGCTGATCCTGAAGGAGCAGACGCGCGCCGCGGCGGAGCGGGCGCTGGAGCAGGCGAAGGCCGCACCGCAGCCGGTGACGACGACCGAGGAAGCGGCGGAATAGCCGCACTGCGGTACGTCAGGGCCGATATCAGGTGACTATGACACGGCCGCCCTTATAGGGGTGGCCGTGTCGGCTTTCGGGCTGCTGCGGACTGCGGCTCGCCGTCACGTGTCCGCGATCGAAGTCGTGCGTTAGCGGCGCCCGCCGGGATCTGTGCGGGGGCGGTCAGCCATGACCGTCCCTACCGCGATTGGTTGCATAATTGCCGCTTGCAGTTTTAAGTGAAACATAGATTGACCAACCCCCATTCGAAGGGTATAAGCCGCCTCACTTATGCGGCAGGCGGTAGGCCATTCTTACCTCGACGATCCGGGTTTGCGAACCCGGGTTTGTCCCCGGGCCTAGACGCTGCCAGCTCATAAGCGGAAGAATTCAGACGCAAGATCTCCAGCCCGGGCGACTTGGCTGCGCGATCCTCTGGTTTTCCTGCCGGGCGCCGGTTCGCGCACGCTGCGGTCGTCGGCTCGTTTGAGCGGCGGGCGGGCGCAACGTGGAGCCGGGCGCATTCTGTGCATCGGCGCATGTGTGGTGTGTCGATGTGTGGGGCCTCGCCGAAGCGGCATCCTCGGATGCGATTTCGCGCAGGGACCGGGAACGAAATTCAATGCCGCGCGCGCGGCTAACACGAGTGGATTGAGGCGAATGCCGACGATTCAACAGCTGATCCGAAAGACCCGCTCCAGCAAGGCCAAGCGGAACAAGGTTCCGGCCATGGAGGCCTGCCCGCAGAAGCGCGGCGTGTGCACGAGGGTGTACACCACGACGCCGAAGAAGCCGAACTCGGCGCTGCGCAAGGTGGCGCGCGTGCGGCTCACCAACGGCCATGAGGTGACGAGCTACATCCCGGGCGAGGGCCACAACCTGCAGGAGCATTCCGTGGTGCTGATCCGCGGCGGTCGCGTCAAGGATCTGCCGGGTGTGCGCTATCACATCATCCGCGGCGTGCTCGATACGCAAGGTGTCGCCGATCGCCGGCAGCGCCGCTCCAAGTACGGCGCCAAGCGGCCGAAGTAACCCGCGGGTCTGGCCGCCATTGCATGGGGCGGCCGGAGCGGTTCAGACCCCCAGGTGCCGGCGGGAAACCGGACTGATCATCGAGAGCCGCAAGAGTTTCGGCGGCGGACTGAGAAGGAACGAACGCATGTCGCGTCGGCGCAAGGCAGAAAAACGCGAGATCAATCCCGATCCGAAGTACGGGGATCTCGTCGTGTCGAAGTTCATGAACTCCATCATGGAGCAGGGCAAGAAGTCGGTCGCCGAGACGATCGTCTACGGCGCGCTCGAGCGCATGCAGGAGAAGGCGAAGTCCGATCCGATCGCCATGTTCCGCAGCGCCCTCGACAATGTCATGCCGGCGATCGAGGTGCGCTCGCGGCGCGTCGGCGGCGCCACCTACCAGGTGCCGGTCGAGGTGCGCACCGAGCGGCGGCAGGCGTTGGCGATCCGCTGGATCATCATCGCGGCGCGCGCCCGCAACGAGAACACGATGGTCGAGCGGTTGTCGGGCGAGCTGCTGGATGCCGCCAACAACCGCGGAACGGCCGTCAAGAAGCGTGAGGACACGCACAAGATGGCGGAGGCCAACCGGGCCTTCTCGCACTATCGCTGGTAACGCACGCGACGGGCGGTCCGACAGGACGGGCGCCGCGCTGACTGAGGAATGGAATCATGGCACGCCAAACTGCGATCGGCGACTACCGGAATTTCGGCATCATGGCTCATATCGATGCCGGCAAGACCACGACCACCGAGCGCATCCTTTACTACACAGGCAAGAGCTACAAGATCGGCGAGGTACACGACGGCGCCGCCACCATGGATTTCATGGAGCAGGAGCAGGAGCGCGGCATCACCATCACGTCGGCCGCCACCACCTGTTTCTGGAACGGCAAGCGGCTGAACATCATCGATACCCCCGGCCATGTCGATTTCACCATCGAGGTGGAGCGCTCGCTCAGGGTGCTCGACGGGGCGGTGTGCGTGCTGGACGGCAACCAGGGCGTCGAGCCGCAGACCGAGACGGTGTGGCGGCAGGGCGACAAGTACGGCGTGCCGCGCATCATCTTCGCCAACAAGATGGATAAGACCGGCGCCGATTTCTACAACTGCGAGGCGGAGATCAAGTCGAAGCTCGGCGCGCGGCCGGTGCCGCTGCAGATCCCGGTCGGCATCGAGTCGGACTTCAAAGGCTGCGTCGACCTCATCAAGATGAAGGCGATCATCTGGGAGGAGGAGACCAAGGGCGCGAAGTTCCACGAGGAGGAGATCCCGGCCGATCTGCTCGACAAGGCCAACGAGTACCGCGCCCAGATGATCGAGGCGGCGGTGGAGATGGACGACGACGTGATGGCGGCCTATCTCGACGGCCAGGAGCCCGACATCGCCACGCTGAAACGGCTGATCCGCAAGGCCACCGTGACGCGCGCGTTCTATCCGATGATGTGCGGCTCGGCGTTCAAGAACAAGGGCGTGCAGCCGCTGCTCGACGCGGTGGTGGATTTCCTGCCGGCGCCCTCCGATCGCGAAGCCTACAAGGGCATCGATGTGCGAACCGGCGAGCCGGCGCTGCGACGGCCGATCGACAGCGAGCCGTTCTCGGGTCTCGCCTTCAAGATCATGGAGGACCAGCACGGTGCGCTCACCTTCGTGCGCATCTATTCGGGAACACTGGTCGCCGGCACCGGCATCCTCAACTCGAGCCGCGACAAGCGCGAGCGCGCGGGCCGCATGGTGCTGATGCATGCCAACGACCGCGAGGAGATCAAGGAGGCGTTCGCCGGCGACATCGTGGCGCTGGTCGGCCTCAAGGATACCCGCACCGGCGAGACGCTGTGCGATACGGCAAAGCCGGTGATCCTCGAGAAGATGGAATTCCCCGAGCCGGTCATCGAGCAGAAGATCGAGCCCAAGACGCGCGGCGATCAGGAGAAGATGGGCGTTGCCCTGCACAAGATGGCGGTCGAGGATCCCTCGTTCCGCGTCAGCACGGACCCGGAGTCGGGCGAGACCATCCTCAAGGGCATGGGCGAGTTGCACCTCGAGATCAAGGTCGACATCCTGCGCCGCACCTATGGCGTCGACGCCAACATCGGCCAGCCGCAGGTGGCCTACCGCGAGACCATCTCCAAGCGGGCCGAGATCGACTATACCCACAAGAAGCAGACCGGCGGCACCGGCCAGTTCGCCCGCGTCAAGCTGGTGATCGAGCCCAACGAGGTCGGCAAGGGCAACAGCTTCGAAAGCACCGTGATCGGCGGCTCGGTACCGAAGGAATTCATTCCGGGCGTCGACAAGGGCGTCAGGAGCGTGCTGGAGGCGGGTGTGCTGATCGGCTTCCCGGTCGTCGACAC
>Ga0209069_10001055_pt1 | contig 13732 bp, 11 predicted proteins | sample Str013_2_FD_187202 | JGI IMG/M metagenome (GOLD analysis project Ga0209069, IMG submission 187202) | Freshwater sediment microbial communities in response to fracking from Pennsylvania, USA - Straight Creek_MetaG_SC_2013 (SPAdes) (version 2) | ecosystem: Environmental > Aquatic > Freshwater >...
GCGCGTCCCATTGGAAGCTCAACCACTGGTCGACGTTGCCCGGTTTGTCATAGAACTTCCCGAACGCGGGGATGAGCGATGTGTCAGGAATGAACGTGTCCGCGAACACTTGGTCGCCTTCGGCCCGCACGTCTGGCGTGGGGGCCAGGAGGTGGCCCTCGGTCTCGAACACTGCATGGAGATGGGTGGCGTGGGCGTCGTCCATGAGATTGTCGACGACGAGTTGATAGTGCGCATCGATCTGCAGGTGCCCGTAGATCGTCGCGCCGTACTTGTCGCCGAGATCCATGATGTCGGGAGGGTCGACCACCTGATCGTCGTCACCGAACCAGAGCCAGATGACCCCATGCCCCTCGGCCACCCGGTAACCCGTTGTACGCATGTTCGGCGAACGAGTGCCGCTCGGGATCACCGCGCAGTTGCCGTCGGGCGCGAACTGGAGGCCGTGGTACCGGCACTTGAGGTTCTCACCGATGACCACGCCGTACTCCAGCGGCGCGAACCGGTGCGGGCACACCGAATCTATCGCGGCGGCCTTGCCGCTCGCCGTTCGGTACAGCGCGATGTCCTCGCCGAGGATCTTGCGGCCGAGCGGCTCTGCCTGCACTTCGTGGGACCAGGCGGCTACGTACCAGCGGTTGCGTAGAAAGGCCACGAGAACCCTCTCCTCTGTGATGTCGGCTTTCCGATGAAACGCTTACTGAAAGAACTTCGCGAGTTCTTCGACGGCTTCTGGGCGCTCGTGGAAGAACAGGTGACCGGCGCCATCGAAGACGCGAACCTTCGCGTTGGGGAGCAACTTCGCCCACTCCACGGCATGCGCAACCGGGATGAGACGGTCAAGTCCACCCCACAGCACCAGCGTCTTGGCGGCGATGGAAGCAACCACGCCGGGCAGCGCCTGGTCGGCCGGCCCGGGAGAGAAGCGACCCATCGCCTGATGCTCCTTGGCGCGTGCCGCGTCGAACGCCGGGTCGGGGCCGGTGGGAACGCGACCGAGCCACACGTTCGGATCGGAGGTGAGAACCTCGCGGCGCTCGGCCGGGGTGGCCACCATCATGTTGAAGATCGGGTGACCGGGCACGTCCATGCCGAACGGCGCCGCGAGCGCGAGGCGGTTGACCCGCGCCGCGTGCAGCGAGGCGAACGACGCGGCTCGCCAGCCTCCGAGTGAGTGGCCGGCGAGATGCACCTTGTCCAGTCCGAGCGCATCGAGCACAGCGGCAAGGTGGTTGGCGACCGTCTCACGGCTCGTCAGTTGAAGGTTGGGTTCGCTGCGGCCGTAGCCCGGAAGCAGCGGTGCACAGACGTGGAATCGGTCGGCCAACGCCGCGAGAAAATCGACACCTTCGATGATGCCGCCACCGTGAAGAAAGCACAGCGGTTCACCCTGTCCGGCTTCGAGCACTTCGACCGGTAGTCCGTGGACAGTGATCACTCTGCTCTGCAACACCACCTCGGCGACCCCTTCCTTCGTCACACGCGTGCCGATCCCGTAAGGGCGCCGTCCTGCTGACGTTCCAGTTCGCGAACGGCGGGGATGATCACGTCGATGAAGCCGTTGATCGTTCGCTCGGTCTCCTCGTCGGTCATGGTGCCGAAGGGCAGCATCGCGATGAAGTGGTTGGCGAAGCCGGCCCTGGCCCGATCGAGGTAGTAGTCGCGAACGCGCTCGACGCTTCCGCAGACCACCATGCCGGCATCGACGGGATCGCGAAGCAGTTGCGATGCGGCGAGCTTGGTGTCCGGCGAGTCGGGCATCGCGGTCTGCAGGTGCGGCGGCACTTTGCCATGCGCTTGCAGGAGCTGCTGCGCGTAACCGGTCCACACGCGCCGCGCCGCGGCTTCGGCCTCCTCGTTCGTCGCGCCGATGATCACGCCCTGGCACTGCGCGACGGTGGGCTGCGCAACGTGAGGATTGTGATGGCCGGGTTCCAAGCGACTCGCGGCGCGCAACTGGTCATAGTGAGCCCGCACGGGCTCGGTGATCGTGAACGGAGCGACGAAGTTGTGGCCGCGGCTGCCGGCGGCTTCGATGTTGCCGGCCGTCCAGAGCGGTGGGTACGGCTTCTGCTTGAGCGCCCACGGAAGCTTGAGCTCGAGGAACTTGTAGAAGCGCGAGCCCTCGCTCGACATGATGCCCGTCTCCCACGCCCGCAACAACATGGTGAGGATGTCGGCCGCTCGCTCACTCCCCTCCTCAGGGTCGTGGCCGAACTGAAGGTGCTCGAACGGCGTGATGCCCTTGCCGACGCCGATCTCGAGCCGGCCGTGCGACAGCACGTCCACCATGGCGAGATCTTCGAACAGTCGAACAGGGTCATGCAGCGGCAGACACACGACCGTCGGGATGAGTTTCATCCGCGTGGTTTCGCGCGCCAACGCGGCGAGGAACACTGCGGCGGTCGGAGCGATTGAGAGGCGATGACCGTGATGCTCCGCGAGATGAAACGCCGAGAACCCGCCGGCTTCCGCACGCTTGACGAACGCGATGCGGTGCTCGTAGATCTCCTCGGCGGGCCTGTCACCAGCTGCTTCGATGTGGTCGAAGATTCCGAATTCAATCGGCATGGAGATTCTCCCCTGATGAGGTCGGGCGCAGATTCAACGTACTATGATTCCGCGACGACCGTCAACGTGATGTGTCATGACAGAAGACATTGCCGCGCACCTGCTAGTCGTCGTTCCGGTCGGATTCGCCCAGGTAGCTGCTCGTGAGCAACTGGCGGTTGTTGGCGAGTTCCGCGGCCGTGCCTTCAGCGACGAGTTGACCGTGGCTGAGCACATAGCCGCGATCACACACCCGAAGCGCTGCGGAGACGTGTTGCTCGACAAGCAACACCGCGACGCCCGTTTCGGACGCGATCTGGCGAACCATCGTGAGCAGCCGTTCGACGATGAGCGGCGCAAGACCCATGCTCATCTCATCAACCATGAGCGCCTTGGGCCGAGACTCGAGTTTGCACGCGAGGGCGAGCATCTGTTGCTCTCCTCCCGATAACAAACCGGCGCGACGGTCAACCAGCTGGGTGAGTTCGGGAAAGTACTTGAGCGCAGATTCGGCCGCCGTGAATCTCCTACGACGATGCAGCCGGAGATTTTCCGCCACCGTCAGCTGAAAGATGATTCCCCGGTCGGCGGGCAGCAGCGCAAGCCCTCGACGGGCCAGACGATGCGCAGGCACACCAATCGTCGACTCGCCCGATACCTCGATCGTGCCACTGATGACCGGCAAGACGCCGCCGATCGTGAGCAGCGTGGTCGTCTTGCCGGCGCCGTTCGACCCGAGGAGGGCCACCACTTCACCGGACGCGACGTGGAGGTTGAGGTCGCGAACGACCGGGAGTCGGTTGTACCCGGCTGTCAGGTTGGTGACGATGATCGCGCTCACGATTCCCCAGCACCGAGATAGGCGTCGACGACGACCGGATTGAGACGAACCTCGTCCGGTCGACCATGCGCGATGAGCCGACCGAAGTCGAGCACGTAGACGTAGTCGCAGACGTCGAGCACGAGGCCCATGTCGTGGTCGACGAGCAGCACGGCGATGCCGCGCTCCGCTATCGCACCGAGCCGACGACCGAGCGCCTTGCTCTCGTCGGTGTCGAGCCCCGCGGCGGGCTCGTCAAGCATCAACACCCGTGGATTGCTGGCGAGTGCTCGGCTGACGCCGACGAGCTTCTGCTTGCCGTACGGCAACGTGGTTGGGTCGGTTCCCGCCTGATCAGCGAGTCCGAGGAGATCGAGCGGCCAGGCGACATCGACCCTGTTGCCTCTGCTGGGCGCAATGACGTCCCACATCACCGATCGAGCCGTCAGCCGGTCGTTCGTAACCCGAAGATTCTCCGACACCGTGAGGTCGGAAAAGAGCTCGATCGATTGCCATGTGCGGCTGAGGCCCGCCCTTGCCCGCTCATGGGGCGAGGCGTCGGAGATGTCCCGCCCGGCGAGATGCAAAGAACCGGAGAACGGTGTGAAGCCACTCGCGGCGTCGATGAAGGTGGTCTTACCCGCGCCGTTCGGCCCGATGAGGCCGACGATCTGTCCGAACCGAATCTCCAGCGTGATGTTGTCATTGGCAACGACGCCGCCGTACCGCACACCCACACCCTCGGCTCGCAGCGCGACCTCGGAGCTGTCCGAGCGAGCCGACAGGCGGCGTGGCGCGGCCGACACCACTGGCGACGGTGCGGCCTCGGCCGTGCTGCGTCGATCGGGCTCATCGGCCGGTGGCACGTTCTTGGTCCGGCGAGACTTGCGAGTTGCGCCAGCGATGCCCTCTTGGTTCATCACCGCGGTCAAGATAAGGCTGAGTCCGCCGAAGACGCCGTAGCTGTTCCCGAGGTCGAGCAAACGATCGAGCACCACGAAACCAATGCCGAGGGGCGCCAGCGTCCCGGCAACGATGGCGCCCTTCACCGACGTGATCCCGCCCAGGTAGGCAAAGGCCAGAAAGCCAAGCCCCACTGCCGCAGTGAAGCTGTCCGCCGAGAGCTGCGCTCGGCTGTAGCCGATCAGCGAGCCGCCGAGGCCCGCGAGAAACGAGGACATCGCGAACGCGACCAGTTTGTTCGAAGCAACATCGACACCGACGGCCGCCGCGGCGCGCTCGTTGGATCGTATGGCGAGAAACCGTCGGCCCGACGCGCTCCGGGCGAGGTTGCCCACGGCCAACGCCGCGATGGCGACGATGACGAGCACGGCCAAGCCGAACTGCCAGCGCGCGACGTTTCGTCCACTTTGAATGGCGAAGCTCAGGCCGAACAACACCGGCTTTCGGATGGGACTTCCCGAGGTCTTCGTGAGCTCGGGGTTGCGGAACACGAAGCGCTCGAGGGCAACAGCCGCCGCCAACGTCACCACTGCGAGATTCGCACCGCGAATGCGCAGCGCGGGTATGCCGATCACGACGCCGAACACGGCAGCAACGAGGCTTGCGACCAGGAGCGACAGCGGAAACGGCACTCGGAGATCCATCGTCAGCTTCGACAGGGCATAGCCGCCGACTCCCGCGATCGCCGACTGCGCGAGCGAGATCTGGCCGATGAACCCCGTGAGTACGACGAACGACAGCATGATGACCGTCACCGCCATGCTGGTGATGACCCCGAACCGGTAACCGCCTGAGGTAACAACGACCGCCACCGTGCCGGCCAGCAGCACGAGTGCCACGACGGCAGCCTTCGGAGCATGACGAGGCACGGCCGGAAGCCGAGGGGCCTGAAGCGCACCTCGGGTGGGCAGACGGTCGCCCCAAACGAACAGTCCAATGATGATCAGGATGAATGGCACTGCGTCGCTGAGCCCCGCGATTGCCCACTTCGGCCACCACGGCTTACCGGTCTGAAAGGTCACTACCGATTGGAACGCGCCCAGGACGAGGCCGGCCACCGCGGTGATTCCAATAGATCGAAGACGGCCGATGAGCGCTGCGGCGAGCGCCGGAATGATGGCCAACGCATATGTACCGGAGAGCAGCGGCGTGGCCGGGGACACCAGGATGCACAGGCCACCGGCGACAACGCTTGAAAGAACCCAGGTACTGGCGGCGAGCAGCTGCGGCGAGTAGCCGGCGAGCGCGGTGGCTCGTTCGTTCTCGGCGGCCGCGCTCGTAGCCAAGCCGAACCGTGCCCATCGGAAATACGCGGCAAGCACCACGGCGACAGCGATGGCCGAGACGGCGAGCCAGATGCGATCACGGGGAAATTGCGTACCTCCCAGCGAGGTCATCTTGCGTCCGAAGATCGGGGCAACGGCCTTCGCTGAGGCGCCGAACTGCAGCGCGGCGAGCGCCTGCAGGAACAGCAGAATGCCGACCGATGCGACCACCTTGGCAAGGATCGGTGCCGCCTGCAACGGCTTGAACACGAGCAGGTGCGCGAGCAGACCGAGTACCGCGCAGGTCGCCACACCGAGCAGAAACGCCGGTCCAAAACCGACCTTGTCACCGAGCGAGATTCGATGCGGAATTACTGCAACGGGAAAGACCAAATCGCCCTTCGCACGCAGTTCTGCGTAGACGTAGGCGCCCCACATCGCGATCGCGCCGGCGCCAAAGTTGATCACTCCGGCGCCGTGGTAGGTCACCACGACGCCCATGCCGATCGCCGCGTAAAGGCAGCCGAACGCCAGACCGATAATCGCGAAAGATAGATACTGAGCCATGGGCGGAAAACAGCCTGGTTCGGGGCCTGCGACAGGCCCCGAACCAGGCGGTCAGCTCAGCACTACTTGCCGGTTGACTTCTTGTACGCGTCGAACCAGTCGATCGCCACCTTCCGGCCGAGCGTGCCGTCGGCCTTCTTTTCAACCTGCCACACCGATACCTGCGCGCTACAATAGGAGGCCACATCGGGCCACGCCTTGGCGCCGCAGTTGATGTCCGGCCGGAACCATCCGGGAATGGGGGCGTCCTGCGAGAGCGCGGCATCGACGGACTTGGCGGTCACGTCGCCCTTGATGCCCTTCAACACCGCGGCGAGTTCGGTCCAGGCACCAAACGAGGCAATCGAGTTGCCACTGATGACCTTTTCCTGCCCAGCGTCGGCCATCAGCTTCTTGAACTCGACGAGACGCTTGCCGATGTCGGCAGAAGACCCACCGCCGGTGTCGGGCACGAGCTGCGTGAGCGTTGTGTACGTACCGACGGCCTTGTCACCGATGGCATTGATGTAGTCGGTGCATGTCCCAGCGATGATCGGGCCCTTGAAGCTCGCGGCGAGCGCCGCGTTCACCATGGCGACACAGCCGGGCTCGGCTTGGAATCCCCAGAAGGCCTGGGCTCCCCCGGCCTGTGCTGTTGCCACGATCGACGCGAAGTCGGGCGCCGCAGGATCCACGGGAATCGCCTGTATCTCGATACCCATGGCCTTCGCGATCGGCGGGAAGGTCTTGAGCGCGACGTTCTGCGCAGCCGGAACGTTGTCGTAGGCCAGTGCGATCTTGGTGAGCTTGAGCTGCTGCATCAAGGCGAACGCCCCCACTGCCGTCGCCGCATTGGCGCTGCCGATGATGTGGGAACCCTTTGAGGTTTCCAACGATGGACCCCAGCCCACCGTCGTCAGGTACGGCAGTCCGGCTTCGACGTACTTCGGCAGCGCGGCCTCGGCGGTGAAATCGGCTCCGGTGTAGGCCGCGACGACGCCAGCCTCGATCATCTTGTTCGCGCAGTTGATCGACGATTCGGGCGACAGGCTGGTGCTGCACGACACGATCTCAAGCTTGGCGCCGTTGATACCGCCGTTCGCGTTGATGTTCTTGATCGCGACCTCGGCCCCGGCCCGGAAATCAGGGAAGGGCACCGGTCCGGAATCCTGGTTCACGATACCGACCTTGATGGTCTTGCCCGAGTTCGTCGGAGCCGCAGCCGTCGACGTTGCGCCGGCCGGCGCCGTGGTTGTCGCGGTCGTCGCAGTGGTTGTTGCGGTCGCCGAGGTAGTCGTGGCCCCAGCTCCCGCCGAGGTGGTAGCGCTGGACTTGCCTGAGCTGCTCCCGCATGCCGCGATCGCGAGTGAGCTCACAACGGCTGCCGCAGTAAGCCTCCACGGCGAGTGCGACCTTGTCGCTGTGCTCCTCATCTAACTCCCCCTTGGTGTGTTGGAACTTCCGATCTTGCTGGTGTCGAGACCGCGAAGCCGGAGCACCGGCCCGGAAACTCATACCGCGGTCCGTTTCCATCTCGCGCCCCCGGCGCTGCACGATGGACTGCAAGCAGAGTAGCACTTAGCGGGTTGCCGTTAGAGAACTGTTGCATAACGGAGCGGCCGTGGTCAGCGACGTCAACGTCTGTACCTGTCGAACGGCGTCGCCATCCATGACTAGAAATCGGGGCTCGGTGGAATGCCGAGCAGGGCCCGCCCATGCTGCAGGCGGTTGCTGTCGTAGTCCTGCCCGAAGTGCAGCCGGCACGCTTGAACATCTCGCCAGTACCGCTGCATTGGGTTCGACTCGAAGATCGCGCTTGCGCCGGCACCTTCCCAAAGTCGGTTCACCACGGCGACGACGCGTGCGGTGACGAACGGAAACCGGTGGAGCATGTTGTTGTACGTCGTTTCGTCCAGCGGCTTGCCGCTCTCGCCGAACGCTTGCATCGCATTCGCGAGCTCCTTGTAATAGGCCGTGAGGGACTCGAGTTCGTGCACCGACTCCGCCAGCCGCATGTGGCTTGCCGGGTGCACGATTCCTGAGACACCGGTCATGACGTGCTTGCGGGTGCGCGTGCGCCTTGTGTACTCCTCGAGCATGCCGTCGGCACAGCCGAGTGCGACGGCGGCGAAGAAGCTGGCGAAGGACAGTGCGAACGGCACACGGCTTCCCCAGTTGTCGACGGTTCCTGCGCCGCGGCTGCGGTTGAAAACCATGCCGATGACCTCTTCGGCGCGGATAGTCGGGACGAACAGGTTGTCGAACAGGAGATCGTTCGAGCCCGACCCGCGCATGCTCATCGCGCGCCAGGTCTCCTCGATCGTGAACTGGCTTCGATGGGCCAGAAACAGGTGCGGGCGATAGTTCCGTCGAGGGAACTGGGTGTCCGCGAGATCGGGCACACCCGCACCGACCATGACCCATTCGGCGTGCTGGCAGCCGCTCGACCAGCGGCCCCTACCCGATACGACGAATCCACCGTCGACCAGCGTCGCCTTCATCGCCGGCGTGCCAGAGGAGGCGATCAACGTGTCAGGGCCGGTGGCGAACACTTCCTCCTGCATCGACTTGGCCCAGTTGCAGATGGCGATCTGGTGGACGTTCATCACACCCGTCACCCATCCGGTAGAGGGGCAAGCCTTCGAAACGGCGCGAACGCCGTCGAGGAAGTCCCACAGATCGCGCTCGTCGCCGCCAAACTCCTTCGGCACGAACGCTCGAACGAAGCCGGCATTGCGGATGATCTCGATGTTCTCGCGTGGCACCGACCGGGCATCCTCGGTCTGGTCGGCGCGGCTCGCAATCTCGTCGAGGTAGGGCCGAACTCGATCGGACAGTGTCTCCATACGAGCGCCGCCGATCTCTCAAGCCGCGAGCCGGGCGATGATCGCCTCGGTCGCCGCCATGATGTGCTCTACCTCGTCGAATCGCTGCCGGACACCTTCGGCCCGTATGAACGAGGTGTCCCAGATCCCGAGGAACAGCAGCAGCATCCGCAGGAGCGGTTCCTGATAGTCGAAGGCGCTCACCGGAGCCTCTGCGTAGTCGCCGCCGCGCGCCTCGATGACAAACACCTTCTTGCCGAAGAGCATGCCCCGTGATTGGCCGGGCGCGGCGTACTCGAAGGTGCGCCCGGCCACGGTGATGTGGTCGAACCAGGCCTTGAGCTGCGTGCACAACGAGAAGTTGATCATCGGCGCGCCGATCACCACGATGTCGGCGGCCTCGATCTGGGAGATGTACCGGTCCGACACTTGGAGCGCCTCGGTCATCGCCGACGTTCGCTGATCTGGAGGCGTCATGAAGGCCGCAATGTGCTGCGGTCCCAAGTGCGGGGGCGGATCTGTCACCAGGTCGAGGGTGTCAACCTCCACGTTCGCGTGGTTGGCCTTCCAAGTGTCGACGAACTGCGACGACAGCTTCCGCGTGATCGACGCGCCCATGTTCGGGCTGGACTGAATATGCAAAAGACGTGGCACCAGGCCCCCTCGTTCCTGCAAGCGACCGTAAGTGCGACCTACACCTCCATCAAGTAGATGTTCCTGATGTCACCGATCAGCATTCTCGATGGATGGTCGCATCAGCGGGAACGATGGCACGCCTGCCGTTTCGACGAGGATCCGAGCCGCCCACGATGGTGGCGCGTATGCCCGAAATCACCCTCGCGCCTTCGATCTGTTCGCCTAGGCAAGGCTAGTGACGCCGACGATCTAGCGGCTACCGCGGCGTGAGCGAGCCGACCTCGTTGGCGCGGACCGGGGCTATCTCGACGAACCATGGTTTGCCCGCGGCAGGGGCCGGGGCGAGCACCACGAGGTGCGCTTGCATCGCGGTGCCTGCGTTGTAGGAGCGATGCGGAACTCCGGCAGGAAGGACGACGAGAGCGCCGGTGCCGACCACATGATGCTGCAGCCCGACGTCGACCGTCATCTCACCGTCGAGGCCGAAGTAGTACTGGTCGAACTCGTGGATATGCCAGTCGGGTCCCTTGCGACCGGCGTCGATTTCCGCATAGTTCACGACGGTTCGCTCGATGCCCATCGCGGGGTCCGCGAGCGCCTTGACCCGGTACCCCGGAAACGGCTCTCGGAGGTTGTTCGAATCGATGACGGCGATCGAACCGCGGATCGTGGCGCGATCTTGGAACGGGCTGTCATCGGCAGAAGCAACCGGATACCCCGTCGGCTCGATCGGCGATGGTGTCGGGATCGTCATTTCGAGATACGAGAGCACCTCGGTGCCGGTACCCGAGATGCAGTGTGCCGTGCCCGCCGGAATGTGCACCAGCGAGCGCGGCCCGACGTGGTGCACATCGTCGCCGAGACGTACGGCCAAGGCACCGCTTCGCACGAAGTAGAACTGGTCGCTGAGGTGGTAGTGCAAACCCTCTTCGCTGCTACCGGCCTCGATCGTTCCCGCGACGAATACGCCGGCCTCCATGTACGAGAGCACCTGCACGTGCGCGCCTTCGCGACCGATCGGTTGCGCCCTTGCAGGATCGATCGGACGGATGAAGTCCATCGGCGGTCAGAGCTCCGCGGCGTTGGCCGCATGCACGGCAAGCACCGTGCGGCCTCCGTGGGCGTCGACCTCCCGGAAGCCGCACACCCAACCGATGCCGAAGTCGGGCAGGTACTTGCGGGCGAGATCGCGGCGACGGCGGAAGTCATCGATCGTGTCGGTCGGGTGCACCATGCCAAGGAAGACGCGCGTGTCGCCGATCTTCAGGTTCCGCAGCGGCGCGTAGAACGCGTCGTCAGGACGGGGCACCACAGGCATGTGAATGTAGTCGACGTGCCGGCTGATGCGCCGTACGGCTTCGTTGCTCAATCGCACGCAGGCGTCGAGATCTTGCATCGCGACGGCGGGCCAGCCACCCCACGTGCCGTAGCACCAGTGGAACCCGAGCAGCGCGTCACTGGGAATCAACGCGCCGAGGGCGCCGAGCTGGCCGGCGTGGCGCTCGAACTTCTCGGCCGCAGTCAGATGAGGACTGAAGTTCATGACCCTGGTATCGCCCAAACCCAAGTCGACGAACTCGTTGGCGCAGTCCCATTGGAAAACGAGGTCGGTGGCCGGAGCGACGGCGAGGATCTTGTCGATCTCGCGTCCGATGCCGTCGATCCATGCCGCATGTGCCTCGGGCCATTGCGTGTGATCGTCGAAGTACGACTCGATACCGGAGTGCGCCGAGGGCAGGCTCACCTGGAACCGAACATCGGCCGCGATCTCACCCGCGTCGCGGAGACGTCGGAACGTTTGGTACGACGCCACCGCGGCGCGCCCGTAGATCAGGTCGTTGAACCGCAGCTTGTGGCCGGGCTTGATGCGGAACGTCCAGAAACCGGGAAGCTCGCCTGGTATGGGTTCGTCGCTGACAGGAGGCTGCATCAACGTTCGTTCGGGTGGAGCGACGACCTCGACGAGGTCGTCCTCGTACGGATACACGAACTCCGGGAGCATTGCCGTCCAGTTGAGGCGCTCGCCGAACTCGCCGTCGGGTATCCAGCCGACATAGCCGGCGAGCGCGTTGGTCACGGCACGAAACGAGTCCTCTGCATTGCCGAACGGCAAGCTACCGACAAGATGCACGCGCGCTTGATCGACGTTCATTGCACCGCTTCCCCAATCGTCCCGCTTGCGAGCTTCCCCAGGGACGCGGCCAACCTAAGAGCGACCTGTACCTCGGTCAACTCACTAGCTTCGATGCCATCGATCAGCATTCGTGATTGATGGTGCTCGGGTACTCATGTCGGAACGTCTCGGCCTCCGGCGATCGCCGATCTGTCACGGACCTCCGAGGATCCTCGCCGATGTTGTGATCGACCTCGTTGATCTACCCCAGTACCGGCCAGGCAGCGTCTGAAGCCACACGGCTCACGTGCCGAGCTGAGATTGAATCCAAGCGTCCTCTCGGTCAGCAATCCGTCAGCAAGGTCGGTACCGACGACCGATCCGAACTGTCGAGGCACCTCCAGATGTTGCGCCAGGACGCGGCTCCTCCGCGACCGCGCTCGGTGGCCCGACACACCCGAACACACTTCTTGGGCCGCTGATATCGGCGGGGCCGGCATGCCACTCCACGCCGGTGGGTCGGGGAGTTCTCGTGCGAGGTAATCGGCGCGATCTGGGGTGCCGCGACCGAACGGCGATCATCGTCTGTCGTGGTCCGGGTATCGCACGTCCGTCGTTGCGACTCGCCTCGGGGATCCGCGATCTACGTCGGGTGTCGGCCGATGAAAAAGGCTTCGTCCGGGTCGTCGGTGGTGCGAAGGCCAGCGGTTTGGAGACCTCGGCGGAGGGTGGCGATGTCGCGGTCGTAGACGCGGCTGGTGGGGTGACGGATGGGCCCGCCGTTGTAGCCCTGGAGCCAGCCTTCGGCTTTCCACATCATTCGATTGATGTTGCCGTTGGAGAAGTTCGGCACGCTGGCGAAGGCCTTGCGGGCGGGGTCGAGCTGGTGGAACGCGGCGGTCGCCTCATCGAAGCGACCGTTCTGGATCATCGTGAAGATTCTGGGGAGCGTGTCGCCGAAGTAGGCGCCGTAGTTGGTACCGCAGTAGGGGATCTCGATGAGTTGGGCGAGGGGGATGTACTCGTGCTCCATGGGGCATGAGATCACCACCTCGTCGTGGAAGGCGCGGTGGACCTCGATGAGGCCCATGATGTTCGGGTTGCCGCCCTCGGCTTTGATGGCAGCGACGTTCGGGCAGTCGTCGATGAGGCGGCGGAGGAGCGGCACGGGTATGTCGGCGGGGTGGAGCTGGCGGGCGACGGGAGCGTCGCACGGTACGCGCGCCAACGTCTCACAAGGGTGAGCCGAGTACGCGCTCGCCGTTCGATCGTCGACCACATGCGTCCAGCGAACAGAGTGCGTTGGCTGCGCTGGGCGTAAGCAACCGTGCGCCACGAGCCATGACCGCCGAACGCGATCGACACTGCGAGTGTCACAGCGTCGGGGGTGAGCGCCCGAGTCTGCCGCTCTGGACCGCGGGTGAGACACCCGCCTACTTGGCCGCAGCGATGAAGCGTTCCAGCTCTCGGGGGATGTTGTTGCCCATGGGCTGGTAGGCGATCTCGGTGACGCCGAGTTCGCCGAGCCCGGCGACTTTCGCTCGGACTTCGTCGGCGGTTCCGGCCACGGCCATCTGGTCGATCATGAGTGAGCCGCCGGCGGCCCACGCGGCTCGGTCGGCGTCGTTCATGGCGAGCAGGTGGTTGGTGTGCACGGTGAGGTGACGCACGTCGGCGGGGGCTTGGTTGACGACGGCGAGCCATGCCTCACCGCCGGGCATGCCTGCGACCGCATCAGGGCCGCCGAACTCGTAGGTCAGGTGGTACGCGAGTGACACGCCGGCACCGATGGTTTCCATGTCGAGTTGTCCGCCGTGTGTGTCGCCGTTCTCGCGGACGGTTCCCCAGGTGATGGCGGCGACCCAGTCGAAGGTGTTGGCGGGGAACTGTCCGGGCAGACCGAAGAGCCCGAGGCCGCGTTCTTTGGCGAGTTCGCAGCCCTTGGGACCGAACGCGCTGAGGATGATCGGCACTTCGATTGGGCGGGCGGGGGCACTGCCGTCGGGGTGGAGCA